>Ga0118677_10004855_pt1 | contig 24080 bp, 14 predicted proteins | sample AliMusrvi5mmetaG_FD_86154 | JGI IMG/M metagenome (GOLD analysis project Ga0118677, IMG submission 86154)
GCCGCGTGGCGGCAGACCCAAACGACGCGGAGGGTGGCACTCATATGAACAACGTATGGTATACTTCACTCTCCCCGGTGAAGGAAGCTTATTTTAATTGCATTGGGCGTCCCGCCCGCCCCGTTTTTCCTAACATTCACCACCAGGGGTAGGCAAGGCGTCCGCACTCCCAACCTGAATCGTAACCGTTCAGCTACCCCTGGCGCGCGAGCGTCCTCGCGAGCAGGTCTGATCGCCAGTATTACTGGGAAATACAAGGGAATAGCGTTAAAACCCTGATCAATCTTCGCACGAAATCTGCGAAATCTGCGGTTAAAAAAAGTTCCCAGACTGAACGGTTACCATGAATCATCGCTACCTACAAGGATAATACCAATGAATGACAACCCCACCACACTGCCAATCACTCGTCTGCTGGTCGATCAGGCCGCAACGTTGGTGCTGCCGACTGGCGAGCGCCTGCCGGCGGAGTTTCGCCGGGAGTCTCCGGCGTTTTCGGCGCTGGACGGGCAAATGCATGCGCCGGACGAACTGCTGACCGAGCAGACGCCACTGGGCACGGCGCTGCGGGTCCACGCCGGATCGGCGAACCTGCTGGATTCCGCATTGTCGCAGGGACAATCGCTGCAAGGCCTTACCTCCGGTGCTCCGCTGGCGCTCAGCGAGGCGATGGGGATTACCGGGCCCGGGATCATTTGCTGGACGCCGGCCCAGGCGGGTGATATCCTCGAAATAGCCATCCCGGCGGTGGACGCCGCGTCGTCGATTCCCGGTTTCAAAGTCGGTATCTTCGTCGGCCTCTGTTTCTCCGCCTATGTGAAGACAGATGTCGGCCTCACCTTCGAAATGGCGAATCCGGTCGATCCGGAATTTCCGCGGGCGCAGCCCCAACTGATGACTCCCGACCCGCGGCATTGGCAGCGCGGCGCGGTGGCCGTGCGGCTCATCAAGCAGGATCAATGCGTGCTGCGGTTGGTGGCGCGCGGCAGTGGCACGGTGTATCTGGACGGCTTGCAACTCGATCCGCGCCCGTTTGTCTCCTGGATGATCGAATCGCGCGAGCCGATGAAAAGCGGGTGGTGCGGGCCGTGGACGCCCGGCGGCACGCGCCGCGCGCATGACTCACTCGCGATACCGCTGGCGCCCGGCGCGCTCCCGGCGGAGGGCACGGTGAGCGCCTGGTTCAAGCCGGACTGGCCGACGGGCAACTATCCCCACACGATTTTCGAAGTGGCCAGCGATGCCTTCGGGCTCTGGCTGGATGGTTATCGCCTCATCGGCGCCGTCGGCGGCATCCAGGTGTGGCCCGTCACGGGCCTCGCCTGGCTGCACACCATGCGCATCGAGCAGGAGCGCTGGCATCATGTCGCGCTGAGCTGGACGGCGGAAGGTCAGGTCAGCCTGTACCTGGACGGCGAATGTTACGCCCGCCGGGACACCCCCCCGGCGCTGCGCGACGACATCGCCAACCTGCCTGGCCCGCTCTGCTTGGGCATGCCGAGTGATCCGCAAGGATTCCAGGAACTGCCTGCGCTGCCGTCGCGACTCGATGGCCTGCTGGTCGATTTCCGCATCTACCATGGCCGGCTCGACGACAAAGACATTGCCGCCCTCGCCCTGGCCGGCTTCTCCATCCTGAACGCCGGCGCCTGGGCCGCGCCGGAGCGCTTCAGTTGGCTGGTGCCGGAGAAGCCGGAGCTACAACTGGAAAAACCGTACCACTGCTGGCTCCCCACGGGATTAGCGTTGTTTCCGGACGGCAGCATCATGTCGCGGGCAGGTCTCGATCCGGATTTCGCCCCCGTCTTAACTGACTACTGGAAGGGGCAGGCCGCCTTACTGACCATGAAAAAGGATTCTCTCGCTGATCCCTGGCGTCCGGTCGATGCCATGGTGCTGCGTCCCCTCGTGCACCTGCCCGATGGCCGCTGGCTGGGCCTCAGTCCGAAGCAGAAAACCATCGTCAGCACGGATGGGAAACACTGGGATGAGGTGCCCCAAACCATTATCAATCCCCCGGAGCATGCCGTTGTCGGCAACCACATGCGCCAGGTGGATCAATGGTTCGTCGATTCGCGTGGGCGCATCCTCGGCATCGGCATTATGCGCTTCGAGGCGGCGCCCCATGCGGAGGCGCAAACCACCGAAGAGAAGCTCTTCGGTGCTGCACACGGCCCCACCTCCCACATCTTCCTGGCGGAGGTCAACCCCGACGATCTCTCGCAGGTGACCCTTCTGTCGCTGATCACCGAGGCGCAAACACCGCTCTTCGGCGCGGTGAACGAAGAAAACCAGATTGTGGAAACGGTGCCGGGAGAGTTTCTGCTCGTGGGACGCATGTATGGGCACAACGTCCCCTGTTACCAACTCCGCTCAGCAGACGGCGGCCAGACCTGGTCGAAGCTCGAAACCTGTCCCTTCGGCGCCGTCTGGCCGGTGCTGGCGAAGCTGGAAAACGGCCTGGTGGTCTGCCACACCGGACGTCCGGACACCGTGCTGCACTGGACGGCGGACGGTGGCCGCACCTGGAGCCCGCCCGTCACAGTGGTGGACAGCCGCGAAGTGCCGCTGCAATCGATGAATATCTGGTACGGCGCCACCGGCGGTTACGGCTCGGTGATCCCCGTCGCCCCCGATCGCCTGCTCGAAATCCATGATGTCCTCGGCGCCTATAATCCAGCCACGCGGGCACGCACCAATCAATGCTGGACTTCCGAGATCGCCGTGCACACGCTGGACCATTACGCCGCGCAAGTAAGCGAGCGGATCGCCGCCGACCAGTTCACCTTCACCGGCGCCTGGGAAGGGGACACCCGGCTGGGCCTGGACGGCGCCTCGTGCTGGACCGCCGACCCGCACGCCCGTGCCATGCTGCGCTTCACCGGCACCGGCATCACTCTCGTGCACCCCTTGCTCCGCCACGGCGGCAAACTGCAGGTCACCATCGACGGCCAACCGGCCGGCAGTCTCTCGCTCTACGCCGCGCTTCCACACTTCCGCTTCGCGCGTACCGTGCTGGCGACCAACCTCCCCGCCGGCCCCCACACGCTGGAATCATCCCCCGACCTCTCCGGCACCGACCGCCATGTCCACGGCGACGGGACCGAACTGGGCGGCATCAATAGCTGGCTCTACCTCGCGCACGTCACCCCAAGAAGGTGGGCGGGGGTGTGTATGGTAGAGGTGTTGAAGTAAGAAGCAGGATATAGGATGCAGGATACTTTCTACTCCGTTAAATATATTTTTCGACGCAGAGACGCAGAGAATGAGAAGAAGGAATATCGAGGTAAGTTCCCTGGGAGCCCGGCAGTCCTCTGCCGGCAACTCAGTGCCTTCATGTCCAGTGCAATATTATTCTCTGCGTCTCAGCGTCTCTGCGTTGAAAACATAACGGAGTAGAAATACTTACGGATGGTGTGATCTATTGCCTGTTGAGGGCGGTCAGACGCAGGCGGTCGGAGACCTAAAAGCGTCCAGCAGGCCGGTACCGAGACTTTTTAGACGGCCTCTTAGATCACAAAGGAACTTTATACTTGACACATGTAATCACATGTGTTACACATAGGAATAGCGGGAACGATATGAAACGACATGAGTTGATGCGCCTATTGACCGAAAACGGTTGGTATATCGAGCGTGAAGGTGGTCGGCACACTATATTGCGACATGCCAACCGTCCGGGCAGCGTATAGGTCACACGGAGTACCGGTGACATCCCGCAAGGCACTGTGATTGCCATTTTGAAAAGTGCCGGCGTCAAGCTATAGGAGTCGAGTTATGCGGTATGAATTTTATACCTTCCCCGCGATATTTCAATATGCTGAAGATGGGATCAATGTCCGCTTCGTCGATCTCCCGGAAGCACTCACCTGCGGGCATAGCGATGAAGAGGCGCTGTTGAACGCCGAAGATATACTGGCTATCGTCCTATATGATCGCGAGAAGAGTGGAATTCCGATTCCGCCGTCCACTCCGATCGAGAACATTCCGTTTGCAGCCCATGAGACGGTCGTGCCGGTTCGCACCAACCTGGCGCTTGCGCGTATCGGGCTTGATGAAAAAGCTGTCAATGTCACCGTCACCCTACCACGCTGGTTGCGTGATCTATCAGTCGCGAACAATGTAAAAATGGCACAAGTATTGCAACATGCCTTACGTGAGGTGCTTGGCATCGAACAGGCTGGTTAGCGACAAATAACAAGGCAAATTCGGTCAAACCTGGGGCAGGATGCGCCAAGCTTTGCTTGGCGCATCCTGCCCCAGGTTTTTGTGGGTGTCGCACAGGAACTCTCCCATTTGCTGCCTGCAAGCTCGCGAAGGCTGAAGCGTGTTCGCGCAAGGTGAACGAAAACTGGGTAGCCCGCGCCCGCCGTGGCGCGTGGTTGAGCATTGCCACAATGTGTGGATGAGAAATAACCACGCACTTCCGACGGCTTCGATTCTCTAGCTGCCTGTTGAAAAACTCCGGTGGTCAGATCGCTGAGAGATTCTTTCGTCGGCGTTTGTCCAGATTGCGAGACGTATCGAGTGTTATACGGTGAGCAATCTGGGCAAACGCCGGCGGAAGAAGATCCAGCGAGGTGGCCGCCGGGGTTCTTCAACAGGCTGCTAGCGCAAAGGAATCATTAAGCCATGGTCGGAGCGCCGGCGCTTGCCCGCCATAGCATTTGCGAAGGCAGGTCCCGCCAGCACGTAGCCGGCTTCAGCCGACCAGTTCCAGCCCCCGGATTGATCCGGGGGAACCCGGCGTTCCAAGCGACGAAACCGCGCGAACACGTTTCAGACGGCGTGATCTAGCCACGGATGCAGCGCAGCAGATTCCCGTTGAGTGCGTCATCAGCCCCATGTATGGGGCGTTGCTGAGTAGCCCGGCCATGAATGGCCGGGGAAGGCTTCGGGGCATTATATTGAGATGTGTATAAAGGACAGCCATACATGTCCGCTTGGATATGAATATCCGATCCACCAATTTTTCCGCTATAATACCAAATCAATAAATCCCTTCCCCAAAAGGAGCACCCAATGCCAAGAATAGCCCTGCTCACCTCCCTCCTCCTCTGCGTCCTCCTTCTCCCCGCGTTATCCGCGGAGCGGAAGTTGCAGGCGACGGAGTGGCTCCATCATGCGTGGCCGCGCATGTTGCTGCATTATGATTTGACTTGTGCACCGGGGGAATTTACGCCGGGCGTGGTCGAGGTGGTCGATGAGGTGGGGAAGACCGTCGTCAGCCAGGTGGAGGTGACGGCGAAGCACCGGGACGGATCGATCAAGTCCTGCCGGATGAGCTTTTACGCCGAATTGCCGAAAGGCGGCCAGTTCGCCTACACCGTGCGACGGGCGGAGCATCCGGTGCGTTATGCCACCGGATTGGCCGCCAGTGAGAAAGGCAAGGGCATCGAGATCACTTCGGAAACCGCCGGGGTACGCATTCCGGCGACGGGAGGGGAAAAGTTCACCGCGAAACCGGTAGCCGCGAGCCAGGTGCCTTCGCCGATCCTCGCCTATCGTCTCGCCAACGGGCAATGGGCGGGGAAGGGATGGCTGGAGAGCGACCGGCTGGTGACCGGGTGGTCGCAGCAGGTGGTTGCCGATGGGCCATTATATAAAGAATACGCTTACGAGGTGACATATGCGCCGGCGGGGTATTACCGGGTGCGCGTGCGGGTGGAGGCGGAGGAGCCGCTGGTGTATGTGGCGGAAGAATATGACATGCACGCGGCGACGGCGGGGAAGGATTGCTTTGTGCTGTCGCTCAATGACGGCTGGAAGCCCGACACCGCGCTGTGGTCGGCTGACCGGTTGCCGGCGGGCAAGCAGGCGCTGGTGCGCGACCGGCGCACGGAGAACGACACCTGCGTGTGGCGCGAAGCGCTGGATTTCACCGCCGACCGCCGCCATTCGCAACTGTACCCCTGCCTGGATTGGGGTGGGAAAAGCCAGTGGTACGGCATCTTTAACGAGACGGACGCGAACTCGCCCTTCGCCGGGATTATGACACTGCACTCCGGCGCCTGGCGGTTGCCTGATCAGTCGCTGTCGCCGATCCTGTGGACGAAAGACGGGCAGGTGCTGGTGAAATTTCGCACCTCGATCAACCTGAACGGCGCACCGCAGAACCCCTTTTCCACAGCGGAAATCGATACCTGCCTGCCGCAGACGTTGGGACGGCGGATGTGGGCGCTGGTGCTGGGGCCGCGTCCGGGGATGTTGAAGAACGGCAAAACGCTCGATTACACCCGGCTGGATTTCTACCGCAACTACTACGGCTTCGTCAATCTGAACGACTACAAAGACTGGACGCTCACCTGGGACGCGCAATATCACCCCGGCCCACGCGTGTTCGGTTCGCCGGAACAGTTGGCGCGGTTGAAAGCGAACCTGGATAAATGTCCGGGCAAAGACCAGATCAAAGACTACGCGCTGGTGACCGGTAACGTGAAAACGGCTACGCGGAACGGTCAGGAAGCCGACTGGACGCTGGCCAATCATTTCGATTTCTCGCTGCAATATTTCTGGTCGCATTACCGACAGACGCAGACGGATTATGATCCGCTCTTTTTAGCCGATTCCGCGCTGGCATGCAAAGAGCTGCCGGCGGAGTTGCGACAGTCGCTGCTGGCGAAGGTCGCCGCCAACTGCTACCTCTTGTCGAATGCCGACTTTAACCCACGCGGCGCCGGCGTACACCTGGGCAATCCGAATATGCCGATCAACCGCTACATGAGCCTGCCGTGCTTTGTGGCGCTCATTCCGGATCACCCGCACGCAAAAAAGTGGCTGGATGAGGCGTATGATTATACGAAGTGGAAGGTTTCCTACAACGTCACCTCCGCCGGCGGCACCTTCCGCGAGAATCCCGGCTATGCCACCTATGGCCCGACCAATTTCATGGGCATCGCCGCCATCGTGCTGCGCAACGCCGGCTATCCCATCGACCGCTTCGAGCCGTTGAAAGACATCGGTCGCTATTTCGAAGCCATCGATACCCCGCCCACCCCGGCGCGCGGGCAATATCGCCAGCTGATCGTCGATTGGCTCCATGGGCGCAAGGTGCGCGTGCTGCCCGGCTTCGGCAATGGCCCGGACGTGCCCGGCGGGATGACTTATATGCTGCTCGCAAACCTGACGGCGAAGAGCGACCCGGCCTTTGCGTCACGGATGATGACCGACTGGATGGAAGCCGGTCAATATCAGGGGTCGAGTGACTTGATGCAGCCGTATTACTGGCTCTTCTGGGACCCGGCCATCGCCCCCGCGCCGGTGAAGCGCACCGATTCCCTGCTGGCCGGCTTCGGCGGCATTCTGCGCGATCACGCCGACTCCCCCGAGGAGACCTACGTCGCGCTGCGGCAGGGCTACACCCAGAGCCACTGGAACCCCGACCAGGGTTGCTTCGTCCTCTACGCGCGCGGCGCCTGCCTGGCCCCGCCGACCGGCTGGGGCTATTCCGGCACCGCGGGCATCTGCCATGACTCGCGCATCTGCTTCGGCACTCCGCTAGCCGATCACGAGCATGGCCGCGTGGATACTAATGTCGAGGACTACGGTTTCACGCCCGCGGTCGGCTACCTGCTGGGCCGGCAAACCTTCAAAGCCCGTTGGGACCCGACGAAAACGTTGACCAACGACTTCCAGTGGAGCCGCCAGGTGCTGATGCTGCGTTCGGAGAAAGTGACCGATCCCTCCTACGTGGTGGTGCGCGACAGCACGCAAGGGAGTTGCCCACTGTCGAGTTGGTGGTATCAATGGCTGACCGCCGCGCAGGACAAAGTGACGGCGAAGCCCGGCGGCGTGCACGTGGAGGCGGCGGACGGCGTGAAGCTGGACGTTACCTTCGTCGAGCCGGCCAATCCGCAGGTGACGATCAAGGGCACGAAAGTCGGCGGCTTCAGCGAAGATTACGCGCAGATCAGCGTGACGCAGGGACCGGAGAAGGGTTACCTGACGGTCTTTTATCCCTATAAAGCCGGCGAACCCACCCCGCAAAATATCGAGCGGCTGGCCGACGGCCTGCTGCGCATCGTCACCCCGCTTTCCACCGACTATGTCTTTTGCGCGGTCGAGAAGCCGGTGGTCTTCCGGGATGCACTGGTCGATATTAACGCGTTCGCCGGCGCGGTGCGGATCTTCCCGGATCACGTCGTACTGGTAAACGCTTCCGGCCTGCAAGGGTCGGTCGGCTATAAAGGCGTGACGGCGACGGGTATCGGGCCATTCGAGCAACAGTGCGCGGTGAATCCGACCAAGGCGCAAATCGTGGATGCCGGACGCAGGCTATGGAGAACGCCCATCATGCTGCCAAAGACGAGTATCAAGCTTTCTCGTGATGGCAATGTGGTCGGTGGCGCCATACCGGAGAAATCGCAACCGGGCAAAACATATTACGTCGCCCAATATGGCCGTGGCAAACTGGACGACGACTCCTTCTATGTCATCGGCGAAGCACCGTATGTGGTGACGCACGAGCCCGGCAAAGTGACCATCGTCACCGAGGGCCGCCGCCGCATCCTGCAGATGCCCATCCCGGAAGATATCGTGCCCGCCAACCTGCTGCCGCCGAAAGCCAGCCTGCCGGACGACTTCAAACTCAACTGGTCGGTCGGCGGCTGGATCAACTGGCCATGGGCCGTCACCGTGAAAGTCGACGGCATCCCCTATCAGGGTGGCTGGTATGATGGACTGATGACCGTCGGCATCCCCGAAGGCAAACACACCGTGGAGATCACCCCGTATACCAATCCACCGGCCTGGAATAATGACGCGTATACCCGGATGTTGACGGTGAAGTAAGGAATCCCCCGTTGGTAGCAGGCAACCAGCGGAATGCCGTTAAAATAAGCTTGGTTCGGTGATTAATAACGATGTGCAAATGTTGCTGTGGGCTTGACCGGCCATCTCCTTGCGCGGTGGTTGAGTAGGCCATGGATGGCCGTATCGAAACCACCGCGCGAGGAGATGGCTGGTCAAGCCCACAGCAGGAGCGAACCACCGTTCATCCGTTGGGTTTGCCAGGTCGTTTCGCGTGTTGCGCGGTGGTTTCGATACGGCCATCCGTGACCTACTCAACCACCGCGCAACACGCGAAACGACCTGGCAAACCAAGCTTATTTTAATGGTAGCAGGCAACCAGCGGGAGAGTATGGGGAGCATGTTGGTATCCCCGTTCCGGCCTTGCTGGCGCGCGAGCGTCCTCGCGAGCACTTCGGTGGTTGAGTAGGCCACGGATGGCCGTATCGAAACCACCGGAGTGTTCGCGAGGACGCTCGCGCGCCAGCAAGGCTTGAACGGATACCTGTTTCCCCCCCCGCACAGTTACACAAATTATTTACAATCGGGTCTTGCCAACCGGAATATTATATGATACTATCGCTGTATCATATTAAGGTAAGCGCAAATTCGTGACGCAGGCGCTTATTCTCTGGAGGAGCTTATGGACCCGGTTATTCTGGCGCGCGTGCAGTTCGCCCTCACCGCGGGATTCCACTTTCTCTTTCCACCGCTGACCATCGGGCTGGCCTGGTTGATCGTCTGGCTGATGGGGCGTTATCGGAAGAGCGGCGCGGAAACGGACCGCCGGCTGGCACGGTTCTGGATCAAACTCTTCGCCCTCAGTTTTGCGGTCGGGGTGGCCACCGGCATCGTCTTGGAGTTCCAGTTCGGCACCAACTGGGCGCGCTATTCCCGTTTCGTCGGGGATATCTTCGGCGCGCCGCTGGCGATCGAAGGCGTGGTGGCCTTTTTCCTGGAATCCGTCTTCCTCGGCGTGCTGCTCTTCGGGTGGAAGCTGCTTTCGCCCCGGCAGCACTGGTTTGCCGCGCTGATGGTGGCGCTGGGATCGACGCTGTCCGCCTTCTGGATCATCGTGGCTGATTCGTGGATGCAGACGCCGACGGCGTTCATCTTGCGCCATGGTCGCGCGGAGTTGACGGATTTCTTTGCCGCCGTCTTCAACCCATCGACGCTGCCGCGCTATTTTCACACTATCGATGCCGCCTTGATCACCGGCTCGTTCTTCATGCTCGGTATCAGCGCCTGGTATCTGCTGCAGGATCGTTACCGCGATGAAATGCGCCGCACACTCAACGCCGCCTTGTTGCTGGGCTTTTTCGCGTCGGTCGGCGCGCTGTTGCTCGGTCACTGGCACGCCGTGCAGGTGGCGGCGACGCAACCGGCCAAGCTGGCGGCGTTCGAAGGTTTATTCACTACGCAACGCCAGGCGCCGATGATGCTGTTCGGCATCCCCGATGCCGAACAAAAGACGGTGCATTACGCGGTGCCGCTTCCCGCCGGATTGAGCCTGTTGGCCCATCTGGACCCGAACGCGGAAGTCCAGGGATTGGATAAGGTCCCCGCCAACGAATGGCCGCCGGTTCCGATGTCCTTCTTTTCCTTCCATTTGATGGTGGCGCTGGGCATGTATTTCATCGCCTTCACCGCGCTGGGCATCCTGTTACTGTGGACAAAGCGCCTCTACGCCAATCGCACCTATCTCCTGCTGGCGGTGTGGAGTATTCCGCTGCCGTTTCTGGCCGCCAACCTGGGGTGGATGGCCGCCGAAATCGGTCGCCAGCCGTGGATTGTCTATCGGCTGATGCGCACCGCCGACGCGGTATCCGTGACCGTGCCAGCGTGGCAGATTTTGGCCTCGATTTGCCTGTTTTCCCTGCTATATGCCGTGCTGTTATACACCTGGCTGCGCTTGCTCCGGCATGAGCTGCAGCAAGGGTTGGAAGCGCCGGCAACGACTTCGACCGTGACGGAGGTGACCGCATGAGCGCGCTGCAAATAATCTGGTTTGCGCTGATCGCCATCTTATTGGTGGGCTATACCATTCTCGATGGTTTCGATCTGGGAGTCGGCATCTGGTATCTAACGGTGCGCGAAGAAGCGACGCGCCGCACGTTAATGGGCGCGATCGCGCCTTTCTGGGACGGCAACGAGGTGTGGCTGCTTACCGCCGGCGGCGCCACCTTTGCCGCCTTCCCACCGGTGTATGCCAGCGTCTTCAGCGGGTTTTACCTCGCGCTGATCCTGGTGTTGTTGGCGCTGATCTTACGCGCGGTTTCCATTGAATTCCGCGCGCGGGAATGGGTGCCGGCACTGCGTGCCCGGTGGGATTTAGCTTTCGGCGTGGGGAGCGCGCTGGCCGTGCTGTTGTTCGGGGTGGCATTCGGCAATCTCATGCGCGGATTGCCGCTCGATGCCGAAGGCAACTTCACCGGCAACTTCTTCACGCTGTTGAATCCGTTCGCGCTGCTCATTGGCGTGCTGAACGTCGCGATGATCGCCATGCATGGCGCACTGTATGTCGCGTTGCGAACGGAGGGCGAGTTGCAGGACCGCGCCACCGGCTGGGCGCGCCTGGCCGGGCAGCTTTACCTGCCACTGGCCGCCGTCACCGTCGTCGTGGCGATCTTCACCCAACCGCACCTGTTGGCGAACTACCTGGCGCTGCCCGTGTTGTGGATCGCGCCGGCGCTCGCGCTGGCCGCCATTATCGCGGCGCTCAGTTGGAATCGGCAGCGAAAGTGCGGACCGGCATTCGCCGCCTCATCGACCGGCATCGCCTTGTTGCTCGTTTCCGCGGTGAGCGGCCTGTTCCCCACCCTGGTGCCCGCGCTGCAGCATCCGGACTGGAACCTGACCATCGCCAATTCCTCCTCGTCGCAACTGACACTGACGGTCATGCTCATCGTAGCCGTCGTCGGCATGGCCGTCGTCGCCAGCTATACCATCTGGGTCTATCGGACCTTTGGGGGGAAGATGCGCGAAGAAATCCACTATTGAAAACATTGTTATTGGCCATCGGCATCCTGCCCAAGGCCATTATAATAAGCTTGGCTCGGTAGTAGAATCGGCTACCTGCCGCGATGGGGACAGTCGTTTAGAGCAGGAATTCAGCTACTGCCGCTATCGGATCACGAAGTAAGCTTGGCACTGTTTGGAAGCCGACGCCAGTCGCGCCCCGTGACCGCAGATAGCATCATCGGCGAAATCTGGCATCCTGTCCGAGGAACGGTGCGGCAACGGCAACCTTCCCGCGTGAACTGATCACGGAGCGCGACGGGCGTCGGCTTCCAAACAGTGCCAAGCGTCCAACCTGATGCGGATTATTATTGGCGTTCATGGTTAACTGAACCGACAGTGAACTGACCCCGCTGCGGTACGGGGGGAACCTAATGACACGGCCCCGGAGCATGCTCCGGGGCCGTGTCGTTAGTGTTTCAGATTGCTTACCCGTTTACCGTTTGCGTTTCGAGGTCTTGCCGGCTTGTTTGGCGCGCTGGATGGCGTCGCGAGAAGCCGGGGTTGTCGGCGAAACGACGACTGGATTATCGATGAGCGAACCGCCGCCGGTCGCGGTGACCACCACCGGACGTGGAGCAGCGACGGCTGCGGCATTGGCCGGGGCCAATTCACCGAGCGGAAGAATCTCGCGATCCTTGCCTTTCGCCCAGGTCACCAGCAACTGGCTGGCGATAAAGATGGAACTATAGCCTCCCACGGTGACACCGATGAGCATGGCCGCGACAAAGTCGCGCAGCGTCGGACCGCCGAAGAAGAGCAATGCCAGCAAGGTGAACAACACCGTCAACACGGTATTGACCGAGCGGGCCATCGTTTCGAGCAGCGAGATATTGACCGTCTCGGCGAAGGTGCGGCCTTTGCGCAGGCGAATGTTTTCGCGGATGCGGTCAAAGATGACGATGGTATCGTGAATGGAATACCCCAACACCGTCAACAGCGCGGCGATAAACGGACTGTTGACCTGGAACATATTCGGATCACGCACAATCGCATGCAGCAAGGCAAACATTCCCACCAGCGTGCCCAGGTCATGGAAGAGCGCGATGATGCCGGCGGCGGAATAGCTTAAGCCCAGCCCACCGATATTGTAGCGCACCCAGATCCACAGCACGATGAGGATCGATCCCAGCACCATGGCAAAGACGCCCTTATTGACCAACTCGTCCTTGATGGTGCCGGACACCACATCCTGGCTGTCCAACTTAGGCACGGTGCTGCCGGGCGCATACTCTTGCACCGCCTTGTTCACCGTCGGCGTGATGATTTGGCCGATCTCGGCGTTGAGTTGCTCGGTGCGCTGGGTGTCGTTGCCTTCACCGAGCAGCGTGCGCACGATAATCTGATCGCCTTTATTATCGAGACCGGGAGATATCTGCACTTCGTTCTGGATCTTTTTATCGTCCAGTGCTTTGCGGATATCGGCCATGGCGTTGTTAATCTTATCCGGCGCGATGTGCTGGTTATTCGCCATCACATAGGTGACCAGCCCGCCACCCTTGAAGTCAATGCCCAGGTTCAGGCCATTGGTGAACAGGAAAAACAAGCCGACCAACAGCATCAACCCGGAAATGACATAGTAAATTCCGCGTTTACTGACCAGGTCCCACTTTTGATATCGAAAGAGGTCAACCACGAATCTGTGCCTCCACATCAAGTGCAGGGCGCGCTCCGCGCCCTGCCAGATAGATTAAAATTACGTCGAATATACTATAACCCGTACCAGGCCAACTTGTGCGCGGCCTTCGTGCGAATCATCAGTTTCATGAACAGCCGCGTGACGGTCACGGCGGTGAACAGCGAAACGGCAACGCCGATGATCAGCGTGACCGCGAAGCCGCGGATGGCGCCGGTACCCAGCGCATACAGCACGGAACCGGTGATCAGCGAGGCCACGTTGGAGTCCAAAATCGCCGTCCAGGCACGCTGGAACGCCACGTCGATGGCCGTGCCCAACGGCTTCTGCGTCAGCAGTTCTTCTTTTAAGCGCTCGAAGATGATGACGTTGGCATCCACTGCCATACCGATGGAGATGACGATCCCCGCGATACCCGGCAACGTGAGCGTGGCGTCGAACAACTTCAATACCGCCAGCGAGAGAATGACATACACCACCAAGGCGAGGTTGGCCATCAACCCCGGCAACCGATAGTAGGCGGCCATAAAGATCAGCACCAGCGCAAACCCGATAATACCGGCCAACAGGCTTTTCGAGATCGAGTCGGCGCCGAGGGTGGCGCTGACCATGCGGGTCTCGACGATATGCACGGGCACCGGCAACGCGCCGGCGTTCAGCAATGTGGCCCAGTCGGTCACCTGCTGCATGGTGAAGTTGCCCGAGGGCGAATTGATAATCCCGGACGAGCTGATGGAACTCTGGATGACCGGCGCCATCAGCACTTTGTTGTCGAGCACGATGGCCATGCGTTTGTTTTTATTGGCCTGGGTCATCGCGCCGAAATAAGATTGTTTGTCCGGTTTAATCGAGAACTGCACCGCCGGGTGATGCGCTTCGTCGTAGGTCGCTCCGCTGGTCGGATTCAAGGAATCGCCGGTAAGCACCAACTTCGAATCGCGAATCACTTCCGCGTCGGTCATGGCTTTGCCGAAGCGTGAGAACGTCTCTTTGCCGGTGACCGGATCGGTCGAACTACTGATATCGTCCGGAAGAATGCGGAACTGCATCTGCGCCAGCGATTTAATCATCCCTAACGCGCGCTCGGGGTCTTTCACCCCCGGAATTTCCAACACCACGCGATTGGTGCCTTCCGCATAGGCGGAAACTTCGGTGGTCCCGGTGCTATTCAGGCGTTGCTCCATGATACTCAATACGCTTTTTTGAATATCGGCGCGCTGATTGGCGAGCGTGTTGGTGTTCATGACGCTGTCCGCGGCTGGGGCAGTGTAGTTGTTCTGGCCGACCAGCTTGGTCATCGCCGCGCTGATCTTCGTCAACTGGAACTTCGCTTCTTCGGTATTCTTCGGCTGGGTAACCACTTCCACAGTGCCGCCGTTGACCCGCACCTGCACTTTACTGCTGTCCTGTGCGTCCGGCCCCAGCGCTTTGGGATCGGCGAGGAGAACCGTCAAGGCATTCTGCATGGTATTTTCATCGACGGAATTGGCGGGGGTTTTATCTTTGCTGAGCTGATAATCGAAAACCGCCCGGTCGGGGATTTCCAGCACGACGCGCATGCCGCCGCGCAGGTCCAACCCCAAACGCAGGTCGTGTTGCGGGGGATAGACGTAGATGCTCTGCCCCAGCGCGGCAAAAGTGCCGCTGGTCGGCGGGCGTTCCGCATCGAAATCTTTCCCGGTTCCCACCGGCTGAAGATAGCGCGAGGCGTCGCTCGGGTCTTTTCGCGGGGTGAACGAAATGGGCCTGAAGACGGTCAAGAAGCCGAGAATGGTCAGCACGATAATGCCGAACAACCACAGCGATAATGAACTACGCATCCGTCACAACTCCTGGTCACCTGCCTGAAATGGGCAGCGTGAGACGTATAAAACGGGGCGTTACCGCCCCAGCGCGCACGCATGGCCTCGCCACACGCAAAAAGAACCCGAAGCATTTCGCTTCGGCTCGGCATATTATAGCCGCGACCGCACTGAGCGTCAACCTCTACTATGCCGACGTGAAATCTGATAAAAAGGGGAAGGTCGCTAAATCGATGCCGTATCGCTTCTCTGCACGCTTCTCCCTGTTCTGCCCAATAATAGCCGGGAATAAACTGCAACGTAGCGCGCGGTAGTCATCCCCGCCTGCCTGCGTCCGGCCAGCCTGATCTGGCTATCGATAACGCTAGCAGTTTGTTGAGGAACACCGGTGGCGCATCACGCCCCTACGCCTTGATAAACTCCTCGCTTCGCCGTTCGCGCGCCATCAGCAGGCGCACGGCTTCTTCCGCGGGACGTCCATCAAAGAGGATCGCCGCAACCTGCTCGCAGATGGGCAATTCGACCGGCAAGCGCCTGGCCAACCGCACCACGGCTTCCGTGGTCGGCACGCCTTCCGCGACCTGTCCGGAATCGCCCAGCGCCGAACCGTATTGCGCGCCGCGCCCGACAACCAGGCCGACGCGGTGATTACGACTGATGGGCGAGATGCAGGTCGCGATCAAGTCGCCGATACCGGAAAGGCCGGCCACCGTTTCCGGCCGTCCGCCCAATCGCTGCACCAATCGGCCAATCTCTGCCATGGCGCGGGTGAGCAGCGCGGCGTTCGCGTTATCGCCATAGCCCAGCCCTTCGCACATCCCCGCCGCGATCGCGATTACATTTTTGACCGCGCCGCAGATTTCCACCCCGATGATATCCGTGCCGGTATACGGACGGAAATAGCTGGTCTGGAACGCCTCCTGCGCGTAGGTGGTGAGCGCGTGATCCTCGCTGGCAATGGTGGTGGCCGCCAGCAAGCCGCGGGCAATCTCCGGCGCCAGGTTGGGACCGGACAGCGCCGCCACCGCCGGGATCGTGCGCATTTCCGCCCGAATCACCTCGCTCATGCGCTGGCCGGTTTCGATCTCTAACCCTTTTGTCACCGAGACGATCGGCGGCGCGGGTGTGGGCAAATACGTCGCCAACTCGCGGCAGACGGCGCGCATCCAGCGACTGGGCACGGCCAGCGTCAGCAACGACGCGTGTTCCACCGCCTGCGCCATCTCCGCCGTGACCGTCAATTCGGCGGGCAATGCGACGCCGGGGAGAAAGCGGGTATTTTCCCGCGTCGCGCGGATAATCTCGACCAGGTCCGGCTCGCGCACCCAGAGGGTGACGGGCAGGCCCTTCTTGGCGAGGAGCGCGGCGAGGGTGGTTCCCCAGGCGCCCGCGCCGATGACGGCGATAGTCGGGGTCGGCATCTCACGGCTCCTTAGCAGTCTCGACGGGATGATCCGGCGCGGTGTCTCCCGCAGGCACGGGTGATTCCGCCGCCGGCGCCGGCGCGCGCTGGCCTAATTTGGCTTCCGTGCCGGCCAGCAGGCGCTGAATATTGGGACGATGTTTGACCGTCACCAGAATGAACAACAGCACGCACAGCCCCATCATCCAGGATTGTTGCGCGCCGTGCAGGGTGAAATACGCGGCAAAGACCAGGCTCAACGCGGCAATCAGTGAGGCCAGGCTGACGAAGCGGGTGAGACTGACAACGATAATCCACACGCCCAACCCGATAAGACCCACCTGCCATCCCAGCGCGAGCAACACCCCCAGCGAGGTCGCGATGCCTTTGCCGCCGCTGAAACGCAGGAACGGCGAGAAAGTGTGTCCGAGCACGGCGCACAACCCGATGAAAACCAGAAACGGCATCGCCAACTGCGTGGTCACCCCGAGTTGGTAGGCCAGCAGCACGCCGACCGCCCCTTTCAGCGTGTCCAGGAGAAACACCGTGATACCGGGGCCGGGGCCCAGCACGCGCAAGACATTCGTCGCCCCGATATTCTTGCTGCCCAGCGTCCGGATATCGATCCCTTTCCAGAGTAGGCCAATCCAGAGTCCGAACGGCATGGAGCCGATGCCATAACTCACCAGCACGCACATCAGCACCGTCAGCGGTAAATTCTCTTGACCCAACAGCGGCATTCCGGTAGATCCGTTCCGAAGAAAACTGCCGTCAGTGTAGCATGAATGACACGGAATCGCAACGCGTGTTGCTTTGCTGCCCAAAGCAGCGCTCGATTGAAAAATTTCATCATCCGGTAACATCGCTCTCATCGTTTATTCATCTAGAGATGAGAAGATGACGTCGGTGTTCCGGTTGGCCCCTCGCGCTGGTCGCGATGGGTTTCAGTGCATGGCCCCCCGCGGCAGTTTGCCTGCCGGCGAACGCTGCCGGGGGTCGCGCCTTTGTTCTTCCCCACACAAAAACGTCGCGACGCGGAAATCCCGCGTCGCGACGCTCCGCGCACACTGCCTCAATACTCGGGTTGCTCCTCGAGCGCGCAATATTGTGCTTGCTGTTCGACCAGCACCTCGGCTTTATGGCGGCTGATCCAGGTGTCATTCGTCAGGAAAGTCAAATAGCGCTGATATCCGGCCAGCGACATATAGGCGGTATCCGCCTGAAACGGCATCGCGCCACAGGGGATCACGGCGTTGGTGACATACGGTGCGGTTCCCATGGCCGGCAGGGTGGCCATCGCCATGGTGGTGACCGCGGAGTTGGCGGAAGTCGGTGCACTGCAGGCGCGAGACGCGGCCGGCGTCAGGACACTGAATGCAAAAGCCAATGCGAACAAAGTCGCCATCAACGTTTTCATCTTCTTCCTTCTTTCTCCCGGCTGTTCTGCTTGTCGGGTCATCTCTAGTACTATTAACTACTTTGCCATGTTTTAACTCTCATAAACATTTCTTGTTACCTTTTTGTTAAGCTATCGACAGGGCGTAGGTTGATCACGACCCTGGTGACCCATTGTCTGTGGGCAGACGTGCACCGCAAAAATCTGTACAATGTAGTGGTGATGGTAATACCTTGGCTGAGGTCGCGGCACGGCCATCATCGCTGAAAACGGAAGGGAATAAAATTTTCTTATGCGCGAGCATCTTGTCGATCTGGAACAGACTTTTGAAAATTTAGCGGCGGAACTGGCCAAACCGGAAATCGCCAGCGATCTCGCTCGCATGCGCCAATTATCGAAGCAGTATGCGGACCTGGAGAAGGTCGTCGTCGCATTTCGCGAAGTGCGCGAGATCGAAACCCAGCTCGAAGACGCGCGCAAGATGGTGCGTGAGGAGTCGGATCGCGAATTGTGCGAGATGGCCGAGATGGAAATCGAGGAATTGAGCGCGCGGAAAGCAAAACTTGAGCGCGAGATGGCGATATTACTGCTGCCGAAGGATCCCTACGAAGATAAGAATATCATCGTGGAAATTCGGGCGGGGGCAGGCGGTGACGAGGCCTCGCTATTCGCCGGCGATCTCTTCCGCATGTATTCGCGCTACGCCGATGCGCGCGGCTGGCGGGTGGAAGTGATGAGCGCCAGCGAGCAAGGGATCGGCGGCTTCAAGGAAATCATCTTCGCGATCACGGGCGAAAGCGTGTATGGCGTCTTCAAATTCGAATCCGGCGTGCATCGCGTGCAACGAGTGCCGGTCACGGAATCCAGCGGGCGCATCCACACCTCGACGGCGACGGTCGCGGTGATGCCGGAAGCGGAAGAAGTGGACGTGCAGATCGATGATCGCGACATCCGCATGGAAACCTGTCTCTCGCAAGGCGCCGGTGGGCAGAACGTACAGAAAAACGAAACCGCCGTGCGCCTCATCCACTTGCCGACCGGCATGGTGGTGCAGTGCCAGGACGAGCGCAGTCAGAAGCAAAACCGCGAAAAGGCCATGCGCGTCATGCGCACCCGTCTGCTGGAAATGGAAATCGAGAAACAGCGGTCGGAGATCGAAGCCAATCGCCGTTCGCAGGTGGGCAGCGGCGACCGCAGTGAAAAGATCCGCACCTACAACTTCCCGCAGAATCGGATCACCGATCACCGCATCAACGTGAGCTGGCACAACATCCAGGCCAATATGAACGGGGATATCCAGGAAATATTCGACAGCATGCTCGCCGCCGAACGCGCGGACAAGCTGGGGGAATTGGCGGGGGCGCTGGAGTAAACATGCCACCAACCATCCGTATCACCGCGGTCTGCGCCTTTTTTCGCGACGACCATTTGTTCGTGCTGGCCGATGTGAACCCGGCGAAGCAGCAGGGGTATTTCCGGCTTATCGGCGGCGAGATCAGGTTTGGCGAGGCAGGTCGCGACGCGATTGCCCGCATCATTCGCGAGGAGATCGGCGCGGAGATCACTCAGCGTTATCGCATCGAAATGCTCGAAAATATCGATCCACATGGGAACGAGCCCGGCCACGAAATCGTGCAGGTTTTTACCGCGCAGTTCACCGACCCGCTGTTCAACGAACTGGATGTCGTCTTCGGCCAGCATCCCGACGGCACCCCGATCCGCGCCTGCTGGAAACCCTTCGCGGATTTTATCGAAGGACGCGACACCCTCTATCCCGCCGGACTGCTCAAACTCCTCCTCGACTGGCGCGAGATGCTGGGTGTGCTCACGGATGGCGCAGAGTAAGCCCGTTTTTATGTGTATTCGCTCAGTCTGAGGTATACTATATCTGTAGAGGAGAAATACGATGACCGCGGCTGAGCTACTACAAAAAATCGAGTCGCTGACTCCGGAACTACAGCAGGAGGTGGCAGACTTCGTTGACTTCATCGGGCAACGCCATCGCCATCATATTTCGGAACCATTAGACTTAAGTTGGGCTGGAGCATTGCGAGAACTACACGACCAATTCACCTCAGTAGAGTTACAGCATGCGATTGCTGATATCAGATCGGGAGAACGATGAAACTATTATTGGATACCAATATCTTTCTCGAACTCCTCCTATTACAGGAGAACGCCGCTTCTGTCACGGCGCTTTTTCAATCAGCGCCTCAACAAGATCTCTACGTTTCGGATTACTCGTTGCATTCTATTGGCCTAATCTTATTCCGCCGAAAGCTCTATCCCGTATTTGAGCAATAAATGAGCCAGATGATTCCATCCGCTACTGACTGGTCTTCCCACCCTCGCCGCATCGTCGGTTTGATGTCCGGCACCTCGCTGGACGGCATCGACGCGGTGTTGATCGAGGTCAGCGGGGGAATTCCGCCGGATAGTTGGCGGCAACTGGCGTTTTATACCCGTCCGTATACCGATGCGGAGCGCGACCGGATTGCCGAACTGCTGCAGCCGCGCGTGTCCCTGCCCGCGCTCACCGCCGCTAATATGTGGCTGGGTGAGGTGTTTGCCGATGCGGCGCTGGCGGTGATCGCGCGGGCCGGCTTGCGCCCGGACGAGGTGGATGCCGTCGCCTCGCATGGGCAGACCCTCTGGCATATTCCGCCCACGACACGCGAACCCGGCGCCACGCTGCAGATCGGCGAACCGTGCATGATCGCCGAACGCACCGGCGTGCTCACCGTCGCCGATTTCCGCCCGCGCGACATGGCCGCCGGCGGGCAAGGCGCACCGTTGGTGCCGTTCGCGGATTATCTGCTCTTCCGCCGGCCCAAGAAGTCCGTCGTCGTGCTCAACATCGGCGGCATTGCCAATGTCACCTATCTGCCGAAAAATTGCCGCCCCGCGCAGGTGATCGCCTTCGATACCGGGCCGGGCAATATGGTCATCGACGCGCTGGTGACTTTACAAACCCGGGGTCAGGACACGTTCGATAAAGATGGGCAGCGCGCGGCGCGCGGGAAGCCGTGTGCATCTCTGCTGAATACGCTGCTCGAACATCCCTATTTTGCGCAATCGCCGCCCAAATCGACCGGTCGCGAACAGTTCGGCCTGCGCTATGCGGAAAGCGTGTGGCTGGCATGCAAAAATACCCCCGCGCTGTCGAACGACGACCTCGTGGCTACCGTCACCGCGCTGACGGTGGAAAGCATTGCGCGGGCCTGCGAGCAATTCCTGCTGCCGCACGGGACCATCGATGAGATCATCCTCGGCGGCGGCGGCAGCTATAACCCCACCCTGCGCGACATGCTGGCCGCGCGCCTGCCGAACATCCGCCTGGTAACCCACGAAGCCTACGGCATCTCCAGCGACGCGAAAGAAGCCATCGCCTTTGCCCTCCTCGGCCACGCCACCCTCTGCGGCGTATCCGCCAATATACCCTCCGCCACTGGCGCCACACATCCGGTGATTCTGGGGAAGATTGTGCCGGGTCGGTCTGACTAAGCAGGAGAGCCGTTGGTATTGACCTGTTCGTAGTGAACCCCGCAGCGCAGCGGAGGGGTGGCAGAGTTTGTTGTCTGAACCATGAGGTGAAGGATGGAAGGATTCGCTTGATTGTAGTGAAGTGAAGCGGTGAAGTGTCAGGGGTCTGCTTTTGATTATGGGGCTTCCACCTCTCCGCTGCGCTACGGGGTTCACTACCAACAGTTCACGACGAGCGGGTTTACGCTTTAACCGTCCAGATGTCCCAACTCCGCAATCGTCACCCCACCCCCGCCTTCCGCCGGGACGCCGGGGCGGACGGTGCGGACGGCGGGATGGTGGCGGAGGAGATCCTGCACCACGTTACGCAGCGCGCCGGTGCCGAAGCCGTGGACGATGCGCACGCTGGTCAAGCCCCATTCCAGCGCGTCATAAAGATATTCTTCCAGGCGGTTGGCGGCTTCTTCGGCGCGCAGACCGAGCAGGTGAATCTCCGCGTCGATCTGGCGCGGCGGGGGAGCGGTGAGTTGCGCGGCGCCATACGCGGCGACCGGCAGCACCAGCGCTTCCAGGTCGCTCACCGGCACGCGGATGCGCATGATACCCACCTGCACTTCCACTTCCTGCGTGCCGTGCCCGGGTTCCAGCACGGTGCCGCGGTGTCCCAGGCTGCGCACGCGCACGGTTTGTCCGGCGCTCACTTCCGTCAACGCCGGTTGCAGATGCGGCACCTCCGGCGCTTTCGGCGCGGGGAGCGACTCCACGGCCTGCGTGACATCGGCCAATATTTCGCGCGTGTGCCGGCGCAGCGTGCCGAGATCCGGTACGGGAGCGGTGGCCGCCGGTGAGCCGGCGTGGTGCGGCGTCGTGCGCGCGTCACGAAGGGCGACGCGTAGTTCTTCGAGCAGCGCATTGGCTTCCGTGCGGGTTTTTTGCGTCACTTCCTGGGCCTGCTCGCGCGCGCGGGCCAGCAGGCTATCGCGTTTGGCGTCCAGTTCGCGCCATTCCGCTTGCAGGCGTTGTGCCGTCTCCTCGGCCTCCTTGCGCGCTTTCCCGGTCGCGGTACGCTCGCGGTCCAGCGCGCGCCGCACACCTTCCGCCTGCTTCAGCGTCTGTTCGAGCGCTTGCGGCGTTTCTCCCATCAACTCGCGCGCACGGGCAATCAACGGACGCGGCAAACCCAAGCGCTGCGAAATAGCCAGCGCGTTGCTGCTGCCCGGCAGTCCGGCGATGACGCGGTAGGTGGGGCGCAGCGTTTCCAGATCGAACTCGACGCTGGCGTTGAGGAAACCTTCCGTGGTCTGCGCGAAAATCTTTAATTCGCCGTAGTGCGTGGTGGCGATTACCCGGCAACCGCGCGCGTGCAGTTCCAGCAGGATCGCCTTGGCCAGCGCCGCGCCTTCCGCCGGATCGGTGCCGGCGCCAATCTCATCCAGCAAGATCAGCGCGCGCGTCTGGGCTTCCGTGGCGACCCGCACAATGGTGGTCATATGGCTGGAGAAGGTGGAGAGGCTTTGCTCGATGGATTGCTCGTCGCCGATATCGGCGAATATCTGCTCGAACAGCGCCAATTTACTGCCGGGGAGCGCGGGAACATGCATGCCGCTCTGCGCCATCATCGTCAGCAAACCGACGGTTTTCAGTGTCACCGTCTTCCCGCCGGTGTTGGAGCCGGTGATGACGATCACGCTCTTGAGGCTGGAGATCTCGAGGTCGAGGGGGACAACCTGGCCGGGCCGCCCCTGGGCTCTGAAATGGGCGGCAAGCAGCGGGTGCCTCGCGGAGTTCAGCTTGAGCGTGTCGGAGAACGCCGGGCACCCGCAGTCGTAATCCATCGCCCAGGCACTGATCGCGAAGCCGGCGTCGTAGCGAATGAGCAGCTCGGAATTTCCCCGCAGGGGCTCGATGTACTCGCGCAGCACTGAGCTCAGGCGGCTGAGAATGCGCCGGAGTTCGTCGCGCTCATCGAGCCTGAGCCGCTCGAGCTCGTTGCCCGGCTCGACGATCGAGGCCGGCTCAACGAACAGGGTCTGCCCGCTGTTGGACTGGTCGTGAACGATCCCCTCCACACGGCTGCGCTCATCCCGGCGCACCGCCAGCACGTACCGGTCCTGGCGCGTCGTAATGAACTCCTCCTGGAAGGCGCCGCTGACATCCTGGTTGCGCAGCAGCGATTCAAGCACTTTCTGAATGCGGCGATTCACGGCGCCGATTCCGGAACGAATCTGCTTCAGCTGCGGGCTGGCGTCATCGCGGATCACGCCGGCGCTAAAATCGATCACCCGGTCAATGGCCTGGCTTAAGCCGGTGCAGTCCGCCGCCTCGGCCGCCAGCGTCCCGAGCCCTGGCATGGCGAGACACTCGGCCCGGTTCAGGAAGGCGCTGACCGAATCGACTGTCGACAGGAGGTCGCGGACGGGGAGGAAGTCGCTGATGTCCAGAATGGCTGCCTCGGGCGCTGCGCGCTGCAGAATGTCCTGCACATCATCGAACCGGGCAAACGGCATCGAGCGCCCCTGGCGGCGGACTGCACCGGCTTAAGCCAGGCCATTGACC
>Ga0118677_10004856_pt1 | contig 24076 bp, 18 predicted proteins | sample AliMusrvi5mmetaG_FD_86154 | JGI IMG/M metagenome (GOLD analysis project Ga0118677, IMG submission 86154)
ATTCCATGGACATGGCGAGCATGCTCTCGGTGTTGAATTCGCGGCTTACGCAGTTGATCCCTTGCGATTCGATCGCGGTATACAAACGGGACGGGGAAGTGCTATCGCCGGTTTATGTCGATGGCCGCGACCGGATTCTGTTCTCTTCCTTGCAAATACCCATGGGTGAAGGCCTTTCCGGTTGGGTCGCCGAACACAATAAGCCGATTCTCAACGGGAATCCTTCAGTCGAGCCGGGATATCTCAATGACCCGCGAAAGTACAGCGTGTTGCAGTCTGCCCTGGCAGTTCCTCTCGAAGGCGTGGATGGGACTATCGGAGTGCTGGCGCTTTATCGTGCACAGGCCGATTCCTTCTCGCCGGATCATTTGCGAATCTTGTCCGGGTTGAGTTCGAAGATTGGCACGTCTTTTGAGAACGCGATCAAGTATCGCGCGCTGGAAGCCTCTGCCACGACAGATTACCTGACGGGCCTGAACAACAGCCGTGCGCTTGTCGACGCCCTCAACCAGGAGATTTCGCGCTGTATCCGGCAGAAATCCACGCTCACACTGGTGGTCTGCGATCTGGACAATTTCAAGAAGGTAAACGACCGCCACGGGCATCACACCGGCAACCGGGTACTGCAGGAGTTTGCCAAGGGGATCATGGAGTTCCGCGGCGAAAAGGACGTGACTGCGCGGTTCGGTGGAGATGAGTTCGTGTTGATCCTGCCGGGCTGCAGACCTGAGGTCGTGCACGATGAGGTGTTGTCGCTTTCCAGCCTTGCTTCGCAGGTAGGACGAATGGTGTGCGGGGAAGAGATCATCTCGGCGAGTGTGGGAGTTGCGTCATGGCCCGAGGATGGCATCTCGGTGGATGAACTGTTTGCCGTAGCCGACCGGCGCATGTACGAAGACAAGAATAAGCACAAGGCTATTGCAAAGCAGTTGGACCTGACCGAGTTCCAAATCCACTAGCTGTTGAGCCCCGGCCAAGCGCGCCACTCCAAGGAAGACGACTCTTGCAATGACGCGCGTGGGAGGCTGTGTGGTTATCCGACGAACTTCCAGCCCTTGCGGAACTTCGGCATCAGGTGCTGGTTTGCTTCCTTATTGTTGGAGAATTGCCCCTTGGCCGCATCCCATTCGAGCTTGCCTTCAAACTTCATGGCAATCACGCCAAGCAACATCCACGATACGAACGGGCCTGCCACGTCGAAGTTGGAACAGGAGTGTTCGCCGCCCTTGCAGGCGCGGATCCAGTCCTGATAATGACCCGGAGAACGCGTGAGCAGTTTGGAAGGCATCTTGTAGTCCTTCATCTTTTGGTCGGGCATGAGGCGCGTGCGCTCGCCATAGCACCCAGTGGTGACCATGCCCTTGGAACCCATGAAGAGGCTTCCATTGACATCGTCGTCGCCCAGCAATTGGCCCTTCGGGATGCCATCAAACTCAGGCTGCACATCGAGGCCGTCGTGCCAGAAGATCTTGACCGGCGGCATGGAACCGCGGGCGGGGAAATCGAAGCGGATCACGGTCTTCTTGGCAAACGTGTACGGACCTTTGCCTTCCTGTTGAATGCACTCCACCGAGGTCGGGGCCGAGAGCCGCAACGCCATATTCGGAGTGCCCAGAATGTGGCAGGCCATGTCGCCAATAGCGCCTGCGCCGAAGTCCGGGAAGCCGCGCCAGCTGCGCGGAGCGTAGGCCGGACTATAGGGGCGATCTTCCGCGCCGCCTAGCCAGACCTGCCAGTCGAGCGTCGAAGGCACTGGAGCAGGGGCGGGCTTCACATCGGGGCCCTGCGGCCAATACTTGTTTGGGCGATTGGTCCACGCGTGGACTTCGGTCACGTCGCCGATGTCGCCATTCCAGATGATCTCGCAGCACTGGCGTGCGCCTTCGTTGGAGTAACCCTGGTTTCCCATCTGCGAAGCGACACCGTGAGCGCGGGCGGCGGCGGTCAACTGTTGTGCTTCCCAAACCGTATGCGTGAGTGGCTTTTGCACGTAGACATGCTTGCCGCGCGTCATGGCCCACATGGCGGCGGTGCCGTGGATGTGGTCCGGAGTGGAGACCGTGACTGCATCGATCTCATTGCCCTTTTGGTCGAGCATTTTGCGGAAGTCTTTGAACTTCGCGGCATTCGGATATTCTTTGTAGGTTCGGGCCGTTCTTACATCATCTGGATCGGCCAGGGCGACAATGTTTTCCGACTTGCAGCCGGTGATGTCGGTATAGCCTTTGCCTGCCGCCCCGATGGCGGCAATATTCAGTTTTTCGTTGGGCGATTTATAGCCCAGCCGCTTCAATGACACGGCGCTGCCGAAGCCGCCAGCCGGAACGGCTGCCGTGAGGGCGGCGCCGAAGAAGAGTTTTCTGCGGGAGATTGTGTTTTCTGACATGGAGGTCTTTCTCACCTTAATATTACGAGGACTCGACTTATGCTATCGGAATCTGAGCGCTGCCGCAACGGGTCCGTTCGCTCGCGCGTGGCCTCCTGCTAACGTGTTGTGCCGGGCGGAATGTCAGCGAATTGAATCGAGGAATCGACCGAAAACTTGTGAGACTTGTCCTTGCCGGGGATCAACAGCCGGAGTGCGACCGATTCGCCCGTAGTTCGCATGGAAAACCCGGAGTTTCCGTTCTTTACGATCGGCACGATGCGCATTCCGAACGGAGGCAGATATACCTCGTCCTCATCCGAGCAGATCTCGGTGGGCTTGAAGGCGTCGGATTGCTGTACCGATACTCCATTGGAATAACACACCTCCGCGGAGGCCGGAACAGCGGATGCGTTCAGGATCCAAATCTCTTTTGCCGGAAAATCCTTCACATCGCCTCGCACCCTGGGGTTGGCTGACGGGAAAATGACACCTGCGGCAGTAGTCTTCGACGGACACTCCGTAGTGCCGCTCAATGCGACGGATTGAGTGCGCGTTTCTATCATCTGCACCCAGGCCTGGTTGTCGTCCTCGCCTTTTACCTCAAGCCGCAAATCTACCTTCGCACCAGGCATCAATTCAACTATCGGCTTGAGAGGCGCCAGCGCACCCGAGGACTTGTGTGCAGTGAGCCGGACCCTGGCTGCTTCCCCGGATACGTTCTGCAACGTCACGCTGGACCAACAGCCTTCGCCGTAGCCAAGAGGGAAGAGGATGGATTCGATTGGGCGCGTACGGTCTTGCGCAATTGCAGAAGACACCGTTAGTAGAAGCACCGCGATCCGGCTCACAGCTCTTCTATTGCACGTCGCCTGCCGCTGGGAAGTAACTGATAATGCGTACGCCGAGTGGCACGATTTTGCCAGACCTAAATATTGTGACAAAATATAGCCCATGGCTCAGAATCAGAATAGCCCCGAAGTCTATGACGCGGTCGTCGTCGGCTCCGGCGCAGGCGGCGGAACAGCCGTCCAGGTCCTTACCCAAAAGGGTTTGAAAGTTGCGCTGCTTGAAGCCGGCCCGATGTTGAACGTCGCCACCGAATTCAAGGAGCACAAGATGCCGTATGACTACGAGCATCGCGGGGCGGACGAAGGTGGGGCCTCCTACTTCGGTAAAGGCAAACCGTTTGGATTCTTTTCCACCACCAGCGGCGGCTGGCAGCTGGATGGCGAGCCCTACACCGTCGGCGAAGGCAGCCAGTTCCAGTGGTTCCGCTCGCGCATCATTGGCGGACGCACCAATCACTACGGGCGCATGTCATTCCGGTTTGCCGAATACGATTTCAAACCCTATCAGCGCGACGGACTGGGCTTCGATTGGCCGATTAGCTACCAGGACCTCGCGCCGTACTACGACAAATCGGAAGAGTTCATCGGTGTCTGCGGCTCGCAGGACAATGTCCCGTCCTGCCCCGATGGAAAGTTCCATACGCCACCGCCTCCGAAAGTCCATGAGTTGATGATCAAGAAGTCGTGCGACAAACTGGGGATCATCTGCATCGCCAATCGCCGCGCCGTCATCACCAAGCCGACCAACGGACGCGCACCGTGCCATTTCTGCGGCCAGTGCGGACGAGGGTGCCAGACGGCGTCGGCCTACAGTTCGTCGCAGGTGCAAATCTTCCCCGCGATGAAGACCGGCCGCCTCAAAGTCTTCGACATGGCGATGGTTCGTGAGGTCATCACCAACAATAACGGCAAAGCGACAGGTGTAATCTACATCGACAAGCGCACGCACGAAGAGCGGACAATCAAGGCGAAGGTCGTGATTCTGGCGGCGAGCGCCTGCGAATCCACCCGCATCCTGCTGAACTCGAAATCGAAAGAGTTCCCGAACGGACTTGGGAATGGTTCCGGTCTGCTCGGGCGCTACTTGATGGATACCGTCGGCTTCGGCCTCTCCGGCTACGTGCCGGCGCTCGAAGGCATGCCGAAGTACGACACCGAAGGCTACGGCGGTGCGCACCTGTTCATGCCATGGTGGCTATGGGATAAGCACAACACGCTGGACTTTCCGCGCGGCTATCACATCGAAATTGGCGGCGGCTACGGAATGCCAGGAGTCGGTTCGTATCATGGCGCGGCTCGCGGCACATACGGGGCTGGCATGAAGCAGAAGATCCGCGACGGCTATGGCGCTTCCATCGGCTTTGCCGGCCGCGGTGAAATGATTCCGAACATTCACTCCTATATGGAACTCGATCCGTCGGTGGTCGACCGCTGGGGCATTCCGGTTCCGCGCTTTCACTTCAAATGGACCGACTACGAGTGGAAGCAGGCCCGTCACATGGAGAAGACCTTCGCCAGTATCATCGAATCGATGGGCGGACGCGTCAGCGGCCTGAGTGCAGCGCAACGAGAGGCCGACGGAATTTCCGTGCCCGGTACCATCATCCATGAAGTGGGCGGCGCGCGCATGGGCAGTAGCGTGAAGAACTCCATCCTCAACGGTTATTGCCAGGCACACGAAATGAAGAACCTGTTCGTGATGGACGGAGCGAGCTTCGTCTCCAATCCTGACAAGAATCCGACTTTGACAATCAACGCCTTGGCTTGGCGCGCATGCGACTATCTGGCCGAAGAAATGAAGAGGGGCAATGTCTAACTTTATTCCTACCGCGGTATTGGACCGCCGCGAGCTGATCCGCGGCATCGCGCTGGCGCTCACTGCGTTCGGCACCATGGATATGGAGGCCGCGCAGCACATTCACACGGAGACCGAGGCCGAGAAGAAGAAGGGGCCGTACAAAGTGAAGGCGTTCACCGCGCACGAGTACGCTACCATTCGGCGGCTGGCCGAGATCATCGTGCCTGCCGACAAAGTCTCGGGCAGCGGCGTGGATGCCGGTGCGCCGGAATTCATCGATACACTTTCGAGTCAGAACGCCGTGCTTGCCGATATCTACCACGGTGGCTTGTCTTGGCTCGATGCCGAGATGCGCAAACGCTACAACAAGGCGTTTGTGGCGGCAACGTCTGCCGAGCAGACGGCCATGCTCGATGTGTTAATCGCTGCGGAAAAAGAAGAGACCGCCCGTCGGAATGAAGAGCTGGTCTACACGAAATCGACCAATTATAAGCAGTTCAGCAACTACACGGTGAAGCGCGCGAACGACCTGAGTGCTGGTGTCAAGTTCTTTGACTGGGTCCGCAAGATGACCGTGGACGCCTATTACACCAGTCCGATCGGGGTGAAGGATCTCGGGTACATGGGCAACAAGGCGTACTCCAAATATGAGGTGCCGCAGGCCTCGATCGATTACGCCATGAGCCGGTTGCCCAAGAACCTGTAATAATCAGGACCGCTTCGGGGACGTAGGTTGTATTGCGTCCCCAGGAACGGCGCGTCCTCAGGGATGCTATCCTGACAGAACCATGAAAGCGATAGCCGTATTCCCCGACAAGAAAGACGTTCAACTGATCGATCATCCGGAGCCGAAGCTGGAATCTCCCGCGCAGGCCAAGCTCAAAATGATCGACGTAGGTATCTGCGGTACGGATAAAGAGATTGTTGCTTTTCAATATGGCACCCCGCCGGCCGGCAGCGATTATCTCATCATCGGTCACGAATCGCTCGGAGAAGTCATTGAAGTTGGCTCAGCCGTTACAACTCTGAAGGTCGGCGATATCGTGATCCCTACGGTGCGGCGTCCGTGCCCGCATCCTGACTGCCCCGCCTGCGCGGCAGCACGGCAGGACTTCTGCTACACCGGGGACTTCACCGAACGCGGCATCAAGCAGCAGCATGGCTTCATGGCCGAGTATGTGGTGGACGATGCGTGTTACATGAATCCGTTGCCTCCCCAGTTGCGCAAGGTCGGCGTACTGGCTGAGCCATTGACCATCGCCGAAAAGGGCATCACCCAGCTTCTTGAGGTGCAGCAACGGCTACCGTGGGGCGGCACGCATCAGGCTGTGGTGCTGGGTGCGGGCCCTGTAGGACTGCTCGGCGCCATGGCGCTGCGCGTGGTCGGTTTTGATGTCTGGGTGTATTCCAAGACCGCTCCAGGCGATCACCGCCAGGAGGTCACCGAAGCGATCGGCGCGAAGTTCATCAACGCCGATCAGACGACGATTGAGGACATCACCAAGGAACTCGGCGGCACGCTCGATGTAGTCTACGAAGCGATCGGCGCATCGAAACTGGCCTTTGATTTCCTGCAGGCACTGGGCCCGAACGGTGTATTTGTCTTTACCGGAGTTCCAGGCCGCAAAGCCCCGGTGGAAGTGGATACCGATCTCCTCATGCGTAACCTGGTCTTGAAGAATCAGGTGGTGCTGGGAACGGTGAATGCGCCGAAAGCCAGCTTTGAGGCGGCCATAGCCGATCTTGCAATCTTCAACGAACGCTGGCCCGACGCGCTGGCCACGCTGATCACCAATCGCTTTCCGATCGACCGGGCACTGGAGCCTTTGGCCGGTAAAGTGGGTGGCATCAAAAACGTCGTCTCCATTTCGGAATAGAGCCCAGGCCCGAGTGCATTGACTCAATTGCAACATGCACTGCGGAATTCTGCGCAGGGCCACTGGATACTCCGGCGGCCAATCACCCATTTGAGCATGGTTTCCATTGGGTTTTGAGAGCGATACGGCAATTGCCGGCCGGTGCGCCAAATGGAAGGCAATGTGTATTGACTTTACCCAGGAGTCTCACATGCCGGAAACACTTACTGGGTTCTTTAAGACTCGCAGTGAAGGGGAAGCGGCGCAGGCTGCGCTTGTTTCAAACGGGTTCACGCGCGAAGAGGTGGGGTTTCTTGTGGGGGCAACCGAGCCCCATGAAACCCCTGCGATTGGCCCGGTGTTGCACCAGGCCGGAAGCCAGTCGGAGATTGCGGAGGATACCTGGTACGGGGCAGCGGTCGGACTCGCTGCCGGGTTGGTAGCAATACTGCCAGACGTTGGTCCACTTGTCGCGGTGGGGCCTTTAGCTGGTATCGTCGGCGGACTTGCCATTGGAGGCGCGGTGGGCAGCTTCGTCGGCTTGCTCAAGGATCGCGGAATCTCCGAGGAAGAGGCCGACTTTTACGCCCAGGGCGTGCGCGACGGTGGTTCCCTGGTGACCGTACACCATGTTTCCGGGGAGCGTGCCGGCGAGGCCCGCAGGATTCTCGCGCAACACGGGGTCATTCAAACTGAAGGGCTGATCGAAGATTCTGCGGAACAAGGCCAGGCCGTCCAATCAATGAGCAGCCACAATACCTGTGGCGAAGATATCCCCTGATTGACCACTGGAGGACTCGCCGTGTTTTGCCGTACGGACTGCGGCGGAACTGCGTTTGAATAGCTCGTAGGCCTGCAGCCAGGCATCCTGCATCGGTTTGCTGTTTTTCACGTGTTCCTGGTGTTCGGCGCGCCGCACCCCCAATAACTGCGTCTTGAAGTTTACCCCGAAATATTTCCGGGCAGGCGCCAGCGGTCGAAAGCCGAACATACGCTGGTAAACTCCCACATGCTCCACGCGCGGACACGCCACCAGCCATCCTACCGAGTAATGCTCTGCCAGGGCGGCCATGTTGCCCAATAACTGCATGAACACATCTCGCCTGGCTTGCTGCCCAAAACACAGGCGGCTGGCTTCGACGTAAGCCTCGCTCGCGATGGCCTGCATGCAGTCGGTATCTCCAAAGACATGGATTGCCGGAGATTCTGTCCATCGTAGATCCGGACGGACCACGCTGATCCGTACCGTAGCCAGAGGCTCGCGGCCGGCCTCCCGCACCAGGAAACTGAAGTGATTGGGCATTTGGTCAAAAGCATCGGCGAATTCGGCTTCTGGTTTCGGCTCGATCGATCCTCCCCGAAGGTAACATTCATGACGCAACCGGAAGACGCTGCGCCGCGTCTCGGGTGTATCGGCAACGAGGCAGGTCAGCTTCCTGCTGGCATTGGTAATCGTGGATTCGGCGGTCATCGGTTTATGCTCCTTACATCACAGGAGCGAGTGAGAAGGATATAGTCCGCCAAGAAAAACATCTAAGAGTAGAAATGTTTTCACCTATCAGGTTGCGGATTGTTGTATGATCTATCGAGAAACGTCATTCACCCGGAGACCGGCTGCTTCTTGATCCATCTCCACTTTATAAAGTTGTACTGTACGGAACGTGTGCGCGGGGCCCACCTTTCGTTTGCCTTAGCCCTCACAGGACTGCTTTGTCTGTTTTCGGGCATAACACGGGCGGCCGTGGTCCCTTCCGGCGCGATCCTTGAAGTTCGTCTTCAGCAAGAGCTTAACTCGTATTCCACTCAGACCGGGGCTTCCATTCAAGGTGTCGTGATCGCCCCACTGACCGTGCATGGAGATATCCTGATCCCTGCCGGCAGCCTGGTAAAAGGCGTCGTCAATGCAGTTCACCGGGTCGGTATCGGCCTGATGCGGGAAACCGCCACGATCCATATCGAATTCACTCATCTGCTACTGCCGGATGGCAACGTCGTGGAGATCCATTCGAAAGTAGCCGACATCGAAAATGCCAGGGAAGGCGTCGATAAGCAGGGGCGGATTTGCGGCATCCGCTCGACCGCCACGCCCGGGTACCGGGCTGCCGGTTTATTGACATCATTGGCGGCGGTGGACCCCATCGCACTTGCCTTTTCCACGGCTGCGTTTGCCACGATGCTGCGGTTTTCGGAGCCGGAGATTCGCCTGCCCACCGGCACCGAACTGATGATCAAACTTGTGGAAGATGTTGAGGTGATGGACCAGCATGCACAACCGCCTCCCAAGATCACATTCGATGATGCCGAACGCAAAGGCATGCGGAGCCTGGTGCGCCGAGTACCATTTCGCACTCGGACACAGTTGGATCACCTGGAGTCCGATCTCACCAATCTGATGTTCGCTGGTTCGCTCGAATCCATCGAGCGCGCCTTCACCGCCGCCGGTTGGGTTGCCTCAGCCGAGGTGAGCGCAGCCACGCGTTATAAGATGCTACGTTCGCTGGCTGAGAATCAGTCTTACCGCGAAGCGCCAATGTCGGTGTTATTGTTAGGCGATCAGCGGCCGGTCCTCACCCTGTCAAAAACACTGAACACGTTTTCAAAGAGGCATCACCTGCGAATTTATGAGGTTGGTGAAAGCTGGAATGGCCAGCCCCTGTATACTGCCGCGGCTACGCAGGATATCGGAATCGGCTTCTCGGCCAAGCACCGCAGCTTCATTCACCTCATTGACGGCCACATCGATAACGAACGCGCCAAGGCCCTCAATGACCTGCTTTTCACCGGGTGCGTGACCGGAGCGGAAACGATGAGCAGGCCGTGGATACCGGCCGACCCGAAGAACGCCACCGGGCAAACGCTGGTCACCGATGGGGACATCGCGATTATTGGACTGAACGATTGCCGCAATCCTCGCCGTGCCGATGAACATATCGGGGACGTGCCGGGGCCGTATCGTGGTAACGTCGCGATGCGTGTGGGACGGCAGACGCTGCTCACCCTTCGCAACGATCTTGTGCGCGGTAACTTCCTGTGGCAAGGCGTCAACGCCGCGTTCGATACCAGAAAGTTCTTTCGCAGCAGGGCCGGTTACGACCGCAACCCACTTCCGGAACGGCGCATTGTGATCGCCGGCGAGAGCTACACAACCGATGAAGAGGGCATCTATCCAATTCTGCGTTTTCCGTCCTTGCGTGGCCCCATCGTTGGAGGTGAGCGCGGGAATTTCCTCGACCCTGGCGTCAGGCCGAAAGAGACACTCCGCCGGGGGCCGTCCGATTGGTGCATTCCCTCTGTCGAGTTGGGCATCACCTCGGGTGGTGTGCTGTTCAGCAATTCGACCGTCGGGTCGGAAGGCTTGTTGGTCTCTGGTAAGAATACCCACACCGGCGGCCACTATCAGTACGCACTCACTGCGGGCAATAAGATCTCGTCGGGTTGGGTGATTGGCGGCAGTGTCACCATCAACAGCACACGCTGGATTTCGCACGAACTTGGTTTCCGCTACCAGCGCGGTAGTTTCCGCCTGGGACTGGTGGGACTCGATATGGTTGGCGAAGAGGTTGTGCAGCACCTGGAAGAGCAGAGCGTCGGTCTTTTGACCCGCGAGTTTTCTTACAATACGGTCTTTCACTTCCGGCCCCGCGAGAGCCGTTTCCGCCCGTATGTCAGTACGGGGCCGGCGATGCAGTTGATTCACCTCACCGATGCCCCTTTCACCAAAGCTCATGGACTGTTCCAATTCGGCTTGAACAACATCGGCATGTTCAAGGCGGCTTATAACTTCGGCAACGCGCCTCCGCTCGAAGGCGGCGGTATCTTCCAGGGCGGCGGACAGATGGGCGGGGGTTTCAAGTATCGGGTGCAGGACCACTGGATGTTCCGTCTCGACTATCGCACTACATTCATGCGCAGGCCTGACTTCCTTTCCAAATCGCTTGTCAACGCGGCCGACGCCAGCACGGTCGCTACCGACTTCCAACTGGCGCCTATCAGCAACTCCTCCTCAAAGGGCAGGCTGGGCCAACAGCGTCTGACCGCGGGCTTCTCTTTCACTTTCTGATTCGCGCGGATAACTCCCTTCGCCGGGGTTTTCCATCCTGCCTGGCGTGCTAAAATCGATATGCAATGGACTTGTACGATGAAATCGTCCGCCTTCGGCGGCTGGGGCAGAAATGCGCGCTTGCAACCATCGTCGATGTAAATGGTTCGATTCCAAGCTACGAAAGCGCCAAACTCCTGGTGCGTGAAGACGGCTCCATGATGGGGACGATCGGTGGCGGTTGCGTCGAAGCCGAAGTCTGGAATGCCGCCCGCGACGTGATCAGCTCCGAGCGCCCGAAGAAACTCAACTTCTCCCTGGGGCAGGACGCGGCGGCCGATAACGGCCTGATCTGTGGAGGTCAATTGAACGTTTTCGTTGAGGCCGTGGTCCCGCAGCCGAGGGCGTTCATTTTTGGAGCCGGCCACATCTCGAAGAGCCTCTCCAAGATCGCCGCACTGGCCGGTTTTTCCACTACCATTATAGACAACCGCGAAATGTACGCTAATCGCGAACGCTTCCCGGAAGCGGACGAGATCCATGCCGAAGAGTACGAAGAGCTGTTTCCGAAACTCGACGTCCGTCAAAATGGCTACATCATCATCGTCACTCGCGGACATCGAGACGATATGCGCGTACTGCGCTGGGCGGTGATGACCGACGCCCGGTACATCGCCATGATCGGCAGCAAGCGTAAGGTGCTCGGCGTAGTTAAAGAACTTGAGAAGGAAAACATTCCACGCGCGCGCATGGATCGCGTTTTTGCGCCGATGGGATTTGAGATTGGCGCGATCACTCCCGAAGAGATTGCCGTCAGCGTGGTGGCCGAAATGATCGCAGTTCGCCGCCGTCCGTCATCCGGCTGGATGTCACTGTCTAAATCCATACTCCTAGAGGAAGGCCGGCAGGCACTGGCAAAGTGAACATTACCGCATTGATTCTTGCGGCTGGCGCCTCGTCGCGCATGGGGTCGCCAAAGGCGCTGCTGACGTACAAAGGTGAGACGTTTCTCGACCGCCTGATCGCCTCATGCCAACAGGCCTGCGGAAAAGTAGTGGTGGTGCTCGGCAATCACTCGGACGCGATTCTTGCCGGCATTAAACACCAGCCACGCTTCGTACAAAACCCCGATCCTGACCGCGGACAACTGAGTTCCCTGCAGTGCGGCCTGTTTGGCGTGGAAGGGCCGGCGCTGTTTGTGCCGGTCGATCTTGCCGCAATCCAGTCGGCCACCATCCAACAATTAGTTGCGGCGTTCCAGGAGGCGAATCCGCTGATTGCCGTCCCGCAGTTTGGGGGAAAGCACGGCCATCCGGTATGTGTTGGACAGTCGGTTGTTAAAGAGTTGCTGGCGCTTCCCGCCGGGGCTCAGGCGCGCGACGTGATCCACAACCATCGAGCCGAAACGTTGTACGTCGAAGTGGACGATCCGGCTATTCTGCGCGATATCGATTCACGCATCGACTACTCGAATTTGCTCGCGGAGGCCACACGGCCGTGAAGCGCAAGTACATCGTATGGGGCTCGCTGGGGCTGATCGCACTTGGCTATTGGTACCTTCCGAAATTGCACCTGGCCGATAAGTTCGCTCCGCGCATCCAGACGGAATTGCAGAATGCGCTGCACAGTAAGGTCAAATTCGACAAGGTGACTTTCAATTTCCTTACAGGCCCCGGGTTTGCCGTAGATGAGGTCGTCATCAGTGACTATCCCGAAGCTGACATTGAGCCTATCGCTTACGTCAGCTCGCTCGAAATGCGCGTCCGTCTGCTGAGCTTGTTGAGCGGACATCTCGAGTTTACGAGCTTGCGACTGGTGGAACCAAGCGTCAATTTGAAGCGTAGTTCACTCGGGACGTGGAATTTGCAGCCATTCCTGAGCAGGGCCATGGCGAGCAGTGCAACATCCGGGCAGAAACTCAACATCCAGGTCCGGTCGGGGCGGTTGAATTTCAAACTTGGCGAACAGAAGTCGGTATTTTACATCACCGATGCCGATGTCGATATCGAGCCATCCACCCGCGCCGCAGGTGGTCTCGACGTGGTCTTCTCAGGCGAGCCGGCGCGCACTGATCGTGCCGCACAGGGGTTCGGGCGGTTGACAGGCCGCGGTTTGTGGAAGCCCGGCGCGGCGGAACCGGAAGTTGAGTTCAACGTCAAGCTCCAGAAGAGCTCCATCGGCGAGATCACTATCCTGATGGCCGGCCGCGACTTTGGAATTCACGGCCTGGTAGCGGGCGACGCACGCCTGAGCGGTCCTATCTCAAATATTGCGATCGAATCACATGCCGAGTTGAGTGACATTCACCGCTGGGACATGATGGCTGGCAAGAGTGAGGGCTGGCCGGTGGATCTGCGCGGCGTGCTTGATTTGCACCAGCAGAGCGTGAAGTTCGAAATCGCGCCGCCCAAGAGCGGGAAATCGCCAGTTGCCCTCAAAGTTTTCATCCACGACTTCCTCTCTACGCCACGTTGGGCCGCACTGCTGACCCTGCACGATCTTGCCGCTGATCCGTTGATGGCCGTGGCCCGTCACATGGGAGTTGGCCTGCCGCCTGCGCTGTCTCTCGATGGCAAAGTGGAAGGCGTGCTCGGCTACTCCACTGGCGGTGGTTTTCAGGGTGGCGTCCAGATGAGCGAGGCGACGGCAATGGCCCTGGACCAGGCGCCAATGAAGATCCCCGCTGCACAGATCCTGGTGTCCGATACGCGCGCGGAACTGAAGCCAGCCAGGTTCGAGCTGGCCGAACACAGGCACGCCGATCTGGAAGCCGCGGTTGATTTTGAAACGCACGAAGTGGAGTTGAAGGTAACCACTCCGGGACTGGGCGTGAAGGACATTGAAGTCTTCTCAAAGCTGCTGGGAATCGGCTCCGCCCCGGTGCTGGCGAACTGCGAGGAGGGACTGTGGCGCGGCGTGCTGAGCTACGACGAAGATTGGAAGGGCGATCTCGAACTGACCGGCGCTGTCGTAGCCCTGCCCGATCTGGCCGATAAGGTCGAACTGGCGAGTGCAGCCGTACAGGTGCGCGGAAGCCGCTTCACCATTAGCAGGATGAAGGGTAAGGCCGGCAAGCTGCACTTTGATGGAGATTTCCAGTGGATGCCTAAAGCCCATCGTCCGGCCCGCTTTCAGCTTCATATGGCAGAGGCCCCGGCACCGGAGTTGGATCGGCTGCTGACGCCGGTATTACGCCGGCAACAGGGTTTCATAGCCCGCACCCTCCGGCTCAATCGGGCACCGGTGCCGGATTGGTTAAGCGAACGCCATGCCGAAGGCGTCCTGGTGATTGATGCGTTTCAAATCGCTGGCAGGAAACTCGACAATCTCAAGATCAGCACCCAGTGGGATGGAGTGAAGTCCGCATTCACGGAGATTAAGTTCTTGCTGGACGAAGCCAAAGGCTCCGGCACTGGCTCGGCGGATCTCGCCTATGCGCTGCCGCAATATCGCTTGAACGGACTGCTCGAAGGGCAGGCAATCAAAGTCGGCAAAGATCTCGATGCGCAAAGTGTCGGCGGAAAGTTTGTATTCCAATTGGAACGCGGAGCGTCTAACCTACAGGCAACCGAAGTGGAACTGGTGACGGGCCGTGAGACTTACACTGGGCAGGGAAGCAGCACTCCCGACGGACACTTGCAGTTCGATCTGGTGAATGGCCGCAAGATACTGCGCGTGAATGGTGTCTTGTCGCCGTTTTTCATTGAAATCGCGCCCGTGAAAAGTGCGAACTGATAAGATATCAAGTAACCCATGCAGCCAGACTTGTCATCGAAATCGCTCAGTGTCCGCCTCAATCAGGTCAGCAGGTGCATGCGGCGGGCGGAGAATCTGGAGCAGTGGTTGAGCGCGGTAATGGATGGCACCAACGGCTTCTGTGCGCGGGCCGCACTCTTTGCCGTTGAAGGAAAGTCTTTGGTGTGCCGTGCCGTTCGCGGCCTGGAACGGATTCCGGAAGCGGTGCCGCTGGAGGCCGCCCCGGCGCTGGCTTCGGCTGCCGATAGTCAGGATACCGTTGTGGCGGTTTGCACGGCCGGTGAGCTTTCCAAAACTATCGCGGATGCCTACGGTGCCGGAACTGTACGCAAGGCGCACCTGATCCCGCTAAATGGCCGCAAGCGCAGTCTGGCCGTCCTGTACGCGGAAGAGACCACTGACCTGGATGCGCTGGAGCTGTTGATGGCTATCGCCGCGTCAGCCCGCGAGTACATGCTCGCCGCTGCGCCGGTTGGAGAAAACCAGTTGGTCGGAATCAGCGGAACCGCATCGGCGTCAGTCGTCAGTGACGATGAGTTTCGGGCACGCCGCTTCGCCCAGAGCCGCGTGGCTGAAATCAGACTGGTTCACGAAGATCTTGTACAGACCGGGCGCGCGCAGGGCGATCTGTATTCGCGCCTGCGTGGACCTCTCAACGAAGTCCGCGAGGCTTATGCTCGAGAGTTCCGCAATGCGGAGTTTGCGGACTATCTACACTTGGAAATCGTTCGTTCGCTGGCAAATGACGATGCAACCATACTGGGATCGGAATATCCGGGTCCGCTTGCTTAGTGCTTTAGCGCAGGTGCCGGGGCTCAATCGCCTTCTGTGCCTGCTGCTGGTGAGCGCTGTCTGTTTGCAGGCCCAGAGCCTGGAACCACTCGCCCGCGCCTATCGCGAAAAGAACTCCCCGCAAAACAAAGCTCCGCTCGCAGCCTTCGCCGCGGCACATCCGAAAGACCTCGATGGCGCGTTAGCGCTGTTCGCTTTAGGCGCATCCGAAAAACTCCCCGCCGAGGCCGTTCGCCTGCTTGAAAAGGCCGGTCCCCGCTTGCCGAAGCTCGGGGATTACATTGCCATGCTGCTGGCCAGCAATGAACTGGCGCTGAAGAACTACACCAAGGCGATTCAACACAGCAATATCGTATTCTCCTACGTGCCGCTATCGCCGCTGGGTGCGCGGACTGCCCCAATTGCGGCCAAGGCGTATCTGGAGACCGGCAAGCCCACGCTGGGGGTGCAGATCCTGCGGAAATTCGCTGCCGATATATATCAGCCAGCTGGAGAACTGTTGCTTGCGAAGTGCCTGGAGGCCGCTGCGGATAAGCCGGCCGCCGCGATTGCGTTTCAGAACGTCTACTATCAGTACCCCGGTACAACAGAGGCGGTGGAGGCCGATGGCGCACTACACCGGCTGCGCTCGGAGTTAGGCGGAGCCTATCCTCCGCCGATGCCGCAAGCGATCCTCGGCCGCGCCGCGAAGATCATGTCCAAGAGCCCGCGCCTGGCCCGCACAGAGCTCGAACATGTGATCCCGGTGTTGGGAGGTGCTGATCGCGAAGTTGCGCAGGTTCGCATCGGCGAGGCCGAACTGCGCAGCAAAGTGTTCGACGAATCGCGCAGCTATCTGAGCGGCCTCGCGCTATCGGCTCCGGAGGCGGACGCCGAGCGGCTCTTCCACCTGTTCACCATCGCCCGCCGCAAAGACGATGAGTCCGGAATGGCGAAGGCGCTTAATGAGCTTGCTCAGAAACATCCCAAGTCAACTTGGCGCCTCAATGCGCTGGTCAGCGCCGGAGACTACCACACGCTTGAAAACAACCATGCCACGTATGAGCCATTATTTAAGGCATGTTTCGAGAATTTCTCCTCCACGCCACAAGCTGCGCTGTGCCACTGGAAGTATACCTGGAGCGTCTACCTGCGCCGGAAGCCGGAGGCGGCCGACCGGTTGCGCGAACACCTCAAGTATTTCCCGACTTCCGACAACGCCAACAAGGCGCTCTATTTTCTCGGCCGTCTCTATGAGGATTCCCGCGACGCGGCCAGTGCCAACACTCTCTTCAACGAGTTGTCACGCCGCTATCCCAACACCTACTACGCGATGCTCGCGCGGGAGCGTCAGAAGGGGCTGAAGACCGCGGCCGAATCCGTACAGGCCACAGCTTTCCTGAACGAAGTTAAACTGCCCAGCTTTCAGTTTGATGCTACCGTTAAGCCGAACGCCGAAACGCAGGCGCGGATCGATCGCTCGCGTCTGCTCGGCGCGGCCGGCTTGATGGAATTTCTGGAACTGGAGCTGCGCTTCGGCGCCAAACACGGGGCGCAGGTGCTGCTCTCGGCGATGGAACTGGCTGCGGCCTTTACCAAGCGCGGAGAGGCTGCCAGAGGCTTGCGCTGGATGAAGAATCTGGTGCCCAACTACCTCTACATTCCAATACAGAGCGTGCCCCCGCAATTCTGGGAACTGCTGTTTCCGCTACCGTTCCGCGACACCGTGGAACAACACGCGCAGTTGCGGTCGCTGGACCCTTACATCGTGGCCGGGCTCATCCGCCAGGAGTCCGAGTTCAATCCGAAGGTGATCTCCTACGCCAATGCTTACGGCCTTACCCAGATCATGCCGGCCACAGGACGCGATCTCAGCCGGCGGCTCGGCATCAAAGGCTACACCACAAGGTCGCTGTTTCTGCCAGAGGTCAACATCCAACTTGGTGCGTTTTATCTGCGAATGCTGCTGAATTCGCTGAATAATCACGTGGAGGCGACACTGGCTTCCTACAACGCCGGCAAGTCCCGCGCCGATAAGTGGCTTGGCTGGGAACGCTACCGCGAACCCGCCGAATTCATCGAAACCATACCCTTTACGCAGACCCGCGACTATGTGCAGAGCGTCATCCGCAACGCAAATATCTACCGTTCCCTTTACGAGGGCAAACCCATTGCTGTAACCTCAAAGAATGAGCCTTCCCCCAAGCCGAACGCAAGTTCAGCCGCTGGAAACAAGAAACGTACGTCAAAGGTTTCGAAGTAACCGCACATCCGAATTCACCGAATCCGTCATTCGCGAGATGACGCGTATCGCCATCAATCACGAAGCGGTCAACCTGGCCCAGGGGTTTCCGGACTTTGCTGCTCCTGCCTGGATCAAGCATGCGGCGCAGGTAGCCATTGAAGACGATTTCAACCAGTATCCGATCACGTGGGGGATCAAGCCATTCCGCTCCGCAATCGCCTCCAAATACCGCCGTCATTACGGACTCGAATTGGATCCGGAACGGGAGATCACCGTCTGCTGCGGCGCCACCGAAGGCATGGTGGCGGCACTTCTTGGAGTCGTGAATGAAGGCGACGAAATCATCGTCTTTGAACCCTACTACGAAAACTATCATCCGGACATGATGCTTTGCGGCGCGGTGCGCCGCCTGGTTTCACTCCGCGCTCCCGATTGGACCTTCGATCCCGACGAACTGCGCGCTGCGTTCAACTCCAAGACCAAAGCGATCATCATCAACACCCCGAACAATCCCACCGGCAAGGTCTTCTCGCGCAAGGAACTGGGCTTGATTGCCGAACTCTGCGTGGAGTTTGACGCACTGTGCATCACAGACGAGATCTACGAACACATTCTCTACGACAATTCCGAGCACGTGCCGGTGATGTCGTTACCCGGCATGCGCGAGCGCTCCATCCTGGTCAACAGCATGAGCAAGACCTACTCCGTCACTGGTTGGCGGGTAGGCTGGGTATTGGCGGCGCCGGACCTGACCGATACGATCCGCAAGGTCCACGACTTTCTCACGGTCGGAGCGGCAACGCCTCTGCAATACGCCGGCGTGATGGCTCTTTCTCAGCCCGATGATTTCTATACGAACCTCTCCACCGAATATCGCGGCCGCCGCGATCATTTGATCGGATCGCTTGAATCCGCCGGCTTTCGCTGCTTCGAACCCAAGGGCGCGTATTACGTGATGACCGACATCTCCAAGTTCGGCTTCGCCAATGATATGGAGTTCGTCATGCACATGATCCGCGATGCTGGAGTTGCCGCCGTGCCCGGTTCCAGCTTTTTTCATAATCCTCGCGACGGAGCTCAATTTGTCCGCTTTTGTTTCTGCAAGAAATATGAGACGCTGGAAGAAGCAGGACATAGATTGAGGAGGTTGTGAGTACTATGCTCCCGAATTTCCTTGTACCCGAAGTCGTAGCCCAGAAAGACGGGGCCTCAGAAGTGTTTGAACTTGGCTCTTCCCAGGGCAAGATGCTGCAGCTTACGCTCGGCATTACAAGAGTCATCGAACAGGAAAGCCTTGAATTGACCGTGTGGGGTTCCACCGACAATGAGACATGGGGCACGAAGCCGTTTGCGAGTTTCTCCCAGAAGTTTTATTGCGGCGTTTATACCATCATGGTTGATTTGAGTGACCGCCCCGACGTCAAGAGTGTGCAATTGAAGTGGAAACTCGGCCGGTGGGGTCGAGGTGAGCCCAAGCCGTTGTTTGGATTCTATGTGTTCGCGGAAGAATCCCCGGCGCACGCCATGGCTGCCAGCTAAGGCGACCGCGGTCCATAATGATCGACGAATGGAAGCAGCGCATGCGCGCCGAATGGGATCTGCGCGCACGTCAGGACGCTGAATATTTTATCTACACTCGCGATACCTCAGGCGATGTAGATGACTTCGCAAAATCAGGCGAAGCCAATTACAACCAATTAGTTCGCCCCTACCTGCCGATGTTACTCTCCGGTCGCGAGGCGAGTGTCTGCAACGTCGTGGAGATAGGCTGCGGAATCGGGCGCATGACCGAGTTCTTCGCCCGCGACTTTGCATCAGTCGCCGCCCTGGACGTAGCGCCTGCGATGATCGAAGGCGCCCGCAACCGCCTGAGCCATCTTTCAAATGTCGCATTCCATGTTGGCACAGGCGCAGACCTCCAACCGGTTCCTACTGCATCCGCCGACCTGGTTTTCAGCTACATCGTCTTTCAACACATTCCTTCCCGTGCAGTCATCGAAAGTTATTTCAGCGAAGCCGCTCGCGTGTTGCGCGACGGAGGCACCTTCAAGTTCCAGGTGAATGGGGATCAGTCCGAGGCCTACCTGGCCCATGAGCGCGATACGTGGCTGGGCGAGACGTTCTCCGTTGCGGAGGTGACGCACATGCTCGCCGAATCCGGCTTTACTGTGATTGCGATGGAGGGTGCCGGAACGCAGTACTTTCTGATAGCAGCCTGCAAGGGTGTCTTTCGCGGTGGCGGCTACGTCCTTCCTGGAGACGCCGCGTTGCTCGAAGGCTTCGGCGCACCGGTCGATTCGAGTTGGTCTCCGCTGATGTCGCCCGCCCGCGTGAGGCTCACAGGCGAGGGTTCGCGACTTTATGCCGGAATCTACTTCTGGCCTGGTGCGAGCGAAACGGTTTTGACCTTGGCTGGATACCGGTTCGAAGTGTCATGCCCTGGCGACCACTATTTCGAGTTCGCTGGCTCCGCCGGAGAAGTGGAAATACAGATGGATCCCGTGCCGGCACGCCCCCCCGCTTTCCGAATTATTGGACTTCGGGTATAATCCGGGCATGAAGGCTCTGATCGTTGTGCTCCTTTTCGCGCTACCTGCGAGTGGTCAAAACGATTACGGTACAGCCCTTCTCAATCGCTTGAGTTCCAAGTTGCGTCCAATGGCCAAATTGACCACCACTGGCGGACCCGAACACGAAGAAGTCATGCGTGCCTACACGATCGAGATGATGCAGCTGTTTGGTTCCAGCGTCGTCACTCGCAATTTTGCCAGGCAGTTGACCAGTGCCCTCTGGTCGAAGCCCCTCAACAGCGAGAACCTCCTGCCGCTCAATCGAGCGGCGCTCAATGCCTTCGCCGTTGCCGTCGCCTGCCGCAAGCAGCATTGTCAGCTTGGGAAGTCTGAGGCGCTACGGGCTGCGGCCGACGACTTTTGCCTCTCCCTGCGCATGATCGGTGTAAGCAAGATTGAGTCTCTCATGGTTACTGAACAGTTGCTTCGCGCCTGTGATTTAGTTGTAAAGGGGTTGCCCGGGCTTTACCTGCCGGCGGACCCATCCTGATATTCGCATTCGCGGTTGCAGTTGTGATAGCGTAAAGCAAATTTCTTGTCTAGGGAGACATCATGTTTGCCAGGTTGCTAAACCCGTAGGGAGATCCCCCGGCTCTGCCGGGGAGGCAGTAGAAGTTTGACATTTCCGGGAGTCCATCGCGGAAACTACCAGACGTGAGCCGCCAAGCACACGAAAGGAGTTTTCACGATGGACGATTTTGAAAGTTTAAGTCATTCCCGATGGGACTGCAAATACCACGTGGTATTCATTCCCAAGTATCGCAAGAAAGTTCTGTATGGGAACATACGGCGACATCTTGGGGAAGCATTCCACAAGTTGGCACGACAGAAAGAGTGCCGGATAGAAGAAGGGCACTTCATGAGCGATCACGTGCACATGATGATAGCGATTCCGCCGAAATATGCGGTTTCGCAAGTGATTGGCTTTATCAAGGGCAAGAGCGCCATTCACATTGCCCGAGTGTATGGTGAACGGAAACGCAATTTCGTTGGCCATAGCTTCTGGGCAAGGGGATACTTTGTGTCCACGGTCGGACGCGACGAAGAAGTGATTCGTGCCTACATCCGAGACCAGGAGAAGGAGGACCAACGACTAGAGCAGTTGAAGCTGGGGGAGTAATCAGCCACCCGCAAGGTGGCCAACAACAGTTGGGGCCGCGTTAGCGACCCCGTTTAGCCGCTTTGAGCGGCTCACGAAATAAGGCCCCCGGCTCTGCCGGGGGATATTTACTCAGAGGCGTTGTATTCATATCATTCACGACACGCCGCAAACCAGGGACTGGCACGAATTTCCGGCCGCACTTGCCGGAATGTCGCTGCCTGTCCCGGTTTGCCCCACACCGGACTCTTCGTTCACGAAGGGATGCGACCTTTCGAGGGATTGACACCCTGATTCTCCAGGAATAGACTCAACGATCAAGACATCTCTGGCCCAGATCACTAAATGAACTAAGTCAACCTGCCATATCGTCAGTCAGACAGGTCCGGAAGATGGATGAGAGGATCCTAACATGCCCGCTAAATTCTTCGCTTCGACCCAAACCCCGCAATCAAATAAATCATACAGCCGCCTGATCACCGTGTGCGCGGTCCTGCTCCTATCGTGTGCCGCCGCACTAGCCCAAGTCACCAGCGGCACCATCCTCGGCACCGTGATCGACCCTTCCGGCTCCGCAGTCGCCGGCGCAAAGGTCGCCATCACCGCCACCGAAACCAACGTCCGGTCTGACGTCACAACCAACGCCGAAGGAAACTTCGAACTGCCCTATCTGCGCGCAGGCCAGTACCAGGTAACAGTCGATGCACCTGGCTTCAAATCGTTCGTCCAGACCGGCGTCGTCCTCGCGACGGACCAGAAGTATCGCCTGGAGGTAAAGCTCGAAGTAGGAGCAGCCAGCCAGAGCGTCGTCGTGGCTGCGAACACGCAGGTGCTGCAGACCGATTCGTCGGAGCTAGGCGACACCGTCAATCGCCGCACCATCGAAGGCGTCCCCAATATCAACGGCAATCCGCTGCTCTACGCCATGCTCGAAGCGGGCGTGGTGACCACCGGCGCATTCTTTGACCCCAACAACGTCAACACCGGTGACAATTCACGGCAAAACTATTCGTCGTTCGTAGTGAACGGATCGGCGCCGCTCTCCACCAACATCCAGCTCGATGGCGCCATGAATACCAGCCCCTACGGCAATGAGATCTCGGTCTTGCCAAGCAAGGCCGCGATCGGCGAAGTCCGCGTGATCACCAACGCGTACTCGGCGGAGTACGGTCGCGCCGGCGGCGGCGTCATCAACTTCACCACGCGCTCGGGCACCAATCTGATCCACGGCTCGCTGTATGAAAATTTCCGCAATTCGGCCATGAATGCGAATTCATTCGGCAACAACACCTTCGGCCGCGATGCCAACGGAAACTCGCTTCGGCCCAAGGCCCCGTTCAACACCAATCAATTCGGCGGCTCGTTCGACGGCCCGGTGCGGATTCCCAAACTGTACAACGGGCAGAACAAGACCTTCTTCTTCGTGTCGTACGAAGGGCTGCGCCGCGTACAGGGGGCGAGCACCTATTACACGGTGCCTACGGCGGCTGAACGTACAGGCGATTTCAGCAAGACCAAAGCGCAGGTGACCGTCAATGGCGTGACCCAGGCCGTGCCGGTAAATGTTTATCTGCCGTTTCCCGCCACCACGACAACCACGCAGGTCTCCGCCGGTCAGTTCCAGCTGAACCGTCAGCAGGCGGTGTATAACGGCGTCCCGAATGTGATTCCTCCGCAGTATATGAGTGCAACCTCGCTGAAGCTGGCAAGTCTGTTTCCGATGCCGAATATTACCCCGGTGAATCTCGATGGCTCGTTGAACTATTTCACCAACGCGCCTACCAGGACCCGCACGGACCAGTGGATCGCCAAGCTCGATCACAATTTCAGCGAGACCCGGAAAGGCTTCATCCGCTGGACGACAGACTGGACGCTGAGCGATCCGCCGAATATCTACGCCGCCACCAACCCCGCGGCCAACAACAACGGGCCCACCACGCAATTCAATCCGAGTTTCACGCTCGGCTACACCTGGGCGATGTCGCCTCGCGACATGCTGGAACTGCGCGCCAATCTGAACCGCATCAACCTGATTCTGGAGCCGGTGGGTGGCTTGAATTATGACTTGCAAGGCTTGGGATTCGCTGCCAGCGAACTGGTTGGTCTGCCGACGACGGCCTTTCCGCAAATCGCCTTCGGCTCCTATCCCCAGATGGGACTCGGCAGCTTTGTTGTGCGCAACAACCACTCCTCCGTCTACGCGGTAACTCCGAACTACACCAGGTTGACCAGCAACTGGACCTTCAAAATCGGCGGCGAATACGCGGACATCTTGTACAACTTCACCCAGCCCTATAAAGCGTCGCTGATCTTCAGTTCTGCCGCCCAGTCGTTCTCGCAGCCCTGTTCGGGCACCGGGTGTCCGGGCGTCCCCACTACCACAGTGAACGGTTCCACGGCCGCAAATTTCCTGATGGGCGCCGCGGATGGCGGTCTCGGCAACGGACAGTACACCACCGGCGACCCCACCGAAGCCTTGAAGAACGGCTACTGGGCGCTCTATAGCCAGAACGATTGGAAGGCCTCGCGGCGCCTGACCGTGAATCTGGGAGTGCGGTGGGAGTTTCAGGGCCCGCTCACAGACCGTTACAACCGGCTCAGCCAGTTCAATCCTTACGGGAAGAATAGCACCGGTACCGCCGGGCTCTATCAGTTCTCCGGCGTAGGCGGCAACCCGCGCGGCCAGATGGACACCACCCACAACAACTTCGCTCCGCGCGTCGGCT
>Ga0118677_10004857_pt1 | contig 24074 bp, 20 predicted proteins | sample AliMusrvi5mmetaG_FD_86154 | JGI IMG/M metagenome (GOLD analysis project Ga0118677, IMG submission 86154)
CCGCCGCCGTGTCCCCTGCGCTGCCCGCCGCGGCGGCGGGCGCCAGCGACTCCGCCGTCCGCGCCTCCTCGAACTGCTTCTTGAGCTTCTTCTCGTCGGCGCGCAGCTTGGCGAAGGCGATCTCGCGGATCGGCGCCGGGACCTTGCTCACCTTCTCGCCGGTCATCAGGGCCAGCAGGTAGTCGAGCGCCACCTTCTCGAGCAGCGCCATGTTGAAGACGGCGCGGTCCACGTCGCCGCCGAGCACGAGCACGCCGTGATTGGCGAGGATGAAGGCGTTGTCGCCGCTCGTGATGCGCTTGCGCACGTTCTTCTTGAGGAAGCTCGTGCCGGACGGCGCGTAGTCGATGATCTCGACGGAGCGCCCGAGGAAGCGCACCTGCTCGTCGAACAGCGCCGGGATGGGCTGGCGCACGAGCGCCAGCGCACTGGCGTAGGGCTGGTGCGTGTGGACGATGGCGTTCACGTCCGGCCGTTCCTGGTACACGGCGGCGTGCATGCCGGACTCGATCGATGCCTTGCGCTCGCCCTCGAGGCGCTCGAGCGCGAAGTCGAGGACGCAGATGTCGGCGGCCTTCATCTTGGCGTAGTCGTAGTTGCTGGGCGTGATCGCGAAAGCGTCCCGGCCGGGGATGCGGACGGAGACGTTGCCCTCGGTCGCCTTGAGGTAGCCGCGCTCGAGCAGCGCCCGGCAGATGGCCACAACCTGTTCCCGGGAGGCGGCGAACTGCCCCATCACAGCGTCACCAGCACGAGGAGGATCGTGACGACGGCAAGGATGAGGCCGGCCACCGTCGTCACGATGATGGCCCAGCGGTCGTCAGGTAGCGGGCCGTTCCTCTCCAGCGCCGCGCGGATGGAAAGCGTGTTGTACGCGGCGTACGCGATGAGAAAGGCGCCGAAGATGCCGTAGCCGAGCCCCAGCGCGGCGAACGGCGCACGGTGCACGTCGATGAGCGCCGGGATCAGACGCCCCACGGCGAGCGCGAGCCCGAGTGCAGCGAGACCCGTGCGCAGCCAGGCAAGATATGTCCGCTCGGCCGCGAGGCTCGTGCGCCGTGGCGCGGATCCGCCGCTGTCGGTCGCCGGCTCCCTCGGATCGTCGTCAGCTGTCACCGTCGTCCTCCGTCTTCACGTCGTGCCGCCTGCCGAAGGCCACGCTCAGCTCCAGTCCCCCCAGCAGGGCGAGATTGAGGATCCACGCCCACACCAGGAGCGCGATCGCCGTTCCCAGCACACCATACACGCGATTGTACGAGCCGAAATGCGCGAGATAGGCGCTGAAGACGGCGGACGCGACCAGCAGCGCCAGGACGGCGAGGCAGGCGCCGGCAAGGTCGTGGAGGACGCGCCGCCGCCCGCTGTGCGGTGCGGCGCGGTACAGCAGCAGGAAGACGGCCGTCGCCAGGGCGAAGAAGAACGGCCACTCGGCGATCGTCCAGAAGCGCACGACGGCCTCGCCGATGCCGAAGAGCCGGCCCAGCCACTCGGCGAACGGGCCGGCGAACGCGACGACCGCCGCGGCCGCGGCGAGCAGCACGGCGAGCAGCAGCGCCAGGCCGAGCCGCAGGAGCAGCAGGCGCAGCCCGCTCCGCGTGTCGGGCTTGCCGCCGACTTCGCCCGCCGCCCACATGAACGCGGCCACGTAGGACGACGTCGTCCACAGCGCGATGACGACGCCGACGCTCAGCAGCACCGGCGTGCCGCTGTTCTTGAGGATGCTGTCGAGCACGCTCTGCACGAAGTCCACAGCCCATTGCGACCGCGTCTGGGCGACGGCGTCGAGGAGCTGATGCACGGCGGCCGGCGTGAGGCCGATGGCGCCGAGGATCGCCGTCACCACGATGAGCACCGGGAAGACGGCGAGGACGAGGAAGTACGTGAGCGCCGCCGCGTGCCGCGGCAGATCGTGCGCGCCCACCGGCCCGACCAGCGCCGCAAGCCTGGCCCGAACGCGCGACCTTGGCGGCGTCCGCGCGTCCTGCGACGGCGTCTCCCCCCGCTGCGGCCGCGTCTCCCCCTGCTGCGGCGGCATCTCCGGCTCCGGCACTCGCCCTCCTCGCGAAGCGGTCACCTACGAGTATCCCACAGCGCGGCGCCGACGCCGTCCGGCCGCGCGGGAGGCAGGCGGCGCCTCCGCGACTTGAGTACAATCGCCCTCGCGGGCGCCCACCGCGGCCGCCTCGTTCACCGCGAACAAGGGAAGGGCCGGATGGACCCCAGCGAGTTCCGCCGCCTCGGTCACGAGCTCGTCGACTGGGTGGCCGACTACCGCGAGCACATCGCGGAGTACCCGGTGATGAGCCGCGTAGAGCCGGGAGAGATCGAGGCGCTGCTGCCGGCCGCGCCGCCGCGCCAGGCCGAGGGCCTGGCGGGCATCGAGGCCGACCTCGAGCGCATCGTCCTGCCCGGCATCACGCACTGGAACCATCCGGGCTGGTTCGCATACTTCCCCTCCAACACCGATCTCTCGTCGGTGCTCGCCGACCTCGTCGCCGCGGGCCTCGGCCCCCAGTGCATGAGCTGGCAGACGAGCCCGGCCGCCACCGAGGTCGAGAACGTCGTCATCGACTGGCTGCGCCAGATGCTCGGCCTGTCCGCCGCGTTCAGCGGCGTGATCCATGACTCCGCCAGCACGGCCACCTTCTGTGCCCTCCTGTGCGCGCGCGAGCGCGCCACGGACTTCGGCCAGAATCGCGGCGGGCTGCAGGCGGAGCTGGCCCCGCTCGTCGTCTACGCCTCCGATCAGGCGCACAGCTCCATCCCCAAGGCGGCGCTGCTGGCCGGCTTCGGCGCCGAGCACCTGCGTCTCATCGAGACCGACGAGGCGCACGCCCTGCGCCTCGACCTGCTCGAGGCGGCGATCCGCGACGACCTCGCCGCCGGCCTCCGCCCGTGCGCCGTCGTGGCCGCGGTCGGCACGACCGCCACGACTGCAGTCGACCCGCTCGCCGGCATCGCGAGACTGGCGGCAGAGCACGGCCTGTGGCTGCACGTCGACGCGGCCTTGGCCGGCGCCGCCATGATCTGCCCCGAGTATCGCCAGCTGTGGGAGGGCGTCGAGGCCGCCGACTCCCTCGTGCTCAATCCTCACAAGTGGCTGGGCACCGGCTTCGACCTCTCGGCGTACTTCGTGCGCGACCCCGAGCACCTCGTGCGCGTCATGAGCACCGACCCGAGCTACCTGCGGACCGCGCAGGACGGGCGCGTGCGCAACCTGCGCGACTGGGGCATCCCGCTGGGTCGCCGCTTCCGCGCCCTCAAGCTGTGGTTCCTGATCCGCGAGTACGGCGTCCAGGGATTGCAGGAGCGCATCCGCAGGGACGTGGACAACGCCCAGTGGCTCGCCGCGCAGGTCGGCGGCGAGCCCGGCTGGGAGCTTCTGGCTCCGGTGCCTCTGCAGACGGTGTGCCTGCGGCACGTGCCGCCGGCGCTCGCCGGCGACGAAGCGGCGCTGGCGGCCCACAACCGCGCCGTCGCCGAGCGCATCAACCAGGGCGGCCGCTCCTACCTCACGTCGGCGGAGCTCAAGGGCAAGCAGATCGTGCGCGTCTCCATCGGCGCACAGGCCACCGAGCGCGCCCACGTCGCGGCGCTGTGGGACGACCTGCGCGCGGCGGTCACCTGACACGCCATCGCGGGCCGACGTCTACTCGGATGGGAATGCGGGTAGGCAGGGCGAAAGCTGCGTCGAGTCCGGACGCGGCCAGTACACGGACCCAACGCACCGGGGGAGACGGTCTCCATGAATGAAGACGAGATGCGCGCGAAGCTTGCGGACCTCGAAGCCGAGAACGCGAGCCTCAAGGAACAGAAGGCGATGCACGACAAGATCGCCGCCCTGGAGGCCGAGAACGCCGCCCTTGACTCCGATCTCGGGGAAGACGCGGGCGCTTCCGGGTCAGGGAGCGCGACCGCGGTCACAGAGGCCGGAGGCACGACCGCCGTCACCGCGGTGGCGGCCGCCGGCGCTACCACCGAGACGGGCGACGCTGCCGAGAGTCCGGCCGAGACGACGACGGTAGTCGTGCGCCGGCACAGCCGCCTGCGCCGCGCGCTCGTCGGCTTTCTCGTCTTCCTCACCTGCCTGACGCTCATCGTCACCGGCGTCACCGTCTGGACCCACTACACAGTGCTCAACACCGACGGCTACATGAAGCTCGTGGGCCCGGTCGGCAAGGACCCGCAGGCGATCAAGGCCCTGAGCGGGTACGTCGCGGCCCAGGTCGTCACGGCCAGCGACCTGCAGGGCCGCGCGCAGGCCGCCCTCCCGCCCAAAGCCGCGTTCCTCGCCGGCCCGATCACCTCGGCCGTCCAGTCGTTCATCGACAAGCAAACGGTCAAGGTCCTGAGCACGCCGCAGGCGTACAACCTCTGGCTCGGGATCAACCGCGTCAGCCACCAGCAGATCGTCGGCCTCCTGCGCGGGCAGAACAACTACACGTACATCCAGGGCAGCGACGTGAAGCTCAATACGCTGCCGCTCGTGAGCCAGGCGCTGGTCTGGCTGGACGGCAAACTGCCGGGCGCCCTCAGCAGCAGGTTCTCGCCGCCGGTCATCCAGCCCGGCACGCCGGCCGCGGACTCCATCCAGCAGGTGTCGTCGTGGGCCGGCAAGACGCTCCCGGCGGACTTCGGCCAGGTCACGCTCCTCAAGAGCGACGCGCTCGGGCCGGCGCAGAAGGCCGTCAAGCTCTTCGACGGGCTCGTCATCGCCCTTCCGATCATCCTCGCCGTGCTCATCGCGGTGACGATCCTGCTCTCGCGGCGCCGGCGCTACACGGTCATGGCGCTGGGTATCGGCGGCGCCATCGCGCTCATCGTGACCTACGTCATCATCAAGCGCGCCTCTGCGGCCATCGTCGGCAGTCTCCAGCTTGGCAGCGTGAACGTGGTCGTGAGGAACGTCGTCACCGCCTCGCTCGGTCCGCTGGCCACCATCACCATCTGGGTCGTGGTGATCGGCGCCATCGTCGCAGTCGTCGCCTGGCTCATCGGGCGCAAGGACGTGCAGGCAGCCATCGTCAGCACCGGCAAGAAGGTCGTCGAGGTCCAGGGCTCCGCGCTCGGCTCGTCGTCGGCCTCGGTGCGCTGGGTCGCCCGCCACATCCAGCTCCTGCGGATAGTCGGCCTCGTGGTCGGCCTCATCCTGCTCGTGATCGCCGCCTCGTCGTCGTGGCTCGCGATCGCCTTCGCGCTCCTGCTCACGCTGCTGTACGAGGGGCTGCTGAGCCTGCTCGTGGGCGAGTGGCCCTTCCACCAGGAGGAGGCCGGGGTGACCGGGGCGGATGCCGGGACGCCGGCCGCCTGAGCTCTGCGGACTGGCAAGACGACCGCGAAGGGGCGGGGCCGCAGTGCGGCCCCGCCCCTTCGCCGTATGTGAAGACTTGCGAAGCCGAGGCTCGTGCCGGCGTCGAGGCCGTTAGCCGGCGACCGCTCGCGGGAACTTGCTCAGGCAACAAGGAATGACGTCCACGCGGCACTCACCGTCGCGTCGCGCGAGGAGGAATCACACATGTTCGCCGTCGACCGCCGCACCAAGATCCTCACCCTCGGGGCGATGTGTTTCGCCCTCTTCATGGCCATGCTCGACAACACCGTCGTCAACGTGGCCCTGCCGAGCATCCAGAACCACTTCGGCTCCGGCGTGTCCGGGCTCCAGTGGGTGATCGACGGCTACACGCTCGTCTTCGCCGCCTTCATGCTCACCGGCGGGACGCTCGGCGACCTCTACGGACGCAAGCGCATCTTCCTCATCGGCCTGATCATCTTCACGGCCGGCTCGCTTCTGGCGGCGCTGGCGCCGTCGCTCAACTTCCTCATCGCCGGCCGCGCCGTGCAAGGCCTCGGCGCCGCGGCGCTGCTGCCGGGCACGCTGTCCATCCTCACGCAGACGTTCCCCGACCCCAAAGAGCGCGCCCAGGCGATCGGCATCTGGGCCGGCGTGAGCGGCATGGCGCTGGCCCTCGGGCCGATCGTGGGCGGCGCGCTGGTCGACAGCCTCGGCTGGCAGAGCGTGTTCTTCCTCAACATCCCGATCGGCATCGTCGCGTTCATCGTCGCGTCCCGCGTCGTCAAGGAATCCAAGAACCCGGAGGGACGGCATCTCGACCTTGCCGGCCAGGTCCTGGCGGTCTCGGGCCTCGGCATGCTCACCTACGCGCTGATCGAGGCCAACAACTTCGGCTGGACCTCGCCGACGATACTCGGGCTCTTCGCCGGCGCCGCCCTCGCGACCGGTCTGTTCGTCTGGGTCGAACTTCGCAGCACCAGCCCGATGCTCGACCTGACCTTCTTCCGCAACCGCACCTTCGCCGCCGCGGCGACGGTCGCCGGACTGGTCAGCTTCGGCATGTTCGGCGTCTTCTTCTTCCTGACGCTGTTCCTGCAGAACGTGCAGGGCTACTCGGCCTTCCAGATGGGCCTGCGCTCGCTCCCGATGACCGGCGCGATCATCTTCGTGGCGCCGACCGCAGGCTGGCTCGCCAGCCGCATCGGGCCGCGCATCCCCATGGCGGTCGGCCTCGCCATCGTCGGCGTCGGCATGCTGCTCATGGAGCGCATCACGCCCGGCATGCCCTACAGCCAGCTGTGGTGGAACCTCACGCTGCTCGGCATCGGCATGGGCCTTGTGATGGCTCCGATGACGGCGGCCGTGATGGGCGCCGTGCCCCGCGCCAGAGCAGGGATGGCCTCGGCTACTTCCAACGCCAGCCGCGAGGTCGGCGGCGTGTTCGGGATCGCCCTGCTTGGCGCCATCGTCACGCACTGGTTCGCCAAGGACCTCAAGGACTCGCTGGCGGCGTTCCCGCTGCCGGCGGCGGTGAAGGAGAAGATCGTGACGCTGGCCGGTCAGGGCGGCGGAACGGCCAAAGGCTCCCTGCCCACCGGCGTCGACCCGGTCGCCCTCCATCACGCCGTCGACAGCGCGTTCGTCTCCGGCATACACGTCGCCTTCCTGGTCTCGGCGGTGATCCTGCTCACAGGTTCCGTCGTCGCGGCGGTGTTCGTGCACCGCGGAGCGCTCGCGGAACAGCCGGAGTCGCGCCCGGCGCGCGGTCCCGTTGAAGCCGGCGAGCTCACCGGCGAGCTCGTCTGCGAGCCGGCGCCGTCGGGCGCCGGGCGCTGAGCCGCCAGGGCGCGCCCGCGCGTGTCGGCGCGGCCGCGCGCGGGCAGTACTGAGCCATGGGCACCGTGATCTTGATAGTCGTCATCGCGGCCGCGCGCGGCTCGCGCGTGATCACGATGATCCATCGCCAGGAGAGCATGGCCCTCTTCGGCATCCCCTTCGGCCGGTTCATCGATATCGAGGACTCGGAACAGCTGCTGCGCGCGATCCGGCTGACGCCAGCGGGCATGCCCATCGACCTCGTGCTGCACACGCCCGGCGGCCTCGTGCTCGCTTCGGACCAGATCGCCCACGCGCTCAAGCGTCACCCCGGCAGGGTGACGGTGTTCGTGCCGCACTACGCGATGTCCGGCGGCACGCTCATCGCGCTCGCCGCCGACGAGATCGTGATGGACGCCGACGCCGTCCTGGGCCCCGTGGACCCGCAGCTCGGCAGCCCGCTCCGCGGCGCCTGGCCGGCGGCCAGCATCCTGGCTGCGCTCGAGCACGAGAACCCCAATCGCTCAGATGAGACGCTGATCCTCGGTGACATCTCGAAGAAGGCCATCGCCCAAGTGCACGACACGGTCGCCGAGCTGGTGGCGGACCGTGGGCCGGAAGAGGCCGAGCTGTTGGCCACGATGCTCAGCGAGGGCCGCTGGACGCACGACTACCCCATCCGCCTGGACGAGGCGCGCGAGCTCGGGCTGCCGGTGAGCGCCGAGGTGCCGGAGAGCGTCTACAGCCTCATGAGCCTGTTCCCGCGGCGCGCGCAACGCCGGCCTTCCGTGGAGTTCGTCCCGGTGCCGTACAAGGAGCCCGGCGTCGGCTCTCAGGAGTAGACCGGGCGGCGGCGCAGGCGCTTTGCGCGACGCCGCAGGAAGCTCGGGCGGCAGGGCGACCGGCTCAGGCCGCAGGGCAGGCGCGCGCCTCCATGGTCCTGTTGGCCGTCTCCATGATGGCGTCGTAGATGTCGGGGTGCCGGTCGCGCAGCGTCGCCGCATGACACAGCAGACGGCGCAGGTGGCCGCCGTCCCCTTCCACCTGCTGGGCGAGCACACCGGCGTGAGCCCAGCAGTACTCCATGGTGTCCGCCAGCTCGTCGGGAAGCGCATCCTCGAGCACTCTGGCCACTTCCCAATATCCGGAGATACCGCGCTCTTCCGCCAGCCACCGTGCCTCGTCGGCGGCCACGTAGAGCGCCCCTTGCTCCGCCGCCCCCGTCGGGTCCTTGCTCTTTCGCTGGAACATCATGATCGGGTCACCCCGCATTGAGTCGAGAGATAGGTCGATCCATCCGGATCGTGCCTGAGGTATACCCGCGCGAGCCGGCGACAACCGTCGAGCCGCGGCCGGCGGCTAGGCTAGACGCGCCTCCAGCCAGGCGGCGAGGTCGGCGAACACGTCCGCCCGGCCGACCTCGTTGAAGAGCTCGTGGTAGTAGCCCTCGTAGCAGCGCAGCGTCTTGTCGTCGGAAGAGGCGGCGGCGAAGAGCTCGCGGCTCGCCGCCGGGTCGGCGATCGTGTCTGCGCCCGCGTACATGACGAGCAGCGGCAGCTCCAGGCGGCCGGCCGCCGAGAGGGCCGCGCCCTGCGCGGCCAGCGCCTCGGCGGCCCACCGCGCCGTCGCGACGTGGTGGTTCAACGGGTCGCTCGTGTAGGCGGCCACGACCTCGGGCTCGTGCGAGAGCTCGTCGGCGGGGATCGAGTTGCCGATGTCGCGCGTCGGCGCGACGCGGGAGAGCACTTTGGCGGCCGCCCGCTTGACGCCGCCGATCGGCAGCTTCAGGCGCAGGAACGGCGACGAGAGGATGAGGCCGGCGAGGCCGTCCGGGCGCTCTTCCGCATACGCCGTCGCGATCAGCCCGCCGAGGCTGTGACCGAGCAGGTACAGCGGCGTGCCGGGCTGCTCGGCCGCGATCGCGTCCACGAACAGCCCGGCGTCGCCCACGTAGTCCGCGAAGCGCTCGATGTGGCCACGGACCCCCGGCGAGCGCCCGTGGCCGCGCAGGTCGAACACATGGACCGCGTAGCCGAGCGGGACCATGGCGTCGACGAGGTAGCGATAGCGGCCGCCGTGCTCGCCGTACCCGTGGACCACGGCGAGCGCGGCGGCCGGCTCATCGTCCGGCAGCCATGAACAGCGGAAGAGTTCCTCGCCGCCGACGGCGGCGAGGGTGCCGGTCTGCTCCTTCATGCCGGTCCCTCCTTCATGCCCGTCGTTTCCTCTTCTCGTGCGTTCCGGCCGCTGCTGCCGCACTGTGGCGTCGTCACAGCGTCAGCGCCGCGCGGACGGCGTGCGAGATCGCCTCGAGGCCGCCGGCGAGCTCGTCCGGCAACGGCCACCCATAGCCCACGCGCATGTGACGCCGCGACTGCTCGAACCAGTGGCCCGGCCCCACGTAGGCGCCGTGCACGTCGTTGAGCACGCGGTAGAACTCGTCCACGTCCGCAGGCACGTCCCGCTTGATGCGCGGGAAGCACACCACCCCGCCCTGCGGCTCGACCCACTCCATGAGTTCCTCGCCGGCGATCCAGTCGGCCACGACCTGACGTTGTCGCGCGATGAAGCCCTTGATCTCCGGCAACCACACGTCGCGCTGGGCGAACGCCTGAGCGGCGATCTCCTCGTCGACGACGCTGCCGCAGATGCCGATCTGCTCCTTGGCGGCGAGGAACGTCCCCATCAGCTCGCGGTCGCGACACACGAGCCAGCCGGTGCGGATGCCGGGGATACCGTAGGTCTTCGAGAGCGAGCTGACGCTGACGGCGCGCTCGCTGAGCGTGGCCGCCACCGGCAGCGGCTCGCCGGCCGCCATCTCGCGGTAGGTCTCGTCGACGAGCAGCCGGCAGCCGGCAGCCTCGATCCGGCCGACGATGCTGCGCAGGTCGGCCTCCGCCATCGTCACCCCGGTGGGGTTGTGCGGCAGGGTGATGCTCACGTACTTCGTCGCCGGCGTGACCAGCGCCATGAGCTTGTCCGGATCGACGCGGAAGCCCTCCTCGAAGGTGAGATCGAGGAAGCTGACGTCGGCCTCGATGGCACGCGGCGTCTCGATGTTGGTGGCGTAGTTGGGGCGCACCACGACGAGGTGATCGCCCTTGTCGAGCAGCGACGTGGCGATGATGAACAGGGCCTGGGCGGCGCCCGCCGTCACGAGGACGTCGTCGAGCGTGACCCCGGCGCCGCTCTGCGCCGCGAGCTGCTCGCGGAAGCCGGGGTGGCCGGCATGGTCGCCGTAGAACAGCAGCATGTCGGCCATCTCGATCCCGAGGTCGCCGAGCGACCGGTCGCGCACCGAGCTCTCGGTGAGGTTGTAGCGGATCTTGTCGTAGCCCAGCTGCTCGGGCGATTCCTCTTCGATCGGCATGCGACGGTACTTCACTGCCGCTGACCTCCTGGCGCGATTGGACCGGCTCCCGGCAAGCGTACATCGGCCCGCCGCGCCGGGCGAGGCGGGCGGCGAAGGAGGCGGAAGCCAAGGGCGGCGGTCCCGGAAGACGAAGGGCGAAGGCCGTGCTACAGTCCCCTGAGACCCCGGAGGAGCCTGCATGAACAAGAGCCCGCGCCGTCGTTTCTCGTTGTCCCGCCGCCGCATCGCGCTATCAGGCCGCCTGGCCGGCGCCGCGCGGCTCGCCCCGCTCGCGGCCTGCCTCATCATCGTCGCGGCCGTCGTCGGCGCCTGCTCGTCGCCGGCCACCTCGAGCGCGGCCTCGGCTCTGAGCGGCACGACGAGCGCCGGTGCGAGCGGTTCGCCGGCGGCCCAGGGCAAGGCCGCCGCCGGCGTCAACGACTGGACGCACGTCCTCCAGGTGCTCTCGATGCTGAGCCAGTCGCCCCCCAAGGACCCCATCGTCGTCCTTCTCGGCGGGTCGGCGGCCCGCGAGAGCACCATCAAGGACGCGGGCCCGGGGTCATGGGCCGCCCAGGTGGCCGCGGACGGCGGCCCTGCCGTGGCGACGTTCAACCTCGGCTCCCGCAACCGCACGCTGGCGCAGGACGTCCAGATCGTGCAGTACCTGCCCAGGGGGTCGCTAGTCTTCGTCGGCATCAACATCGGCCGCTTCACCGAGCCGAAGTCGTCTCCCAAGATCGTCCTGCCGACGAGTCCATCCGTCGATCCCGGCTACGTGCAGCATCAGTACAGCGTGAGCAATCGCCTCAGCGACGCCAAGAAGAAGCTCATGCTCAACAAGTGGCTCGCCACCCGCTACCCGGAGTTCCTGAAGCACTTCAAGCTCAACGAGCAGCTTCTCACGACGCTCGTGGTGAGGTGCAAGAAGCAGGGCCTGCACGTGGTCCTGCTCGACCTGCCGCGCAACACGGACATCATCGGCAAGGCGCTGGACAAGCCGGTGAGCCGCATGACCGCCGCCTGCAAGTCGGTGGCGGCTGCGCAAGGCGTCCCCTGGGTGGACTTCGTCGCCCAGGCCCACCTGCCCAACGCCAGCTTCTACGACCTCTGGCACGTCGTGATGCCGGGGCGGACGACGTGGCAGTCGCTCCTGAGCGAGAAGACCGCCGAGCTGCTCAAGAACTACCTCGGCGCCTGACCGGGTGAGGCGCAGAGCGCGACAGACGGTGCGGTTCCTGACCCTCGTCGCGGTGCTGGGCGCCGCGGGCGCGCTCGCGCTCGCCGCGGCCGGTTCGGCCGCCGCCAGCCCGGGCACCGCCCGCTCGGCCGGCCTGCGCGCCGCCTTCGCGGCCGCCGACGATGCCGCGCCTGCGACGCCGCGGACCGGCGCCAAGGACTTCCTCAGCTGGGACTGGCGCCACTGCGCCCAGATCCTCGCCGACCTGCAGGCCGCACCGCCGAGGGACAAGCCCCTCGTCATCCTGCTCGGCGGCTCGGCGGCGCGCGAGTGCACGGTGAGCGACTCGGATTGGCAGAGCCAGCTCACGCGCCGCGCCGCGCGCACCGGCAAGTTCGCGGCGCCGATGGACGCGACGATCTACAACCTGGGCTCCAAGCACCGCACCTTCGCCCTTGACCTCGCGATGATCAGGCAGCTCCCCAAGGACGTGCCGACCATCCTCTACGTCGGCATCAACCTGGGTGAGTTCTGCGCCGGCTGGTCGAGCACCGCGTTCACGCTGCCCCCTGCGGTGGCGCAGCCGCGGCCGTACGACCAGCACATCTACTCCATCTACAGGCGCGTCCAGTCGCCGGCGGTCAAGCGGGCCTACGTTGAGTACTGGATGCGGCTGCGCTGGCCGGAGTTTCGCGCCCAGTTCACCTCCAGCCTGGCCACGCTGGAGGCTATCCTCAAGGCGTGCAGGGGGACCCAGCTTCACCCGGTCCTCCTCGACCTCCCGCGCGACATGCCGGCGATCGGCCGCGCCTTCGACGCCCCCATCGACCAGTATCACGTGCGCTGCGCCCGGCTGGCCCGCAAGTACGGCGCGCCCTGGGTCAACTTCATCGCCGCAGCGCGGTTTGTCGACGGTGACTTCTTCGACATCTTCCACACCGTGGAGCCGGGGCGCGTGAAGTACCAGACGCTGCTCTCGGACGCGACGATCACGCTCCTCGACAGGTACGGGATGACGCCGACGCCCACTCCCTCACCGACGCCCACGCCGCCGCCGACACCGACCCCCTCGCCGAGCGGCTCGGGGACGCCGGCGACCTGATCGACCGCCGGCCGGCGGCTCAGCCCGGCCGGCCCCGCCTCAGCGGGCCTGGGCCTCGTCCCGGGCGGGCGCTCAGATCGCGCAGCTCGCCCGCCCGTGCTTCTCGAAGTACTTCTGGTGGTAGTCCTCGGCGCGCCACCACTCGGGAGCGGCGACCACCTGCGTGACCACCGGCCGGCGATATCGCCCGCCCTCGTCGAGGCGGCGGATCGCGGCGTTCGCCGCCGCCTCCTGCTCGGGCGTATGGAAGAAGACCGCCGAGCGGTACTGCCTGCCCACGTCGGGACCCTGACGGTCCTTCTGCGTGGGATCGTGCATGTCCAGGAAAGCGGTCAGGAGCCTCTCGTAGGAGACCTCTTCGGGGTCGTACTCGAGGCGCACGGCCTCGGCGTGACCGGTCCCGTGCCCGCAGACCTGCTTGTAGGTGGGGTCCGGCGTCGTGCCGCCGGTATAGCCGACCTCGGTGGAGAGCACGCCGGGCAGCGCCGCGAAGCGCGCCTCGACGCCCCAGAAGCAGCCGGCCGCGAAAGTCGCAGTAGCCATGATGTCGCCTGTCGGTGAGGATGAGCGCGCCGCCTGCGGCGGCGCGCCTTGCAGGCTGGTCATTCCCGCGATGGCCCCTGGGTACGCCCGGCGCCGGGCCGGCGGAGCTGGCGCCCGGACAGGTCGACCTTGTGCCCGGCTCAGTCGGGCTTGCGTCTGCCGGCCATGCCCGCCGCCGCCTCCGCGCCCGGCCGCGGCGCAGCCGCCGGCCGCTGTCGCTCGAGCAGCCTCATGTGGGCGCGGTTGCGCTCGTCGCGATCCCACATGCGCGAGTAGTACCAGCACCAGCCGTACTCGAGCATGCGGTTGTAGGCGAGCTTGCGGCGCCCGGCCGTCCACATCAAGAAGGCCCTCACGGGGCGCCACGTGTAGAAGAAGCGCTTGTTCCCGCGGATGACCTCGCGCTGCAGATGCGCCGGCGACATGTGTTTGGGCAGGAAGACGACATGCTGGGCGTCATACAGGTACCAGTCTCTGGTGATGATCCTGCCCGCCGCTTCGAGGTCGGCGAACTGCTGCGTGCCGGGCAGCGGCGTGAGGATGTTGAGCATCACGGTGTCGATGTGGTTCTTGAGCGCGAAGTCCACCGTGTCGCGCACCACGTTCGCGGTGTCGCTGTCGGCGCCGAGCACGAACATGCCGTGGCTGCGGACCCCATACTGGTGCAGGATGCGGATCGACTCCTCGATGTCCCCCACCGTCTGCGACTTCTCGTAGCCGTCGAGCGTCGCCTGGTTCACCGATTCGAGGCCGAGGGCGACGAAGTCGGCCCCCGAGGCCCGCATGAGCTCGAGCAGCTCGCGGTCGCGCACGACGTCGGTGCGCACCTGGGCGCCCCAGGGCACCGTGATGCCCTCGGCGATCATCAGGCGCAGGAGCTTCTTGAGGCGCTTCTTGTCGGCGGCGAAGTTGTCGTCGTAGAAGAAGATCTTCCTGGGCTTCTTCTCCTTGATCTCCGCGACCACGCTCTCGGCGCTGCGGAAGCGGTACTTGCGCCCGAACATCGCCGTGACGGAGCAGAAGTTGCAGGCGAAGGGGCAGCCCCAACTGGTCATGATCGGCGTGTTCTCGATGCGCTCGTTGCCCACGACGAGCGAGATGTCGGGGAAGGGGAGCGTGTCGAGGTCGGCGCAACGCTCGTGCAGCGGATTGTGCACGGTCTCGCCATCCTTCTTGAACGAAAGGCCGGTGATGCCCTCGACCTCGCGCTTGCCCTCTAGGGCCTCCGCGAGCTCGACCATGATCGTCTCGCCGCTCTCGCCGCGCGCCACGTAGTCGGCGTGCTCGAGCGCCTCGTCGGCCACGAAGGTCACGTGCGAGCCGCCCATGATCACCGGGATGCCGCGCGCGCGCAGCTGGTCGGCGTACTGGTACGACTCGGTGATGGTCGACGTCGTGCTGGAGATGCCGACCAGGTCGGCGCCGTACACATCATCCCAGTCGATGGGGGCCAGCTGGTCGGCGTAGATGACCACGTCGTGGCCGTTGGCCTTGAGGGCGGCGCCGATGAGCGGCAGACCCAGGCGCACGAAGTACGAGTGCGACCACAGATGCATGCTGGGGGAGTTGGGCTCGAGCAAACGGATCTTCATGACTACCTTTGGATGTGCCCTTCCGGCTCCGGGACCGACCGCAAGCCCGCCGCGGCGGTCGCGCGCCGCGACCGAGGACCATTACATCACGGTCACGCGCGCGCCGCACCGTCTGATACCGTGGACGGCGCCGTCTGGGCAGGCCCGGCGGCGCCCGGCCGGCATGGGACCGGGATCCGGGCGCGACGAGGAGAGGCACGAGTGGACTTCGACAGACCGGTGACCCGCAGCGGCACCGCGAGCTACAAATGGGACAAGTACGGCGAGGGCGTCCTCCCGCTGTGGGTCGCCGACATGGACTTCGCCTCGCCGCCGGCGGTGGTGGCCGCGCTGCAGGCGCGTGCGGACCACGGCGTCTACGGCTACGCGCGCCTGCCGGACTCGCTCGTCGAGGCCGTGTGTGTGCACCTCGACGAGCGCTACGGCTGGAAGATCGAGCCGAGCTGGATCGTGTGGCTGCCGAGCGTGGTGCCGGGGCTCAACCTCGCCTGCGGCGCCTTCGCCGCCCCGGGCGAGGCGGTGATGACGGTGACGCCGGTGTACCCGCCGTTCCTCACGGCGCCGGCCAACCAGGGCCGCCGGCTCATCGCCGTCCCGGCGACGGTCTCCGGCGGCCGCTGGACTCTCCCGCTCGAGGCGATGGAAGCCGCCGTCACCCCGGATACGCGGGTGTTCCTCCTCTGCCACCCGCACAACCCGCTCGGCCGCGCCTGGAGCGCGGAGGAGGTCGCGGCGGTGCTGGACTTCTGCCGCCGCCACGAGCTCATCCTCTGCTCCGACGAGATCCACTGCGACCTCATCCTCGACGACGTCGCTCACGTGCCCGCCGCCGCGGCCGCCGCCGACACCGCCGGCCGCGTCGTGACCCTGATGGCGCCGAGCAAGACGTTCAACCTGCCGGGGCTCAACTTCGCCTTCGCCGTCGTCGCCGACCCGGAGCTCAGGAGGCGCTACCTGCGGCCGGCCGCCGGCCTGTTCCCGATGCCCGGATGCTTCGCCGTCTCCGCCGCCGAGGCCGCCTATCGCGAGGGCGGCGGCTGGCTGGAGGAGCTGCTGGCGTACCTGCGCGGCAACCGCGACCTGCTGGAGAAGTTCGTCGCGGAGGAGCTGCCGCGGCTGCGGCTGACTCACGTCGAGGCGACCTACCTCGCCTGGATCGACGTGCGTGACGCGCCGGCAACGGACGCGGCCGGCGCCTGTCTGCACGAAGGCTTGGCGCTTTCTGCCGGGGCCGACTTCGGCGACCCCGGCTACCTGCGCCTCAACTTCGCCTGCACGCGGGCGACGCTGCAGGAGGCGCTGCGCCGCCTGCACGCCGCGCTGGCCTGATACACTTTCCCGCATGAGCAGCCGCACCGACCGCAGGACCCGCCGCTACAGGACACGTGCCCGCCGGCGGCGACTCGTGGCCCTCATCGCCTTCGTCGTCGTGATCGCGGTCGTCGCCGGCGCAGTCTACGCCGTCGCGCACCGCGGCGGCTCCAAGCCGACCTCCGCCGCTTCCACGACCGGCGGCAAGGCGACGGCAACGCCGACCGGGCAGGCCACTCCGTCCGCGTCGTCGTCCGCTTCGCCCAAGCCCTCGCCGACGACCAGCGCCCAGGCGGCGGCCGCCTGGACCGGCCCGCCGTCGAGCGATCTCACGCTCCACGTGCGCAAGGTCATCGTGAGCGCCGACATCTCGCCCAAGTCGGTCGTCTCCACGGGCACCGGCCTGGTCTTCGCCCAGAACATGATGTACAAGCACACGATCACGGTGTACGACACCAAGACCTTCAAGCTCGTGAAGACGATCCCCGACCGCGTGGTGCTGGCCGACTTCGGCTACAAGGGCAAGACCGCCAGCATCCAGGGAGCCCCGGTGGAGGCGGCGGAGACGCCGGACCACCGCTTCATGTACGTGTCGCAGTACTCCATGTACGGCACCGGCTTCTACCACGAAGGTCACGACGTCGGTGGCCCCAGCTCCGGCTTCGACAAGAGCTTCGTCTACCGCGTCCGCCTCAGCGACCTCAAGATCGACAAGGTGATCAAGGTCGGCTCGGTGCCCAAGTACCTCGCCGTGACGCCGGACCAGAAGTACCTGCTCGTGAGCAACTGGGACTCCTACTCGCTCAGCGTCGTCGACGTGAAGAAGAGCAAGCAGATCGAGGAGATCTACCTCGGCCCGTACCCGCGCGGCATCGCCGTCTCACCGGATTCCAAGACCGCCTACGTCGCCGTGATGGGGAGCTACGACATCGCCAAGGTCGACCTCACCACGTTCCACGTGAGCTGGATACGCGGCGTCGGCTCAGGCCCGCGCCACATCGTCATGAGCCCGAGCGGCAAGTACCTCTACGCCACGCTTAACGGCGAGGGCCACGTCGCCAAGATCGACCTCCGCTCCGACCACGTCGTCGACAAGGTGTACACCGGGTCGCAGCCGCGGAGCATGGCGATGGCGACCGACGGCAAGACGCTGTACGTCGTTAACTACGACTCGAGCACCATGACCGCCGTCCGCACCAAGGACATGAAGGTGATCCAGACGATGAGCACCAACGCTCTGCCCATCGGGATCACCTACGACACGCCCACGCAGAGCGTGTGGCTGTGCTGCTACACCGGCAGCATCATGGTGTTCCGCGGCAAGTAGCCGGCCCCGCCCCGCGTCAGCGCAGCGTGACGCCCTTCTGCAGCCTCACCCAAGAGCCGGCCAGCGGCCCATCCGTACAGAGCGCCGCGCGGTAGCCACTGGCGACCGCCGCCGAGCCCGCGAGCGCGGTAGTGCCGGCCGCTACCTGGACCGTCACACGCCTCGTCACACTGCCACTCGGCGAGTACTTGAATCCAGTGTAGCTACCGCCGGCAAAGGTCAGCAGGCGATCCGGATCGTAGCCATGCGACACGACGATCCCCGGGCGATACACGTGCCCGGGGATCTCCGGCAGGTACCAGCCGCTGAGGCTCCCCGATGAGATGCGGAAGTACAGGCTCTTCCGGCCCCGGATACGGATCCGCAGCGAGACGCGGAAGCGGGTCGTGCTCGTCACCCTGAGCTTGCGGCTCGCTGCCGGGCCGGCGTGGAAGCGGAGCGCCGTGTAGGTGCCCGGCGCGACGTGGATGAGACCCGAGATCGCCGGGCGCGGGTAGTCGCTCTCGAGAAGGTCGGCGTCGCGCGCGAACTGCACGTTGCCGGTGATCGTGTACAGCTGCAGAAGCTGTCCCACGTGGATCTCGTGGTACTTGGAGTTCGTGCCGCGGTGCGTGAGGCAGTAGCAGCTGATCCAGCCGGACTGACGGAACGCGGGCAGGTAGTGAGCCACAGTGGTGGCCGCGCCACGGAACAGGGCGAGGGCGCGGGAATCCCCGGTGAGCCGGTAGTACTCATAGAGGCCGAAAGTCGAGAACGTATGTCCGTTGAGCGTGCGGTCCGGCGTCATGTTCGGCCAGGGCCACTCCTGCAGCCAGTAGTAACCATTGCCGTCGACGTTCACGGTATAGGGGCCGCTCCGTGGCCCCGGCCGCAGATAGCTCAGGAAGGTATGGTCGGCCGCGTTCGTCCACGTCGGATCGCCGGTGGTCTCGCTCAGGCGCGAGAACAGCGTGAGGGCGAGCCCCTGGGCCATGGCGGAGTACCACGGCGGCGTGACGAGCTCGCCGGGCACGCCGTGCCGGTCGCGAGCGTACGAGTTGGGGTAGTACCAGCCGCCGTTGTCGGCAACGTCGCGAATATCGACGAGGCGTCGCGCCTGTACCTCGGCGCGATGGAGGAAGAAGTCGTCGCCGGTCACTCGATAGCTGTTGAGGTTCCAGATGCCGTAGTTGGCGGCCGCCCCGGGATGGTCGTAGAGGACGCCGTTGATGCGGGTCATGCGCACACCGCTGCCATCGTGCGTCCCCCTGTCGACGCGCGACAGCACGGTAGGGCTGTAGAAGGGCCGCTCGGCCGGCGTGAGGTCGCGGACGGAGTAGGCGTCGCTCTTGAACGAGAAGCCGACGGAGGCGGCGGGCTGCTCGGCTGCCGCAGGCTGCGGTCCGGACGAGGGCTGCGTGGAGGCCGGGGCGGCGGGCGCGGCAGCACCCAGGGTCGCGAGGGTCAGGACCGCCAGCAGCAGGGCGACCGCCGCATGGTGCGCGCGTGCCCGAGATGCTCGGAAGGATCCGATCGTGCCGCGCATCAGTTCCCCCAACGATGTGGCCGCCCGCGGAGTGCCGGCGACTTCGCCTCAGGCTATCAAGCGGCTCCGGCGGTCTCAAATCCACGGCGCCTCGCTCCCCAGCGGCCGCACGTCCGCGGAGCCTCAGATCGCGGCGGCCTCGCTTGCCGGCGGTCTCAGCTCCGCAGCAAGCGCACGCCCTGCGGCGCGCCCACCAGCACGACGTCGGCGCGCCGGCGCGCGAAGATGCCGTTCTCGACCACACCGGGGACCGCGTCGATCGCGATCTCGAGCCGCTCCGGATCGGTGAGGTCGAGGCCGCTCACGTCGAGGATCGCATTGCCGCCGTCGGTCACGAAGCCGGGCCGCGCGACCGGCGTGCCGCCGAGCGCGACCAGACGCGCGGCGGCGACCTCCAGGGACTCCGGCAGCACCTCGACGGGCACGGGGACGCCGCCGAGCCGATCCGCGAGCTTGGTCTCGTCGACGATGCAGACGAAGAGACCGGCGGCTGTCGCCACGGCCTTCTCGCGCGTGTGGGCGCCGCCGCCGCCCTTGATGAGCCGCAGCTCCGGGTCCACCTCGTCGGCGCCGTCGACGTACAGCGGCACGGAGCGAACGGACGCCAGATCGACGACGGCGATGCCCGCGGCGCGCAGCGCCGTCGCCGTCGCCTCGGAGCTGGCGACGGCCGCCACGATATCGTCGCAGCGGCGCGCCAGCGCCGCGACGAACCAGGCGGCGGTGCTCCCGGTGCCGACGCCGACCGACATGCCGGGGCGCACGTACTCGAGCGCCGCCTCGGCGGCGGCCTGCTTCATCTGCTCCTGCGTCACACCCTCCACGTACCCGCTCCTTCCGCGCTCGCGGCCCGGGCTCTGCTGCGTCGAGCTCAACGCGCCTGCGGCGACCAGCCCATGACCGCTTTCACCTCGAGGTAGTCCTCGAGTCCGAACCGGCCCCACTCGCGGCCGTTGCCCGACTGCCGATAGCCGCCGAACGGCGCGCCGGCGTCGGTGGGCGCGCCGTTGAGATGCACCATGCCGGTGCGCATCCGGCCGGCGACCCGGCGTGCCCGCTCGAGGTCGGCCGACTGGACGTAGCCGGAGAGGCCGTACACGGTCGCGTTGGCCAGTTCGATCGCGTGCTCCTCGTCGCGGAACGGCGTCATGACCAGCACCGGGCCGAAGATCTCCTCCTGGAAGATGCGCATCTCGGGCGTCACATCGGCGAAGACCGTGGGCCGGACGAAGAAGCCCTTGTCGAGCCCGTCCGGCCGCGCGAGTCCGCCGGCGACCAGCCGGGCGCCCTCTTCGATGCCGGTCTGGATGTAGCCGCGCACTGTGTCGAACTGCTTGCGCCCGGCCACCGGCCCCATGAACGTCGCCGCGTCCGTGGGGTCGCCGACGGCGACCGCCTCGGCGGTCCGGGCGGCGATCTCGACGGCTTCATCGTAGATCTCCTGCGCCACGAGCATGCGCGTCGGCGCGTTACAGGATTGGCCGGAGTTGTGCATGCAGCCGAGCACGCCGGAGCGGACGACCCTCTCGACGTCCACGTCCCCGAAGACGAGGTTCGCCGACTTGCCGCCCAGCTCCAGTGAGACGCGCTTGATCGACGGCGCGGCGGCGGCGGCCACGACGCCCCCGACGGCGGTCGAGCCGGTGAGCGACACCATGTCGACGAGCGGGTGCATGGCGAAGGCGTCGCCCAGGGCGGCGCCGGCGCCGTTCACCATGTTGAACACGCCGGCGGGGAGCCCGGCCTCGTCCACCGCCTCGGCGAAAAGGAGGGCGGAGAGCGGCGAGAGCTGGCTGGGCTTGAGCACCACGGTGCAGCCGGCCGCCAGCGCCGGCCCCACCTTGCAGGTCACCTGGTTCATCGGCCAGTTCCAAGGCGCCAGCAGAGCGCAGACGCCGATGGGCTCGCGCACGATGCGGGTCGAGCCCCAGTCCTGCTCGAGCGGGTAGTCGCGGAGCGCGTTCATGGCCTGTTTGAGATGGGCGGCGCCCGCCAGGACCTGCCCGCCCTCGGCGAGGCCCTTGGGGATGCCGACCTCGGTCGTCATCGCGGCCGCGATCGCGGGGATGCGGCGCTTGTACGCCTCGCGCACGGCGGCGAGCGCCTCGAGGCGCTCCTCCTTCGTCGTCCGCGACCACGCCGGGAAGGCCCGGTGGGCCGCCCCGACCGCCGACTCCACGTCGGCGGGGGAGGCGGCCGCCACGCGCGCGACCTCCTCCTCCGTCGCCGGATCCACGACGACGATCTCGCCCCTGGGGTGGACCGGATCGACCCATTCCCCGTCGATGAAGAACTTGCTTGCGTCAGCCACGTGCCCTCCAGACCGTCTCGCATCCTGCTGACGCCTAGTCTACCGGCTCGCCCGACCCAACCCGGCCCGACCAGGCCCGACCCTCAGCGCCGTCGCAACGTCACCCGCGCGCCACTCCCAACGGTAGCCTCCGGGCGATCCCTGCCACTCGCCGAACGGCGACCCTGTGGCCCAGGCTCGACACATGCCGCCGCTTCTTGCCAAACGTTACCGCACAAGGTACCGTTTCCCCTGACGAGGATCCGGCGCGGCGGCTATGTGTTCGTCACTTGGGCCGGGGATCACCCGCCGCGTCATGTGCACGTCCTCCGCGCGGACAGGCTGGTGCTGAAATGGAACCTCGACAAGGACGTGGCCATGTTCGGCACGGCCAAGCCCGCGCTCGTCGCGTTGATCCGCGGGCTCCGTGAGGAAGGGCGACTGTGAAGATCGCATCCGTCAAGGGCAACAACCGGCGTCGCGCCTTCGAGGTGACATGCGCCAAAGGGGAGTTCGTCTTCCCGTACGAGAAAGCGGACCCTCAGCCGGGCAGGGACGACCCGATCGTCGAGCTCTTCGTCGACTCGGAATTGGCGGACGAGGGTTTCAGCTACGTCCTGGCCTCGGGCTGCGACGGGTGCGTGTTGCTCGACTGGGTCTTCGACTACAACGAGGAGCCCGGCTACATGCGGGACCTCCTTCTTCACAACCTGACCGTACAGGCGCTGGATCGTCTCGAGGCAACGCGGCTCTCCAAGCGTGAGATCATCCGCCGGCTCGGCACCTCGCCGGCGCAGTTCTACCGGCTGATCGACCCCACCAACTACCGCAAGTCGGTCGACAAGATGCTCTCGCTGCTGCAGGTTCTCGGGTGCGAGGTCGACTTGGTCGTGCGCGACCGGAAGAGCGCGTAGCCGGACGCGCGGTCGTCAGGACCTCGCGGGGCCCGGCGTCAGGCGTCGGCGGCCCCGTGCTTCTCGAACTTCTTGCGCTGCTCCGTGCTGAGGATGTGCTTGCGCACGCGCACGTTCTTGGGAGTGACCTCGACGAGCTCGTCGTCGGCGATCCACTCCAGGGCGCTCTCCAGGGTGATCGCGCGCGGCACCTTGAGGCCGGTGTCGATCTCTTTGGTCGACTGCCGGTAGTTGCCCAGCGCCTTGCGCTTGGTGGGGTTGCAGAGCATGTCGTCGGCGCGCGAGTTCTCGCCCACGATCATGCCTTCGTAGACCGGCGTCATGTTGCCGACGAAGAGCACGGCGCGGTTCTGCAGGTTCTCGAGCGAGTAGCCGGCGGCCTCGCCGCCGGTCTGGCTCACGAGCGAGCCGCGCTCGCGGCCCGGGAGGTCGCCGCGCCACGGGCCGTACCCGGTGAAGCGCGAGCTCATCACGCCGAGGCCGCGCGTCTCGGTGAGGAAGTCGTTGCGGTAGCCGATCAGGCCGCGCGTGGAGATCGTGAACTCGAGGCGCACGAGGCCGGTGCCGGTCGCCTCGACCGCGACCAGCTCGCCCTTGCGCAGGCTCAGCTCCTGGATCACCGTGCCCTGGTACTCATCCGGGACGTCGATGATCAGCTGCTCCATGGGCTCGAGGAGCTTGCCCTTGGAGTCGTGGCGGGTGATGACCTCGGGGCGACTGACGCACAGCTCCATGCCTTCGCGGCGCATCTCCTCGATGAGGATCGCGAGGTGCAGCTCGCCGCGGCCGCTCACCTTCACTCCGTCCGGGCGGCCGAGGTCCTCGACGCGGAGCGCGACGTTGACGCGCAGCTCGCGCTCCAGCCGGTCCTTGATCTGGCGCAGCGTGACCGGGCGGCCGTCCTGGCCGGCGAACGGCCCGTTGTTGACGAGGAAGAACATGCTCACCGTCGGCTCCTCGATCTCGAGCGGCGGCAGCGCGGCGTCGGCCGCCTCCCGCTCGGGTGAGGAGAGCGTGTCGCCGAGCGTGATGTCCTCGGGGCCGGCAAGCCAGACGATGTCGCCGGCCGAGGCCTCCTCGACCGCACTGTTCTCGAGGCCGCGCGTGACCCAGAGGTGCGTCACGCGCGCGGCATCCGTGCCCGTCATCTTCCAGCCGGCGTCCGGGTCGCCGATCTCGAGGTGCCGCGTGGTGATGCGCTGCACCTCGTCGCCGACTTTGATCCCGCCGGCGAGCACGCGGCCGCAGCCGATGCGGCCGATGTAGTCGCTCCAGGCGAGCGTGCTCACCTGCATGAGAAACGGCGCGTCCTGGTCGACCTTCGGCGCCGGGACCTCAGACACGATCGTCTCGAAGAGGTCGGTCATGGCGGCGTCGGCGAGCTCCTTGAGCAGCGCCGGCGAGAGCGTGCCGCCGTCGGCGATGTGCTCTTCGCGCTCGCGCTCCTCCTTCTGGTACTCGTCCAGATCGTTGACGATCCAGCCCTCGAGGCCGGATCCGTACAGGACGGGGAAGTCGAGCTGCTCGTTGTTCGCACCGAGCTCGACGAAGAGGTCGAAGGTCTTGTCGAGCGCGCCCGAAGGATCGGCGTTCGGCCGGTCGGCCTTGTTGACGATGACGATCGGCCGCAGTCCGAAGCTCAGCGCCCGCATGAGCACATAGCGCGTCTGCGGCATGGGGCCCTCGTTGGCGTCCACGAGCAGCAGGACCGAGTCGACCATGCTGAGCACGCGCTCGACCTCGCCGCTGAAATCGGCGTGGCCGGGCGTGTCGATGATGTTGATGAGGTAGTCCTTCCACTCCACCGTGCAGTGCTTGGAGCGGATGGTG
>Ga0118677_10004858_pt1 | contig 24073 bp, 22 predicted proteins | sample AliMusrvi5mmetaG_FD_86154 | JGI IMG/M metagenome (GOLD analysis project Ga0118677, IMG submission 86154)
AATGGATTTTCCTGTTCGTGCTGGTGGCCGCCTGCGCCAGTCTCGCCGCCGTTTTCTTCCTCCTCCAGCCGGTCAAGGGGCTCACCGCGACCAGGGCCGGCGGGCACATCGCCATGGCGCTGGCGACGGTGCTTTTATCCTGGGCCCTCATCCATACGGTTTTCGCCCTTCAATACGCCTATCTCTTTTATTGCCGCCACCCCGCAGGCGGGGGTGCCGCGCTGATATTTCCCGAGGGCAAAGGGGAACCGGATTACCTCGATTTCGCCTACTTCTCCTTCATCATCGGAATGACTTCGCAGGTGTCGGATGTCCAAATCGGGTCGAAGGAGGTCCGCCGCTGGGCGCTCCTGCACGGCCTCATCTCCTTTGCTTTCAATACGGCGGTCCTGGCCTTGGGAATCAATATCGCCTCGGGACTGATCGGCGGCTCCGTTTGACGCCGGCCTCAAATCGCCCGCCCGGAAAAAGATTCGGGCCACCGGCGGAAATGATCAGAAAACAAAGGAAACTGATCCGCGGTGGCCCGAACTGCTGCCTTAACCGAGAGATTTGACCAGCGCGTGGGCCGGACGTTCAAAAAAAAGGAAGAAAAAAGAAAAGATTTTTTATAGCTGGAGGACCGCTTTCTATAAAGATCTGCCGCTGAGCGAGTTTTAACCAAATCTTATCCCGACCGGGCAATGGTCGCTTCCGCCGATTTCCGGCTGGATGAACGCCGACCGGAGGGAGGAACGCAGGGCGCGGGAAACGCAGACGTAATCGATCCGCCAGCCGATGTTCCTTTCCCGCGCCCCGCTTTGGTAGCTCCACCACGAATAGTGCCCGCCACCGCTTTCGAACTCCCGGAATGAATCCAGGAACCCGGCGTCGAGGACCCGGTCGAACGCCTCGCGTTCTTCGACGGTAAACCCGGCATTCCGCGTGTTTTCCTTCGGCCGGGCCAGATCGATCTCGCGGTGGGCGACGTTCATGTCGCCGCAGAAAATCACCGGCTTTCGTTTTTCGAGGCCCGATAAAAACGCGATGAAGGCCGGAGTCCATTCGCGGGTCCGGTAATCCAGCCGGGTCAACTCGCGCTGGGAGTTCGGGGTGTAAACATTGACGACGAAAAAATCTTTGAACTCCGCGGTGAGGACGCGGCCCTCGTTGTCATGGGCGGGGTGCCCGATGCCATTCGCGACCGAGAGCGGCTTTTCGCGGGTGAGCATGGCGGTCCCCGAATACCCCGGCTTCAGGGCCGGATTCCAGAAGATATGGTAGCCCGCGAAATCGTGATCGACCTGATCCGCGCGCGCTTTGATTTCCTGGAGGCAAACGATGTCGGCATCCGAATCCCGCAGGAAAGAGGGAAAGCCTTTGGCGAGGATGGATCGCAGCCCGTTGACGTTCCAGGAGACGATCCTCATTCCGGTCAGGCGAAGGAAAAATCCGCGCGCACCGCATGGTGGTCCGAGGCCAGCGTGGGGATCACAGCATGATTTTCGAGGCGGAGGGGCGCATTGAAGAACAGGTGGTCGAGAATATACGGCATGCGGCGCCAGGTCAGTTCCTGGTTCTGGGCCGTGCGGAATCCCGCCAGCTCGAACTGCTCCACGACCCCCTCGGCGGGAGCGCAATTCAGGTCGCCCGCCAGGATCGCCGGACCTGCCTGCTTGCGGAGTTCGGCTTCGATGGCATTCCTCTGCGCCGGATGCTCCGAGCTCGATGCGCCGATCATGAAAAACGCCTGCAGGTGGGTGTTGAGGAGGCGGATATCGCGGCCTTGAATCACCGTGCCTGCAGAGATCAACAGGCGCTGGGAGGGTTTCCGCGCGACACCCTCAAACTCGAAATCCACCCCGGCCGCCGGAAGGTCGGTCTTTTGAAAGTCGCGCAGTTTGGATTTGGAAAAAATCGCCAGGCCGAGCCCGAAAGGAAGTTCGGTTTGATTGGCAACCGGGTAAGCAAAGACCGAGTCGTAGCCTTTCAGATGCTTTCTGAGAAAAGTGTAGTTGGGAGGGGGATCGATCTGGTTGCCCCCGTCGAACCCCTGCTCGACCTCTTGAAGAAAAATCACATCGGCATCCTGCCCGCCCAAGAACTCCACCGTTTGTTTCAGGTCGATCTGGATATTGTCCGGCGCCTTCTCATCCCAAGGCTGGCCGTTCTGCATGTTGAAAGTGATGGTGCGGAAAGTCATGAAGCCGTTTCTTGCCAACGAGGGATTTCCCGCTGTATAAACCACGTCTCACCGATTTGCAAACCATGTATAAACTCGTTCTCATCCGCCACGGCGAAAGCACCTGGAACAAAGAAAACCGATTCACCGGCTGGACCGATGTCGAGCTCAGCGACAAAGGCCGCACCGAAGCGAAGGCCGCGGGCGAGCTCCTGAAAAAGGAAGGTTTTGTTTTCGACATCGCCTACGCCTCTCTTCTCAAGCGCGCCCTCAACACCCTCTGGACCGTGCTCCAGGAATTGGACCGCGTCTGGATCCCGATCGAAAAAGACTGGCGCTTGAACGAGCGCCACTACGGCGCGCTGCAGGGGCTCAACAAGGCCGAGACCGCCGCGAAATACGGCGACGAGCAGGTGCTGGTCTGGCGCCGCAGCTACGACATCCCGCCGCCGCCGCTCGAAAAATCCGACGAGCGCTGGCCCGGCCACGACCCGCGCTACGCGGGCATCGAAAACCTGCCGCTCACCGAGTGCCTCAAGGACACGGTGGAGCGGTTTCTCCCGCTCTGGCACGACCAGATCGCGCCGGTCGTCAAGTCCGGGAAGCGCGTCATCATCGCCGCCCACGGAAACAGCCTCAGAGCCCTCGTCAAATATCTCGATAACGTCTCCGACAAGGACATCATCAACCTGAACATCCCGACCGGGGTTCCGCTCGTTTACGAGCTGGATTCCAACCTCAAGCCGATCAAACATTATTACCTCGGCGACCAGGAAGCCATCGCCGCCGCCATGAACGCCGTGGCCAGCCAGGGCAAGGCGAAGTAGCCGGGGCAAACTCGAAATCGGTGATTGAGAAATTCTTTCAGAATTCCTCTACAAGAAACGTCGTTTTCGGGTCAAAGTTTGTTCTTGCTGGCGAAAGTCACCGGCTCGCGAAGGGTCATCGGCGGGGCCACGAACGGGGTCGCATGCGCCCCACGGAGGCTACTCCACCTTGAAGACGCGGTGGAGGCGCAGGAGTTCCAGGACGGCCTGCACCGGCGGCTGGACATTACGGAGGATGACTTCCGCGCCATCCTCGGGGAGTTTGCGATAAATCCCGAGCAGAAAGCCGACGCCCGAGCTGTCGATGAAATGGACGCTTCCGAGATCGACCTCCGCGCGCCGGACGTCGGGGTCGAACCGGTTTTTGAGATGGTCTTTGATGGAAGCGGAGGAACTGGCATCAAGGCGGGGGAGGTTCACCGTGATGTGAAGAGCTTCAGCATTGACACTTGTCTGGAAGTCATCGGACATAGATGTGGGCCATCTTGCCAGCCGGCGGGATTATGGCAAGGCGAATCCCGCAGGCCCGGGCTGGCCGAACAGCAGTTCTTTTCATCTGGCAAATTTGTGAATAGAATGCGTGCCATTGATCAGAGGCTGCCCGGTTCTCCGATGACCGACGAAGCGGAGCCGGGATGGTTTTGATCCCACCTATGCGCACAGATCCGCCACAGTCGAATCCCGCTCCCCACACGCCGGACTGCACGATCGACTACTGGATCCGGAGCTCGACGACCGGCGGCCGCATGAGCCTCAGGATCCGGCTGCAGGCGAAGCTCTGGCTTTGGAAGATTGTGCTGTTCCTCGCGCACGGGCTGAAGCGGGTTCTGGATATCGCCGGGTCGTCCGCGGTGCTGCTCGCGGCCTCCCCGGTCTTCGCCGCTACGGCCCTGCTGATCAAGAAGGAGGACGGCGGGCCGATATTTTTCAAGCAGATGCGCGTGGGGTACCACGGGAAGCTTTTCCCGATGTGGAAATTCCGCTCGATGGTCGTCAATGCCGACGCCATCAAGGACCGGCTCAAGGAGCAGAACGAAATGAAGGGCGGCGTCATCTTCAAAATGAAAGACGACCCGCGGATCACGAAAGTGGGGAAATGGATCCGCAAGTATTCGGTGGACGAGCTGCCGCAGCTCTGGAACGTGCTGGTCGGCGACATGTCGCTGGTGGGCCCGCGCCCGTCGCTGCCGCGCGAGGTGGCGGAGTATTCGGCGGAAGACCGGCAGCGGCTGCTCGCGAAGCCGGGGATCACGTGCCTCTGGCAGGTCAGCGGCCGGAGCGAGATCGATTTTGCGGGGCAGGTCCGGCTCGACCTCGACTACATCCGGTCGTGCAGCGCCTGGACGGATTTGAAGCTGCTGTTCCTGACGATTCCGGCCGTGCTGCTGGGCAAGGGGGCGTATTGATAATATGAAGTGGCATCTCGTCGCCCCCGACTGGTCCTCGCTGGACACGATCTGGCGGTCGCCGCAGCCGTTTTTGCTGTGGCCTGTGTGCGACAAGCCGCTGCTGTCCTACTGGCTCGACGAGGCGGTCCGGGCAGGAGTCGAATCGGTGAGCATCGAGGCGGTGGACCGACCGCATCTGGTCCGGCAGTGGCTGGACCAGCGGGATCTGTGGTCGCGGTCGATCGAGGTGCATTCGAATCCGGGATCGAACGAGGGGTGGGATCGCTTGTTGCTCGAAGGGCTTCCCGGAACCAAAAACCCTCCAGCCGTTCAGAGCGCCAAGGATTTGATGGAGCACTGGTATCGGCTCCAGGTCGAGGCGCTCGCCGGCCGGGCAAGCGGGATGGTCCACCTGGATCGCGAATACCGGCCGGGCATCTGGTTTGGCCCGGGCGCCAAAGCATCCGCAGACGCCGTCTTCACCTCGCCCTGCTGGGTCGGCAGCCATGCCATGGTCGGGCCGGGATGCCGTGTCGGGCCGCATGCGTTTATCGGCTCCGGGGTTTTTCTCGACGCGGATGTCGAGGTGGCGGAGTCGATTGTCTGCGCGGATACCTATGTCGGTTCGCACACGACCTTGAAGCGGATGGCTGTCCAAGGCGGGCTGCTCATGGATTTGGAGCGGGGCGTGGGTGTGGAAGTCGTGGACGAGTTTGTCCTCGCGCCACTCGGCGGCTCGGCTTCCTCTCCCCCGTGGTTCGAACGGCTGCTCGCCGCGCTGGCCGTGTTTCCGATGGAATGGATCGCACGCCTCTGCAACCCGGGAGCGAGACCCTGCGAAACAACCGTCCGCCTAGGCCGCTCCCGCAATCTCAAACTGCGTTCCTATGCCAAGGGACCACTGTGCCTCCGGCGCTCGGGTTGGCTCGCTCATGTCGCCGCCGGAAAGATGCGGCTTGTCGGCGTGCTGCCACGCACCGAGGACGATTGGAAGAGCCTTTCTCCCGATACCCGTTCGGCCCTGGAGCAGGCGCCGGCCGGAGTCTTCGCTCTTTCCGATTTGTATCATTGCCACTCTCCCGGACAGCCGGATGAATGGATGCATGCCGTCTTTCAAGCGGGATCGGCGAACGGGATCGGCCAGCGCATGGCCTGCAAATCCCTGCTGCGCATCGCCCTCACCACACCTGTTGAACCATGAACTGCGAACTGAGTTGTTTCCTGGAAGTCCAGAATCCCGGCCTTCCCGATATCACCAAGACGGTCCTGCACCTGATGGGATTCCTGCGCGATCACGGAATCACGGACGATGTGTTCGTCCGGGAATTCGAGCTGGCGGCAGCAGAGGCGGTCAACAACGCCACCGAGCACGGGTGCAGCGCCACGGAAAAAAAATTCTTCCGCGTGTGGCTGCATCTGCGGCCGGATTCCGTCGAGCTGCGCGTGATGGATCCCTCGGATTTCGAGGGATGGAAGGGAGAAGCCAGCCTTCCGGACGACCCGTTTTCGGAAGGCGGGCGCGGGCATTTTCTGATGGTGCAGATGACGGACGAGATCCTTCACGAGCGGGAAAACGGATGCCACGTCCTCGTCCTGCGCAAGCGCATTCCCCAGCGCTGGGAATACGAGCCAGGCCAAGCCGAGGCGACGCTTTCCGAGATGACGGACGAGCTGGTTTCCAGCTACGAGATGATCAACACGCTGGTGGGGCTGGGCGAGTGGCTCGCGACAGCGCCCGACATGTATGCCTTCATGGACGGGGCACTGGAGCGGCTGTGCCGGGTCACCGGAGCGGAGACCGCCTACGTGCGCTTCGAGGACCACGGAAAGCTGGCCTTGCTCAGGCAGTGGGGGAAAACGCTCAGATCCCCGTCCGCCGTTCTCGATGTCCTGAATCCCGGAGCCGAGACCGATGTCTTCCGCACCGGCAGAGAAATCACTCTCCCGATGGATTTCCTGCTGCCCGATGACGATCCGATGCGCGGGAGCCTGGTCAGCGGCTTTGTCTCGCCGGTGCTGTTCAAAGACCAGAAGCGGGGGGTTCTGGTCATGGGCCGCACGAGCCCTTCCCAGTTTTTTGACGCCGGGAAGCTGAAAATCGCGCGGATGGTGGCGGACTATCTCGGGATCATTGTCACGCTGGGCGAGCTCCAGAAGCGGCGAGGCGCGGAGGAACGGGCGCTTCGCGATCTGGAAATCGCCGCACAGATCCAGCTTTCCCTGATGCCGCAGGAGTTCTCCTCGGCAAAGGGGCTCGACATTTACGGCACCTGCCGCCCGGCGCTCCAGGCAGGGGGCGACTACTTCGATGTTTTGGTTCTGCCCGACCAATCGATCCTGTGCATGATGGCCGACGTGATGGGCAAAGGTCTCTCCGCCGCCCTGTTAGCCGCGATGCTGCGCACCAACCTTCATGCCATCGTGGCATCCGACCAGACGGATCCAGGAAGAATCATCACCCAGATCAACCGGCTCATGAGCCAGGATCTGATCAAGCTCGAAATGTTCATCACGATGGTTTGCATCTGGATTTCTCCAGACCGGGACAAGATCCTCCTCGCCAGCGCCGGCCACTTGGCGAGCATCCTCCAGAAAGCCGACGGGCAAATCCTCCAGATCGACGGGACCGGAGTCCCGGTGGGAATTTTTCACGACAGCGGCTATCTCTCCCAGGCGACACCGTTTGGCGCGCGGGACCGGATCCTGCTCTACACGGATGGAATCATCGAGGCGACCGCTGCGGATGATTCGATGTTCGAGTTCGGGCGGCTAAAGTCCTCGCTGGAAGCTTCGCTGGCGCTCTCCTCCCGGGCGACCGTCGATCGGCTTCTCGACGACGTGACCGCTTTCGCGGGCAAAGAAACCCCGTCCGACGATCGCACTCTCATTCTCATTTCCAGAACCCCATGAAAAAAGACACGCTGCCAACCATTCTTATTGTCGATGATCAGGAACTGATGATCCGTGTTCTACAAGCCACGCTGAAACCGCTCGGAGTTCCCCTGGCCTCGGCCAAGTCTGGAGCGGAAGCCGTCCGGTACATCGAAGAAACCGGTGTGCCGCGCGGCATCATCATGGATTTTTCGATGCCTGGCCAGGACGGGGTGGAAACCCTCCGGCAGATCCGCAAACTCGCCTCGGGAGCCTCGATTCCGGTTGTCATGCTGACAGCGCGCGACCAAACCCTGATCCGCAAGGAAGCCGAGGGGCTGCACGTGCATGCCTTCATGACCAAGCCCTTCAGCCCAAACGCGCTCCTGCAGACGATCCGGGAGATGCTCTCCGCCGGAGAAAGCACGGCACAGCCCTGACGGCAGCGCTTTCTCACGACCCCGCCACCGGAATTCTACCCGGCAACAAACGGCTTCAAAACCTTTGCCAGACTTGCGACATCCTCAGCGGTATGGGCGGCAGACAGGGTGACCCTGAGGCGCGCCGCCCCCTTCGCAACCGTCGGGTAGCGGATGGCCGGAACCAGGAATCCCGACGCGAGCAGGTTTTCACTGGCCGCCACGGCGGCGGATTCCGCGCCGACAATGACAGGGACAATGGCACTCGGCGACGCTGGCATCTCCAGCGCGGCTCCCAGGCTCCGGATATTTTTCCAGAGGCTCTCCAGCAACGAGGCCCCCTCTGTGCCGCCAAGGATCTCGACCGCTTTGGCCGCCGCCGCCGCGACAGGGGCAGGCGGAGCTGTGGAGTAGATGAAGCTGCGCGCGCGGTTGATCAGAAAATCGCGAAGAAGGCGATGGCCGGTGATGTAGGCACCATGCGCCCCCAGCGCTTTGCCGAGGGTTCCCATCTGGACCTCGATGCGGCCTTCGACGCCGGAGGCCTCGGCCAGTCCGCGGCCGCCGGCACCGAGCACCCCCACGCCATGCGCTTCATCCAAAAAAAGCCAGGCTCCGTGCCGGTCCTTCAATTCCACGATCTCCCGGAGCGGCGCGACATCCCCGTCCATGCTGTAAACGGACTCGGCCACAACGAGAATACGGCCGTGCCTGGTGCGCGCCCAGCGCAGGTGGCTCTCCAGCTTGTCCGTGTCATTGTGCGGGAAAACCCGCAACTGCGCGCCGCTCAACCGCGAGGCATCGATGAGACAGGCATGGCAAAGCTTGTCGAGAATGATGACATCCTCGCGGGAGCAGAGCGCGGGGATCGTTCCCATCGCCGCGGCATAACCGCTGGAGAAACACAAGGCGGCCCCGGTGCGCTTGAATCCCGAGATCGCCTCCTCCAGGCGTTCGTGCGCCGCGAGTGTCCCGCAAACCAGTCGCGATGCGCCCGAGCCGAAGCCAGCCCGCTCCCACTCCGCCATCGCGGCCTCCCGGAGAGCCGGATGCGTCGCCAGCCCCAAGTAATCGTTCGAGGAAAAATTGACCAGCGGGCGGCCGCCGGAAACGACATGCGTGGTCTGCGGGGAATCCAGAACCCGCAGCCGGCGCAAAAGCCCGGCCCCTTGAATCTTTGCAATCTCGTCCTGCAAAAAATCTCCCAGCGAGCGGGATTCGCACGGAACTGAAAAATCCGGATCCGCCATGCGATTCAGATATTGTCGATGAGGGCGCACATCTCCCTCACCGCCTGGCCGAGGCCGACGGCGACGGCACGAGAGACAATCGAGTGCCCGATGTTCAGTTCCTCGAGCCCGGCGAGATCAAGGATGGGGGGCGTGTTGCGATAGTTGAGCCCGTGCCCGGCATTCACCCTCAGCCCGCGTTCGACGGCCAGCCGCGCCGCCGAGTGGAGCCGTTGCAGCTCGCGATCCTGCCCGGCACCGATGGCATTCGCATAGGCCCCGGTGTGCAGTTCGACAAAGTCGGCGGCAAGGTCCGCCGCGGATTCGACCTGCTCCGCATCAGGGTCAATGAAGAGGCTGACCCGGATCCCCCGCCCCCTCAAACGGGCCACCGCAGGGCGCAGAACCTCCTGCCGGCTGCAACAATCTAGGCCGCCCTCGGTCGTAACCTCGCGGCGGTTCTCCGGAACAAGGCACACGTCGTCGGGCAGGAGCTCCAAGGCGATCCGCACGATTTCTTCCGTGACACCCATCTCGAGATTGAGCTTCGTGGTGACGCTCTCGCGAAGGCGCACGATGTCGCGGCCCTGGATGTGCCGCCGGTCGTCGCGCAAATGCGCTGTGATGCCTTTGGCTCCAGCCTTCTCGGCCGCGAGCGCGGCGGCCACGGGATCAGGCTCCGCATTCGGGTTCTCCGGATCCTCGCGGTAACGCGCCTGCCGGATCGTGGCGATGTGATCAATATTTACTCCGAGGCTTGGCATTTGTTGTTTCCATATTCGCGCCGAACCCGCCGCACGGCAAGTATTGCCTCGAGGAGCGACGTGACCCCGTCGCGCAGCGGCCTGAGCTTCGAGCCCGCGACATCCGCCCACTCGACGGGAAGTTCCAGCACGCGGAACCCGAGCGACTCCGCCAGCGCCAGCGCCTCGACATCAAACCCGAATCCCTCCAGCCGAACCCGCGAGAAAATTTCCCGGGCCGCCGTGCGCCGGAAGGCTTTGAACCCGCACTGGGTGTCGGAGAACCGCGTGGCTCCGGCCAGCCTCAGCAGCCGGTTGAAAATGCGTCCCGCCGCCTCCCGCGGCAGCGGCTGGCGGTTCGAAATCCGGCTCCCGCCGTGCCTCCGCGATCCCATCAGGACATCCGCCCGGCCGGCGGAGCGGAGGAATTCGTGGACGAATCGCAGCGGGACGCTGAGGTCGGCATCCATAAAAAAAACCCAGTCGCCACGCGCGCGAAGCATCCCTGTCTTCACGGCATAGCCCTTGCCGTGCGCGGTCGGGTTCAGGACGATTTCGAAGCGGGGGTCCCCAGCAGCTTCCGCCCGTGCCACTTCCCCGGTGCGGTCGCTTCCGGGCTCGATGACCAGCAGGAACTCCCACTCCTCGGAGGGAAACGCCCGCCGGATTTCCCGGATCGTGGCAGGCAGTCGCGCCTCCTCGTTTCTGGCGGGAATGACAATACTGATTCGCGGGGCTTGATCCGGCATGGGTGCTGGTATTATCCCAAGCGAGTGCCAGCCCGTCTGTCAAAGCTCCCTTTGCCCGAAATCGCAATTTTATTCGTCGCGATTTTCCTGCGCCTGTGGCTGGTCGAGATCAAGCCGCCGCATTTTGACGAGGGGGTGAACGGGTGGTTCGCCGACCAGATGACGGCGAACGGATACTACCACTACGACCCGACGAACTACCACGGGCCGCTGCATTTTTACGCGGTCTTCCTGTCGCAGACGCTTTTCGGCCGCCACCTCTGGGCGCTCCGTCTGCCCGCGATCATCGCGAGCATGCTCTGCATCTGGGCAATCCTTCGGTTCGGGGAATTCTTCGGGACCCGGACCGCCCGGATCGCGGCCCTCGCGATGGCGGTCTCGCCGGCCTATGTTTTTTATGGCCGGTATTCGATCCACGAGTCCTGGCAGGTGCTCTTCTCGATCCTGCTTTTGTGGGGGATCCTCGGGCTTTGGAAATCCGGCGGGCGCAGGTATTTTTTCACGGCGGTCTTTTCTGTGGTTGGGCTGGTATTGACGAAGGAAACCTACGTGCTTCACGTGGGATGTTTTTTTCTGGCCGGCTTGGTCCTGTGGGGCTGGCAGCGGCTCCTGCCGTCCCGTCCCGCGCAGCCCGTGGCGAAACAGCTCTGGACCCGCGATGACGCGATCCTTGCCTCCGGGCTCTCGGTCCTCGTGATCGTGTTTTTCTACTCCGGCAATTTCCTCGATTTCCCCTCGCTGAATGGGCTCTACACCACGTTCTCGGCATGGTTTCAAACCGGCGTCCAAGCGGCCGGACACGAAAAGACGGCCTACCAGATCGGCCCGGCGAAGTGTCCGCTGAACTACTATTGGGTCTTCCTGATGTGGAACTACGAATGGCCGGCGCTCGCCGGTCTGGTGGCGTGCGCCCGCTACATCTGGCCTTCGGATGCGCGCCTCCGCTATACCGCGATCATGGCGGGTGGGATGCTGGCCGCCTATTCGATCATCCCCTACAAAACCCCGTGGTGCATCATCTCCATCATCTGGCCGTTCTACCTCATTCTGGGCGGGCTGCTCGGAGAGTGGGCGGATCTCTGGAAAAAAAACTTTCTGCCATGGCTCATCGCTGCCCCGCTTCTCGCCAGTTCGCTGGTTTCCTGCTGGCGGTTGAACTTCGAGAAGTTTTCCGACGACAAGGAGCCCTATGTCTATGTCCAAACCTACCCGGAAATTTTCAACTTCACCGGTCCTCTGCTTTCGCTCGCCGCCCAAGATCCCAGAAATTATCACATGAGCGGACTGGTCCTTCTCGACAGCTACTATCCCCTCCCTTGGATGCTCGGCGACTTTACCCGGGTGGGATACTACAACAAAAGCCAGCCGCCGTCGGACTGGGACGCCGGGTTCATCGCCGTCGAGAAAGCGCGCGAGGCCGAGATCGAAAAAAATCTCCACCAGCCGTTTTACAAGCGCAGCTTCCACCTCCGGAGCGCGCAGGATGAATGCACCGCCTATTTTGCAGCGGCGGTATTTTCCGGATACTTCGGCGGGGTTCCCGAGTTCCGGCCCGCCGCGCGATAAAGGGGAATCTCAGGGGGCCGGAAAAGGGATCACGACCAAATCTGGAATCCCTTGGAAATGCTTGTCGGCCGTCATCACGGGCACTCCGGCGCGAAGTGCGCAGGCCGCGATCACAACATCCGCTGCAGGAATGGCCCTGCCACGGCGGTCCAACTCCCAGCCGAGTTCGGAGGCCTGCTCCCAAAGCCGGTTGTCGGTTGGCACATTGCAGAGCACGTTGAAAAATGAGGCCATGGCATCACGCTCGCGGGGGTTCTTCATCCCCCGCAGGACCTCAAGCCGGACCATCCCGCAGGTGTAGATGTCCTCAAACCGGCTGCCGAGCCACCGGGACGAATCCTCCCGGCGGCGAGTCAACGCAATAAAAACATTGCTGTCAACGAGGGCGGCGCTTGCCATATTTTTTTGGCATGTCGGCGACGCGGAGCGCCATGACATCGTAATCGGGATCAAATGCATTTCCCAATTCCTCGGGCGTCAACCCGAGCCCGTTCTTGAAATATTCTTTGAGCCTGTCCTTCCGGTCCATCTCCCTCAACGCCATCTCGACCGCCTCGGTCTTGCTCGCGAAGCCGTGCGCGGCAATCACCCGGTCGAGCAATTCCTCGTCAATGTGCATCGTCATCTTCATGCCATACCGAGTATGGCATCGGGTCCGAAATGTCAAGCGCGGCCCTGCTGAAGCGGGTTATCGCACCTCGATAAGCCGGTCCCCGGCTTGGATTCGCAGGAGCACGGCGGGCAGCAGCGGGAGAAGCCAGCCCAACAACACCGGGTTGGTGGCGTTGCCGATTCGCAGCCAGACAACGACAGGCGGGTTTTGCGTGCAAAGGCAGCGCTCGGCGAAGTCTTCGTCCTTGGTCAGGCTCGCCGCATTGTTTTCCAGGGCGTATCGCCAGATGTCCGAGTCCTTGGCTTCCCGCAGGCCGATTTCCCGGACGGCCACAGCATCGTGTCCCTCTTGCCGCAACGTCACGGCGAGGGAAGGCGGAAGCTGCGCGTCAACGACGAGCTTCACGCGGCCTGCAACACGGCGTGGTTGGCTTGGGCGGCCGCATATTGCAGGCAGACGCGGATATCCTCGGGCTCCAGATCGGGGAAGTCCTCAAGGATTTGCTCCTGGCTGGCCCCACCACCCAACATTTCCAGCACATCCTTGACCCGGATTCGCATTCCGCGGATGCACGGGCGGCCTCCGCACTGCTCGGGATCGAATGTGATGCGGTCAAGGTAACTCATACCCGCACCCTAGCCGCAAATTGTAGCGTTTGCCAGCGTTCTTTGGGAATCGCTGCCAAAGAGCGATTTTAATCTACGACAAATTCGGGAAGCATTAAAATGCACACTCATGCTTGATTTCTCTCTTCTTGTCGCCATCCTCGATCATCCCGAATGAACGCTATTGAAGAGGCCCTCGCATGGATGGAACTCGACAAGCGATGCTGTAAATCAAGATCGCGGAAGTCATCGAGGCGACGAACGAGATCACAGAAAGCCCGGACTACGAACTCCACACCCTCTGCCAGCGCGATCCGGCGATTCTCGAAACCGTCGGAGAAAAGCACCGGCAACAAATCGAAGCCGAGTGCGCCACACTTTCGGCAGAGGCGGAGGGACTGGCGAAGCAGGTTGAGGAGCTGACCGGCGAGGCAGCCATCGACTCAATTCCCTCGTAAACGCCTTTCTTGCGTTTGAAAGCCAAGTCCGGCGCATCGTTTCCAAACAACATCGCCTTTTTCAATATGCCCGCTGATCCGGAAAAACGCTGTCTCGAAGATAAAAGTGACGGACATGTCAGCGCCGGTGTTGTAAGACACGTCGCTGAGATATGAGAACCGCCGGGGCAATCTTGGTTTTTGTCGCCGTGAGCGTTGCCTCGGCAGTTGCTCTTGCCTTTCCGTTAGGCGGGCTTTCGCAGGCGCTGGTGTGGGCGGCATTCGCGATCGGGTTTGCGTCGTCGATCCTCGCGTGGCGCGGGATCCGCGCGCAGGATCCGCCGACGCCGAGCGCGTGGGATGTCCTGATGCTCACGGTCTTTGCGCTAGCCTCGCTGAGGGCGTTCCTGTGGTTGCTCTATCCGGTCGGCGACGAGTGGCGCGTGCTGTCTCCGAACAACCTCGGGGATCTCTCGAAGCACATTCACATCATCCGCTATTTGGCCAACGGCGCGCACTTCTGGCCAGAATCGCCGTTCTTTCCTCAGGTTCCGCTGAGCTATTATTTTGGGACCGATCTCTTCAACAGCCTCCTGCTCTGCGTGGGATTTCCGCTTGAGCGAAGCCTGGTTGTCATCGGCCTCTGCGGGGCCGCCCTGTCAGCATGGGCGCTTTGGCGCTGGGGGGGAGGGTTTGCTCTGGCGTTTCTGATCTTCAACGGCGGGCTCGCCGGGTTTCTCATCTTTCAAACCGGGCACGTCGAGGACTTCCAATCGGACCTCGCCTGGAAAAATTTTTTCCTGTCCATGGTTGTGACCCAGCGAGCCTTGCTCTACGCGCTTCCCGCCACCCTGTTCCTGATGGCCGCTTGGCGGGAGGATTTCTTCGGAAAGTCCTCGGGATTGCCCGAGTGGATCGGCTGGGTCCTGTATTCCTCCATGCCGATTTTCTGCCTCCAGGCGTTTGCGTTCCTCAGCCTTCTGCTGGCAGCAATGTTTTTTGCGATCCCCGGCGCAAGAATTCGCCTGCTCCAGTTTGTCGCCGCCTCGTTCCTCCCCGCTTCGATACTGGTCCTGCTCGTCACCGGAATGTTCACACAGGATTCCGGGTTTCACTGGCATCCGGGATGGATGCAGGGCGGCGACGACTGGCAGCTCTGGCTCAAGGGACATGGGGTTTCCGTCCCCATGTCCCCGGTTGCAAGCTCCGCCATTTTTTGGGCCGTGAACTTCGGGTTTTCCATTCCCCTTCTCGGCTATCTGGCATGGGATGTCCTGAAAAAGCGGGACCCTGAGACTCTGGTTTTTGCCGGCACAGGGCTGGCGGTATTCGCGATCTGCTGTTTTTTCCAGTTTGCGCGCTGGGACTGGGATAACACAAAATTTTTCCTGTGGGCGTGGCTTGCATGCGCCCCCTCGATTTGGAATCTGATCTCCCGGTGGAAGCCTGCCGTGCGTGGGCTGGCGTGCTTTCTCTTGTTTTTTTCGGGAGCTGTCTCGCTCGTCGGAGGTCTTGACGGACGGCATGGATACAAGCTTGTTTGCCGATCCGATCTCGACCGCGCAAGGGCACTCTTGGCGGAGGTGCCGCCGCTGGACCGGCTCGCAACGGAGCCGACTTTCGACAATCCGGCCATTCTTCTAGGGAGGCCGGTCGTCTGCGGCTACGAAGGAATGCTCTGGGCCCACGGGCTCGATTACCAAGACACCCTGAGGAGACTGAACGAAGTTCTCGCGATGCGGGACCCCATGACTAACGCCAAGGCCATCCATGCGAAATGGATCTTCCAGAAAGAAAGACCCCTGCTGAAGGTCGAATGAATGGGATTGTCGTTTTTTTGCCGGCGATTAACCTAGCCTCCGTTTCCAATCCACTCCCATGAAAACGCTCATCACGCTCCTTGCTTTTGCGAGCCTTTCCGCAATCGGCTGCCTCGCACAAAGTCCGGTGTTCTCGTTCCCATTCGAGGATTCGGTTGAAGGCGGAGGCAAAGTCGCGGCGAAGGTTGTCGGGCGCATCACGTTCGAGGATGGCATCATCGGAAAAGCCGGGACCTTCGACGGTTCCTCATGGGTGGAAGTTGCCCACTCCCCGGATTTCGATTCCCCGACCTTCAGCATTTCTTCGTGGGCCAGCCCACAGCAGGAGAAATGCAGCGGACGAATCGTTGAAAAGGGACCGAGCAACTCGTTCTGGCTCACATTTTACTGGGGGAGGGCCCGCTTCGGTTTTTGGGACCGGAACGAAGGATACCAAGAAATTGATTCGAGCACGAAATTCAAGGCCAACGAGTGGCACCATGTTGCCGGCACATTCGATGGGAAAGTTTTGCGTCTCTATGTGGATGGAAAGCTCGAAGCCATGAGAAACACCACAGCCGTTCCTAATTTCAACAAGCAGCCGCTGATCATCGGCGCCAAGTATCAGGGCATCGCGGGAGATTGTTTTATCGGAGCCTTGGACGAGGTCGCTTTTTACAACCGGGCCCTGTCGGAGACCGAGATCCAAGCGATGTCCCAACCCAAGAAGTAGCACCCCATCCCTTTGGCGTTACCAATTCAAGAAGCCGTGCCGCCGGAGCTTCTCGTGGCGATGCCGGCGTTCAACGAGGAAGCCTCGATCGAGTTTGTTGTGGACGCTTGGCTTCGGGCTCTCACCAATGAGGCCCGCCACTTTGTCCTTCTGGTCATCAACGACGGCTCAACCGACACGACCGGAAAAATCCTCGACCGGCTCTGCCAGCAATTTGCCCCTGAACTGGAAGTCATCCATCAAAAAAATCTGGGGCATGGGCAGACCTGCCTGGCCGCCTACAGGATGGCCTGCGAACGGAAAATCCCCTGGGTTTTGCAAATTGATTCCGATGGCCAGTGCGATCCCGCCGATTTCGGGAAGTTCTGGGCCAACCGCGAGCCTTGCGATGTTCTCTACGGGATCCGAACCAACCGGAAGGACGGCTGGCGCCGCGTTCTGGCAAGCAGGATTCTCCATCTGGTGTTGGCCGTCGTCGCGCGCACGCGCTGCGAAGATGCCAATGTCCCATTCCGATTGATGAGAACCAGTATTCTGGAAGAGAAACTCAGGAAAATCCCGGATGATTTCTGTCTCGCCAACATCGCGCTGGCTGTCCTGTTGCGCAGGGATCCGACCATTCGCCATCGATCCTTCCCGATCCACTTCCATGCACGCAGCAGAGGTGAACCCAGCGTCCCCTTGTCGCGGTTTCTGGAAAAGGCCATCCAACTCGTCAGACAGTTGAAAACACTGCCGAAATAATCCTGTCACCGGTTTCCAACCCGAAAACCCCGTTGGCGAAAGCACGGAGAATGCGGCGCATTATCCGTGGCGGACTATTCTCCCAAGTCCTCGCCCACCATGTAGCGGGTGAAGCGGCGGATGACCATGTTTTCGCCAAGCTCAGCGATTTTGCTGGTGAGCAGATCCTTGATCGTCAGGTCGGGGTTCTTGATGAACGGTTGCTCCAGGAGGCAGACGGTGCTGAAAAACTTTTCGACTTTCCCATCGACAATTTTGTCCACGATATTCGCGGGTTTGCCCAGCACCTGAGCGGCGTAGATCTCTCGCTCGGCGAGGATCAGCTTTTCTGGCACCTGCTCGCGGCTCACGTAGAGCGGATTCGCGGCGGCGATGTGGAGCGTCACGTCCTTAACGAAGTCGCGGAAAATGTCGTTCTTCGCGACGAAGTCGGTTTCGCAGTTGATCTCCACCAGCACGCCCACTTTGCCCTGGAGGTGGATGTAGGAAGCAACGGCTCCTTCCTTGGCGACGCGGGAGGATTTTTTTCCAGCGCTCGCGATTCCCTTCTTGCGGAGAACGTCCTCGGCAGCGGCGAGATCCCCCTTGGCCTCAGCCAGCGCCCTCTTGCAATCCATCATTCCCGCGTTGGTTTTTTCTCGGAGTTCTTTGACAAGTGCGGCGGATATTTCGGACATAGGAAAAAAGTTTTAAGGCTTAAGTATTAAGTTTTAAGGGAAGAAAGCGCCCGACCAAGGGTGCGCTTAAAACTTCAAACTTAAAACTTAATACTCGTTTTTATTCTGAGACGGCGGCGAGTTCCGAGGGGGAGGTTTTTACGGCCCCCTTGGCCTCGATGATCGACTGGACGAGTTTCTGGAGAATCACGCGGATCGAGCGGATGGCATCGTCGTTGCCCGCGATCGGGTATTCGATCTTCTCGGGGTCGCAGTTCGTGTCCACGATGGCGATGATCGGGATTTTCAGGCGGTTGGCCTCGGCGACGGCGATCTCCTCTCGGAGCGTATCGATGACCACGAGCGCATCCGGCAGCTTATCCATGTTCACAATCCCTTCGAGGTTGTGGAGGAGCTTGGCCCCTTCGCGGCGGATAGCCGCAGCCTCGGCCTTGTTGATCTTCGCAAAGGCCGGGGTTTTTTCCGAGGCTTGGATTTCTTTCAGGCGGGCGACGCTTTTCCGGATGGTGGTGAGGTTGGTGAGCGTTCCGCCGAGCCAGCGCTGGTTCACGAAGAGCTGGCCCGTGGCTGTCGCGGCTTCGCGGACGGCCTCCTGGGCCTGCTTCTTGGTTCCCACGAAGAGGATCTTGCCTCCCCCGCGGACCATGTTTGTCAGGTATTCCGTCGCGCGCGAAAGCTGATCCACTGTCTGAGCCAAGTCGATGATGTAGATGGAATTTTTTTCTTCCAAGATGTAGTCGCGCATCTTGGGATTCCAGCGCTTCGTCTGGTGTCCATAGTGCACGCCGGCTTCGAGCAGTTCGGTCATGATTTCGACGTTAGGATGTTTGGATGTTTCTTCGGACATGGTATCGCGTTAGCTGGCAGCTTTTTCAGGTTCAGGATTCGGCTCGGCCTCAAGCGCATCGCCCAAGTGGACAATCTCGGTCTCGCGGTGGGACTGGAAACCAGTGCCGGCCGGAATGAGATGCCCCATGATGACGTTTTCTTTGAAACCCCGCAGCCGGTCCACCTTGCCAAGTGTGGCCGCCTCGGTCAACACGCGTGTCGTGTCTTGGAATGATGCGGCGGAAATAAAGCTGTCCGTCTCGAGCGATGCCTTCGTGATGCCCAGCAGAACCGGGCTGGCTTCGGCGGGCTTGCCGCCTTTTTCGACAACGCGCTCGTTTTCCGCTTCAAATGCGAGGCGCTCGACCTGGTCGCCCCAGAGAAGAGCGGTGTCACCGGGTTCGGTGATTTTGACCTTGCGAAGCATCTGTCGCACGATGATTTCGATGTGCTTGTCGTTGATTTCCACGCCTTGGAGGCGGTAAACCTCCTGCACTTCGTTGAGAAGGTGTTCCTGCAATTCCTGCGGTCCGCAGACTTCCAGAATTTCATGGGGAACAACCGGGCCTTCGGTCAGTTGCTGGCCCTTCTTCACCGTGTCGCCCTTGAAAACGATGATGTGCTTGTTGAGCGGGATGAGATGCTCTTCCTCGGCCTTGGTTTCAGGATCGGTGACGATGAGGCGGCGCTTGGCGCGCACGGTGCCCCCGATATCGACCGTCCCATCGATCTTTGCGATTTCCGCGGCATCCTTCGGACGGCGGGCTTCGAAGAGTTCCGCCACACGTGGCAGACCGCCGGTGATGTCTTTTGTTTTGGCGATTTTGCGCGGTGTCCTGGCCAGACGCTGGCCGGCCGGCACTTTTGAGCCTTCCTTGACTTCGATGTGGGCTCCCGCAGGAATCGAGTAGCTGGCGAGAATGTTTTTCTTCGACTCGTCGGTGATGACGATCTGCGGGTGAAGGTCTTCCTTGTGCTCGATAACGACCGTTCCCATCACGCCGGTGGCCTCGTCAACCTCCTTGCGGATCGTGACGCCCGGAATCATATCGCGGAATTCGATCCGCCCAACTTTCTCCGTGATGATCGGGACGTTGTAGGGGTCCCACTGGATGAAGGTTTCGCCCTTTTTGACGCTGGCCCCGTCGGCGACAGCAATGACCGAACCGACCACGATGTTGTGGCTCTCGAGTTCGCGTCCATCGGCGGCGTGGATGCTGACGGTCCCGTTCTTGTTCAGGACGACGAACGTGCCCTCGCTGGTTTCGACGACTTTGAGCTCGTTGAAACGGACGACACCTTCGTTCTTGGCTTTGACGACCGGCTGTTTGAAGGTCTGGCTGGCGGTTCCGCCGACGTGGAACGTGCGCATCGTGAGCTGGGTTCCGGGCTCGCCGATCGACTGGGCGGCGATGATGCCGACCGCTTCGCCCAGCTTGATCATGTTGCCGGTGGAAAGATTCCGCCCGTAGCACTTCGCGCAGATGCCGCGTTTGGATTCGCAGGTCAGGGCCGAGCGGATCTTGAGCTGCTCGTGGCCGATCTTCTCGAGGGCGGCCGCGGTTTCTTCATCGATGAGCTGGTTGGCCTTGAGAACGACTGTTCCGGTTACCGGATCTTTCACCGTCTCGCAGCTCGCGCGTCCGACGATGCGTGTCGAGAGGCTGACAACCTCTTCGTCGCCTTCATAAATCGGACGGACGGCGATGCCGTTCGCGGTGTGGCAATCGTCGATCGTGATGATCACATCCTGCGCGGCATCCACAAGTTTGCGGGTCAGGTAGCCGGAGTCCGCCGTCTTGAGCGCGGTATCGGCGAGACCTTTTCGCGCGCCGTGGGTCGAGATGAAATACTCGAGCACCGAGAGGCCTTCGCGGAAATTCGCGGTGATCGGTTGCTCGATGATCTCGCCCGAAGGCTTGGCCATGAGGCCGCGCATTCCGGCGAGCTGCTTGATCTGCGTACGGTTGCCACGGGCACCGGAGTCCACCATCATGAACACGGGGTTCATCTCGCGGCGGCCATCGTTGTGGTCGAGCGTGCGGAAGAGGGCGTTGGCAACCTCTTCGCCGGTGTGGGTCCAGATGTCCTGCACCTTGTTCTTGCGCTCGCCGTCGGTGATGATTCCGCGGAGGTATTGCTTCTGAACCTCGGCGACTTCGCGGTAGGCCTTCTCGAGAAGTTGGACCTTCTCGGGCGGGATGATCATGTCGGTGATCCCGATCGAAATCCCCGCCTTGGTGGCTTCGCGGAAGCCGAGCTCTTTGAGAAGGTCGAGGGTCTCGACGGTCTTCTGTTGGCCCGCGATCTTGTAGCAGCGCCAGATGACGTCCGAAAGCTGCTTCTTGCCGCAAACCTTGTTGTAAAAACCGAGGTCCGCAGGCCAGATCTGGTTGAAAACAACCCGGCCGGCCGTGGTCTCGAGGATCTTTTTCGTCGGATCGCCGAAGATCGTCGTGCGTTCAAAATCCGGGTTTTTGAACCGGATCCGCGTGTGCGTGCGGATCGAGCCCTCGGTGAGAGCCAGCTCGACCTCGTCGGCATGGGCGAAGAGCGGCATGCGCTTTTCTTTGTTCGCATCCTCGCCGCGGGGCTTCTGCGTCAGGTAGTAGCAGCCGAGCGGGATATCCTGCGACGGATTCGTGATCGGCTTGCCGCTGGACGGCGAAAAGATGTTGTTCGTGGCCAGCATGAGCATGCGGGCTTCCATCTGGGCCTCGACCGACAGCGGGACGTGGACGGCCATCTGGTCGCCGTCAAAGTCCGCGTTGTAAGCGGTACAAACGAGCGGATGGATGCGGATTGCCTCGCCTTCGATGAGCAGAGGTTCGAACGCCTGGATCGAAAGACGGTGAAGCGTCGGGGCGCGGTTCAGGAGAACCGGGTGGCCCTTGGTGACTTCCTCGAGGATGTCCCAGACTTCTGGGGTCTGGCGTTCGATCAGCTTCTTCGCGCTGCGGACGGTGTGGACATGGCCTTGTTCCTTGAGGCGGCGAATGATGAACGGCTCGAAAAGCACGAGCGCCATTTTTTTCGGCAGCCCGCACTGGTTGAGCTTGAGCTCGGGGCCGATGACGATGACCGAGCGGCCCGAGTAATCGACGCGCTTGCCGAGAAGGTTCTGGCGGAAGCGCCCGCCCTTGCCCTTGAGCATGTCGCTGAGGGATTTGAGCGGGCGGTTGGCGGCACCGGTAACGGCGCGCCCGTGGCGGCCGTTGTCGAACAGCGCGTCCACCGACTCTTGGAGCATGCGCTTTTCATTGCGGATGATGACCTCCGGGGTTTTGAGCTGGAGGAGCGTGCGGAGACGGTTGTTGCGGTTGATGACGCGGCGGTAGAGATCGTTAAGATCGGATGTCGCAAAACGTCCGCCCTCCAGGGGCACGAGAGGCCGCAGGTCCGGCGGGATGACTGGGAGCACGTTGAGGATCATCCATTCCGGACGGGTCCTCGAAGAAGCGAATCCCTGCACCAGCTTGAGGCGCTTGGCCAGCTTCTTGCGGAGCTGCTTGCTGCGCGTGGAAACCATCGCGACCTCGATCTCGGCGTTCAGTTTGGCGAGATCGGTCTGGTCGAGAAGTTTCTGGATCGCTTCCGCGCCCATGCCGGCCGTGAAAGCTTCACCATACTGGTCTTCCGCCTCGCGGAATTCCGATTCCGTGAGAAGCTGGCAGCGCTGGAGCGGGGTGCTGCCGGGATCGATGACGATGTAATCCTCGTAATAGATCACGCGTTCGAGCTGGCGCGAGGTCATGTCGAGCATGAGCCCGATGCGCGAGGGCATGCACTTGTAAAACCAGATGTGCGAGACCGGGACGGCGAGATCGATGTGGCCCATCCGCTCGCGGCGGACGCGGGAGAGCGTGACTTCGACGCCGCAGCGGTCGCAGATCACGCCCTTGTGCTTGATGCGCTTGTATTTTCCGCACGAGCATTCCCAATCGCGGGTCGGGCCAAAAATGCGCTCGCAAAAAAGGCCGCCCTTCTCGGGTTTGAATGTGCGGTAGTTGATGGTCTCGGGGTTTTTGACCTCCCCCTTGCTCCAACTGCGCATGGATTCGGGTGAGGCGACAGTGATTGCCACCTCATCAAAACCGACCGGTTTCTGTTCACCAAATGCTTCGCGGAAATTAACCTCTTTCATGGGATCGATTCTTTATTGGGTTGCGTGGGATCAGGCGGCGGTGTGGGCGAGGGAGGGATCTTTCCCTCCGACACGGACATCGAGGCCGAGGCCCTGCATTTCTTTGATGAGGACGTTGAACGACTCGGGCGTTCCCGCTTCGAGGGAATTGTCGCCTTTGACAATGCTCTCGTAGATGCGGGTGCGACCGGCGACATCGTCGGATTTGACGGTGAGGAGTTCCTGGAGCGTGTAAGCGGCACCGTAGGCTTCGAGAGCCCAGACTTCCATCTCGCCGAAACGCTGGCCGCCATATTGGGCCTTGCCTCCGAGCGGTTGCTGGGTGACGAGGCTGTAGGGTCCGACGGCACGGGCGTGGATCTTATCCGCGACCAAGTGACCGAGCTTCAGCATGTAGATGTAGCCGACCACGACCTGCTGGTCGAAGGCTTCGCCGGTGCGGCCGTCATAGACGGTGGATTTGCCGTTTTCGTTCGTCCAAGTGAAGCCTTCCTTAGTCTTTGCCTCCTTGAGGAACTCGCGGATTTTGGTTTCCGGAATACCGTCGAAGACCGGTGTGGCGACCTTGAAGCCGAGGGCTTTTGCGGCGACACCGAGGTGGGTTTCGAGCACTTGTCCGACGTTCATGCGGCTGGGCACGCCGAGCGGGTTGAGGACGATGTCCACGGGGGTTCCGTCCGCGAGGAACGGCATGTCCTCCTCGGGGACAATCTTGGCGACGACACCCTTGTTGCCGTGGCGTCCGGCCATCTTGTCGCCGACGCTGAGCTTGCGCTTGCTGGCGATGTAAACCTTGACCTGCTTGATGATGCCGGGATCGACGTCGTCGCCGCTTTCGATGCGGCCGAGGTTCTGGTCGCGCTCGTTGTCGAGGTCGACAAACTTGTGCTCGAACTGGCCGATGATCTCGTTGATTTTGTTCCGGATCGGGCTCGGGTCGATTTCGACGTGGTTGTAAACCGCCGCGAGCTTCCGCAGGAGCTGCTTCGTGATCTTGCGGTTGGCCGGGATGATGATCTCGCCGGTTTGCGCGTTGACCACGTCGAGCGGGATCTTCTCGTTGAGCAGGATGTTCGAGAGCGAGGCCGTGAGTTGCTCGTGAAGGTCGTCTTTGCGCTTCTTGTAATCCTCGAGGATCATCTTCTGCTGGCGCTTCGACTCGGCGGGCGTCATCTTCGCGCGGGTCACTTCCTTCTTCGAGGAAACCTTGACGTCCATGACGATGCCGTAAGTTCCAGAGGGAACCGTGAGCGAGGTGTCTTTGACGTCGGCGGCTTTCTCTCCGAAAATCGCGCGAAGGAGGCGCTCTTCGGGAGCCAGCTCGGTTTCGCTCTTGGGAGTGATTTTTCCGACGAGGATGTCGCCGGGTTTGACTTCCGCGCCGATGCGGATCACGCCGTCGGGGCCGAGGTTTTGAAGCGATTCTTCGCTGACGTTCGGGATGTCGCGGGTGATTTCCTCGGGGCCGAGCTTGGTGTCGCGGGCGCCGATTTCAAACTCGTCGATGTGGATCGAGGTGTAGATGTCCTCCTTGACGACC
>Ga0118677_10004859_pt1 | contig 24072 bp, 16 predicted proteins | sample AliMusrvi5mmetaG_FD_86154 | JGI IMG/M metagenome (GOLD analysis project Ga0118677, IMG submission 86154)
ATATATGTATTTTTAAATTATTGCCATTATGATAATAATCTCCATCCTGAATATATTCATTTTGCCTGTTATAATTTGGATTATCATACCATTTTACAACTTCAAATAACCCATTTTTTTCATAATTTTTTCTAAGTTCGATTTTGTTTTTTCTCATTTTGTTTTGCTTTATATTTTCGAAATAAAGAAAATACACTACATAACAGTTTGAAAATTAATCGAAATTAGTGTAGGCTGTTTCACCGTGTTGGGTTTCATCCAGACCAATGGCTTCGTGTTTGTCTGAAACGCGTAGGCCTACCAGTTTATCGACAATTTTAAACAGGATGAATGTTCCGACTCCCGAAAAGATAATGGTTGAACCAACTGCTAGAAATTGTATCCATAATTGGTGAAAGTTTCCGTAAGCAGCTCCGCTGTAGGCCGATTGAATAAGTGGTGAAGCTAATACTCCGGTAAGTAAAGCGCCTAAAATACCACCAACTCCATGTACTCCAAAGGCATCCAGTGAATCGTCGTAACCGAATTTTGGTTTAACGTGAGCAACCATGAAGAAACATACCAGAGATACCATAACTCCTATAACTAACGCGCCGGGGATTCCAACAAAGCCTGCTGCAGGGGTGATTGCTACCAAGCCGCCTACTGCTCCGGTGCAGATGCCTACAACGGTTGGTCGTTTGTCAAGGAACCAGTCCAGTAGTGCCCATGTAATTGCTGCTGCTGCTGCTGCAATGTGAGTTACCATTAATGCGTTGGCTGCTAATCCGTCAGCTGCTAATCCGCTTCCTGCATTGAATCCAAACCATCCAACCCAAAGCAGACCGGCTCCGATAACCACATAAGTGATATTGTGTGCGGGTATTGCATGTCCTTTGTAATCACGACGTTTGCCAAGCATAATAGCTGTTACGATTGCTGCAACACCTGCATTTATGTGTACAACAGTACCTCCGGCGAAGTCAAGTGCGCCTAATTTGAATAACCAGCCATCGGCGGCCCAAACCCAGTGTGCAACGGGATTATAGATGAATAATGACCAAAGAACTGAAAATATTAAAAATCCTTTGAAGTTAATACGTTCTGCAAATGCTCCGATAATAAGGGCAGGAGTAATTACCGCGAACATGCATTGGAACATGATAAATACAATGTGAGGAATTGTTCCTACTGAGCTGCCGTCGGCGGCAATTTGTGAGTGAGAGATAAAGTAAGGGCTAAGATCGCTAATGTTTATATTATTTAAAAATGCCCAATGAAAACCGCCGATAAATGGTTTTAGTACCTCAATTGAATTAGTTCCAAATGATGTGCTGTAACCTACTATTACCCATTCGATGCTTATAACGGCAACAAGGATGAATACTTGCATAAATACGTTCAGTACGTTCTTACGACGAACCAAGCCGCCGTAGAATAGAGCTAATCCAGGAATTGACATCAATAAAACAAAGGCTGTGGCAACAATCATCCATGCGGTGTCGCCGGCATCTATTTTGGGGGTTGCGGCAGCTGTCGTTTGTGCCGAAAGTGTTGAGTTGAATAGTGCTAAAAGTGCTGTGAGAGAAATTATATATTTTTTCATTCTATTTATTCTAAACTTGTTGATTCTTATTTTTTTGTTTGTTCATCATGGTTGTAAAGAGCTTCAGGTCCTGATTCTTTTGTGCGTATGCGGTATGTATCTTCGATGTCGTAGATAAATAGTTTTCCATCCCCGGTTTCGCCCGTCCATGCTGAATCAAGAATTGCATTGATTGTTTTGTCCAGATTAATGTCTCGAACTACGATAGAAACCATTCTGCGTTGAATGTAGCCTGATTTGAAAACCTGACCACGAACAACTTGTTCTTCAGTAGATTTTCCTAAACCTGTGATGTCCCAATAGGAGAACCATTCGATGCCGGCATCATATAGCGCCTGTTTAACATCTTCAAATTTCGATTTGCGAATAATTGCTTCAATTTTCTTCATGCTTACTTCTTTTTTGCTTGTTAGTTTGATTTGTTTCTTATTGATATGTAATTTATATTTATCTTATTCAAAATGTTATTCAAAATGATTTTATACTATCTTTTTGTAATTCCGGTGCAAAAGTATATTATCTTTTTTTATTGTGCAAGCAAAATGACGTATAAAATTGAAAATAAATACATATATGTCGTAAAATTGTCAAAAATGCTACATAAATGTATGAAATGTGTACTAAACTATGATATAATGTTTATTTTTTTAGTGGTTTTCTTTCTTTTTTGTTGTGGTTTAATAGTTGATATAAAAAAAGGCAGACCATTTCTCACGAAATAGTCTGCCGGAAACAATAAAACTAAAAAACACACGATTAGTTGTAAGCAGTTTCACCGTGTTTGGTGTGATTTATTATTTGCTTTCCTTGAAATAAAAAATCAATATTGTTTTCTTTGTGTTTCTTTTTATTATAATTTAAAAACTTATTATTTGATATACAAAGATTCATCTCCGCTTTCGCCGGTTCTGATTCTGTAAGATTCATCGATGGTAGATACAAAAATCTTTCCATCACCAACTTCACCTGTATAGGCGTTTTTTAACAGGCAGTCTATTGTTTTTTTCAGGTTGATGTCACGTACAACAATCGATAGGGTTAAACGTGCAATGTTGTATGTGTCGGCTGAGCCGCGAAATACATTTTTTCGTTTTTGTTCATTTCCTACTCCGATTGTTTCAGAATAAGTAAAAAAGTCGATGTCAATGGCATGTAACGCTTCTTTTACTTCTTCGAATTTTGAGCGTCTGATAATTGCTTCAATTTTTTTCATAATGTGTATGTCTTTATTTTTTAGTAACTATTAATTACGAGTTATATTATATGCAAATGTATTTTATTGACCGGAAATTACCATCACTTTGATTGTTTTTAACGCAATGTTTAACGTGATATCAAAGCTACTGTATTTTCCGGTTCATTTGTCAAGTAATTTAATTAGTTGTTGTATGCTTCTGCTCCATGTTCAAATACATCCAAACCTCCAAATGCAGTTTCGCCCTTAGGTTCTACGCGAAGTTTATATGGATAAGGCAATTTGCTAACTACATACATTAGAATCATTGCTATTGCAAAAGTAGTTAGGGTGATGATTGCATTTCCCACTAACTGAGCAATGAAAACGTTCCATCCGCCACCGTAGAAAAGACCTGTAACTGGTGCAGAATTGTCAGCTCCCATTGGGCCTGTAGCTCCGTATTCGCCACTTGCGAAAAGTCCAATTGCCAATGTACCAAAGATACCATTCAGTCCATGTACCGGAACAGCTCCAACTGGATCATCAATGCGAAGGTATTCCAATAAGTAAATTCCACCAAATACTATAGCTCCGGCAATAGCTCCAATAACGATTGCACCGAATGGAGATACCCAATAACAAGGTGCAGTGATAGCAACCAATCCACCCAATAGTCCGTTTACTGTGAAGCCAACGTCAAATTTACCCTTGAAAGAACCAACATAAAAGGCTAATATCATGGCACTCAATGCGCCAGTACAAGCTGCCAGTGTTGTGTTTGCAGCTACTCGGCCAATACCTACTGCATCCATTGCTGAGAGTGTGCTTCCAGGGTTGAAACCGTACCAGCCAAACCACAATAAGAAAGCTCCGGTTATAGCTAATGGTAAATTGTGTGCTGCAGGAAGACCGCCTCGTTTTTTGTCGTCACGAAGGAATACACGTCCGATACGTGGGCCTAATACGATTGCTCCGGCAAGTGATACCACTCCACCAATAGTGTGAACAACTGTTGAGCCTGCAAAGTCGCGGAAAGGTTGACCTAATGAAGGTAAGAAGTGCCCTTCGCTTCCCATTAATGCTAAGAATCCATCAGGACCCCATGCCCAGTGACCAATAATTGGATAAATGAAAGCTGTAACTCCAATGCTGTAAATAATATCGCCACGGAAGCTTGTACGACCAATCATTGCTCCGGAAGTAATAGTAGATGCTGTATCGGCAAATGCAAATTGGAATACAAAGTGAGCTAATAATGCTACACCTGTTGTGCCGTATGTTGCAGGGGCTCCTTGTAAGAAGAAGTATTGTGATCCAATAAATCCGTTACCTGCGCCAAACATAAATGCATAACCGATTGCCCAGAACGATATACCACAAATGGCTGTGTCCAAAACGCACTCAATTAAAACGTTCACTGTTTCTCTTTTGCGGGCAAAACCTGCTTCGAGCATTACAAAGCCTGCTTGCATACCAAATACGAGAGCAGCTGCAACCAATGTCCATACTGTATTTAATGAGTTGATTATAGATGTTTCTCCGGGTGTGAAGGTGTCGGCTGCATGGACTTCTGTACCACCCAATAAGCTAGGGATTAAAATCATTGCGCCCACTACAGCTAATAAACCTAACATTTTTCCACCAAAGAATGCTGCGAAAAGTTTCCAGTTTTTTGGTTTTGAGATATTCTCTTTAATTGTAGAGAAATATCGTCCCCTTTCCGGGGTTGCTAATTTGCTTTTCATAATGTTTTTGTTTTAATTATTGTGTTTTTTATTTTTATACCTTAAAAATTGAGGAGGTTACAGGGTTACACCTGCTACAAAAAATGCTCCTCCTGTTGATGGGTTTGCTCCAACAATTCCGTAAACCGGTAAGCTGAATTTATCTGTGATAGCAATTGATTTGCTTACTTTCAAGCCTACGTTAGTGATTCCTGCTGCCGTACTGCCATAAGCGGTTCCTGCTGTGGCCAATCCACCTGCAAATACTTTAGCAAAAGGAGTAATCTGGTAACCTAGTTCAATATAAGTTGATAAGGCTTGTTTACCGGTTGAATTTTTGTCAGCTCCGGCGAACATAGTGTTTACTGAAGCGCTGATTGGGAATTTTTCAGTTCCGGTGTAAGCTAAAGTTGCTTCGTAAACGTGATCTGTTGTTGCGCTGTAATCAAAGTATCCTTTTGGGCTAGCAAATCCCCAGTTGTAATCGGTTACTGTAAGAGCAAGTTGGCTTGAGAAAGCGTAGGTTGCATATAAGTCAACTTCTTTTACATTTCCTGTTAGGCTGCTTGATGCCCATGATCCAATTGTAAGACCACCTGTTGTAAACGATACATAAGGCTGAATATTAGGAGTTCCTTTTGTTGATTCTTGTGGGAAACCACGCCATACATACGAACTAACGATGTCGGCTCCGGTTGCGAACTGTGCTTTTGCACTTGTAACTGATAATACTGCAATCGCGCAGATTGCTAAAACTTTAATTTTTTTCATACGGGTAATTTTTTTAATTAATGATTGATTAGTTTTTGTTTTACTATTTGTTTTCTTGTTTAATTTGACTTTTTTCTATTTATATTATTTGTTTGTTGTTATTGTGTTGTAAATACACTGCAAAAATAAACTAAATGATACTTTCGTACAAGAAAAACTACCTAAATGTATTGAAGTTTTTTTACCTAATATCATATTGTACTTAATTTGTGATATGGACTTTCAATTTGTTATCAAAGTAAAGGTAATTATTTTAATCTGTAATTTGCCACAAGTTTACTTTTCTACATTTTGATAGCAATTTTTGAATTTATCATATCTTATATCTGTAAAAATATATATAATACTATCATAATGCAATATAAAATCTGTTTTAGTTGTTCAAAAAGACAATAATTGTATGTTTTGTTATCCTTTTTTACTAATAATATATTACCAATTGTGGTATAAATCAGTTCAAAACTGATTTTTGCTGTACTATTGTTGGGTCATTTGTTCGTTCTATCCTCCAGTTACGCTTCCCTCATTGGGAGTATCCGTCAAGTCGGAATGTTTCATATGCATATTTAGCTCCTTTGGGGAAAAGAACTTAAATTATTATGTGTCAAATAAATGAACTCTTATTTAAATAAAATAATGGGGTGCTGAGTAGTAATGGTTAAAAATAGCTTTGGACTGTATTCTATTTACAGATGATATTATTGTTCCGAACATCAAGAGGTTCGAAAACTGCGGAGTAGTAAATTATACATCTAATTTAGAGGTCAGCAAACTGCGGAGTTGTAAATATTAACCTGAGTTCGGGATAAGCAATGAATGAAGAGAATAATCATTTTAATGATATGTTCTGTTTTTCATATACTTACAAATACAATGTTTCGGTGCGCTGCACCTCTGGTTTTATGTGTATGATAAATTTCTACAAATAGGTCGGTGCTCTGCACCTTTTTTAGGGACAGAGTCCCGTTATATAGGTAGTATTTAACGTTATATATTTTCGTTAGGTGCAGAGCACCGTAATATCCAATTGATTATTTTGAAAATCAATTCCGGCTTATCCCGAACTCAGGTTTTTAGGGATTTGGGGTTAGCTTATCTTCCACCCACATAACACTGATTGCTGCTATTAACAAAAAACATCCTGACATAATTAAAGCATAAATTGCCTGTGAATCGAAAATACGCTTTACAATCATTCCACCAAAGAGTCCATTAATTATCTGAGGAACAGTAATAAATATATTAAAAATCCCCATGTAAATCCCCATTTTACGTATCGGTAGTGCTGGTGCCAGAATTGCATAAGGCATTGACAGAATACTGCCCCACGCCATTCCAATTCCTATCATTGAAATAATTAACACATTCGGAGTTGTAATAAAATAAATGGATAGCAGCCCGATTGCTCCAGCAGTTAATGATATACTGTGTGTCAGCTTTCGCCCTATTTTTTTAGCTATCAAAGGTAGAAGCAAAGCATAAAACATAGCCACCGCGTTGTAAACGCCAAAAATGATTCCCACCCAATTTCCGGCTTCCTGATATTGCTGTGATTTCACATCGGTAACTGCCAGTCCATAAACATGTTGAGCTACAGCCGGAGTGGTAAAAACCCACATTCCGAATAATGCTATCCAGGTAAAGAACTGCACTACTCCCAATTGTTTCATGGTTTTTGGCATAGCCATAATATCACGGAAGATATTTGAAAACTGAATACTTTCTTCGCGCAGCACTTTATCATCCGAATTAAATTGCGCCATTTGCTCCGGTGAATATTCTTTAGTTGTAAATACAGTCCAAAGGATTGTGACAATCATTATTGCAGCACCAATATAAAACGAGAAAACAACATTATCGGGAATTCCGCCATTTACAGGAACTTTCGAGATTCCTAGCCATTCGGCCAACACATAAGGTAACCACGAACCGATTACAGCACCGATTCCAATTAAAAAGGTCTGAATTGAGAAACCTAACGTACTTTGGTCAACAGGCAACATATCGGCAACCAATGCCCTGAAAGGTTCCATTGCAACATTAAATGAGGCATCCATAATCATTAAGAAACCCGCACCAATAAACATGGCGGGCAAAAAGCCGGCAAATACTCCGGCATTGGGCATTAAAATCAGAGCAGTGGATGCCATAATTGCTCCGGTCAGGAAAAACGGACGCCGACGTCCTAATCGCGTCCAGGTATGATCGGAATAATGACCAATTATGGGTTGAATAATCATTCCGGTTAACGGTGCTGCCAACCAAAACCACGAAAGCTGTTCGATATCAGCACCAAAAGATTGAAGAATACGACTGGCATTAGCATTTTGTAATGCATATCCGAATTGTATCCCCATAAATCCCATGCTAAGACTTAGAATTTGGAAGAAGTTGAATCGGGGTTTTACAATTCTTGTAGTTGAGTTTATATTCATAGAGGTTGTTATTTTGTCGTTCCTCTGATAATCAGATTTGTTTTTACAATTTTATTGGTGTATTGACCATGTGTTACACCATTTATTTTGTCGAGCAACAAAGTTGCTGCATGTTTTCCCATTTCGTAACCGTGTTGCTCCACTGTACTAAGCATTGGATCACAAGCTCTTGCCAGCTCTCCATCCGAAAAACCGAAAATGGCTATATCTTCAGGGATTCTGAGCTTAGCCAATTTAACTGCATACATAATTCCGGCAGCGCAGTGGTCATTTATAGCAAAAAAACCATCGGGTCTGTCGGGTCTGTCTAAAATTTCAGGAGTAATGATAATGGCTTCTTCACGTGTGTCGCACACACGAACTAAAGATTCATCCACTGTTAAACCATATTTTCGCAAGGCATCCATATACCCATTTTTGCGGTTCTTGGATATTTCCAAATGAAACGGTGAACTATAAAAAGCAATACGTTTACAACCTGTTTGAATCAGGTATTCTACAGCTGCAAAAGCGCCTACATAATCATCGACCACTACACGATCGGTGGTAATGCCGATACATATTCTGTCGAAAAATACCAACGGAATATCACAATCTATAATTTCCTGAAAATGATCGTAGTTAGTGGTATTCTTGCATAACGAAGCCAAAACCCCGGAAACGCGTGTTGCTTCAAGTGCTTTGGTATTTCTGACTTCCTTCTCGTAATTTTCGCTCGATTGACATAAAAGGACATTGAAATCGGCTTGATTTGCCACGTCTTCAATTCCGGAAAGTACCGATGAAAAAAAATAGTTATTTATTTCCGGAACAATTACACCAATTGTGTTGTTTTTACTCATACGAAGACTCAAAGCCAGAGTATTAGGTTTGTAATGATTATCTCTGGCGTAATTATTTACAGTCTCTTTCGTATCCTGACTAATATCTGGGTGATTATTCAGCGCACGCGAAACAGTAGAAGGTGAAATATTGAGTGCCCGCGCAATGTCTTTGATAGTGATAGGTGGTTTTTTCATTCGGTATCCATTTGTGTTCTTTAATAAAACAGAAATCATACAACTGATAGAAATTAGGCAATACTTTCAACAATAATCACTAACAATCAAACAAAAACAAATTTTCGTTCCTGAAAGTTTTTTACTCTGGAAATATCAATTACAAATTTAGAACAGTTTATCCGAATAACAAGTTTTTCGTATAATTATTTAAAAAATCGGGTGCAAACGTTTGCGTTGAAATTTCGAGTCTTTATTCAGAAACTTAGATAACATATAATTAGTACTGCTCTATTTTTGTTCCATGAAATGATTAACAAACAATTTATTCTAAAATAAAGAACTTTATAAACATAATCATTGTTAAAGTATTAAAATAAGTTTTTTGTTTTTTGTAAAACAAGTACAACCTTAAAAACTTAATGCATGATGTACAATTACTCTAAGCTCAAATTACGAGCATTATTTACCGTATTGGTCATATTTGTTTTTGGCTTTACTGCAAATGCACAACAAATTACTGTATCCGGTGTAGTGAAAGATGCAGCTACAGGGGAATCAATCCTTGGAGCCAGTATTATTGATAAAAGTACCAATAAAGGTATAATTACGAATCTTGATGGGGCATTTACCATCTCTGTTGCCTCCAGTTCCACATTAACAATCAAGTACATTGGTTATAAAACCATTGAAATTCCTGTTGCAGGCAAAACGAACTTGGTAATTCAATTAAAAGAAGATGTTGTTGCACTTGGCGAGGTAGTCGCAATTGGATATGGTGTTCAAAAGAAAACCGATAAAACAGGAGCGGTAATGAATGTTGCTGCATCTGATTTTAATAAAGGAGTCTTGACTGACCCAATCCAAGCACTACAAGGTAAAGCTTCTGGTGTTCAGATTACTAAAAAAGGAGGCAATCCTAATGATGGTTTTTCTGTTCAGATAAGAGGTGCTGGTGGTTTAGCTACCGGTTCAAGCCCTTTATATGTAATTGATGGGGTTCCAGGTGTTGATCCAACAACTATTCCCCCCGAAGACATCGAATCCTTTAACGTATTAAAAGATGCATCATCTACTGCAATTTATGGTTCCAGAGGTGCAAATGGTGTTGTTATTATTACAACTAAAAAAGGGAATAACAAGGATGGAAGAAATACAATTGATGTTAATTCCTATATTTCGATGGATCAGGTAGCCAAACGGTTAGATCTTCTTTCAGCTAGTGATATCAGAAGTTTTATTAAACGAAATAACCTTTCACAGGTTGATGCTGGTGGTAATACCGATTGGCAAAATGAAATTTACCGAAATGGATTTACTCAAAATTACAACGTAGCGGTAGGTGGCGGTAATGATAAATCGAACTACCGTATCTCAGGCACATGGTCAGATTTTCAGGGCGTAGTAAAAGGTACTGACAAACAACGATTTACCGGAACTGCCAATGTCTTTCAGAAACTATTGAATGACAAATTAGTAGTTGATGGCAATATGGCAGCGACTTTTGAAGAAAATCAATATCAGGATTTTGGTGGAAATGGTCCTACAGATGTTATGTATCAGGCATTCCAACGATCGCCTCTTCACCCGGTTTACAATTCTGACGGCTCTTATTATGAAAATGTCGGTTATGGGTTTCAATACTTTAATCCAATAGCCATTATAAACAATATTCAAAATCAACGCTCTGCAAAAAGAATTCGGGCGAATGGTTCTGTACAATATGAAATTATACCGGGTTTAAAAGCCAAAGTAAATGGAGCATACACTCGCGACGACTCAGAATCTTTTTATTTTGTTCCGGCATCATCGCCAACTTCATCTACCACTGGACGTGGTTCTCGAAGTTATTCAAATACTACCACAAAATTATTAGAAGCATTTGTCAATTATGACAAAACCTTTTCAGAAATAAACACCTTATCAATTGTAGGTGGTTATTCATGGCAAGGACAGTCAAATGATGGATTTAATGCATTTGGAACAAATGCGCAATCGACATATGTAGAATCAAATAATTTAGGTGCCTTAGCAGACGTTAACTATGGCTCAATCGGCTCATATAAAAATGATTGGACATTGATATCCTTCTTTGGTCGTGCTGCGTATGACTATGACAAAAAGTACTTTGCAACTATTACTGTTCGGCGTGATGGGTCTTCAAAATTTGGGGCAAATAATAAATGGGGAACTTTCCCTTCAGGATCGTTGGCCTGGTCTGTAAAAAATGAATCATTCTTACAAGATGTTACTTGGTTAGACCAATTAAAACTTAGGGTTGGATATGGACTAACAGGTAATACAGAAGGTTTTGCACCGTATTGGTCATTACCTGTGATTTATCCAACAGGTATGCAACCTTCAATGGATGATGGGGTTTCGCACACAGTTGTATATCAAACATCCCGGGATGCTAATCCCAATTTGAAATGGGAAACAATGCAAGAAACAAACATTGGTTTAGACTGGGGAATTTTAAATAGCCGTATTCAAGGTTCTATAGAATTGTACAGCCGAAGAACAGTCGATTTAATTTATAATTATTCTTTACCTCAACCACCAAGTAAAACGGGTAATGTAATGGCAAACGCCGGAATTATGACCAATAAGGGTATTGAGGCAAATGTATCTTATCAGGTTGTAGCTGAGAAAAACTTCAATTATAAAACTAGCTTGACTTTTTCCCATAATATTAATAATGTTGAGAAACTATCAGATGGTATTTATTCTTGGAAAGACAAGCAACGTTCTTACATTTCTGCAAGAGGTATGGTAGGACAATGGACTCAATATCTGGATGAAGGAATGTCATTAGGTACATGGTATTTGCCTCATTTCGTAAGTTTTTCTCCTGATGGTTCTTTTTTATATGCAACTGCGGCAGGAGGTGTAACTCGTGATATTACTAAAGCAGATAGACGAAATGCCGGTTCTGCGATGCCTCAGCTTAATTTTGGTTGGTCTAACACATTTACAATTTACAGAAATTTTGATTTAAGTTTCTCGATGAGAGCTGTGTTAGGATATAAAGTTTACAATGTATCCGCAATGTATTTCTCAGATCCAAAACTATTACCTAATTTCAACGCCAATCAACAAGCGGTGACTTGGTACGAAACAAAAATTGATGGTACTCCTACAGCATCCGATTATTGGTTGGAAGATGGTTCATTTCTGCGATTAGACAATTTAACTTTAGGTTATACGGTTCCAAATACAAAAAAAATGGGCATAAATAAACTAAGAGTTTATTTTACAGGCAGTAATTTATTAACAGTTACCGGTTATAAAGGAATTGACCCGGAGCTAAGCTATTCTGGAGTTGAATTTGGTCTTGACAACTTCAACGTTTATCCAAAAACTCGTAGTTTCACTTTAGGACTTCAATTAAATTTCTAAAAATTAAGCAAAATGAAAAAAATAATATATGGGGTTTTTACCCTCGCATTAATCTTAACGAGTTGTACTGATTTGAGTGAAACATTATACGATGGAATACCTGGAAGTAAATTTCCTGAAAATGCCACTCAGACTGCAAATATTGGAGTAGGTGCTTACGACCCATTAAAAGAATTAATGGATTATGGGGGTTGGTGGTTTTGTCAAGAGTTGACTACTGATGAAATGGTTGGACCAACACGAAACACCGATTGGGATGATAATGGAAAATGGAGAGCATTGCAACTTCATACATGGACATATGAGACTGAAGCAGTTGTAGGCATGTGGGAACGATATTATCGTGGAATTTCAGAATGCAACAAAACTATTGAACAATTTGACACAACTGCAACTGCAACTGCAACTGCAAGAGAAGCTAGCAAAAATGCAATAGCTAAATTCTTAACATTAAGGGACTTTTATTATTGGCTTCTTATTGACAATTATGGAGATGTTCCTTACGAAACTGCATTTGCAAACGCAATAGCAAAGCCATTTAAAACCAAACGAGCAGTTGTTTACGCTAAAATAGTTAATGATTTGACATGGGCAATTCCGCGTCTTAGCAGAACTTCTGTACATTATACCGTAAGTAAAGGTATGGCTCAAATGACTTTAGCACGGTTATATCTGAATTCAAAAGTTTATACAGGTACAGATAATTCAGCAAAAGCAATCCCAATTTTAGAAGATTTGATTACAAATGGAGGATATACAATAGCAACGAATGTAAAAGATCCATTCTTAGAAAAGAATGATGCCTGTGTAGAAAATATCTTTACAGCCTATTATGATGGTACTGAAAATAAAAATGGGAAACCCGAATTTAATTTGCATATGCGAACATTAGGCTACCAAAGCAATTTGACATTTAAAATGACTGTAGGTCCGTGGAATGGATTTGCAACGTTGGAAAATCACTTCTTAAGCTACACCGCTAGTGATAAACGTAAGGATGCGTATTTCCTTTATGGTCCACAGAAAACATTTGAAGGCACTGCCTTGTTAGATGCTGAAACAAGCAATGTTTGGGATTTTACTCCGGCAATACCAGCATTAAAAATTTCTGAAAGTGCTGGATTTACAAAATCTCAAGTTCGTCATTCAGGTGTTCGTGTTCAGAAATATGAAATTGCTGTTGGCACAGGTCAATCAATGGCTAATGACTATGTATTCTTTCGTTTGACCGATGCCTATTTGATGCTTGCTGAGATTTATGCTAATCAGAATAATTCAGCCAAAGTACAAGAATATTTAGATCCAATACGTACCAGAGCAGGTTTGGGCAGTCCTGTAGCATACAATTTAGATGCTGTAAAGGTAGAACGTAAAATGGAAATGTTTTATGAAGGCACTCGACGTCAGGACATGATTCGCTGGGGAATATTCAACAATGGATGGGATTGTGCTTGGAAAACACAAATAAGTACTACTGACAATTCTCTTTTCCCAATTCCGAAGAAGCAACTTGATGCTAATAGTAATTTAAATGAACCGGCAATTCAATAATCAATCTGAAGTTTTTGGTAAACAATTTAACAATTTATTTATTATTAATTTTATAAATTTATTTATTATGAAAAAAATTAAATTATTATCTATGTGCTTATTAGCACTATCCCTAATCTTCGCAAGTTGTAAAAAAGAGGTAGTGAATCCTCCCGTAGTTGTTGAAGATGGTTTTTATATTTCAGGAGATGCTACTCCATTTTCTGCTTTAGATATTAAAGGTCAACTTAAAACCACACCCAATGAAAATTTATCAAATAGTGGTGCTAGAGTTGGTCTTTACGATATCTATATTGCATTAGAAGCTGGAAAAACATTCACGATAACCGAAGTTGCTGGGGCAACGAAGATTGTGAATGGACCTGGTACCGGATTTGAAACTGTAAATCAAACTGGAGTAACCGATGAAATGACTGGTAGTATTCAAAAAGGCAAATATGCAGCTGGTGGAACATTCACTGTTCCTACAAGCGGCTTGTATCATATTGGTCTTGATAATACATCAACAACAGTTGTAATTTTACCTGTAACTAGCTGGGCTATAATTGGCGGAGCAACAGCTGTTGGTTGGACAGACACTCCACTTCCTCTTAAAGGTACATTCAGCAAAGATTCAATTGTTTATGAAGGAACCGACATCGTTCTCACAACAGGTGATTTTAAATTCCGACACTCCGGAGCTTGGAAACAAACTATTGTTGGTGATCCATTAGTAACTGCGACTGCTTATAAAATAAATACAAACTTTGGAGGTACCTCAATGAGTGCTTTGCTTCCTGGTGGAGCTAATATTCCTCTTGCAACTGCTGATAATGGCAAATATACAGTTAGAGCAGTTTGGACTGCAACAGGAGGCATGAAATTCTCTTTAACTAAAACTGGAACCGTTGTTGTTGCTGAATATCCTTCCAATCTTTATATAATTGGTGATGGATTAGGAGGATGGGATTGGACAGGATCGTATGTAGTTTCAATGATTCCTGCTAATGGTCATGCTTGGAGTTTCTGGGCTATTGCTTATGTAAATGCAGGTGGAATTAAATTTTCTCCAGAAAAAGCATGGGGTAAAGATTTTGGTGTTAGCGGAACCGCAACAAATGGTATTTATGCTAAAGGTACTGATAACTTAGCAGTTACAACTGCCGGTTATTATATGGTATATGTTGACTTAAAGGCCAATAAAATATCTATAACAACTCCAACTGTATATGCGATTGGTGACGCATTTGGTGGTTATACCAAAGATGTAGCAGCAAATCTGTTTACTATTGACAATACTGTTAAAACTATGACTTCACCTGCCGCTACAGCAGCTGGCAACCTTCGGATGTATACTACTTGTCCGTTAGCTGCTGGAGATTCTCCATTAGTTGACTGGTGGCAAATGGAATTCAATGTAATTGGTGGTGCAATTGTATATCGCGGCGCTGGTGGTGATCAAGTTGGAATTCCAGCTATGACCGTTGGCAATAAAGCAGTTTTAAACTTTTCAACAAACACTGGTACAATTCAATAACAAATAATTCTTCATTAAAAAGCACGGCGACTGCCGTGCTTTTTTTTTCTAAATAAAAAAACTCCAATTTATTGCAAACGTTTGAAATTGCAATGCGATTTAATATTGGATGTTTCGTCTAATCAAATAGAATAATGTTTATATTTGTCGTAATTTAATAATTGGATTCTTTTAGAAACAATCAAATTATACGCAATACATAAGTAATGCCATGAAAAAATCAATCCTGATTATCCTGATTCTTTTGTTATCTATTGGCAGTTGGGCTCAACTCATTACCACAAATCCTCAGTTTATTATGCAAGATGATGGTATCACTGAAATTACGATAGATGCAGCTTCAACTGATGGAAACTTAGGATTGAAAGGGTATACAGGAGATGTATATGCACATATTGGAGTCATTACAACGACCAGTACAAGTTCTGCCGACTGGAAATATGTAGTAACACCCTGGCCAACATCAACAAACCAAACATTAGCAAACACAACCAAAAACAAACTAACTTCACTGGGTAATGACAAATGGAAACTAATTATTTCACCTGATATCAGGAGTTATTTTGACGTTCCCGTAGGTGAAGAAATCCTGAAAATTGCTCTAGTATTTCGGAATGCAGATGGAACCAAACAAGAAAAAACAGCAACTGGTGGAGATATTTTTATTGATATAGTAAAATCTGGATTAAATGTTGCATTTTTAAATCCATCCTCTAACCAAAGTGTTAGTCTTGGAACTGTTATGAATTTACAAATTGGCTCATCTACAGCATCAAATATTAACCTACATATAAACGGAACGATTGTTACAAATGCTTCTGCAGCAACAACACTGAATTATTCGTATACTTTTTCTTCGGCTATCGATTACACCTTAATTGCTCAAGCTACAAGTGGTTCTTCTACAGTTGCTGACACAATTTATGTCTGTGTACCAGCACCTGTTACCAATTTAGCACGACCTGCCGGTGTTAAAGACGGGATTAATTACATCGACAATACTTCAGCAACACTGGTAATGTATGCTCCCGAAAAATCAAATGTATTTCTGATTGGTGATTTCAATAACTGGCTACAAGTTAATGCTTTTCAGATGAAGAAAGATGGTGATTACTGGTGGTATACACTTACAGGTCTAACTGAAGGAAAAATATATGGATTCCAGTATCTGGTGGATAGTTCAATTCGTTCCAGTGACCCATATACCGAATTGGTTCTCGATCCATGGAATGACCAGTGGATAAATCAGTATTATTCCATTTTCCCAAACATGAAAGTGTATCCGGTTGGAAAAACAACAGGATTAGTAGCTACACTTCAAACGGGTAAAACAACTTATAGCTGGGAAGTTCCAGATTTCAGTATGCCAACGCACGAAAATATGGTAATTTACGAATTATTATTACGCGACTTCACCAGAGAAAAATCATTGGAAGCAGCTATTGCAAGACTTGACTATTTAACTACATTAGGAATCACAGCCATTGAATTAATGCCAATACAAGAATTCGACGGGAATAATAGCTGGGGATATAATCCAAACCATTATTTTGCACCCGATAAAGCCTATGGAACGCCTGAAATGTACAAAAAATTTATTGATGAATGTCATAAACGTGGTATAGCAGTAATACTCGATATGGTCTTTAACCAGGCTTCCGGTTTATGCCCATTTGCAATGCTTTATTGGGATGCAATTAACAACCGTCCGGCTGCCAACAACCCGTGGATGAACCCTGTTGCACCACATCCATACAGCGTATATAATGACTTCAACCACAGTTATACAGGAACAAAAGAATATTTTAAACGAGTTCTTCAATTCTGGCTAACTGAATACAAAGTAGATGGTTTCAGATTGGATTTAGCAAAAGGTTTTACTCAAACTCAAAGCTCAGAATTGACCGCAAGTAATTATGATCAATCACGTGTTGACAATTTAAGTACGTATTATAATGCGGCAAAAGAAGTTAAAAATGATGTGATGTTTATTCTCGAACTTTTCACAAATAATGATGAAGAAACAGTTTTAGCAAATAAAGGAATGTATATGTGGCGAAATGTGAATAATGCCTATTCACAAGCAGCCATGGGTTATCAAAGCAGTAGTGATTTTTCAGGCATGATAACAAACCCTAAAAAATGGGTTGGCTATGCTGAAAGTCACGATGAAGAACGTAATTTCTTTAAAACAAAAACTTATGGTGCTGGAAACTTGATAACAGATTCTGTAGCTCGTGTTGAACGTGTACCACTGGTTATTGCATTCAATGTACTTTTACCCGGCCCCAAAATGATTTGGGAATTTGGTGAATTAGGATACGACTACTCTATCAACTCAAACGGAGGACGTACAAACGAGAAGCCGTCCGCCTGGGATTGGTTAAACCTTTCTCATCGAAATGCAGCTTACGTGGCAGCAGCTAAAATTATCAATCTTCGTAAACTTTTTCCTACAGCATTTACACAAGGTGATTTCTCGCGCAATATCTCAACAGCCGATTGGTCAGGGAGAAAAATTGCTCTAACTCATTCCGATCTGGAAATGGTTGTTTTAGGCAATTTTGATGCTGTAAATGCTATTAACATGAATCCTGATTTCCCCAAAACAGGCACATGGTATAACTTACTAACAGGTGAAACATTAAATGTTACAAATACCGCAATGACTATTACTATGCAACCTGGTAATTTGTTGATTTACACTGACCGTCAGACAAATATACCTAATGGGATATCAAATCCGGTTGTAAATACTGATTGCTCTGTTTATCCAACCATAACAAATAGCAGAGTATTTATCTCTAGCATCAATACGGTCAAAAATGTAAACGTATATAATCCTCAGGGGTCATTGATTAAATCTGTACTAAACAAATCAGAAATAGATGTAAAAAATCTGGTAAAAGGACTTTACTTAATGGAAGTAAACACTTCAAACGGAATGAGCATTCACAAGATCATCAAAGAGTAAAAACAAAAAATCTCAATAAAAAAAGGGTTCCACAATCAATGTGAAACCCTTTTTTATTGGTAAAATTAACTGGCAATTATTTCTTTTTCAATTGCTCCAATGCTCGTTTTACAGTAATATCATCTTTATACAACAAAGGATAAAATCCTGAATCTCCCAATGTATTGCGGGAAATATAGGCTTCTAATTGATTCAGCAAGTATCTTTTTGAGATATTAATTTGCTCCATATTTGCTGCAACACCTTTGGTGGCAACAAACTGAACAAAATCGGATAAAAGATTCTGTCTATCGAGGTATTGTTGCATTTGTTGCCAAGTTTTAATAGTTTTCAACTTTTCGCGATTACGGTCGGAATATTCAAATGCATATTGGTACAAATAACCATAATTAATCACTTTATTGAGATATGGAGTATATTCAGACGTGTCGCGAGGTACGAATAGATCAGGCATAATGCCACCACCTCCATATACAGTGCGACCACCAATTGTTTTGTATTTCAGCGAGTTAGCAACATGAATACTATCTTTACTATCAAATTCACCATGCTTATAGCGATTCAGAATATCCATTTGATAATCTTCGGCTTTACCACGCACATAAGGCTTCTGAATGCTACGACCGGAAGGTGTATAATAACGCGCAATGGTCAAACGAATAGCCGAACCATCTTTTAATTTAAGTTGTTGTTGAACTAATCCTTTTCCAAAAGTACGACGACCGATAATCAAACCACGGTCGTTATCCTGAATAGCTCCGGAAAAAATTTCGCTTGCTGAAGCCGAAAACTCATCAACTAAAACCACTATCGGCTGATTAATACAGCTGCCTTTCCCGTCTGATTTTGCCTCGGAGCGGGGATACGCCTTACCCTGTGAATAAACAATCATACGTCCGGCTGGAAGGAATTCATTCACCATATTAACTGCTTGTTCCATAAATCCGCCACTATTTTCGCGCAAATCGATAATATATTTTTTGGCGCCCTGATTTCGCAGGTTGGCAATCGCGTCCAGAAACTCAGAATAAGTGGTAGCTGCAAATTTATTTACCTTTATAAATCCAACTCCGGGTTCAATCATATAAGCAATATCAACAGAGTTCACCGGAATTTCACCCCTGATTATCGTATAGTGTAATATTTCTTTTGAACCATGACGGCGAATTCCAAGTTTTACTTTTGTATTAGCTAACCCACGCAGCTTCTTCATCACTTTCTCATTTGTGATTTTTTTACCTGTAAAAACGGAATCATTTATTTGCACAATACGGTCACCAGGCAACAAACCCACTTTTTCAGAAGGTCCGCCACTAACAACCGCCACTATCATCACGGTATCATTCTGTATATTAAACTGAACTCCAATTCCACTAAAACTACCTTCTAGTTCGCTATTCACATCAGCCAAATCAGATGCAGGAATATAAACTGAATGTGGGTCAAGTTTTGCGACTAAATCAGTCATCATTTCCTCTGTCATTTCACTCACATTCACTGAATCAACATACTGCGCATCAATTATTGACAACAGATCTGACACTTTACTATGACTTGATTGTGAAAATATACCCACATTCAAAGCACGACGTGATAATAAATTCCCCAACAGAATGCCGGTAACAATTGAGAAAAGCACAATTACAACCAGTAACAAATTTCTTTTATTCATAAATACCTCTTATATTTTTTTCAAACTATATACTGATTAATCCTCCAAATAAAATACTTCAATCCCAGCTCGCTCAAGCAATTCAACACCATCCATAATGCGGTATTTTTCGCCATAAATCACGCGTTTAATCCCAGCCTGAATGATAAGTTTGGCACATTCAATACACGGTGAGGCCGTTACATACAAAGTGGCATTATCGCTGCTGTTGTGCGACCGTGCCACTTTACTTATTGCATTAGCTTCGGCATGCAAAACATATGGTTTTGATACATTATTTTCATCTTCGCACTTATTTTCAAATCCCGAAGGCGTTCCGTTGTATCCATCCGAAATAATCATCTGGTTTTTAACTAATAATGCTCCTACTTTACGACGTTCACAGTGGGAATTTTCTGCCCAGATACGAGCCATGTGCATATATCGGCTATCTAACAATCGTTGTTTCTCTGTCATTTTCTATTGTATTATTTGCTCACTTTTCTCACGAAATTTATTCGTGTCAATTGTGTTGTTGTGTTGTAATTTTACTTACTTCTGATTAAATAGTTCACCTGCAAATTCAATCAAATTTACCCCACCAAAATTACCTGAAGTCATAAACAATAAAACTGAATTATCGTAATTAAGTTCCCTGAGTTTTTGTTGCAAAGCTAGTGAATCTGTAAACACTGTCAGGTTTTCTCCACCAAAAGCAGTTTTCACTTGCTCCGGATTAATTTCTTTCATCTGTTTTTGATGAATCACTTCCGGATTGTAATAAACAAAAGCAACATCAACATCAGCCATACTCTTGGCATACTGAGGTAAAAAATCTTCTGTCAAACTGCTGCATGTATGCAACTCCATGCATGCCACTAAGTTATGTTCTACATATTGACTTTTTATGGCTTTTACAGTTGCTTTTAGTTGGGCTGGTGAATGAGCAAAATCAGTGAAAGCTATTGATGTAGCTGTTTCAGCAATGGTTTGCAAACGGTTTGAGACTCCGGGAAATTCTGAAATAACTGAATAAAACTGTTCATCCGTTACACCAATTTGCCGACAAGCCAACCGGGCTGCATCTATGTTTTGAAGATTGTGCTCACCGAAAACTTTCAATGGGATTTCGCCGTATCTGGTTTTTAAATATGTCACTCCGTTTCTGACTTCATGTTCAGGAGTATTGTATGTGAAGGGAACAATATCGCGACGCAGATTTTGAGTCATCTGATTCAGATTTTCATCTCCATCAAAATAAATCAACCTACCCTGAACTTCCATCAATTCAATAAATTTACGGAACTGCTCCACATAATTCTCAAAAGTGGGGAAAACATTGATATGATCCCAGGTAATGCCCGTAATTACGGCAATATGTGGTTTGTATAAATGAAATTTAGGTCGGCGGTCAATCGGTGAAGTCAGGTATTCATCGCCTTCGAACACAGCAATACGTGATTCATATGAGAGTTTCACCATATTATCAAAACCCTCTATTTGAGTACTAACCATGTAATCAGTATCAATTTTCAAGTGTTTCAATACAAATAAAATCATGGCCGTTATTGTCGTTTTTCCATGGCTTCCAGCCACAACAATACGGGTTTTACTGCGTGTTTGCTGGAAAAGATATTCGGGGAATGAGTAAATTTTCAAACCCAACTCTTTTGCCCGAATAAGCTCCGGATTATCTTCGCGAATATGCATTCCGAGAATAACCGCACTCAAACCTTTGTAAATTTTATCCGGAAACCAGCCCGTTTCGCCGGGTAATAAGCCGTGTTCCTTCAGTCTGCTACGCGAAAGTTCAGAAAATTTATCATCTGATCCTGTTACCTCAAAATTATTCTTTTTGCTGATTGCAATGGCTAAGTTGTGCATGGTAGCTCCACCTATGGCAATAAAATGAACTCGTTGCATACGATTGGCAGATGAATGTTTTTACTTATTTTTGTCGAAAAATGATTCAAAACGCAAATGTACTAAAAAATTATCAGGTTCATAAAGTTCATAGTTTGAAAGTTCATAAAGTCTAAGACTTTATAATTATTATTTAATTAAAATATAACTTTCTTGCTTTCAACTTTATACTTTGAATTTTAAATCTTTCAACTGGCAAAAAATGAAATTACATAAAATAGAAGCCGGGACTTTCCACGTAGATGGTGGAGCGGCATTTGGAGTTGTACCAAAAAAAGTATGGCAAAAACGTTATCCATGCGACGAAGACAACAATTGTCATCTGACCATGCGCTGCTTGTTGATAGATACTGGTGACAAGCGAATCCTGATTGATACAGGAACCGGCGACAAACAGTTGGAATACCTGAAATACTATGGTTTCGAAGGAGTTATTAACTTCGAGAACGAATTAGGCAAGCTGGGCTATGCTTGTAATGACATAACTGACGTTATTTTCACTCACTTACATTTCGACCATTGCGGTGGTTCGACAAAATATAATGCCGGCCGATCGAAAGTGGAACTCGTTTTTCCGAATGCAACACATTGGGTAGGCGAAACACAATGGAATAATTTTTTAAATCCAAATGTGCGCGAAGGTGATTCATACTTCCCGGAAAACATGATGCCGGTGCAGGAAGCAGGGAAATTGCAACTGGTTTCTGAAAATCAGTTTATTTGCCCCGAAGTAGAAGTCCGGATTTTCAATGGCCACACCGTCGGACAATTGGTAAGTTATATTAGGTATGGTTTAGAAACGCTGATTTATGTAGGTGATGTCATTCCATTGGCAGCTAATGTGCCATTGGCGTGGATTTCTTCTTACGACATTTTCCCTATTTCATCAATGGCAGAAAAGAAAATTTTGCTTGACGAAGCTGCTGAAAAAAATCAGATTCTGTTTTTCGAACACGATGCTTACACCGAATGTTGCACTGTTGTAACTCAATATAACAAGCATAAAGTGGAAAAAACATTGAAGTTTGAGGATGTAATTAACCTGAGTTCGGGATAAGCAGGAATTGATTTTCAAAATAATCAATTGGATATTACGGTGCTCTGCACCTAACGAAAATATATAACGTTAAATACTACCTATATAACGGGACTCTGTCCCTAAAAAAGGTGCAGAACACCGACACATTTGTAGAAATTTGTCATACATATAAAACCAGAGGTGCAGCGCACCGAAACATTGTATTTGTAAGTATATGAAACGAGCATTAAAACAGACGTTTAAACCAAAGACCATGTTCATTGCGAGTTCCATGCGACAAATATTAAAAAAATAAAAATGAACGCATGAAAAACAGAACATATTATTAAAATAATTATTCTCGTCATTCATTGCTTACGCCGAACTCAGGTTACTAATAAAAAAAGCTCCGAAAGTGCATTTGCACTCCGGAGCTTTGAAAAGAATTATTTATTGTTTATCAAGCTGCTACTGTATCATTTGCTTTAGTGTTTTCGTCAGCAGTATTATCTGGTTTTTGCTTTGTCACAGACACATTCACTTCATTAAAACGTTGTTCAAGATTTTTGTAAAGCATTGTCCATGATTCAGTTTCCATCCGGTTAGCCATCCAGTGAACTTCGTCAATGTACAATTTGATAGCACCTTCCATTTCCTTACGGATATTACTTGGAGCCACCTTTGCCGACTTGCTATTCCCGCTACCCATATACATATCCTCATAATCCAATTGCACCTGATCCAGTGTAGCTATTTTTTCAGTAAGCAAAGTTTTTGTTTTTGCCGCAGTAAAATCTTCTTTCTTCAACGATTCTATAATGCGAATGTAACAAAGTGACTGATCTGCAATTTTCAACTTCTTGAAACTTTTTCCATACATGTTTATTTGTTCAAACAGCAGATTTGCAGCACTTTTCATTTCCGTGTCAGGCGAGTTAAGCAGACCCTGCAAATATGAATATATTTCATCAAACAACACATTTCGTTCATCAAATCTGGCATCAACAGCTTCTTTTTGTTGTTTTTTAGTACCGGGCTCAATGGCGATCTGGTATCGGCTGTTCACCTCTTCCAGTTGCTGAAATTGTTTGCTCACTTTGGCATCTTCTATGCCTGATTTATTCACTGTATCAATAATGCGCAGAGCTAATATAGCCAGCGACTGTATGCCAATTCTATTGGCTTTTGATTTATATTTCATTTCTGAATATTTTAAATTTAATGTTTAAAAAATAACTAATAACCTGAGTTCGGGATAAGCAATGAATGAAGAGAATAATCATTTTAATGATATGTTCTGTTTTTCATCTGTTTATAATATTTATTTGTTTGTTGTACAGTAATTTACAA
>Ga0118677_10004860_pt1 | contig 24072 bp, 15 predicted proteins | sample AliMusrvi5mmetaG_FD_86154 | JGI IMG/M metagenome (GOLD analysis project Ga0118677, IMG submission 86154)
TCGTATACGACACAGCACCCGCAGTGTTACCAATCGCAACCGCATTCACCTTCTGGTCAGCACCCGCATAGCCACCAATCGCAACCGCATAGTCAACCTGTTTAGCACCCGCACCGTTACCAATCGCAACCGCACTCGCCGCCTGGTCAGCACCCGCATTTGTGCCCAGCGCAATCGCACTCTCAAGCTGCTTAGCACCCGCAGTGTTACCAATCGCAACCGCGTTCAAAGCCTGGGAAGCACCCGCATTTGTGCCCAGCGCAATCGCACTCTCAAGCTGCACCAAACCCGCAGAAGTGCCCATCGCAACCGCATTCACCGCCTGGCTGGCACCCGCAGAGTTACCTACCGCAATCGCACTCGCCGCCTGGGTACCACCCGCAGAATAACCCATCGCAACCGCATTCGTCGCCTGGCTATTACCCGCACCCCCACCAATCGCAACCGCATACAACGCCTGGCTATTACCCGCAGTGTTACCAATCGCAATCGCACTCCCCTTCTGGTCAGCACCCGCATCCGCACCAATCGCAACCGCATTCTCAAGCTGCTTAACACCCGCAGAGACACCAATCGCAACCGCACACTCCTTCTGGTCAGCGCCCGCATTTGTGCCCAGCGCAATCGCACTCTCAAGCTGCTTAGCACCCGCAGTGTTACCAATCGCAACCGCGTTCAAAGCCTGGGAAGCACCCGCATTTGTGCCCATCGCAATCGCACTCTCAAGCTGCGCCAAACCCGCAGAATGACCTAACGCAACCGCGTTCAAAGCCTGGTCAGCGCCCGCAGAGGCACCTACCGCAATCGCACTTCCCAACTGCTTAGCACCCGCACCGTCACCAATCGCAACCGCACTCGCCGCCTGGCTATTACCCGCAGTTTTACCTACCGCAACCGCACTCGCAGCCTGGGAAGCACCCGCACCGTCACCAATCGCAACCGCACTCGCCGCCTGGGAAGTACCCGCAGTTTTACCTACCGCAACCGCACTCGCAGCCTGGGAAGCACCCGCACTGTCACCAATCGCAACCGCACTCGCAGCCTGGGTAATACCAGCATACACACCTACCGCAACCGCATTCGCAGCCTGGGAGGTAGAACCCGCAGATTCACCAATCGCAACCGCAGCCATACTTTGGTTATGGCCCGCATTTTTGCCCAGCGCAATCGCCGTCGTATCCTGGGTAGCACCCGCAGAAAGACCAATCGCAATCGCACTCTCCGCCTGGTCAGCACCCGCAGAATGCCCTACCGCAACCGCATTAGTAGCCTGGGAAGCACCCGCAGAATAACCTACCGCAACCGCATTAGTAGCCTGGGAAGCACCCGCAGAATGACCTACCGCCACGCTCTCACCAGACTGACTCAAACCGGCATTCACGCCAATCGCCACATTGTTGTTGCCCGTCTGCTGAGAGGCCCCAGAACCGAGTTTAGGTACTCTTCCAGTTGAAGGAGTAGCAATGTTATTAACACTTAGAACACCAGATAAGTCGGCTCCAGCGGTATAACTAAATTTAGAATGGTCTGATGTAATATCTCCAGGATTTGTATTCGCAAACTGAATTGAGCCGGCTACTCCAATCGCACCGGCATAGGCAGTGGGCACAACGGTGAAGGGCGGCATTATACGGTTATACTATAAAAATAGATTTTAATTTTATATAAAAACAATAATTCCTTCTCGCGGTGGCTTTACGCTGCGTATATGCCTTCATACGCTTCTTGTAACAGGAGTGAGAAGGGCAACTTCCCTGTCGTGGTGATGCCTTTACGCTGCGTACGATTCTTGTAACAGGAGTGGGAAGGGCAACTTCCCTGTCGGGGTGATGCCTTTACGCTGCGTACGCTTCTTGTAACAGGAGTGGGACGGGTAATTTCACCCCCCGTCACCAGCTCCGCCGGGAACCTCAAGTTTTCTAGGAGAAAGATACGGTCCCACATATTTAGACCCGTGCGCAATTTAAATTATCACTCACAAAATATACTGAAAGTGAAATGTGCGAGTAATCTATTTACAAATTGCGCACGGGCCGCCGACTGCCGCTCATTTAGACCCGTGCGCAATTTAAATTACCACTCGCAAAATATACTGAAAGTGAAATGTGCGAGTAATCTATTTACAAATTGCGCACGGGCCGCCGACCGCCGCTCATTTAAAATGAGCGGCGGTCTAACTTTTATTTGAGAATAAATACGCATAAATCTATGATAATCCACTCAGAATCGTAAGAGATCCATTTATTGTCTGTAATCCTACGCCAGTATCACTAAATATGTATAATGCTACCGTATTTGTATTAGGATAAATATTCGTTAATGGTCCTACATATTCAACTCTTAACTGAGAATACTGTCCCAAATAGGCAATATTTGCAGGGCATATCGCCATAGAAATGCCGACTGCAGCATCATTCACATATATTTGACAATGGGCAAAATTACCAACTGTATTATCAACCAGATTTTGAAATGTAAATATACCAGAAACCATACATTTACATTGGGATGTTATATTGACAGTTGATGTTAAATATGGTACCGGGGTATTTAATAATATTTCAGTTGCGGCGGTTGTTGTAAAAATACTTGTTGATCTCTCAGTCGGATTCTGGAATTTAAATCTTGCAACGAGTGAATCAATCCAGTCTACATTCGGCGGATTATCTACTTCAGTTAAAATCGGAAATCCACTTGCATTTAATTCAAATATATATCCTAAAGTATCATTGGAAGGGCCACCACCAGTTCCACCAGGATCTATCAGTGCATTAAATCCGTCAACGTCCTCTAATACAACATCGCAGGTGAGTTCTGTAAGATTTGATATTGTTTTAATGCGGAAAGCATATCCATAGGAATTATTGGCGGTCCACATTCCAGTAACGACATCAGTAAAATAATAAAAATTATTTCCACCATTGTATCCTTGACCTGGGGTTGTTAAAGTTACAGTATATTCATTTGCGCTCTCCCCCTGTTGGAGATTGCTGTAAAATGCCTCTAAACAAATCGGTGGATTTAATGGCATATTATAAGAGAATTAAGTTTAAAAATACATTTTATAAACGTATTTTAGACCCGTGAACATTCAAAATGGGCACTCGCAAAATATACTGAAAGTAAAATGTGCGAGTAATCTATTTACAAATTGCGCACGGGCCGCCGACCGCCGCTCATCCATATATTTCTCCCTATCAAATCGGACTTTATCCGGAAGATACTGTTAGATCACCAAACGAAGTAGCTAATTTCGTTAGACCAGTGGTTTAATTCAAAATCTGGAATACAATATACAAGGCATATCCCTGTGTATCATTCGCAGTATAAGGGAAATTCACCTTCGTAAGATTCGTAAAGGTCAGGGTTGTAACGCCACCATTAATATTTATTGCTCCTGCAGATACACCAGTCTGTACACCGAATTGGCGCTGGACATTTATAAATCCTGCTGTGGTGCTATATACATATCCTGAAAGAAAATAGAAGGGTAGATGGGTCGTACTGTAGGCGCCATTCAAGGTAATGGTGAAGGTACTCGCATCTGCGCCACCTGCGTTATAGGTTCCGAAACTGGCAGGGAGGGTTGAAATAGCAGTAGAAAAATTAAAGTTTATTACGGCAGAGGGGACTTTGATTACCCCCAGCGATATTCCGCTTGAACCGGTGTAACCTGTGAAGCCTGTGTCACCAGTGTAACCAGTGTAACCAGTGTAGCCTGTATCACCAGTGTAGCCGGTGTAGCCGGTGTAACCTGTCGCGCCTGTGAAACCTGTGAAACCAGTGTAGCCTGTGAAACCTGTGTAACCTGTGTAACCAGTGTAGCCTGTGAAACCTGTGACGCCGGTGTCGCCTGTGAAACCTGTGAAACCTGTTACTCCGTCAGAACCTGTTACTCCGTCAGAACCTGTGAAACCTGTAACGCCGGTGTCACCTGTGTAACCTGTGAAACCTGTTACTCCGTCAGAACCTGTGAAACCTGTAACGCCGGTGTCACCTGTGAAACCTGTGTAGCCTGTTACTCCGTCAGAACCTGTGTCACCTGTGAAACCTGTGACGCCAGTGTCACCAGTGTCACCAGTTACTCCGTTAGAACCTGTGAAACCCGTGTCACCTGCTGAACCTGTGAAACCTGTATAACCCGTTACTCCGTTAGAACCAGCGTCACCTGTGTCACCTGTTACTCCGTTAGAACCAGTGTCACCTGTGAAACCTGTGTAACCTGTTACTCCGTTAGAACCTGCTGAACCAGTGTCACCTGTTACTCCGTTAGAACCAGTGTAACCTGTTACTCCGTTAGAACCTGTATCACCCGTTACTCCGTTAGAACCTGTAAAACCAGTGTAACCTGTTGCCCCGTCAGAACCCGTATAACCGGTCGCACCAGTACTAGTCACACTTCCAGGAATTCCCTGAACACCCGTATAACCAGTTGAGCCGATCGACCCAGTGGCGCCAGTATTTGTCGCGCTTCCTGCAGCTCCAGTGTATCCAGTGTAACCAGTGTAACCTGTATAACCTGTATAACCTGTGAAACCGATTCCTCCTCCGCTCAAATTGATATTGTAAAACTTTGAAGCAGTAAATATACCGACGATTGAATTAATATTATCCAAAGTCAATATACCTCCCGCATAAGATACAACCCTTCCGTTAAATGAACTTGCCAAATCGGTGGAAGTAACGGATAGAATCGTTCCTGGCAAATAGGCAAGCCCTGTGGGAACATAATCAATCTGAACGGTCGGATCCGTCGGTGTAAGTTGGACAGATTGCGTCGTGGTTGTTGCGTATATTGACCCAGTGTAACCGGTATATCCTGTGTATCCCGTATAACCAGTGGCGCCAGTATTTGTAGCACTTCCTGGAGAACCGGTATAACCTGTATAACCTGTATAACCTGTGAAACCCGTATAACCAGTAACACCAATATTCGCCCCAGCACCCTGCCCCTTCAGCATAACGGAATTCCCACTCAAATCCAAAATTTGATATAGGGGATACGGATTATTCGTCGGACGAACCGTGGTAAGTGCCGGTGCTCCTGTAGGATTCAAATAATAGAGAGTTCCTGGAGGTCCTGCCAACGACACATCATTGTAGGTTCGATATTCACCAAACGGATTAAAGGTGAAATAATCTTTCGTAGGGATGCCGATGCTCGTTACAATACCCAGTGTGTAAGTTACTTTTACCACATCACCAATATTATTAGAGTGTGTATAAAGGTTAGTTCCAGTATCGAAGTACACCGGATCTCCCACTGCCATCGTACCAGATACATCAGTTTGGAAGATACTCACGTATTGATTATATGTATTTATAAATTGAAAACGACCGATTATACTTCCAACAAAATTCGCACTAAGATTAAATGTATTCTGGGGGGTAAATATAGGGAATCCATTTTCATCCACAACAAATAAAATTGCGGCACTATCGGCATTTACAGGCCCACCATTGAAAACTTGTGTTGAATCTAATCCCGCATTATATTTATCCACATCCATCATTTTAGCATAAAATACTCCAGAGGACGTATTATCTCCTGGATTTGGCGCATCAGTTACAGTATATATATTGATAAATTTCCATGTATATCCAGTGGCATCATTTGCGATCCAGTCACCCGGAATAACGTTATATCCATCATAATAATTTAAAGGGATACCTGCTCCAGGATTATACACACTTGCTGAAAAATAATTTATTGCATTTAAATTTCCACGAATTAGATATTCATTTGATGCCAACCCAGAGAGAACTGATGTCAAACTTGGTGGTAATTGTGAATCTCCTGATAAAAAATAATGCATATTAACATCTAAAGTTTTCGGTGGCGGTAAATATGCCATACTCCTAGTAAAGTGTAAGTTAAATACTATAAAATATCAAGAAGGAAAAGCTTTCTTGATATTTTGCCGTAAATGTATAATTTCCTACAAATAATAAATGGTTAGAGTTCCTAGCCAAAATTGTCCAGGAACACCTGGTAACAGTGACCTAAATGAGGAAGTTCCTCCATTTATTGCATTTAAATTCACATTTATTAAATTTAATTTATTAAATGTAGCAGTATTTTGCCAAGTTATAGAGCCGACCGCAGATCCTCCTAAAAGCCCCCCAGCCGTTGGCATCCAAAATTGACTATTTGTATATCCTGTTGCTGATAAGCCAATCGGAAAGGCATATACTGTATTTGTTATAGTAATAGTCGTTAATCCAAAAAATATTAAATCAGTGCCGACATTCGCTATAAATACCCCTCCTGCCGCTAAAGATGGAGTTGTAGAAAAACCTGGGGGTAAATATATTTTACTTAATATATTTGTTGCCCCGCTTGTATAGTCAAGATATATTGTAAAACATTTCATTACTCCTACAGGACCGGTGGAACCAGTAGAACCAGTACCCGAGGCATTTCCATTCGCTCCTGTATAACCTGTGTAACCTGTGTAACCTGTGGAGCCAGTAGAACCAGTACCCGAGGCATTTCCATTCGCTCCTGTATAACCTGTATAGCCTGTGTAACCTGTGGAGCCAGTAGCCGAGAAACTTCCGGGAATTCCTTGAATACCTGTATAGCCGGTGTAACCTGTAAAACCTGTGAAACCCGTAGAACCCGTAGAACCAATATATCCAGTATATCCTGTAACACCTGTGGAACCAGTGGCCGAGGCATTTCCATTCGCGCCGGTATAACCTGTATAACCTGTGTAGCCGGTAGTACCAGTATAACCCGTACAGGTTGATAAATTAATATTAACAGTTGAGTTTCCACAACCAGGGCGGCATGATAATTGATTTGATAGCTGTATTGCTAACAACTGGCTACAGTTCATCCTTAATAATAAGCAATATAAATATAAAAATCGTGAGAGAAGATTATGAATTTTTAGAGTTTTTAATTTTCGCGAGTCTAAGCAACAGTCAGTGTAATTGTTATCATCGGATTCTGCCCACCAAGTACATCAAGATTTGCTGCATTAAGACCATTTAATGTCAAAGGGAATATAGTTGCAGGAGTAGAGCTACTTAATTTTACATTAGCCCCCAGCAATGCTTTAGGCCAGTCAGATAACCGTACAAACCCGCCAGTAGCACCCTTTACATTTATACCAGTTGCACTTGTACCAGCAATCAGTCTAGTGCCAGTGATTAGACTATGTGTTACTGTTATATGTTTTAGTGTTAGCGGAGACGTGGTCTTTATAATAGCACCTTGAACAGTCGTCATTGCTGAAACTCTAGGATCACTGCTTGTAAAAGCGTTATTGGCCGTTGAAAAAGAGGCAAAGGGGGCAGTTAGAGTAATCGTCGCTCCACCTGTAGTCGCCGTGATGCCACCTGTGATCGTCGGCTTACCGGTAGTCGTCTGCCCACCCCGCATCTTCCGCATTGTACGCGTACGCTTGGAGCTACGCTTGGAGCTACGCTTGGAGCGCTTAGACAACTTACGCGCAGCCATTCTGATATCTGTAGCGATTTTTAACAGAGCCCCATATGGCCGGAAAGTACAATCACGAGTCGCCGCTTCCAGTTCCGTTGCTTCGGGTCCATAAAGACTTTCGCTGAAACTCGTTGGCCGACCACAGGCTCAAATTCCCAACCTTGTACAGGTTTCACCACTTTCAGAATAATTTGCCAACTATCCACCCAAATCCGAACCCTCCCTTCAGAACACTCCACAATCGTCGCCGCCAGTTGGTCCATTGGGACCATCTGTAGAAGATTCCGCATGAAGAAGAGGTCCCGTTCATACTGTTTTACCCCCTTTGAAAGGGCATTGAGGGCGCCAATAGAATGGGTAGGTAGCTCAACTTCATATCCGAATTTCTCTCGCATAATACAGAGTTGATTCACACAATCAGCATACCGCCGAATCGGACTAGAAGCATGGCAATAGAGTCCCTCTTGAAGTCCCCAATGAAATACATCTTTGTCCGTGGCCGCGCAATATTTACCCGCCTGATAGGCCAGGTAACTCGGAACACCCTCAAGATTCGCCAAATTATTCAATAGTTCCGTATCGGGAGCCCCGTGACCCCGTAGAATGCCTTTTCCTGTCTGTCGGAGAACGGCCGCCGCCGCCTTATTATAGAAGATCATGAATTGGGCAATCCACTCGTGGGAGTCTGTGAGTTCCTTTGAGGCCATTGTAGAAGCCACTGCTTGAAGAATAGGGGCATGCTTCGTTCCATAGATTGTCTCATAAGTATAGGATTCCTTCACGATAATATCAGAATGATGCCAAGAAACCGGACCGAATCCGCTAGTCAATGGATTCCATGTGAATTTCAACGTGAGAGTGGGGCGAATCTCGGAAGGCAGCAGGGAGCACGTCTGTTCCACGATTTCCGGAAAGAGGCCTGCCACTACCTTGCCGTCGTTGTACAGAGTCTGGCCGAGTTCAGCCGCTCGCCAAAGGCCCTGATTCGGCTGTAGCAGTGACCCAACATCGGCAATATGAATATACACATCTATGAGACCAGACTCCTGCCCTACAAAGGTGATTGCGTCATCAATATCTCGGCAACCTGGCGGGTCTACATGGAAAGTGGTCCCTTTCACGATTGACGCTGGGTTCCAAACTCGCGCCACCAGTTCAGGCGGGAGAACGGATTTTTTCCATGGATTCGGGCAGGCGTGTAGAAGAAGCGCCCGCTCCTCTGTCTCCAGGTCTCCACAGGGTCCGATGACGAATCGGCAATTTCCACGAGGGCAATTCGCAGTTGGAGCCCATGCCTCAAAATCCACAACGGCTAACACTGGGCTTGCTGTGGAATGATTTGAACCGACGTAGAAGGGAGGGTACGATTCCTTCCAGGGCACAAAGAGATAGACGGGGGTTCCCCGTGATGTAATACCGTAGCGCGTCTTGGAGGAGACTTCCAGGACGCCGACGAGGCCCTTATGGCCTACACGTTTGACAATGTCTTCAACACTGCCAGACACCACGCTGACCGTATCCCCAGGAAGAGCGCGGTTGGCTTTATGGGCGAATTCAAATCCGACCTCTCCCACTGTGAAATTCTTATAGTCTTTTGTTTGGAGGATTCCTTGAGGCATTTATAAGCTTTTTGGAAAAAAGCTTGGCAAAAACCCGGATTTGTAGGGATGATTGAAAAAAGTTTCAGAGTCAATTTTAGAACCCTCAAAAAAGCTTGGCAAAAACCCGGATTTGTTAGGAGATTCTTTAGAGGTCTTGCGTCGCAGACCTAACTATTTTTTGCCAGAGTTTCATTCTGAGCGCTTCGCTGTCAGAGTTTCATTCTGAGCGCTTCGCTGTCAGAGTTTCATTCTGAGCGCTTCGCTGTCAGAGTTTCACTCTGAGCGCTTCGCTTTCAAACTTTTTTTAAAAAGTTTAATCAAAGAGCAACCGTCGCTAGCGGATATGCATCCTTCATATACACATCGCACTTATTCAGAGGAACATGTTCCAGAATCAGATTCAGATATTCAAAGGAACTTGATGAAACCGGTAGCACATTCTGGCGAAGGTAGGCCTTCATCTTGTCCTCGTCTTTACAAAGACCCGCATTCATCGCGTCAGTATAATGAAGGCGACAGAGTGCCTGATATTCGTCGGGTCCTCCTACGAGAACCTGGTCGGCAGATTCCTTTACAATTCGGTCGGTGAAGGAGGCCTCCGTACCATCCCTACAGATGCTACATAACGCCTTGAATTTCGTAACACTGTCGCAATACGGAATCAGATCTAGAATTTGCCCGAATGGCTTTCGCTCAAAGTCGCCGTCAAGTCCTACGCAGATAACTTTCTTCTTGAGAACATCTACCGCGGTTACGACGAATTGTTTCAGATCGGGAAAGAAGTGGGCCTCCTCAATAATAATATTGAGTGAGCAACGGAACTCGTCCATTTTCAGGAGCGGGAGAAGTTCTTCAACGGCGATTGCGGGATAACTCTCTCCATTGTGACTTACAATCGCGTTTTCTTTATAGCGATTATCAATGATATGGGTGATACATAGAGTATGTACGCCAATTACCGCCTTTCGGCGTAGAGTGCCGATGACCGCCGTCGATTTCCCAGAGAACATGGAGCCGAGGTAGAGATCGAGGGACATTAGGAGTTTTTGGGAAAAGCTTGGTAAGCTTTTTGGAAAAAAGCTTGGCAAAAACCCGGATTTGTATTGGTTTTTGGTAAAGTTTTAGAGTCAATTTTTAGTTGGGGGGCTATCATAACTTCCTACGGTAGAGGGCGTACCTAATTGCCCGTCGACCCAAATCCACCCGCACCCCGCCCCGTTTCAGGCAGCGAATCCACAATCTTAATCGCCTCAATCGGCCCCATATCGGGCGCAACAATCTGGAAATGGCGCTCCGTCGCGACGAATCCCTTTGCCCCCTGTCCAACTTGGACAACCGGCGCCTTCAGAATCCCGCGGTAAGTCTTATCAATCACCCCTACCGAGTTCGCCATCATATACCCCGTCTTGTAAATGGAAGACCGAGGAAGTAGCCAATAATGGACCGGCTCCTCCGTGTCCGTTCGTACCAGCATCGCGCTGACTCCCAGATTTAGCAGATGGGCTTCCGCGTGGCCGCTATTCCAGTTCTCGCAGGTTACTAAATCGACCCCAGCATTATCGGTAGAAACATTCTCCGCAAGTTTCTGGTAATACTTATTGGTGGCAATCGTATTATCGTCAATCTTCAGATATAGAGTGTACATTTTTAGCGTATGATAGGTTTCTTGGGCGACGGCTGCTTAAATTTACCAAGCGGGCTTCGCTTCCGCTTATCGCTTATCGCTTCCGCTTATCGCTTCCGCTTATAAAATTTGACTCCCTCTTTCTCACGATTCCTACTTATAGAAATTCCATTTACTTTAGAGAGGGAGTGAATGCCTGCTGGTTTGAATCGCCCAACATCGGACATTGAACCGATTGTTGGGATTCAGTTTGGAATCTTCAGTCCCGATGAGATTGAACGACGTTCCGTAGTGGAAATCACAAATGCCGGCACCTACGATGGCAATGAGCCCCGCATCGGCGGTCTCTTTGACCCCAGAATGGGAGTCCTTGATAACGGAAAGACCTGCCGCAGTTGCGGCCAGACGAACCATTCTTGCCCAGGCCATTTCGGTCATTTCAAGTTGGCTCGCCCCGTATATTTCATCCAGTTCTTCCCCACCATCCTCAATGTTCTCAATTGCGTCTGCGTCCGTTGCTCAAAGCTCCTGATTGACAAGAATCTTCACAAGGACGTCCTCCGCAGAAAGGGCGAACAACGTTGGAAGGCGGTGTTAGCCCTTCGTAAGTCTATCTCTCGTTGTGGTCAAGAGGGCGAGGACGGCTGTGGCGCCCGCCAGCCCGACCGCTATGTTCGCGAGGGAATCGCTCGGATTGTGGCCGAGTGGGACATTATTGAAGGCCCCGGTGCGACGGCGGCAAATACGAAGGTCACGAAACAGCGCCAGTATCTGGAGGTAGAGTACATTCAGCGCCTCTTTCGCCGTATCACGGATGAGGATGTGGATTATATTGGGCTCAGCCGGTTCTGGTGCCGTCCCGACTGGATGATCTGTTCCGTCATGCCGATTCCGCCGCCCCAGGTTCGTCCGTCCGTCATCCAGGACAATAACCAGCGCTCCGAGGATGACCTGACGCACAAGCTCTTTGAAATCATCATGACCAATCACCGTCTCCAGGACAAAATCAATAATAATGTGGGGAAGAATCTGATTGAGGACGAGCACACCGTCCTCCAGTATCACGTGGCCACCCTCGTAGATAACCAGATTCCTGGCGTGGCGCCTTCCGCCCAGCGCTCGGGCCGCCCCCTCAAGTCCGTCCAGCAGCGCCTCGGCTCCAAGGAGGGGCGCATCCGCTACAATATCCAGGGCAAGCGTGTGGAGTTCTCCGCCCGTTCCGTGATTACGCCGGACCCGAACATCTCCATCGGGGAACTCGGCGTCCCTGTCAAAATCGCCATGAATCTGACCTTCCCCGAGAAGGTTACGCCCTATAATATGAATCAAATGTACAAACTCATCCAGAATGTGGGGCCGAACGGCGAGGACCGGCACCCTGGAGCCAAGACCATCATTCGCTCCGACGGGCGCATGATTAGTCTGAAGCACATCAATCGCAAGGAAATCGTCCTCCACGTGGGCGATGTGATTAATCGCCACATCATGGACGGCGACACCGTCCTCTTCAATCGGCAGCCGACGCTACACCGAATGTCTATGATGGGTCACCGCGTGAAGGTGCTTCCTTACAACACTTTCCGCCTGAACGTATCCGTTACTGCGCCCTACAATGCCGATTTTGATGGCGACGAGATGAACGCCCATATCCCGCAGTCCTACGAGGCGGCGACGGAGCTTGCGGAGATTGCCGCCGTCCCGCACCAGATTGTGACTCCGAGACACGCCAAGCCGGTAATCGGCATTGTTCAGGACACGCTGGTGGGCTCCTACCGTATCACGCGCGCCCATGTGAACTTCAATCGTCGGGAGTTCATGAACATGATGATGTGGAATCGCCGGTTTGAGGGCATCGTGCCCAAGGGCGAGAAGGATGTGGATGGCCAGTCCCGCTGGTCCGGCCAGCAGATTATCAGTGAGCTCCTGCCTCCTATCAATATGGAGATGGGCAATGGTCTCTACAAGGACAATAAGAGCAATGACAACCTAGTGAAGATTCGCGAGGGGAAGATTCTACAGGGTATCTTTGACAAGGACGTCTTCTCAAAGCCCTCCAAGGGCATTATCCACGTGGCCTACAAGGATTATGGCCCGAAGGACACCGTGAACTTCATTGATTCCATGCAGAACACGATTGAGCAGTTCCTCGTCTATAATGGTTTCTCGGTGGGCATCTCGGACCTGATTGCCGATGAGGACACGCGCAAGCAGATGGAGGAGGTGATTAAGAAGCGCAAGGTGGCGATTGAGAATACGCTCCTCCAGATTCACATGGACCTCTTTGACAATAACACGGGCAAGTCCAATCGCCAGGAGTTTGAGGACAAGGTGTATGGGGAACTGAATAAGGCGACGGAGGAGGCGGGCAAGATTGGCCTCGGCTCCCTGTCCGATGAGAATCGCCTGGTGGCGATGGTGCGTGCCGGCTCCAAGGGCTCCACGATTAATATTGCCCAGATGATGGCGTGTGTGGGTCAGCAGGCGCCTGAGGGTCGCCGTATCCCGTATGGTTTTACGGACCGCACTCTGCCGCACTACAAGAAGTATGATGATGGTGCCGAGGCGCGTGGGTTCGTGGAGAGCAGTTTCATTGAGGGTCTGACGCCGCAGGAATTCTTCTTCCACGCCATGTCTGGTCGTGAGGGGCTGATTGATACGGCTGTAAAAACTGCAGATACTGGATATATTCAGCGTCAGCTTGTGAAAGCCATGGAAGATTTGACGACGCAGTATGACGGGACAGTCCGCGACTCCCGCATGAACATTGTCCAGTTCAAATATGGCGAGGACGGCATCAATGCCACGAAGATTGAGTCGGTCGGCCTTGGACTCGCGAAGCTATCGGCAGACGAGATTCTCAAGCAGTATGGCATGGAGGGCGTGGATATGTCCGCGATTCTGGATGAGGGTGTCCAGCGTGGGGAGGATGGCGATGCGCTCAAGCAGTTCGCCGAGCAGATTGTGGCCGACCAGTTAATGCTCATTGAGGGCATCCAGCGTTACAAGCAGGACGCGCATCTCTTCTCCCCTGTAAATATTGACCGTGTTCTCAACAATATCAGCATCAGTTTCCGTCTGGATGCCACAAAGAAGACGGATTTGACGCCGCTCTATATTCTGAGCGGCATTGACCGCGTCATTCAGCGGACGCAGAACTATCACAAGCTATGGGCGGCCCTGCTCCGTTACAATCTGGCCCCGCACAAGCTCATTGTGAAGGAGCGCTTTACGAAGAAGGCGTTTGATACGGCCTGCGAAATGCTCCTTGTGAAGAACTGGCAGAGCTGGGTTCAGCCTGGAGAGCAGGTGGGAATCATCGCCGCGCAGAGTATTGGCGAGCCGAGCACACAAATGAGTAGTGTTTCTACGTCACAAATCGTGGCAAATTCTAAAAATATTAAATATAAGGGTCCGATTGGACCCCTCATTGATGGCATCCTAGAAAAGAATAAGGATCGTGTAGTTACTATCGGCGAAGATAGTGTAGTACTTGATCTTGATGACGAACTCCAGATTATGGGAGTTTCTGATAATGAGAAAACTTCGTGGAAGCGTATTTCACAGGTAAGTCGCCATCCTGCAAATGGGGGGCTGGTTGAAGTACATACGCGCACTGGTCGTAAGACTACTGCGACATTGACTCATTCCTTCCTAAAGAGATCTACCACGGGCATTGTACCTGTCCTGGGCTCCGATCTCAAGATTGGTATGCGTATCCCCGTTGCTACGCATATCCCTATGGTGACAAATCCTATTCGCAGTGTAACAATGAAATCAACAGTATTCAATCTGGATAAGGAATTTGGATGGGTGTGTGGCATCTATCTTGCGGATGGTTCTATGAATGGAAATAGCGTAAAAGTATGTAAGATAAATCCGGTAGTGGAAGAAAATCTCAAAGAGTTCAGCGATAAGCATGGATTTGACTTTGAAACTAAATATTATGAGGGCGAGTATGGTCCTGGAAAGGATAATATTATTAAGAGTAAAGATCTCAAAGATTTCCTTGTTGAGCATTTCGGACAGGGCTCTTATACGAAGACCATTGATTATCTTGCCTATAATGCTCCTATTGAGTTTATTCAGGGAGTTGTTGGCGGATACTTTGATGGCGATGGTAATGTGAATTCAGACAGACAGCAGATTCGTGTCAGTTCGCGCAGTGAGACTCTGATTCGCGATGTAAATCGTCTTCTTGGCTATTGTGGAATGTTTGGACTCATGGGACAGGAAACATCTGTCCTGATTCCTGGAAAGATTCAGTACACTCTGAACATTCCTCGTAAATATGCTGAGAAGTATAAAACTACTATTGGGTTTCAACTGAAGGAGAAGGCAGTGGCTCTAGATGTAATTGTTGATTATATGAATCGTGCCGATAAACACGACACCAAGGAACTCTGTGATAAGATTCCTGAACTTGGTGCGATTATCGCCGAAACTGGCAAACTCCTGCGTATGCCTGGTCAGTCGCGCAATTATGGTCGCTGGGCAAAGAAGGAGAGCGTGGGTCGTTCAACTTTGGAGGAGTATATCAGCAACTTTAAGGACATGATGGAGGTTCATGTGGACGAAGATGCTACTAAGAAGGTCACCGAGAACATCGCCATCCTACAATCCGCGGTAGATTCCGATGTACTATGGGACGAGATTGTGGATCTCGTCTATCTGGACGATCCGAAAGAATATGTCTATGACTTCACGGTCCCTGGAAACGATTCCTTTATGGTTGATGACTGTATTCTCGTCCATAATACTCTCAACAGTGTCGACTGGGACACGAAAATTATGATTTCCAAGAACGGCAAGATTCTCACTCCCCAAATTGGAGAGTTCATTGATGCTTGCTTGAGCGCCGATGCCGATAACATCCAGGAATTCCCAAATAAGCAGCTCTATCTGGACCTGAAGGACGGCAATGATTGGAAGGCGATCAGTTGCGACGAGAATGGTAAGATGATGTGGACGAAGCTGGAGGCTGTCACTCGTCACCCTGTAGTGAATGAGGATGGAACTGATACTATTCTGGAAGTAGAGCTTGCTTCAGGCCGCACGGTGAAGGCCACGAAGGGCAAGTCATTCCTCACAGAGCGTGATGGAAAGGTACAGGATATCAATGGTGCCGATCTCAAGGTCGGTGATTTAATGCCGATTGCGAATACGCTAGTGCTCGGTGAGCTTGGCCATATCACGGAAATCAGTCTGCGGACCATTCTGCCTGCCACCGAGTGGCTCTACGGGACGGATGTGAGCACCGCCCTGACCACTCTTGGGGCAGATGATCGCCATTGGTTCCAGAAGAACCAGGGCAGCCTCTTCACGATTCCCTACAGTCGCAGTGATGGCTTCCGCGAGGCCTTTGTGGATGGCAAGAATACTAATGCGTCAATGATTCGGGACGGATTCGTCTATCCGAAGCGCACCCGCCCCAATGTCTCGCAGATTCCTGAAACGATTCCGCTGAATGCCGAGTTCGGATTCTTCGTTGGCTCCTATCTCGCGGAGGGAATGGCGAACTATACACAGGTGAATATTACCAACAATGACCTCGCATATTTGGCAACCACGCGTGCCCTCATGGACTCTTGGAATGTGGGAACGCATCTCGTAACAGAGGAGCGCGAGGCGACCAAGACTGGAATCAAGGGCACGACCACCAGCCTTATCATTCATTCCACTCTTCTTGCGAAAGTAATGACCACCCTCTTTGGCCGCGTCTCGCATGAGAAGACTCTCCCTGACTGGGTCTTCCAGGCGCCCGACGATTTCGTGAAGGGGCTTGTGGATGGGTATATTGGCGGTGATGGCACTGTAGATAAGAGAAGCGGGACGATTCATGCAACTTCCGTGAGCAAGGATCTTGTAACACGGTTCGGAACTCTCCTCACTCGCTATAGCATCTTTACCACGATGTCAACGAGTATGCCCCCTATCGGCAAGTTTGACTCTGTTCGGAGAAACTACACCCTCAATATTCCTGAGAAGTATGCCCAGGTCTTCGCCCAGACCTTTACAATCTCTATGAAGGCCAAGCAGGCCATTCTTGACCAGCATTTCGTCCCGAACGCAACAAAGCGTAGATGCCGTCGCACAGAACTCAACGACATCGTATGGGACACTGTAAAGTCTATCAAGGAAGTTGTCCCTATCAAGGGCTGGGTCTATGACTTGACGGTAGAGACCACGCGCAACTTCATGACTGAGGCCTGCCACGTTCTCAAGGATACCTTTCATCTAGCCGGCGTAGCCGCGAAATCCAACGTCACTCGTGGTGTCCCCCGCCTGAAGGAACTCCTCAAGGTCACCCATAACCCGAAGGCGATTTCGCTCACGGTCTACTTGAAGCCCGAATTCCGTGGCTCAAAGGACAAGGCGAGACAGGTGGCGCAGGACCTGGAGCTCACGCTCCTCAAGGATATCACCGTGAAGACGGCGATCTACTTTGACCCGAAGGATTCTGATACGATTGTGAATGAGGATACCGATATCATCAAATTCTACAAGCTGTTTGAGAATGATGCTGAACTCGGTGAAGCTACTACTGCCGAGCCGTGGAGCGGCTGGCTCCTTCGGTTTGAGATGGACCGTGACAAGATGTTTAAGAAGAACATCAGCATGGATGATGTTGCCTATGTTCTCCGTAGTCGTTTTGGTGATGCTCTACACCTCATCTACAGTGACTACAACAGTGATAAGCTGATTATGCGTATGCGCCTACCTCAGCTGATGAAGAGTGGCCTGGACGATTTGACGAGTCTGAAGAAATTCCAGAACCGTATTCTGAATGGTATTGTGTTCCGCGGTGTCCCTGGAATCAAGGGCGTAACGTTCCGCGAGGACAAGGATATGTTGGAGCTGGTGGATGGTGCTTATAAGCAGGTGACCCAGTATGTACTGGATACGGACGGCAGCAACTATATTCAGGTGATGAATCACCCGTACGTGGATTCCAAGCGCCTTTCCAGCAGCCACGTACACGATATTTACGAGATTCTGGGCATTGAGGCGACGCGCGCCGTGTTGCTCAATGAGATTACCACGCTCTTTGAGGAGGCGGGGGTGAATAATCGCCACCTGGGTCTCCTGTGCGACGTTATGACGCGCGCCGGTCGCCTCATGTCGGCTGACAGACACGGAATCAGCTACGCGGACTTTGGTCCTCTGGCGAAGGCGTCGTTTGAGGAGACTGAGAAGATTCTGCTCAATGCGGCGCTCTTTGGTGAGCTGGATCCGGTGACGGGTGTTTCGGCGAATATTATGACGGGTCAGCCGATCCGTGGAGGAACGGGGTTCTTCAATGTTCTGCTGGATGAGTCGGCGTTCATCCGCCTACAGGCGGGTATGCCTCCGCTGGAGGAGGGCGAAGAGGAAGAGGAGACTGAGGATCTCACAGAGAATGAGAAGCAGCAGGTGCTCTATGGTGAGGATGAGAATGACATTTGCTCTTCGGCGCGCCTGCGAATGAATGTGACGCTACCGAATGCTACGACGGTGCTGGAGGAGCCTGATGTGGAGGTGGTCATTATGAAGTAAACTAAGCTTTTTAAAAAAAGCTTGGCAAAAAGATAATTATCGCTGCGCGGCAGTAATATAATATAAACCTTTAGAAATCGTTTATATTACATTATAAATTCCTGCGTCGCAGACCTTTAATTTTTTGTCAGAGTTTCACTCTGAGCGCTTCGCTTTCAAACTTTTTCCCAAAAAGTTTATTTTTGCCAAGCTTTTTTTAAAAAGCTCTTTTTGCCAAGCTTTTTTTAGACCGCCGCTCATTTTAAATGAGCGGCGGTCGGCGGCCCGTGCGCAATTTGTAGATAGATTACTCGCACATTTCACTTTCAGTATATTTTGCGAGTGGTAATTTAAATTGCGCACGGGTCTAAAAAGCTTAGCTTATCTAAACCCTTCCCACTACATCAATGTATGGACATATTAACTCGGGGGCCTCCCCCTTGGAAATCAGTAGAATGGATACAGAGCCCACTATGGGCTACGATATCCATTCCAGACTTAACATTCGCTACAGTATGGCAGACGGATCATGATACGGAAATCATGAAGATAAAGCAGCAAATAGAGGATCTTGACAAAGAGCATCGTTGGGAGCTCGCGAAGAAGATGGTCAATATGTACGAGCTTGTCTATACCCACAATGACGAGCGGCTTCCCCCATCGCTCAGTATCATTATACCTTTATCCCGCTCTTTTTTCAAGATGGTGGAGATTATGGATGTCCTACAGTTTTTCAAGGACATTCCAACGAAATTCACATCCGCCCATATTGCCGAGGGGCCTGGCGGATTCATCCAGGCTCTCTACACTGTCGCCGAAACCAATAAAAGGTCAATAACGGCATCCATTGCCATGACCTTAAAACCGACGAACCCCCATGTTCCTGGATGGAAGAAGGCGACCCAGTTCCTACAGAAGCATAAGCAGGTCTCCGTTCAGTACGGTGCCGACGGCACAGGCGACATATATAAGCCTGAAAATCAGGCGTCATATATACAGCATTGTCAGGCTCTCGGTGGAGTCCATATTTTCACGGCCGACGGGGGATTTGATTTCAGCGTGGATTATTCCCTACAGGAGCAGCAGGTCTATCATCTTCTTCTCTGCTCCGCCACAACCGGTCTGCGAGTTCTTCGGCAGGGTGGCTATTTCGTCCTGAAGATTTTTGAATGTACTTCGCCCCATACGAAACTCTTCGTTCAGCTCCTTTCCTATTGTTTTAAGAGCTGGACGCTTTACAAGCCGGCAATGACGCGCCCCTGTAATTCCGAGCGATATTTTCTCGGAAAGGGGTTTCGCGCCTGTTCCAAGCCAATCATTGACCTCCTTCTTCAAATACAGGAACAATCGGCGACAGAGGCATTCCCTGTCACGAGTTCCGCCCTGACCGAGTGCCCCTTTTTAGAAAGTCATATCGCAAAAATGACGGCGGCTCAAATAGAATCTATTGGAGCATGCACCGAAAAATCACTACCATCCCGTTTCAGGTGGGAACAGTGGTATCCACGTGTTCTTGCGAGGTCGTATCAGTGGTGTGAATATTTCAAGATTCTATACACGCCCACTCATTCGCAAATTAACGCAACGATTGCCCGCTTTCCCCATCAGGTCGCCCATATTTCTCATAAAGGCGCTTACCAACTATAACCGATGCCCCGTGCTGCGACAGATTGCCCTTGTCCATGTGCTCCAACATGGACAGCATTGTCGTCAAATTCGCCTCATCGTATCCGGCAGGATTCGTTATCATTTCAAAGAGATAACGGTACTGTTCAATAAACTCTGGAAGTAATTCTTTTATTTCATCCATAGTTTTATTTTCATTCAAATATCGCTTAACACAGCCCACCATGGATTTAACATACGTCGCCCGTTCCTTGGCATTGAACTTGTGGGATTCCGAGGAGGCTCTGTCCATCGCCTCGTGAATAGATTCACGTTCAACATGGGAGCCTCTTGTGTTCTGTCCGGAAAGCGGCATATATTCTTTCGCGCGAAACTCTGAGCCGAAATAAAACGTGAGAACCGGTCAGAGTATGGAGACGGAAACGGATTTACCGAAATCGGTCACCCTTTTTCGCAAAATTCTGAATCATGTAAAGCGCAGCCTGTTGGAGGGTAAATACGATGAAAATGCCGATGAGGAGGATGCCCAGAACATTTCAAATCTGAAGGATGCCACCGAACGTATTCAGCAATTCGGAAATATTGTACTATCCCTTTTGAAAAATTCAGATATTAGCACGAAAGAACAGGAATCGGTCAAAGTACTGTTCAAAAAACACCATTTTTATTTTACAACCCTGTCGCCGACCGAACATGAGCTATGCGAACATTATGTACATAATGATGTATTTATGTATCCGTATGACTTGAATACTTCACATATCGATGTGGTTGAAAAATCTTCCTAGAATGTAGGATGTCGTTACCGTTTAACGAGAAGAAGGGGTGCCCTACTGGATATCATAAGCGGAGTTCTTATTTTTCGGTTCTGAATCATCTTGTGAAACCCAGATGCGTAAAGTCAACCACGGTCTATAAGAATACTTCAAAGGAAATGAAGAAAAAGGAGAAGAATCGCCAGACACGCAGAAATAAGCTTTACATACCTTCAATGAAAACTCTGGCGAGAAAAGCTTGTCCTCCGGGTATGATTGAACGTAAGGCGTATGTTCGTAAATATTCCACGGCGGTTCGTGAGAAGGGATTCACCGTTAAACGGGCGTCAGGCGCAAGCTATAAGGTACATCCGAAAGCGAATGCGGCGACTGTGAAGTCCAAGTGTATAAAGAATACTGGAAAGCCTGGAAAGGGTGTTCCGAAATCTATTGGGCCTCTTCGCAAGGGGGAGCTCGCGAAATACGGATATTCATTTAGAAATCCCGAAACTGGGCGCCACACTGCTTTACGGCGTGCGGTAGATGCTTACGGGGCGCTCGGTGTCTATAGAAAGTTAGATGCCGTGGCGAAACTATCGGCGCGTACTGCGCCCAAGGCATCGGATGTGTTTGAAAAGGATCGCATCTGGATAAAATCCAAGTTTGGTCCTCTGAAAGCGGTCTAGGGCTCCTGGCCGGTTCCAAATTTTCTGTTGTACTGAGAAGAAATGAAATATTCATTTGTTGTTACAGGGCTGGCCTTACTTGTTTTAGCGAACATTCTCGTAGTGTATCAGTACGCGTCTCGCGAGAACTTCCAGGCGCAGCAGAATGTAAATAAGATGCCGAATCTGGCGGCCATGCAGGCGTCTATGCCGATGTCGGCTGGCCAGGGAGCTATGCCGCCTATGCCCACCGGCCCTATGGCGACTCTTACGGAGGGATTTTCGTCTTTCCTGCTTTCCGAGGCGGGTGGCACGAAGGATAAGTACGAGTCCATTGGTGCATACGATGGCGTCCAGCTCTCCACGGGCAACAATGTCTCCAAGTGGAGATATACGGCGCCGAATGAGAAGCTCCTGGGCGATGAGTTCGCCCCTGGACAGGACAGCCTCTTCATGTTCAAGAATAACCAGTGCAAGCCCGAGTGCTGCGGCGCGAGCTTCAGCTGTGGAGGTGGGTGCGTCTGCACTACTCCGGACCAGAGACAGATGATTGCGAGCCGTGGGGGCAATCGCACGGCGCCTGAGGATTCTGCCTAAGCCTATTCTGCTTCGTCTGGCACCTACCCCACTGGTAAGGATATAGACTAGTAGGGCAAAAATGAAAGTATGTATAATTGGAGCAGGCGTATCAGGTATTCTCTTGGTACTTCTTCTTCACCAAAACGGTGTAAATCTTCGCGACATTGCCGTGATAGACCCTCATTTTGACGGCGGACTCCTACAGAGGTCATGGGGTGCCGTCATTTCTAATACGCCCTGGATAGTCACTCTGGGGTCAATTCAAACTCTGCTACCCTCCTACAAAATTCCCGACTGGGCTCTCGCGCTTTCTCCCGATGCACCGACGCCCCTTTATAAAATCGCGCAACTTCTTCGCGAGTTATCGGCTCCCCTTTTGACAAAATGTAAAACGATAAAGGGATTCGTGAAAGAGGTTTCACGGGCGTCAGAGTCATCGACATGGAACGTCCTCACGTATTCAAATGGCGAGACCATACAACTCCAGAGTTCCAGCCTACTTTTTGCCCAGGGAGCCATTCCGAAGTATTTTGATTTTCCGATACCATCCATTCCGCTTGAAATCGCGCTAGACCCTGTACGTCTGAAGATGTATATTGCCCCCGATGACACCGTCATGGTATTCGGAACAAGTCATAGCGGCACCCTCATCATGAAAAATCTGGTAGACTGTTCGGCCAATTCCATCATTGGAGTATATAAGGGACCGACTCCCTTCACGTGGGCAAGAGACGGTATTTACGATGGAATTAAGTTGGACGCCGCAATCATCGGAGATGATATCATGCGGAACAAGTATCCATCTATCCGACTCGTACCCTTCCAAAATGTCCAGAGCCTAATAAAAGAAACTCGGCAGGCCACCTGGGTCGTCTATGCGATGGGATTCACGATTGATATGAACCTTCGTATTATTGTAGGCTCTACGGAAGTGTCTTTAAAGACGTACGACTCTTCAACGGGGCGAATTATCGGCGCTCCGAATGCCTGGGGATTTGGAATTGCTTATCCGAGTAAAGCCCCGGATGGAGTACATTATGATATAGGAATATCGTCGTTTCTTGAGTACTTTGCGAATCAAATTCCATCCATTCTCGGCAGTTTGTAATCTTAATGATACATAGGAATGAACAGCTTTTCAGGATTTAATAGTATTACTGCCGCAACAAATAGCACGGTAACGAGTGCCGTTGATTCTGCTATTGGTGCCGTCAATAGTATCGGCACAACTACGATCGGCGCCGTCAATAGCCTTGGTGCGAATACTTTTGGAATGTTCAGTAATATTGGTACAACGACCGTTGGTGCCATCAATAGCGTTGGTGTAGCCGCAATTGGAGCGGCCAATAGCGCCATGAATGCTGCGACTCCTTTTACAAATGCCAATGTTTTTACGAATGTTAAAATCAACAATTCGTCTATGAATAAGTCCGCGAATAATTCGTATATGAATAAATCCGCGAATAATTCTATGAATCTTTCGGCAAATACTTCCAAAGGCTGGTCCAGTTTGTTTGGAGTCACCCTCTTTCTAATCTCGGCTCTGCTCGTTGTAATGGTAGTATTTAAGACACAGCTGTCTCTTGCCTGGACCTACATGGTCAATTCATTACAGACAATGCTGAATATGAATCCTCCTGCTCCTCAGACGCCGGACCAAATTGCTGCAGCTAAAGCCGCCCTACTAAACTCGCCGTTGCCTACGACCCTAGACACAACCTACCAGGCAACACAGGAGCAGACGAATATAGTCAATAAAATCCTCCCGATGGGCGCGAAGGAGGTATATAATGTTAGCACGAATGAATACACCTATTATGATGCCGAGCCTCTCTGTAGAGCTCTGGGCGCCGAGTTGGCGACCTATGACCAGGTCAAGACGGCCTGGAATAAGGGCGCCGACTGGTGTAATTACGGATGGACTAAAGGGCAAGTTGCCATCTATCCAACCCAAAAGGAGACATGGGATAAGCTTCAGGGAGGACCTGCCGATGAACACGAGGCCTGTGGAAAGCCCGGTGTGAATGGAGGTTATTTTGATAATCCCGAGATGAGATTCGGTGTGAACTGCTACGGGGTGAAACCGGACCAGAGCTCCAACGATGAGCGCATTTTAATGGAGAACGGCACGATTCCGAAGACGGTGTCGGCTCTCAAGATAGACCAGCAGATTCAGGATATGAAACATAATACTGATATGGTGGGACTACTGCCGTTTAATTCTAATAAGTGGGCGACAACGTAACTACCGTAAACACCG
>Ga0118677_10004862_pt1 | contig 24070 bp, 22 predicted proteins | sample AliMusrvi5mmetaG_FD_86154 | JGI IMG/M metagenome (GOLD analysis project Ga0118677, IMG submission 86154)
CTACTATGCCGTCATCTTCACTTCCATCCGTAAGGAAGGCGACCACGGTTATGCCGTAATGGCCCATAAGGTCATGGAAATGGCAAAGCAACAGGAAGGTTTCCTTGGTGCCGAAAGTGCTCGGAACGACATAGGAATAACCGTCTCCTATTGGAAAGACCTCGAATCCATCGAAAAATGGAAATACCATGCCTTGCACCAAGAGGCCAAGGCCAAATGGATGAACTGGTATTCGCAGTTCAAAATCCGGATTGCGCTTGTGGAAAGGGATTCGGAATATCCGTTCTAGGGGCCAAATAATCCAACTGGTGATTTAACATCTTTTAACGACATTCGGGGAGTGCCACATATTGGCGTATTGGTTTTGTTCTTTACCTTTGCCAAGCAAATCAACACCTAATCATCATGAATAGAGACCAAATCAACCACACCAACATGCTCGTCCAAGTGGACATTTTCTTCAAAGAACGGGCAGAATTGGCAAATGAGAACCCCATCATTGCCGACATACTCCTAAGGCTACGTACCGGACTTACTGATTTGGATGCCTATAGCCAGATCCAGATCAAAGATACCAAAGGGGCCTCGCTGACCAAAGAACAATGGCGCGAGGTTGTGGAAGCCGATTTGATCACTGTAGGTTGGGCTTTGAGAGCTCATGCCTCTGGGATCAAGAATACTAATCTCATGAAAATGGTGGACTTTTCGAAGTCGGACATCAAATTGTTGGTAGAGAAAAAACTGGTGGAAAAAGCAGTAGAGGTGGCCGATGCAGCTTTGCCTTTGGCAGATTCTTTGGTAACTTACCGTGTTAATGCTGATGATCTTAAGAAATTGCAGAGCGATCTGGAAGCATACAAGAAAGCTGTGCCAGCACCCAGAACCATTATTACGGTCACCAAACAGTCAACCACCGACATTGACCTGAAACTATCTGGGCTAATGAAAATGGTGCGCGAGGAACTTGACATACAGATGGCCCCTGTCGAAAACTACGACGCTACCACATACGGCATCTACAAAAACGCCCGCGAGATCGTTGACATCTCCGCCACCCATCCCGGGAAACCCGACGTGGCACCCCCACAGGACGACTTGCTACTTTCCTAAACATCCGGTCGGATATACACTAATACTCAAACCACCGTCCATCATCGAGGACGGTGGTTTTTTATTAAATGGCGATCTTCTTTGCTACAAGCGATCACAATAAGACGATTATTGGCACGCTACATTATAGCCATGATGACCATAAATTAGCGTTACCTTTGGCAAAAGATAGGTGTGATTCTCAGACATGTGCAAGATGTTCAGATAAAAAAAGCTTCTGGGAACAATCAGCACAAAAAAGCAGTTTGCCTCTTTACAATTCCTTCTGATTGCCCTAGCCAAAACACACTTAGTATATGAAGCGGAGATTGATTCAAATACTTCTCATCACGTTCATCGGGTTCATCGGATCAACGTGTAAAAAATCCGCAGACGAAATACCTCCATCGCTGACTGTCAATCCCTCATTGAAAGAAGTGGATGCTAAGCAAGGAAGTTTTACGATCAATGTCTTATCAACTACTTCGTGGACAGCCAGTAGTCCCGACAATTGGATCACGCTATCGTCCTCAACAAGTGCTGGAAATGGAACGATTAAAGTGAACTTCCTAGCAAATGCAATGCTATCGGATAGGACAGGAACTATCATTGCAAAAGGGAACGGAGTTGCAGATAAAATAATCACGGTCAAGCAAAAAGGGATAGCCGATTCTTTGGCAATTGTTCTTGACACCAGTTTTGTAAAAGGTGCAGATATCAGTTGGCTTCCGCAAATGGAGGCAACAGGATACAAGTTTTTTAATAGTCAAGGCCAGGAACAAGATTGTTTTCAAATACTTAAAGACCATGGAATAAATGCCATACGCTTAAGAACTTGGGTGAATCCTTCAAACAATGCTATTGATGGGCATTGCAGCAAGGATGAAACTGTGGCCATGGCCATCAGGGTAAAAAAATGGGGGATGCGCGTGATGATAGATTTCCATTACAGCGATTCGTGGGCCGACCCAAGCAAGCAAGTGAAACCAGCAGTCTGGAAAGACCATAATTTTCCGCAACTGCTCAACGATGTTTACAACTATACCTTCGATGTGATGACTGCCTTGAAAAATGCAGGGGTCACCCCCACTTGGGTACAAATTGGGAATGAGATATCGCCTGGAATGCTTCTGCCCGATGGCAGCACCTCGAACAATTGGGGACAGTTGGCACAACTGGTCAATAAAGGGTATGATGCAGTCAAAGCAGTAAGTCCCTATTCCAATGTAGTGCTTCATCTTGACCAGGGGAATTCCAATAGCAGATTCAGGTGGTGGTTTGATAATGCCACCTCAAATAATATGAAGTACGACGTGATCGGATTGTCCTATTATCCCTACTGGATAGATGGGCACCCTGATTACAGCCTATCTATCAATGACTTGGGGAACAATCTGCTCGATTTGGCTCAGCGGTACGGAAAAGAAGTGATGGTAGTCGAAGTGGGGGGCGAAGACATTCAGGCCCAAAACACGTACGATATGCTTGTAGCAGTTCAACATAAAATAAAAGCCGTACCCAACCACAAAGGGCTAGGAGTCATGTATTGGGAACCCGAAGGAGCAAAAAGTTGGAGCGGTTATCCATTAAGTGCTTGGGGTTCTGATGGGAAACCAACCATGGCCTTGGATGCATTTTTGTTGAAATAGGTTTTATCCTAAACCAAAGTTTAGATAATGGGTAGCGCGACTCAAATTTCTTTGCTGAAAATGGCTACCACTGATCCATTAGTTTTTCTGAGCATATTGCTCAGAAGCTCTATCTCTAAACCCTTTGCAAAACATGAGAGGGTGTTTGTCACATATATAAACCGTTTGTCAGTCAATAAGAGGGCAAGCGTACCTAATTGACAAGTTTTTATAATTATCCTTTTGCGGTGAAAAAATGAAATAATCACCGCATAATTGCGGTGAATAATTTGAATGTAGTCCACATAATCGTTTTTTGAGAATGGCAAATTAAGCTATTGAGAGCTTCACTCTCAGGTCAAGACCTTAGAAAAAAGTTCAATAACAACCAGAATTTGCACGCTTTTCCGATAATCCCCCCGTTTTCAGCAATATTTCTCTAAAAAAGTGCTGAAAACGATTGAGCGATTGCAAAAATAAATACCTTTGCAGCCAATAAGTGGAAAAATTTGATTGCTTGCAACCACAGAAAAAAATGCTAAAACATACTTCTCCGCAAGCATCTCCCCAACCTTCCACTTGTAATTTAACCTCTTAACAATATAGAGATGGGATATTTATTCACATCAGAAAGTGTGTCGGAAGGCCATCCCGACAAAGTAGCAGATCAGATTTCAGATGCGTTGCTCGATGAGTTCTTGCGCCATGATCCTGATAGCAAGGTGGCTTGTGAAACCCTTGTGACCACCGGACTGGCAGTCTGTAGTGGAGAAGTGCGAACAAAAGGTTATGTTGACATCCAGAAGATAGTGCGGAGCACAATCGAACGGATTGGCTACACCAAGGCCGAATACAGGTTCGACAACAATTCATGCGGTGTCATTTCCACCATCCACGAACAGTCAGACGACATCTATCAAGGTGTTGACCAAAGCAAGCCCGAGGAACAAGGTGCAGGCGACCAAGGAATGATGTTCGGTTATGCAAGCAGCGAGATGGACAACCTCATGCCGATGCCGATCGAACTTTCCCATATCATCTTGCAGGAATTGGCAGCCATCCGCCGCGAGGGTAAGAAGATGAAATACCTCCGCCCCGACAGCAAATCCCAAGTCACCATAGAATACGACGATCGCAAACGCCCGATCCGTATTGATACCATCGTAGTGTCAACCCAGCACGACGAATTCATCACACCTGCCGATTCTACTCCTGAAGCTATCAAAGAGGCAGAAAAGGCCATGCAAGACCAAATCACAAGCGATGTGAAAAACATCCTGTTGAAACGCGTGAAGAGTACACTCCCTAACCGTGTCAAAAAACTTTTTGGTGACGATGTAAAATATTTCGTCAACCCAACAGGTAAGTTTGTCATCGGAGGACCTCATGGAGATGCTGGACTGACCGGGAGAAAAATCATTGTAGATACTTATGGAGGCAAAGGTGCTCACGGTGGTGGTGCTTTTTCCGGCAAGGACTCATCTAAAGTTGACCGTTCGGCTGCATACGCTGCTCGCTACATTGCCAAGAACTTAGTTGCTGCCGAGGTTGCAGAAGAAGTATTGGTACAAGTGGCTTATGCAATTGGTGTCGCCAAACCTGTGGGTATTTATGTGAATACGTACCGTACTGCTAAAGTGAGGAACGAAATGGGCAAAAAACTGACTGACGGTGAAATTGCAGAAAGAATAGGCAAGATTTTCGACCTTCGACCTTATGCCATCATCCAAAAATTTGGACTGAAGAATCCTATATTCGAGCGTACTGCATCCTATGGTCATTTTGGCCGCGACTATTACAAAGCTGAAGTGGAAGTTTATTACAAACAAGGAAGTACTCGTATAGAGGTCATCAACGGGAAGGAGAAGTATTTCAAAGAAGTTGAGTTCTTCGGATGGGAGAAAGTGGACAGCATTGAAAAGATCAGGAAAGAGTTCAAGATGAAATAGTCATTCAATTACTCATACAAAAAAGAGCAGGAAAACATCCTGCTCTTTTTTTTGACCGTAAGGGGGGAAAGACCAAAGCTTTCCCTTTAATGATACCGTTCCTTAATGTTTTATAATCAACTTCTTGGAAATTTCTATTTTGCCATCAACGAACAGAGTGTAGAAGTAGATTCCAGATGCATATTTGCTGACATCAATAGGTAGCTTGCCACTTCGGTTCTCTAGGCTGATGTTCTCGATTTCAACCCCCAATATGTTGCGAATTACTAACTGTACGTTTTTGAAAGATGAAGGGATGTTGTATTCCAGACAAGTGGTCTGCGATGCCGGATTAGGATATAGTCCATTGAAAACAACTTTCTCTTCATCTATACCCACACCACTGATACTGAACAGTATGGTTGCTTTGGCTGAAACATGCTTTCCGAAGGTTACGTCGTCATAGAATTCGTAAGTGATGGATGTCAATCCACCATTGCCTGAAGGATAAAAATCAGCTAAAAAGGATTTGTCCATAGCACCAGCAGACAAGGTTGCGGCGTAGGCGGACACATTAGTGGTGGGACTATAGCAGTTGATCCCAAAACAAAATGAATTTATTGCAGTCGCTGCTTGTTGGTTTACCGTGCGCTTAACAAATACATTTGACATATCTGTGCCAGTCGTGTTCTTAGCCCAAATGTAGCCAGTCATCAAGTCAACCGAAGGATTTGTGCTGTTATATGTCACACTCAGGTTGTTGATCTTGTGTCCTAATGTATCGTAAAGCTCCAGTGTATCTGGGCTCAAGGTGAATTTGGCATTGGCCAAACAAAGCATAGTTGCAGGACGTGCAAAGAGCGTGGTGACCAGCATTAGAGAGAAAGCAAAGAGTAAAGTTTTTTTCATGAAGGGGCTGTTTTGGGGTTGGAAAATCTTTGTACTGAGGTGCAAAGATATATCCTATTTGACTCTTCCAACTTGCCCAGAGCGAAATCTTCAATTAAATACACGTTTGTGCACAAAAAGCTAGTACTAGTCAAATAATTACAGATATTTGCGAACTAAACCTACAACCAAAAAATGAAAAAATTTTATGTTTCCCTAAGTATCCTGATTGCCATGATGGGTACTGTTTATGGACAGTCGCAGCGGCTTGTCCTGTTCGAAGAATTCACCCAGGCTAGTTGTGGCCCTTGCGCACAGCAAAACCCAACTTTCGATGGCTTGTTGAATTCCAATGCTGCTAAGTGTACATCGGTCAAGTATCATACCAGTTGGCCCGGTGTTGACCCCATGAATGCACAGAATCCTGAAGATGTATCCACGCGGGTAGCTTACTATAACGTAACAGGTGTGCCTGATGCCCAGATGGATGGTATGACCCCCACAGGAACGAGTTATGCAGGAGCTCCAGCCAATGTAACTCAAACCATGATCAACAATGAGTATGCCGTTCCTTCCCCATTCGATCTTTTCATTAATCAGCAGCTAAGCCCCAATAGCGACTCAATCTATGTCTCAGTTCTAGGCAAAGCTACATCGGCAGTTTCCGGAGCCCTTGTTTTCCAATGTGCCGTTATCGAAAAGCATATCCATTTCAACACGGCACCAGGATCAAATGGAGAAAAGGATTTCTACAACGTGATGAAGGAGATGTTGCCTTCAGCCTTGGGAACCAACCTGCCGACTTCCTTTCAGCCCGGGGATTATTTCTTGCTGCAGTTTGCCTGGAAATTGGCTAATGTTTATGATAACACTCAATTAAGTGTAGTTGGTTTCATTCAGGATGCATCAACCAAAACGGTATATCAGTCTGCAATAACTACGGAAACCCCAATCACTGGAGTCTATCAGAACGATGCCAATCTTATGAATATCAGCAACATTCAGACTTCCTATTGCGAGCCATCATGCTCTCCGGTTTTCCAAGTTCAGAACAACGGTTCATCACCCCTCACCTCCTGCACCATAAAGTATAGGATCAACGATGAACCCGAAGGCACTTTCCAATGGACAGGGAATCTTGGGTTTTTACAGAAAGCCAGCATTGCCCTGCCTGTAATCCCTTTTACAATCAAGCCCGAGAATATGCTGAAGATCTACTGTGTATCCACCAATGGGGTTGGTGATCAATACACGAAAAACGATACAATAGTTCAGGGTTTCCCAATAGCTCCTATGCCTGGGATGCAAGTGACCGTATCCATCAAGACTGACAACAAACCTGAAGAAACTACATGGACTGTTAAAGATATTGCTGGGAATACTATTGCATCAGGAGGCCCATACGTGGATAAACTGCACGTTTATACAGTTCCAGTTCAATTAAGCTACAGCACTTGCTACGAGTTCACCTTGTTGGATTCTGGGGGAGATGGGCTCTGTTGTAACAATGGTTACGGTTTCTACGAGCTAAAAAATGGTAGTGTGATAGTATGCCAAGGTCATGCTTTCACAAATTCAGTGGGAAGCCAATTTTATTCAGCATCTCAGGTGGGTCTGGGGGAATCTCCTGTGGCGGCTTCGTTCTCGGTCTTTCCAAATCCGGTATGGCATACAGCTAACGTTGCCTTTGCTAATGAAGTGAACGAACCAGTTAGTATTCAAGTTCAGAACTTATTAGGATATGTAGTCATTAATATTCCTACTCGTGAATACCCTAGCGGGCAACACAATATTGAAGTGGACTGCAGCAAGTTGAGAACAGGAGTGTACGATGTCAGGCTGACAACCAGAAACAAAGTGTTCAACCAGAAAATAACAGTCAACAGGTAGGCTGTAGTTTTCCCTCTAAAGCCAAAAGCAGTGAAGTCGTTCGTGGCTTCACTGCTTTTTTTTGTGGTAGGTACAATAGTAAACTCTACAAGCTATTATACAATTTCAAGTATCAAAACCCCGCTGGTTTACTTTCCAGTTTCAAATCGTCAATGTAGATTTTGTTCTTTCCGGTGTACCAGACATATATTTTGTAGCTTCCATCAGCAGGAATATTTCTTTCGACAACATCCGTCAAGCTCATGGTAAACCATTCTCCAACTTTATGTTTTGTCTCGGAGTCTTTAGCCAGAATGTACCGATACTGCTTGTGCTGGGAATCTTCAACGCTCATTACCAAATTTACTGTTCCAATATCATCTGAGGGATTGAAAATCTTGATCGAAGCTCTGAGAGAGATATTGGTCAGGCCAGGAAGATTTTTCAGCTTGTCTTCTTTGGCAGGGCCATAGATATTTTGAGGATCGAGCTTGATGGAATGACTGTCACTGAAACTTTTTTCATTTGTTACTAATCTACTTTGTCCTTCCGGAACCTTACCTTCGTAATCGTCGAACCAAAACTGTTTGTATTCGTAATGTGTAGTATCCCTAGGTGCTTTCATGAATACAGCCAATTTATATTTCTGCCCCCCTATGATGGTGAACTCTTCTACCGGACTGAATACATTGAGCAGCCTCATATTGTTATTTTTTGCCAAAGAATCAAAAGACAAATGCCCTTCAAAACCCGAAAACTGTGCATCCCAAATAAGAAGGTCACCCTGTTGCAGCAGATTCGCAGGATCAATGTTTTTGAAGCTATACGTTTGCACACAATGATTGGAGTTGTATGGATCCATATCCATATAGAAAGGGAACATGGGGTCTGAATAAAAAGCTTTGTTATTGTTATAAGAAGATGATTTCAACCAATTCGTCAGTTTTTCCATAACAGCAAAATTCATCCCCGTTTTCATAGGGAGATTCCCATAGTGAAAAGGTTTTCTGACCACAAGAAACAACACATAGATCCCGAATAAAAAATAGATGATGCCCCACCTTTTTGCCTTTTCCATTACCCCATCAAATCCTGCAACCGCCAATATGGAACCTAAAGGTAACACACAAGCCATAAACCTCTCTGAAGCCAATACCCCCATTCCCTTCCACCACATAAAACTTTGGGCAATGATATATCCGAAAAATGCCGGTATGATCAAAAGCCAGATGCTTGCGTAGCCGACATTGTCTAGTTGTGTGAACCATTTTTTTATTATGATTGAATTGAAGATCAACCCCACTATGCCAAAAATCAATAATGGATAACCGAGTAGAAAATCCATCTTGTCGAAGTAAACCCAGAATGATCCCTTTCCATAGAGGGCTGAACTGTCTGTGCTGTAAGGCATTTTGGTAAAAAACCAAAAGAAGTCGTGGTGGACAGGCATTCCAAGAAAACCAAAAAGTATGAATCCAAATAGCAGAAATGGAAGTGCCTTGTATTGCCGCATCCACAACAGGGCCGGTATGAACAAGACAATAAACATAACACCCTCAGTCCGTACGAATGGAACCAGCGAGATCAATACTGCCGACCAGATGAATTTTTTGGTGACAAACAAATAAATTGATGCAATGATTACTAAACTGCAAATTATTTCTGTCAGACTAGTATAAAGTATATTGATATACCCCGGCATAAACACCGTGAAAACGACGGCCGCCCAAGCATGGCGATAGCCCAAGCTTTTGCAAATTAGATAGGCCAACCATCCGCTTAATAGCCCGCAAATCAAGTTGAATGTCACAGCCCCCGAGTAACCGAATTGTGCTAAAGGCGATGATAGGATAGTAAATAGAGGCTTGCCCCAGTGGTTGAAGAATAAAGCAGGATATTTGAAAGCATAACGAGCAATCTGATAGTGTGTTATCGAGTCGGTTTCTCCGCTAGGACCTGTTGAGAGCAGTTGGATAATAGCTAAAGTTAAGCCTACCGCAATCATCAGTGCTACTGCAATTTTCTTCTCGGTCAATTTCATTTTTCTTGGATTTTTGAGTCCTTTCACCATAAATATGTAGACAGATTGTCAAGTAAATTGGGAAAGAAAAATTAGGACAGACTATGCTGCTTCACCTTTTCTTGCCCACCGTGATAACAGATAGGCCAATCGAATGCCCTAACAGCCTGTCGAGAAGTTTGAACAGGGGAACCAAAATGTTATAAAGTTTGATCTGATCCCCAGGTATAGTCTTGTTTCTTTGCAATTTGCCCGAAACATACCAACCTGCTATGCCAGCGGCATTGAAATACCAGCTTTTCACGATGGCGAAACCATTGGTCGTAAACAGCAACTCCAACTTCTTTCGGTTATAGCGTCGGTAATGCTCGAGCTCTTTGTCGAACGTGTTGTATAAAGTCTGGTAGGCTGGCACCAAGACTATCAGATGGCCTTCAGGTTTCAAAAGTTTGTAGCAATTTGCGATAGCCTGTGCATCGTCGAAAATATGCTCCACAACATTGAGGGCATAAACTGTGTCGTATTTGCCAAAATGCTTGACATGTTTTTGGTCAAAGTCGGCATCAACCAAGTCAATGGTTTCTATTCCCAAAAGGGAAGGGCTATATCCGAATTTGGCATGCAACGATTTGCAATACACCTCCCTGATATCGCTTAAGAAGATGTTTAAATGGTCTTTCAAGAAATATTCAGAGATGTTTCCCACACCGCTCCCCACTTCCAAGATGTGTCCTTTGCAGTAGGGCTTGATGGTTTCGTACATCCATGCATTCAGGTTCTTGGCCAGGGCTATGGTGTTCAGGGTATCTTCTCCTTCCTGATCTATTGGCTTGAAAGCGAATTCCTTCATCTAGAGAATATGTTGTACTTGATGATGCAATAGATAGCCCTGAAACCGTCTTTCCAACTGATCTTCTTTCCTTCTTGATAGGTGCGGCCGTAATAGGAAATGCCCACTTCATAAATACGTACGTTGGGGATGCGACTCACCTTGGCCGTCACTTCGGGTTCGAACCCAAAGCGGTTTTCTTTTAGGTTTATACCTTTGATGATGTCGGTCTTGAAAAGCTTATAACAGGTCTCCATGTCCGAAATATTGATGTTGGTCAACAGGTTCGACAAGAAAGTGAGCATTTTGTTCCCCAAGGTATGCAGGAAAAACAGCACCCTGTGAGGTCTGCCACCAGCAAAACGGCTGCCATAGACCACATCGGCAAATCCGTCGAGCATCGGCTGCAACAGCAGGTTGAACTCTCGAGGGTCGTACTCCAGATCGGCATCCTGAACGATGACAAAATCTCCTGTTGCCGATTGAAAACCAGTGCGAAGGGCTGCCCCCTTGCCCATGTTGACAGCGTGTTTCTGGTAATTGATATTGATTTCAGGATGATCTGCACGAAACCGTTCGAGTTCGGCCTCGGTGCCGTCCTTTGAACAATCGTTCACAACCACGAGTTCCTTGCCTATGCCACTGATCAGTTCCACCGAACTGACCTTATGCAATATGTTGTAGATGGTGGCCTGTTCGTTGTAGGCCGGGATGATCACTGAAAGTTTCATGTAGGACGTATTCGCCAAATTGATTGGGTTTTGGTGTTGGTTTATCTCCAAGTTCTCCAAAATTAAATTACAAAAAAGACCTATCCGTACTGCCTATTGTTCAGCACTAGGCATTCCCGATCGGATTCTTTTTAATCTGTAAAAGGTTTCTTTGGTCGGCTAAATTACTATTATGAGCTAAATTGTGCAAGTTTATCAAGTCTGCTCTTGCTGGCTTAATGTTCATGATTTCGGGCTGCGTTTTTCTTATATTACCATTTGTTAAGAAGCCGATCTTCATTTCGGTTGCATATGTGGTGCTTGGGCATGAATAATAATGAGGGTTTAGCCTTAGCGTTCGGGTTGTATATCATTAAAAATCTAAGCTTGGAAACTGAATGTGTGATATTTGTGAAACAGAGTAGTCTGCTCTAAAATTCATTCCACTATAGACCAAAATTACATGGGAGTAATCCTTTGGGAATAGGAATCTGGAAAAAAATCTCTGTTTTCTTACTTGATGACATCCTTACGATAGTTGCCCAAGAAAACATACACAAACTTCAAAAACAGCTTGTTGCAAATTATTCTGAAAACTTCGGCATCATGCCGTTAGTTGGCCTTGCCAAGAATGCTTTTTTTGCCTATATTTCAATTTGCTGTGTTTTGTCTTGCCAGATAATCAAAGCATCGCATGCGATACCTCTCGCAAGGAGGAACATGTTACAAACACACAGAACAATATGCTTACCACCTGATACTTAATCACACAACTGTCAGCATCACATGCTTTGGAGACCCTTGTAAAGATACTTGGCTTAATCAAAGAAATCAGCTGTCCGAAAACCGAATCACTAAAAAAAATAGTTTTGCTTTCCGCAGGTTTTTTTGCGTACCAAAACAACAAAGAAAAGGGATCCAGGCAGTAATTGTAAGGCTACCTTCTAATACTTCTATCGGACGCCAGTGATTTTCAATAAGATTTTTTGGTGTGTCTCTGTTAAAATGTATGTTTTTACACATGTGGAGAAGTCCGACCCTATCTAAACGTACGTTTTCATAGGTGCGCTTTGCTCCGACTCGATATAAACGTACGTTTTCATACGTGCGCTTTGCTCCGACACTGCCTAAACGTGCGTTTTCACACGTGCGCTTTGCTCCGACACTGCCTAAACGTGCGTTTTCACACGTGCGCTTTGCTCCGACTCTATATAAACGTACGTTTTCACACGTGCGCTTTGCTCCGACCCTGTATAAACGTGCATTTTCTTAGGTGTGCTTTGCTTCAATTCACTGAAAACTTTTTTTCTCATTCATTGGAATATGCAAAAGTCCTAAAAATAGGAGACATCATTATTCTTCATCATCCTCAACAGGTACTTCTTTTGGTGCAACCCTTTTGGCAACAAGAATGCTTATTTCATATAAGCTGTATAAAGGAATGGTTACAATGGTCTGACTGAAAACATCGGGGGGGGTGATAATGGCTGCGATGATCAAGATAATGACCAACGAATATTTTCTGTTCTTCTTTAAGTATGCTGGAGTGACAATCCCAATCTTCGCAAGCAAGTAAACAATAACTGGCAGTTCGAATACCACTCCCACTGATAGAATTGTGGTGGTCACGGTACTGATGTATGATGTCAGCGATATCTGGTTAACGACCAACGTGCTTACCTGGTACGTGCCAAGAAAGTTCAAAGTCCAGGGTACCATGAAATAATAGCTGAACAGTACGCCGATAATAAACAGGAATGACATGATAAAAACAGCCTTTCTGGCATATTTCTGCTCTGTCTTATAAAGTGCCGGCATGATGAATTTCCACAACTGATACAAGATGAAAGGGGAGGCCAAGATAAGTCCTCCGAACATGGACACATTCATATCGGTCATGAATTGCCCAGAGAGGTTAAGGTTCACGATCGAAATTGACATTGGAGGAAGACAAAGCTCCTTCACATGAAGGAAATTGCCCAATCGGCACAAAATTTTGTAGGTTATGAAAGAAGTGTCCTTAGGTGCAAGCAAAATCTCATCGAAAATGAAACGGCTGTACATAAAAGCAACAATCGTCATGGCAAACCACGCAATGGCCATTCTGTAAAGACGTTTTCTCAATTCGGTCAAATGATCCCAGAAAGACATCTTCTTCTCTGGGTTATCCCTATCTTTCTTCTTCTCTTTTCTAAGTGCTGCCAAAGTAGTAATATGTATGGCAAAATTAATCTATTATTCTAAGCAAGGCTTCATCGAGAAACAAGCCAGCCTTGTGTCACAATGCCCTACTCGAAAGGTGACCATATTTGCAAATGTTTACCTTTGTCGCCTAATTGAGTCGGACAAAACGACCAAACATCTATCTGATAATGTACACAGTAGGAATTGTATCTGTCATTGTGCCATGCTATAACGAAGCTGGGAACATCTTCCCTTTAGCTTCCGAAATCATGGAAACTATGGCTAAAACCAAATACAGGTACGAGATCATCTTTGTCAATGATGGCAGCACAGACGCAACCTGGAGCAAAATCTGCGAATTTGCCGAAGTTTCAAATAATTTTAAAGGTGTTGACCTTGCTGGAAACTATGGACAAACCATTGCCATCAGGGCTGGACTTAATGCCTCAGTTGGCGACGTGATCGTTGCCATGGATGGCGACATGCAACACTCGCCAGCTTATATTCCCCAATTCCTTTCCTATATAGAACAAGGTTACGACCTAGTGAGTGGCAACAAAGAAAGCCAGCCCGACGGGTTTATCAAGACCATTATGGCCAACATGGCTCACAAAGCGATCTGCAAACTTTCTGGTGTAAAACTAAAGTATTTCGGTGCTACCTTTAAGGTGTACAGGCGATTCTTGTTCGACAATGTCAACTTGATTGGCGATGTTCACAGATACATTGGTGCCCTAATGGTTAGAAAAGGAACCCGATACATTGAACTACCCATCAAAATACGCGAACGAAATGCAGGCACCAGCAATTACAACTGGTCCAAAGCACTACTAGTCATTGTTGATCTGATTTCCTTGAAATTCTCCGTTTCCTACATGAACAAACCCTTCCGTCTTTTTGGTGTGCCTGGGTTGATCATGCTTGCTATTGGATCTATCCTGACTGGCACATACACTTTTGGGGCTTTTTTTCTGCATTGGAACATTGGTAAACAATACCAAGTCGAGTTCATTTCCTCTGTGTTCTTGATCTTGTTTTCCTTGATCTTGATCAGCTTGGGCATAATAGCCCAGATTGGGATCTACGACTATTTCTCCGGTAGCAAACATGAGCCCTTCTCAGTCAGGGACACGACCTCCGAAAAAATCAATTCTGATCAGGTTGCTGATAAAGCAAACTAACATGAATCCTCCTTTGAACCTGTCATGGAGCTAAAGTTGATCGTGAATGCTGATGATTTTGGATTGGACAGTCCAGCAACCGATGCCATAGTGTGGTTGGCAACCCATCATTTGTTGACAAGCACGACCATCATGGCAAACTTTGCAAGTCCTAACGAAATAGATAGGATCAAAGCGACAAACATCTCAACCGGTTTGCATCTCAACCTTATTGAAGGCAAACCTCTGTGTAGTTTTGAAAAAATCCCATCATTGGTCGGTTCGGATGGAATGTTTCTCACATGGGATAAACTCCTGAAGGGCTTCATCTCTGGTAAAGTAAAGAAGTCGGACATTGAAATGGAGATTGAAACGCAATTCGAATGGTTGAAATCAAATGGAATATCCATCTCGCATGCTGACAGCCATAAGCATATTCATCAATACCCCGTGCTTGGCCCTTTCATACTTCATGTTTTCTCAAAACTAGGGATAAAATGCGTTCGTAATTGTTCTCCTTTCTATTGGCAACATAAACGAATGCTGACCCTGAAAGCATTCAGCCAAACAACAAACAAAAATCTTTCTGCTTTCAGCCACACAGATGGATTGTTGAGTTATGCCTTGATTATTGGGGAGAATGCCCCAAATAAAATAAGGAAGGCATTTGAAAAGTACAACTGCCTGGAACTGATGACACATCCCGCACTCTCAAACATAAAACAAGGGTCCTATTTCGATAGGAAGAACGAATTCGAAAGCCTGAAAACTCTTATTCCTGAGCTTAAAGAGATGATGCCAAACCTCAGACTGATCAATTATTCCGAACTCTCAGCATGAACAAACGAATCAAAAAGACAGCAATTCTCTTGCTTAAAGCTGCCATCACGGTTTTCTTGATCTGGTTCGTGATCAGCAAAATTGATCTTGGCCAATTCAAGAAAATAATGGCCCAGAGCAATTGGGCATACCTGACATTGGCAACTTTGGCATTTGTTGTCTCGAAAATCATTTCGTCCATCAGGCTCAATAATTTCTTGAAAGTGTGCGGTGTTGAAATTTCCGAGAAATTTAATCTGAAATTGTATTGGCTTGGGATGTTCTACAATTTGTTTCTCCCTGGTGGCATTAGTGGGGATGGATACAAAATCTACTTTTTGCAGAAACGATTCAAGACCGGAACCAAAAAAATATTCACTGCGGTCCTTCTCGATCGTGTTACAGGTATTGTTGCCCTTTTCGGACTATTGGTCGTAATCAGTTATTTTATTGATTACCCTTTGGTTTACAAATATTGGATTTGGCTCCTCTTACCATTATCAATGTTGGTCTTCTACTTTGTTCTAAAATGGCTTTTATCTGATTTTGTCAAAGTTTTCGAAAGGACCAACCTTATGTCCTTCATGGTTCAGCTCTGTCAACTTTGTTCTGCCTTTTTTATACTGTTGGCACTGCGCAATTCCAACTCCATGATGCCTTATCTTTTTGTATTTCTCGTCTCATCTGTCGTAGCTATCATTCCTTTCACCATTGGGGGCATTGGTTCGCGCGAACTGACCTTCATGATAGGGGCTCAATGGCTGCACCTCGATCTGAATGTCTCCATTGCACTGAGTTTTTTGTTTTTTCTGATCACCGCAGTTGTTTCCCTATGGGGTATGGTCTATAGTTTTTCGGATTTTGCAAAACAGGAATCTCTTCAACCTCGCAATGAATAAATACCTCACTAACCCAAAGTTCTTAGCCTTCTTCATCCTTGCCTTGACGGTTCCTGCCATGCTCATCAACCTAGGCCTTGAACAATTGATAGATGATGAGGGCATACGTGGTCTGGTTTCGCTCGAAATGGACCTGCGGCATAACTTTATAACTCCTACGCTAGGGGGCGAGTCTTATTTTAACAAGCCTCCAGTTTATAATTGGGTGCTGCTTGGTTTCTTTCACTTGTTTGGTTCGTTTTCCAACTTCGCCCTGCGCTTCCCTACTGTAATTTTCGTTTATCTCTTCTCGCTTGTGATCTTTCTTTTCACAAGAAAGCCCTATGGCAACAGGATGGGATTTCTAGTTGCCATGTCTTTCCTCACATGCGGACGCGAATTGTTCTACGACTCTTTCAAAGGGCTGATCGACACATCTTTTTCACTGCTCATCTTTTCTTCTTTCCTCGCCATCTATCATTTTTCGAAAAAAGAAAAATACTTGACCCTGTTCGCTCTGTCCTATTTTCTGACGGCATTGGCTTTTTTGATGAAAGGAATACCTGCTCTGGCATTCCAAGGGATTACGCTTGTGACTTGGTTCTTTATAGAGAAAAAAGTGAAGCATTTATTCAGTATTCATCATGTTTTGGGCGGTTTCCTATTCTTGTTGATAATAGGTGGCTACTACCTGCTCTACTATTTTGACAATTCACAGAACTTGAATTCCCTTTTGCATACTTTACTGAACGAGTCTGCACAAAAGTCGGTAGTTGGGGCGGGGATATGGCCTGGAATACTCCATATTTTTACCTTTCCAGTTGAGTTGATTTATCATTTTCTGCCTTGGACCCTGTTTGTTGTGTATTTGTTCAAAAAAGGAGTGAGGAAAACACTGTGGGCAGACCCTATCCTGAGATTTTTCCTCATAGTCTTCTTGGCAAACATCACTGTTTATTGGGTTTCGCCTGTAGTCTATGCCCGTTACCTCTTCATGTTTGTCCCGTTGGCTTTTCTTCCTTTGTTTGTGCTGCACCGCGACAATGAAACTGAAGGTAGCTTGCATTATAGGCTCATCAACATCGTGCTGCTGATCATCATCGGGGTTGGTGTGGTTGCATCTCCAGTAGCTGCATTCATCGAAGCAACCAAACACCTGCCTTACGCAACTCTCAAGTCTGCAGTGCTATTTTTCTCATTTGTTTTTGTGTTTATTGGTTATTTGAAAGTAAAACAGATACGGATCGAACTGGTCATGGTGGCATTGCTGTTGGCTCGCATTGGTTTCGACTGGTTTATCATTCCAGCGCGATACAATGAGTCCATAGAAGGGCTTGTCAAGATGGAAATACAGCAAATTTGCCAGGCCACCAAGGGCGAAAGGCTGTACTACGATGTAGATCCCCAGGATTTCAAGTTCCCTGAGATGTTCCACATTACGGTTTTGAAGAAAGATCTGATGAAAATGGACACAGCACATAAAAATCCGGGGTTCTACCTTATCCATGATACGACGAAAATAAGAGGGATGCAATACGAGCGGCTTGGGCTGCTTCATGCGGAGAGCATGGATAGGGCATATACGTTCGTCAAGATCAAATAGAACGATTACCCAGTTAAGTCCATCGAACTCGCAAGGAATGTAATTGTTACATTTACCTTAACTACCCATTCTTGGTTTTCTTTATGGACAATGCCCCCGAAATCCTGCTCACCGAGACTGCGCGCGATGCCATGCAGGGCTTTGCGCGAATGATCCCTGCCATGATCAAGGTCCGATATATCAATATGCTGCTTCGGGTGGGTTTCCACACGGTGGATTGCGGCAGTTTCGTGTCGGCAAAGGCTGTTCCCCAGATGGCTGATACCGCTGAAGTGCTGGATCTGCTAGATAGCACTGGGATTTCGTCAAAAATCATGGTGGTGGTGGGCAATGTCAAGGGTGGATTGGCGGCAATTGCGCAGGACAAGGTTGATATTTTGGCTTTTCCCTATTCCATCTCGCCTACTTTCCTTAAGATAAACCTTAATATCACTCCCGACTTAGCTTGGCAGACCCTTCTAGAGATCAACGGGATGGCTGAAAGTTCAAAAAAGGGCTTTCGGACTTATCTTGCAATGGCTTTCGGTAATCCATACAGGGATGATTATTCCGAAAAGGCAGTATTTCAGGAGGTGGAAAGAATGCTCAAGGTGGGTGTAAGCGATATAGTCTTTAGCGACGTTACGGGAGAGGGCTCTCTGGCCACAGTTGGGAGCTTGTGCAAGGGATTGCACAGCCATTTTCCTACACTCAAAGCAGGATTGCACTTACACGCGAAGCCTGAGCTTGCGCAGCGGAACGTTATGGCCGCATTCGATGCTGGAATCAGCAGATTCGAGGGGGCTGTGGGCGGAATCGGGGGGTGCCCGATGAGCGGCTATGAGCTTTTGGCCAATACCGATAGTGTGCAGCTCATCGGATGGTTGGAGGAGAGGGGATGCAGGTTGGGATTGGATGGTTCTGCTCTCAGAGAAGCGGGGGAAATGGCTTTGGAGTTGTTTGCAAAGGGGTAAAAATCACTTTTGGTAGTTGAAAATGGATTTCGTTGGGGCTGGAAGATGCTTCCAACTTATTTTCTGTTGCGGGAATAACAAAATCTGTGGCTAGGAAATCGAATGCTATTTGGTGGAAGTCGAACTCGGCTTTGGGGAAGTTGGATGATGTTGGTTTTGGTTCGAATGCAGTCGGAATGAACTCGAATTCTGCTTCGCAGAAGTCAAATGCTGGGGTTTGGAAGCCGAAAGCAAGTGGTTTGAAGTGAAACGCAAGTGATTTTAGATGGAATGCTGCTTGTTGAAAGGCGATGGCAGAGGTTTACAAGTAGATTGCAAGTAGTGGGATGTTAAAAGCTGTGGTTTTAGTGGCGATTGGGAGGCTAATGCTATTTTGTCACGCGCCAGGAGACGCGCGCCAGCGGGTGCAATATTTAACTTTTACCTAATTTATTGTCATTTATCGAGTTAGACAGACTTTTTATTGCTATTTTGACATTCTTTTTGATATAAATAAAGTGGCAATCCAGATGAAACACCAATCGTAATAGTTGCTAATAGAGGTACCCACTGATATTTTGATCTATTTTTATCCGAAAAGAATAGAATTAGCAAAACTATGGCAGAGATAATCACATCGTAAGCAAAAAAGCTGCTTATCCTATTGGCAAACAGTTGGTGCAGCAGTAATTTTAAATCCAATCCATTCTCAAAAGTAAATCCAATGAATTCGTAATAGGGAACCACAGTCCCAATTACAAATAAAACCAAATAAATGTTTTTCGTTTTCATGACCTTCAAAATTTTGTGTGTGTCTTTAATTGACTTACCACCAACTTGTTTAACTGAATACCCCTACCTTCCAGAACGTGTACACTAGATACCAATTTGGCATCAATTGTTCACTTTCGTATCATTTTGAGGGTACAATTTTGGCAAAAATAAGTATTCCAATAACTCAGCAAGGGCTTACAATTCTTATTGGGCCGTTATTCATTGTGTTGGTGGGCGGATTAGTTATTTACGGGGGTGAAAGGGTTGTGTGATTGCAAATCGTCGTGAGTTTAGAGATTTCTTTGTGGTCACGCATTGGGAGACGCGCGCAAGCGGGCTATTCCCTTCTCCTTCCAAAGTAATAATAAACGCCAAACGAATAATCCATCCTCGAGAGGTTTTGATAATCCTTTTCTGCTAATTCGATTTCTTTTGTTGTGGTGCCATTGTCTTCGGTAAATTTTTTGAGGAAGGCGCGGGTGTAGCTGCATTGGATGCCAAGATGGAGATTGGGAATTACCTCGTAGGTGATGCGGAGCGAGGTGGAAAGTCCGGGGGATGAGCCTTTGATGGTGACCGAATCGGTGACAGTGTTGCCAATATTGCGGTAGAAGACCCATGCCGGTCCGATTCCACCAACGATGGACAGACGGTCTTTGAGCAGTAGCAACCTTCCGTAGGCCATGGGCGAAAGTGTATTGATGCTGATGCTGTTGGATAGATTGAAGTAATAATTGTGGGTAAAGAATTTTACGACCAAGCTGTCCACTTCTTGTTTTGTGTTGAAATGCACATACTTGGCCCCAAGTCCCATATATTTGTTGAAAAAGTAGCCTCCTTCGAGACTATAGTGCCATCCCGAACGAAGTTTGTTGAGGTAGTCATGGATTTCGGGGCTCAGGCTGTCGGGGGCTTTTTCAACCAACTTGCTTGGCCCTATCGCAGCCCCCAGCCAGAATCCTTCTGATACTTTGGGTGGAAGATTGTATTCGATGGTCTGTGCGGAGAGATTTGCGATGAACAGGAAGGGAAGGATGAACAAGAAAAGCTGGAGCAAATTGCCACTAAAGTGGTTTACGGATAGGGGTTTGAATGTAAAATCAGCTATGCGAGGCTTTGTCATATCTTGTTTAGGTTGAATGAAAGGGGATGGGTTTTTGTCAATCTCCAAATCAGGCACAGCACTCAGGGTGTGGACGATAGGCTTGACATCGTCAGTTGATGGGGGTAGAAATTTGAGTTCAAGATCAGTGCCATAAAAGGGGGTGTCCCTGCAAATGCGTTTCATGATTCAAAGGTAGAGTTTTTTAAATAGGTAGAGTTTGGGGATATTCAGGCTGACGGTGATTTCTATCTGAGAGATTGTAGTGTCATACTCCTAGCACATTGATGAATATGAGAATGCTAATGACTGCGTAAAAAGATTTATGGGCACTGACTATATGATTTCGCAGAGGAGACCACTGTACTTAATTCTTAATAAGTACCAATGGGTGGTACCACACTCAGCATTAGTTGGTCCCGAAATACTGATTGATTTTATCAAGGGAATCCTCTTATTAAGCCCCAGACAAAGAAACCAGAATCATCTCCAATGTAAATCAAGATTCTAAGGTCACATTTTTATTTCTTTTTATTCAATCCCCAATCAACTGTCCTTCAACCCCACTAAACTATCTTGCAAGGTATCAGCGCATCTTCATCAAAGGAATAAACTGCACACAACCGGTGGTAGCCATCTGCAATGATCACTTTCCCGTTTACAGAGTCTCTATGCAGCAAGATGGGAGACAGGCTGACTCCGTCTTGTATCTTTTTGTGGTCCTTTATGATGCGTTTGTTGCTGAGGCCTAAGAGGGAGAGCGAACTTGCCCTAAAGATATCTTTGGCTTTGAACTCGACAACAAGCGATTGCTTCAGTTTCTCTACAACCGATATGGCATGAGTTTCCTCGTAAATTAAACTTAGGTACGAAACTGCAGCCACATAATCGTGCTCTTCCGGTATAGGTAACCACTTAATTTTGTTTGGGTTCTCCATTTTTTATTTGTTTTCGGTTTGTTAACCAATTGTCCACATACTTCAAACCGATGTTGACTACAAGAATCAGGAATGTTGCAATGGCTGTTTCAACATAATATCCAGCCGCAGCCAAACATCCGATGGCTGAACAGCACCAAATTGTCACAGAGGTGGTCAAGCCGTGAACGCTTAATCCTTCTTTGAAGATTACACCGGCGCACAAAAAACCGATTCCGGTAACAACTTGACCGATAATTCGTGTCGCATCGCCAGTGGTTTGTGTAATGCTGATGGACAACAGTACATAAATGGCCGACCCTAGTGAAACCAGGGTGGTTGTTCGTAAACCGGCTGATTTATGGTTCCATTGGCGTTCAAAGCCTATTACCATACCTGCCAGCAGTGCGACTATGACTCTTAATGTGAATTCGGGGTAGGACATGGGGTTGATTTAAAGGGGGTAGTAGTGGACGGGAGAGACGGAGTGGGGGTGACAATACTGAAGCAAACGCTTTCCTTAAGGTAGTGGTTCTCTTCGGCCAAGGTTCCATCTAACCTCACAAGAATGTTGCCTAATTCATTTCGCTAATGAGTTTGTTCCATCGTTCTTTGTGTTCAAACTTAAGCGCGTTATCAGCTACTAAAAGGTTTACATAATTGTCAATAAACTCAAAAGTGTCGTCGAGCATACGCAGATAATATTTTAAGGTTGGCATGATCCCATTCACAATAAGCTGGCAACCGTGAACATTTTTAATTCTTTTTATTTCAGCATCAATCTTTACAAGTTCATCTTTGTCTGGATACGCAGTCGAAAGAATGTAATAACGGTCAACTGGGGTTGTTTGAAACTTTGAATAAGCGTCTTTCACAAGTCCCAAATTTATTTGAATTCCATATTTAACTTCTACTGCTTCAAACGCTCTATTCTTTTCATCAATAATTTCAATGTCGCCTATTCTGCCGCTACTTTTATCTGAGGATGTATGACTTTCAATTGGCAAAAGTTCCTTATTTTCAAACCTTTTAGCTTCGTTGATCAAACATTTATATGCTGCATAAATTGCAATTACAGGAAGTCGAGAAGCACCCTCTGCTTTGTAAGAACCATTGAAATGCTTATCAAGCAAGTCCAAAATCATGTTTATTGCAAGGGTTGTTGGTTTGGCTAAATCAATAGTTTGCTTGTTGCGTTTGATAATTAATCCTTGAAAAATGAAACTCAAATATTTTTTGCAGTCTGCACCATTTTGTACATTGTCGAGCAAAGCAATAAAAACAGGTTTTAATTCTTTGGGAGTGATTGCTCCCGAATAATTATTGTCGTAAGGAACTTTTTGTTCCAAAGCTCTTGTAAGCCAGCCACTATCAGACATTGCAGGGAACTTGCAAGATTTCATAAATGGCGTAATATATTTGGCATCAAAAGTCCGTCCAGAGTAACCGCCTTTAATACTGGCTTGGTGGTTTCTGATGTCTTGTTCAGGATTAAGTGACTTGTAAACCAAACTTGTAATTAAAACTGTCAATACCGCTTTTGCCTGTTCTGAATAGTGTAAAACAAGATTTAAAAGTTCTTGCTCCCTCGGTTTCAAATCTGAAGTAATTTCTTTTTTTGAACCAACAACCGACATTGCATCGTTATATAAATCAGTTAAAAAATTCGTAGGGCTCTTATTTATCATTAGAGTAGTTGTGCTTTTATTTGTGTTGCTATTTCTTTAACCATTGGAACGCAAACCGAATTTCCAATTTGTCTGTAACTGTCCCCAAGACTTGTGTTTTTAATGAATTGTTCAGGGAAGCCCATAATCTTGTAGCATTCGTTAATTGTAAGTTTACGAACCTTCCCTTTGTCAAGAATCCAAAACCTACCTGAACTTTCTTGTGAAGGCAATGCAGGATGTAAACCTTCGGATGAATAAATTCTGTTTGGCTGTTTATGAACTCTTGAAAGATGTTCAGTACCAGGTCTAACTCCCGCTTTTCTGATGGATTTATTGCGATGTCCGATAAAAATCAAGCCGCTTTCTTGAACCCTGTAATCGTTCAAGATTGTATATGGCTCATCCAAGTATTCAAAATCAACTCCTTCGTCCAAAATGTCTTTCAAAATGGATTTGGATGTAGTCTTAAGTTTCGCAAAATCAAACTTTGTATTCTTATGTCCAATAATAATTATACGTTCTCGGTTTTGTGGAACGCCAAAATCAGAAGCATTTAAAAGTTTCCAAGAAACTTTATAGCCCAATTCTTCCAAGTCCTTTATAATGGTCCTCAGTGTATTGCCTTTGTCATGGTGAATCAAATGTTTTACATTTTCAAGGAAGACAACCTTTGGTTGTCTCTTCTCGATGATTTGAAAAACATTGTAAATCAAAGTTCCTCTTGTATCTTCAAACCCTTTCATTTTCCCCGAAATACTGAAGGGCTGGCACGGAAAACCAGCAGTTAGCACGTCGTGTTTGGGAACAATATCCAAGTCGAGTTTTGTGATGTCGCCAAATGGCACTTCGCCAAAATTTACTTCATAAGTCCTTTGTGCTTGATAATTAAACTCAGAAGTAAAAATACATTTGCCATTAAGCTCTTGTAATGGGATTCTAAATCCACCAATTCCAGCAAATAAATCTACAAAAGTAAAATCATATTCAGTTGGAGGTGGGAATGGGACGTCAAATAGAATAGGCAACATTTGTTGCATCTGCGGTTCTTCAAACGACTGTAATTCGTTTGT
>Ga0118677_10004863_pt1 | contig 24065 bp, 18 predicted proteins | sample AliMusrvi5mmetaG_FD_86154 | JGI IMG/M metagenome (GOLD analysis project Ga0118677, IMG submission 86154)
CAATGGCCTTGAAAAGAACACATTTGTAATTTTCACGTCTGACAACGGTCCCTGGACACTCTTTCAGGACCAAGGAGGAAGTGCTGGTTTACTTTCAGGAGGTAAAGGAGGAACTTATGAGGGCGGGATGAGGGAACCTACTATTATCAGATGGCCTGGTACTCTTAAGCCGGGAGTTATCATGGACATGGCTACGACAATGGATTTGTTACCTACATTTAGTAAACTAGCCAATATCAGTCTTCCCAATGACAGGATTTATGATGGTTATGATATCACACCTGTTTTATTCGGTACAGGTAAAGATCCGCGTGATATCGTATATTATTATCGTGATGTGGAGATATTCGCCATAAGAAAAGGAGTTTATAAGGCACATTTCAGGACACAACCGGAATATGGTAGTGAGGTTGTCACAGTTCAGGATCCTCCATTGCTTTTTAATCTAAATATTGATCCCTCAGAGAGGCATAATGTTGCAGATAAACATCCCGAGATCATAGCAGAAATGAAAAAAATACTTGAAAAGCATCAGGCGAGTGTAGTCCCTGTAGAAAATCAACTTGAAAAGTAATTATGAAGTCCCGGATTTTGATAATCTTTGTTTGAATTAACTTATTACAAATATGAGAACTAAAGGATTTGGAAGATTTTTTGCTGTTGTTTTATTATTGACAATATTTGCGGGGATTTCACTTTTGCCTTATGCAACCAAAGGCGCAAATAAACCGGAAGATCAAAAAATTCAGGATATTATTTCTAGAATGACGCTTGAACGGAAAGCGCGTCTGGTTGTTGGGACAGGTATGTTTTTTGACCTGCCTGATTCAATCAAGGCCAAGATGCCTCCGGGATTTGGCGGTCCGGCAGATCCGAATGACAAAGAATATTCCGGCAAGGTGGATCAGTTGCGGAAATATCTTCCCGGGGCAGCCGGTTTTTCATTTGAATATTCTGCATTGGGCATTACTTCGCAGGTACTGACCGACGGTCCTGCTGGCTTGCGCATCCAGGCAAAGCGCAAAGGTGAATCGAAGACCTATTATTGCACCGCATTCCCAATTGCCACTGTTCTTGCATCCACCTGGGACACGGAACTTGTCAAAAGGGTTGGAAAAGCCATGGGAAATGAGGTAAAGGAATACGGTTCAGACATATTGCTGGGCCCTGCCCTGAATATTCAGCGCGATCCCTTGTGCGGCCGCAATTTTGAATACTATTCTGAAGATCCCCTGATTGCAGGTAAAATGGCAGCTGCCATGGTCAGTGGCATCCAGTCGAATGGAGTTGGAACCTCTGTCAAACATTTTGCTGCCAACAACTCCGAAACCAACCGTATGTCGGTTAATACCATTGTGAGTGAACGTGCGCTGCGTGAAATCTACCTGAAGGGATTTGAAATCGTAGTGAAGGAAGCCCAACCCTGGACGGTCATGTCGTCCTACAACAAGATCAATGGCGTTTATACTTCCGAAAGCCTTGATTTGCTGACGAATATCCTTCGGAGCGACTGGGGCTTCGAAGGATATGTGATGACCGACTGGGGTGGAGGAATGGATGCCGTGGCCCAGATGAAAGCCGGTAACGACATGCTGCAGCCGGGCCAGCCAAAGCAATTCAAGGATATTGTTGCTGCGGTTAAAGATGGCAAAATGGACGAAAAAGTCCTTGATCTGAACATTTCAAGGATACTTTCCATTATGTTCAAAACACCGCGCTACAACCAATATCATTTTACGAGTACTCCCGATTTACCTGCCCATGCAGCAGTGACCCGGCAAGCCGCAAGCGATGGTATGGTTTTGCTGAAGAACAACAATAATGCCCTTCCTATTGGTGTTAGTGTTAAAACAGTGGCTGCTTTCGGAAATACATCTTACGAATTTATAGCGGGGGGGACAGGCAGTGGTGCCGTTAACAAGGCGTATACAATTTCGCTGACTGACGGACTCAAAAACGGAGGGTATCAGATCAACGAGGATTTACAGGCAATGTACAAAAAGTACGTTGCGGATGTAAGGGCAAAAGCCCCGCCTTCCAAAAATCCGTTTGCTGCCATGCTTGGCGGGCTTGATCCTGTCTCAGAAATGGCTGTATCGCCTGATCTTGCCGCAAAACTGGCCGATAAGAATGATATCGGATTGATTACCCTTGGCCGCAATGCCGGTGAAGGGTATGACCGTACAGCCACTGAAGGCGATTTCTATCTTACTGCCACCGAAAAAGAGATGATCAGGAATGTCTCTGATGCTTTCCATGCCAAAGCTAAAAAAGTGATTGTCATATTGAATGTTGCGGGAGTGATCGAAACCGCAAGTTGGCGTGACATGCCCGATGCAATCTTACTGGCCTGGCAGCCCGGTCAGGAAGGCGGAAATTCGGTTGTTGATGTACTGAGCGGAAAAGTAAATCCTTCCGGGAAACTTGCAGTCACGTTTCCAATATCCTACAAGGATACTCCCACGGCAAAGAATTTTCCGGGAGTGGCAGAAAAATCTGAGGTAGTTGACAAATCAGCCGACATGTCAGGATTTTCATTTATGCGCCGCGTACCCTGGGAGGTGGTGTATGAAGAGGATATTTACGTGGGCTATCGTTATTACAATACCTTTAAAGTTCCGGTTGCCTATGAATTCGGGTACGGACTGTCCTACACGGATTTCGAATTTAGCAAGCTTAACCTTAGCACGAAAGATTTTAAGGGGGAAATTGCAGCATCCGTTTCCGTGAAGAACACCGGGAAAGTTGCAGGGCGCGAAGTCGTGCAGGTCTACATCAGTTCGCCTTCCGGGAAATTGAAGAAACCAGTGGAAACGCTGGCTGCTTTCAGCAAAACGAAACTATTGAAACCAGGCGAGTCAGAGATGCTTACCTTCAAGATTGAGACCAAAGATTTTGCATCCTTTGACGAGGCATCCTCATCCTGGATTGCTGAAGCAGGCGATTACGGCGTGAAAATTGGATCCTCTTCACTGTCAATCAAACAAACCGGGACTTTCAAAATAGCCAAAGAGTTATCGGCAGGCAAAGTTTCCAAATCACTTGTTCCAACAAGGTTGATCAACAAACTTGCCGCAAAATAATTCATTCACAAGGGATGTTGGAAATAATTTGACCCAAAGGCTTTCAACCGCCAAAGGCACTAAGGTGGATCAAAGGAATGCAAAGTTAATCGTCGTGTGATGAAACTTTGCGTTCCTTACTATTGCTTTGCAGCAGATTGACTTTTCAGGTTACAAGTTAAAGGTTTCGGGCAATTACGATTGAAGCGTTCCTCCCTTTAGCCTTTATCCTTTATCCTTTATCCTTTAGCCTTTGATCGGGTTTAAGTCGGGGTATCCATCTTGGTACCTTCCTTTTGTAATCAATGTATTCCTTGCCAAACCTCTTCTCCAGGTTGGGTTCTTCGAAAACCAGGAAAAACAGGTTGTTGATCAGGAAAAAGAGGATCATCCAGTAGAAAATCTTCAAGGATAGCACTGCTATGGACTCACCCAGCAAAATGATTGTTACACCTGAAATCATCGGATTTCTGACATACCTGTAGACTCCTGTCACGATCAGTTTCCCGGTAGGAAACCAGGGTGCAAGGGTCCCTTTCCCAATTGTAATGAAATTGTATATCGTCAGGCACAAGAGGATTGCCCCGGCCAGCATGACCAGAACTCCCACTACAAATGCAGGGAAGCTTTTGATGGCCATATCCTTCTCGATTGCTGCCGGTACCAGGATCAGAACTGTAACTGGCAGGATGAGCGAGGAGATTTGCTTGAGGAGGTAGTTGGGGTTCATGTTTTGCTTTTGTTGCAAGTTACAGGTTGCAGGTTACAGGTTGCAGTATGTCGTTCCGACATTTCCGACATTTCCGTCTATCTGTCATCTCCGTCATCTCCGTCCTTCTTTCCCCGTTTCTCAGTTTTCCCGTTTCGAATTATTAGAAGTCATTAGGATCGAAGCGCTCTTAACTTTTTCCTTTAACTTTTTCCTTTAGCCTTTATCCTTTAGCCTTTTCCCTTTATCCTTTTCTCGGTATAGTCTGTTTCTTGCTTGCGGCCATCTCCACTGCAAACCCATCATATCCCAATATCTTGATCCTTTCAATGCATGCCGCCCTGTCTGAATTGAACACAAAGCCAAAAGCCTTGGAGATAAATGAGTTGTACTTTTTGCAATCTTTGAGTGAAATGGAAGTGCAGTCGGCACAACTCTGGAAATTGTTTTCCATTCCGCAGGTTCTGACCTTGCACCAGGTTGCCTTCACATTTCCCTTGCAACCCGGGCATTTCCCCGAAACGTAGGAACGGCAGGCACCGCAGTATAAACCGCAATATGCGATGAGGTTCTTGTCGGCAATGATCTCTTTCGTGTTGGTTGTTTTCATAAGACAATATTTAATTGCGAAATCCTTCGTGTCCCTTGAGCCGACCTTCGTGTCCTTTGTGGTTAGATTTTAAAACTTAACCACAAAGGTCACAAAGCCGAATTGCGGTATAATTTTAATATATTTTCTTGATATCCAGAACTTTAAAATTTTTACCGAAAAGTATCTTTGTTTCCAGATAATCAAGGATCTGTTTCTTTCCGGTGATTTTTATTTCATCCTTTTCGATGGATATCGAGACTCCCCCTTTGTAATAATGCATGAATCTTTTCCAATTGGTCTTGTAGTCGAGCGCAATGCATTGGTCCTCCCTTCCTGTTTCCACATAACCAAAGTGATCCAGCATATCAGCAAGCTTTTGCTGGAGAGGCAGTGGATCTGGAATGCCCTTCAAGGTCAATGATCCGTTCCTGTTGGTCAGTGGCTGCATGATTCCTGTCAGCAATGGGACAAAAAGGAGGATGATCCATGATTTTTGGAAGGTGGCGATGAAGGAAAGCTTTAAAATCAGCGGGAACAGCAACAAAACCGAACCGTTCAGAAGGATCAGCATCATGAGGGCATAAAAGACCATTTCCATGATGGAAGGCGCGAATAATTTTTTCTCTATGGTTACCATGCTGCCGGGAGTTTTATTGTTTGAAAGTTCAGTTCTTAGTGTCATTCTTCTTAGTCAACGACAAATTTAATCATTGATTGTAATTTTTCATTTTTCATTTTAAGCTATCACTTATCCTGAATGTACTAACGTATAAACGATAACTTAATCAATCGCTTTCAGTTGCCTCAATATCGTCCTGGTGATTTCCTTTCTGCAGTTTCCGAACCCTGGGTTTGGCACATTCCGGTCCTTGCTGATCCTGGTGGCAAAGAACCAGACATTGTCCTTTCTTTCCACATATCCGACCCACCAGCCGGAGTCTGTGTGATTTTCCCTGGTCCATCCTGTTTTTGAGCGGATGGTGTAGTTTTCATTTTGTTCCGTCACCATGACATGTTTCAGGATATCCAGATTTCTTTTGGAAAAGGGAAGCTTTCCCTCATAAATTTTTATCATTAATTCCACCTGGTTGCGGGGGGAAATCGCCAGATTGCCCAGGTTCCAGAAATCGGGATTTTCTTCTGAAAGATCCGCGTTCCCGTACCGGCAAAGGGTCAGGTAGTGCTTGTATCGTTCCCTGCCAATTTTTTTGGCCAGATCCAGAAATACCCAGACGGCCGATACCTCGAAGGCCTCCCTGACGGTCATATCCCTGTATATTTCGGGTCTGTATCCATATCTCGTGGTATCCGTGGATCCCGGCCATTTGATGACCTCATTCTCATCCTTGATTACACCGGTTTCCAGGGCGATCAGAAGGTTGATGATTTTAAACGTTGAGGCTGGCAAACTTGCCTTATCCGCATCTGCAGGATTGCTGAAAATCCACTTCTGTTGCTTGTAATCGTAAATCGTGGTACTTCCCGCCAGACCACAATCCTTGAACGGCTTGACCAAATCAATTTGTGCGATGGCAGGCAATATATTGAAAATTAAGCAAATGAATATTACGAAACGCATTAGCTATTAATTACAAATTACAAATTACAAATGAAATCCATCCTTAGGGATCTTTGTGTAACCCTTCGTGACCTTTGTGGTTAAATCTTAAAACTTTACCACAAAGGACTCAAAGTAAAAACTCAAAGAGCACAATGTAGGTTGTTCTTATTTCAGAGCACTACACTTTCAGAGTAGGAATGAATTTTGGAGCCCTTCTGTTTTTGGAGATTTGTTCGTAAGCGTAACCTAAGGATATGATGGCAGGCTCCTGGAAGGCTTGGGCAAAAAATGAGAGTCCGATTGGCAACTCGCTGACAAATCCCATGGGAACCGTGATGCAAGGATATCCGGCTATTGCAGCGGGAGTATAGGCGCCGTATCCGGTCCAGAAATCCCCGTTGATGACATCGTTGCACCAGGCTGTTCCGGTAGCAGGTCCGCACAAAACATCCAGTTTTTGTGCAACAAACAGTTGATCAATGAAAATTTTCAATTTGTTCAGTTGCTGAACGGCTGCGATATATTCCTTCGAGTTGAGGTCTCCCTTTAATTCTGACCCCTCAAGGATCTCCTGCTTGAACCAGGGCATGGCCGACGCCTCATTCCGGCTGTTGAACTGAATAACATCCTTCAGTGATTTCATCCTACCGTTGGCGGCAGCGAGATATTTGTTCAATCCATCCTTGAATTCAAACTCCATCATCTCAAATTCAGCCTTCCCGAATTCGGCGGTTTTGGCCATAAACTCTACCTCCACAATGGTTGCACCGGCCTTCTCCATCTGGGATAAGGCCTGTTTCAGGATTTGGTCGATTCCTTCATGGAGTTTGAGAAATGACTTTTCAACCCCGATCCTCTTTCCTTTCAATCCATTGGCATCCAGATATCTGGTATAATCTGTGATCTGATCCTTGTTGACAGCCATCGCCTCATCTGAAGGATCGTTTCCTGTCATCGCATTCAGCATGATGACCGCATCCGTCACCGTACGGGCGAGCGGCCCCGCCGTATCCTGTGATTTGGAGATGGGGATGATACCCGAACGGCTCACCAATCCGATGGTGGGTTTGATGCCTGTCAGGCCGTTCATCGATGCAGGACAGGCGATAGAACCGTCAGTCTCTGTTCCGACTGCGACAGCACATAGATTTGCTGATACAGCAACTGCTGAGCCTGAACTGGAACCGCAGGGCGAGCGATCGAGCAGATAGGGATTCCTGGTTTGTCCACCACGGCTGCTCCAACCGCTGGTTGATCTGGTGGACCTGAAATTGGCCCATTCACTGAGGTTCGTCTTGCCCAGCAGGACGGCACCGGCCTCCCTGAGTCTTTTCAGTATAAATGCATCTTCTTTCACAATGTTGCCGGCGAGTGCGAGGGAGCCCGCAGTGGTCTGCATCTTGTCGCCGCTGTTGATGTTGTCCTTGATCAGGATCGGAATTCCGTGCAGCGGTCCGCGCAATTTACCAGCCATGCGCTCCTGGTCCATCTGTTCGGCCATGGTGAGCGCATCCGGATTGATTTCAATCACTGCATTCAAAAGCGGTCCTGCTTTGTCCAGTTCCCCGATCCGTTTTAGGTAGATTTTGGTAAGCGCGACATAGGTGAGCTTCCCGGATTTAACAGTTTCCTGGAGTTCGGCGATGGTTAATTCATCGAGGTTTTCCTTCGATTTGTTTTCAGTGGTACCAGGTTGCGGAGTAAGATTACATGATATCAAAGGCAAGGTGGACAATGAAATTCCGGCCAAAACGCTGTTGGTTAGGAAGAGTCTTCTTTTCATGTTAATTTTTTAACCACAATAGGCACATAGGTCACAATAGGTTCTACTGTGACCTATGTGCCTATTGTGGTGAATTTGATTATTTATTGTTGATTGTTTTTATTGTCAAGCGCAACGATTTTATATTTTTTTTGATAATCCGGATCAATCTCCACTCCGGAACCCGGCCCTGTCGGAACTTTGATCACACCATTGTTGATGAGAAGCGAGGAAGTTTTGCATTCGATCGGTATCTTATTGTTTCCCTTGAATTCATGGTAGGGACCTGCATTAGGCAGTGTGGCAACAAAATGCATCATGTACATGTATCCCATTCCGTCGGATATGTGCGGTGTGATGGGTTTACCGAAAGCCGCAGCCATCCGTGCCACCCTTGTCGAGCGGATCATGCCACCGAAGTAATAAAGGTCCGGTTGCACGATTTGCAGGGCATCGTTGGCAATCAGCCAGCGGAAATTGTGCATGCTTGCTTCCTGCTCGCCGCCGGCAATCGGGATTGTCAGCGCATCTGCCACCTGCTTGGTCTCTTCATACCAGTCGAAGGGTACCGGCTCTTCATAATGTTCGTACTTGTATTCCTGCAGCAACTTTCCGATACGGATCGCTTCCCTGGCATCGTACGAGCCATTGGAATCGGCATACAGGTGCATTTCGTCCCCGAATATCTTGCGCACCATCGGAATCAGTTTAACGGACCTGTCTGGCGGAAACTCGGGATGACTCATGCGTCCGCCCACCTTGAATTTCAATGCCTTGGTTTTTGAAGCTGCCAACTCCTGCTGGAGATGTTTCAGTACCTCCTCACCGGTAATGTCACGCTCGCTGTTGGCCTGGTAAAAGGCGATTTCAGAATGGTGGATATCTCCAATCAGCTCTCCCATTGATTTTCCTGCGATTTTACCCAGCATGTCGAGGATGGCAAATTCGATGGTGGCCATAGGCACCCAAAGTGCATAACTCTGGAATTTGTAATTGCTCTGGTACACGTAGGCCTCTTCGAGCAACGATTCAAGGTCGCGGGCATCCTTCCCGATAAAAAATGGCTGCAATCTATTGAGGAATACCGGATAAAAGGTCTTCATCGGACCGTCGTTGGCAAACGACCATCCCTCGGCACCCTCCTTGGAGCGCACATGGCAGAGAAAGCTGTCCTTGTACCGAAGTAATTCAAGTGTCTCGATGATGACTGGTGTGGTGAACAGCGCCTTTTTCAAAACCTCCTTTTTCAGGATTTCGTCGAGCCTGGCATAGACCGTCTCCACATTGGTTTCAGTTTTTGAAGCAAAGGCTGAAGCAGGAATGGTTGCTGCCAGACCGCCTGTGAGGGAAGTGGCGAGGAATTTACGACGGGAAGTAGACATATCGTCCTGATTAAATGACAGTGAACATTTGGATTTATCTCAACCAAATTTAATGCAAATAATCATCAATTTCCTGACTGCGGGAATTATTGTTTGTAGGTTTTGTAAATGTTTTTTGGAACATTAGGCCAACGCCTTTTTCCCTACCCATGTCGTGGCAAAAGTGGCAAAAGCTACTACGGAAATTGAACTGACTGGCATCAGTATGGCTGCCACAACAGGTGAGAGGTGTCCCGATAGGGCATACGACAAACCAGCGATGTTGTAAAGGAAGGAGATGGTAAAACTGATCCGGACGATCCCGAGCGATTGGCGGGCAAAACGGATAAACCGGTAGAGATGTCCGAGCCGGGAGGCCTCCACGATGGCATCGCCGGCAGGGGAGAAGTGGTAGATGTCGTCGGCGATGGAGAGGGCCACTTCACTTTGCAGGAAGGCGCCGGCATCATTCAGTCCGTCACCTGTCATCAGTACTTTTTTGCCCTGTAGCTGTAGCGAACGTATGAAATCCATTTTCTGCTGGGCCTGCTGGTTGAAGAACATCTTATCGGGTTCGAAATACCTGGTCAGCCGCTCCCGTTCCGCATCGTTGTCGCCCGAGAGCAGGTAGATATCGAAATGGCCCTTCAACTCATGCATCAGGCTATCGAAACCTTCGCGGTACTGGTTTTCGATGGTGAAATAACCCTTGACCTGTTCATTGACAGAAAGATAAACCCTGGAGCTAAGATTGGTGGTTTCTACCGCTGTTCCTGTAACGTACTCCATGGATCCCATCCTGCATGGCAGGTTGTTGACTTTGCCAAATATTCCCCGTCCCGGAATTTCGACAAAACCTACCGTGGCCATGGGTTCCGAATCCTGGTAAGACCTGGCGATGGCGTTGCTCAGCGGGTGGGTAGACTGGCGGGAGAGGGAGTACACCATCCTGATTTCATCCTCCGTCAGAGGATTTCCGATAAACCGGATCCTGTTGGCATCGGGTTTGGTGATGGTACCCGTCTTGTCGAACACAATGGTGTCGATCCTTACTATTTTCTCGATCACAGTCGTATTTTTGAGGTACATACCCTTTTTGCCGAAGAGGCGCATCGCGCTGCCCAGCGTAAACGGTAGTGACATGGAGAGGGCACACGGGCAAGCAACGATCAGCACGGAGGTAAAAACGTTCAATGCCTTGTGCAAATCACCATGCCAGGTCCACCATGCCAGTCCTGCCACCGCGATGGCCATAATGATCAGAGTAAAGGGTGCGCTGAGACGGTCGGTCAGGTTGACGATGGATTTGGCGGAATGCGTTTTTTCTTCCTCCTGGTTCCAGAGCTGGGTAAGATGGCTTTGCTTGACTGTCTTCCTGACCTTCACGGTAATTGCGCCTCCTGTTTGCCGGCCTCCGGCATAGATGAACTCACCGCTGTTTTTGCGGATGGTGGTCGACTCACCGGTTACAAAACTGTAGTCGATCAGGGCTGTACCGCTTACCAGGATGGAGTCTGCAGGAATCAGTTCCTTGTTGCGGATCAGCAGTTCATCCCCGACGGCAATCTCTTCCAGCAAAGTGCTGATCTCAGAACCGTCGGCCAGTTTACTGACAGCAACGGGGAAATAGGATTTGTAGTCCCTGTCGAATGCAAGTGCTTCGTAACTTTTGCTTTGGTACCATCGTCCAAGTAGCAGGAAGAAGAGGAATCCCGCCAGGGAGTCGGAATACCCGGGGCCCCTGAGGGAAAACACGTCAAATGTGGTTACTGAGAATAGGGTGATGATGCCGATGGCGATCGGCAGATTGATGTTGATGATACCCCGTTTCAGGCTCTGCCAGGCAGAAATCAGGTAGTCGCTGCCACTGTAGAATACCAGTGGTATCAGCAGGGAGTAGCTCATGAAATAGAGGAATGTTCCGAGCGATTCGCCCAACGGCTTGTGGTTCAGGTATTCGGGAAGGCTGTAAAGCATCACGTTGCCGAATACGAATCCGGCTACCCCGATTTTGTACAGCAGGGATTTGTTTCCGCCCTCTCCCTCCTTCTTTCCCAGGGTCTGCGGGGAGATGTCGGGGATGTAATGGATTGCCACCAAAAGTTCAACCAACTGACGCAGTGATATTTCTGCAGTATTGAAAGTAATGGTGACCTTTTTTGTGATGAAATTAACTGTAGAATTGAGAATTCCCGGATTCAGTTTGTTTAGGTGCTCAAGCAACCAGATACAGGAAATGCAGTGAATAACCGGGATGTAAAAGGTCACTTTGGCAATGTCGGCCTCCAGGAACTCGAACAAACCCGCCTTGACTTCCTCCCTGTCGAGGTAGGCATATTTGGTGTCGTAGGAAAGATCCTCGACTTTGATCCCCGGCGTTTTTTCAAGCGAATAGTATTGGGTCAGCTTGTGTTCATTCAGTATCCTGAAGACCATGCTGCATCCATCGCAGCAAAAAAGCTTGTCATCCCATTTTACGGGGATTCTTCCGCAATCGGATCCGCAGTGCAGGCATTGGTTATCGGAGGACATAGGGAATGTTGAGGGTAAAGTTATGAGTTATGAGATATGAGTTATGAGATATGAGATATGAGATGTGTCAATCTGGATTGGAGCGTTCTTTACTTTTGCCTTTATCCTTTTTAATTTTTCCTTTGTTGCAGGTTACAAGTTACAGGTTACATTTTGCAGGAATTGATGATTGGACCATTCTTACTTTATCCTTTCGCCTTTATCCTTTATCCTTTGTTACGGGTTGCAAGTTAAGGGAAATGTTGATTGGAGCGTTCTTCACTTTATCCTTTATCCTTTATCCTTTTTCCTTACTTCAGGCTATCCGGGTGGCAGCATGAATTCTCCACAGCTTTTGCAACACTTGCGGTATCGGCCCTCATGTGCATGGTGGGAGAAAGTTTCTCTTTTGGCGGACTCAGATAGGGAATGCCCAGGGTGAGACCCCTGAGGATAAAAATGACGCCAATCAATACCACCACAATGGGAACCATCTGGTTGATTTTCTTTCGTATGGTTTGGCTGATGACATTTCCCAGCATGGAGATCATCAGTAACATGGGGAGAGTCCCAAGCCCGAAGAGGGCCATGTAGGCGATTGCCAGCCGAAAATCGGCCATGCCGATTGCCCCGGCTACAGCCATGTAAACCAGTCCGCAGGGTAGTAGTCCGTTGAAGATCCCTATGAGGAAGAGTGCTTTGTTGTTCTTTTCCTGGAATAACTTTTGCATACCTTTCCGTATCGGATTAAAGAGTGAAAGCAATCCCACGGAAGCATATTTTTTAAAGATGGATGGCAGGAAGACAGACAATATCATCAGTACACCGATGGTGATCGAGATGACTTGCTGGTAACCGATCAATTTGAATCCGGCGCCTATGAGTCCGAACAGGGCGCCCATCAGGCTGTAAGTGACGATCCGGCCCAAACTCCAGAGAATGCTACCCCAAATTTTCTGAACAATCGTATTGCCACGCATTGGCAAACTAAGCGCTATGGGCCCGCACATGCCGACGCAGTGCAGGCTGCCCATCAGGCCAAGGAGGAGAGCGGTGTAAAGGATGGTCATTGGATGATCGTTATATATTTTTCCATCTAGTGCCTACATTGCCTAGAGTGCCTAAAATGCCTAAAGTTATCGACTCCCAACAAATACTGCAAATAGCGCAAGTACTTTAGGCACTTTAAATACTTTAGGCACTCTAGGCACTTATTATTCGATATCAACAGTTTTGTTCACCATAAACTTCTCCCCCTTCTCTTTCCAGCTGATGTAAACCTGGTAGCGTCCATGCACCAATCCGTTTTTATCGATCAGAAGTGGTGAGACAGGTTTACTGAAGCCGAATCTCAGGTCTTTGGCCTTGTCGGATGAGCGGAAGAAATATACTTGCATAGAATCAACGGATGTTGTCAGACTTTTGCAAAGTGATATCTCAATCTTTTTACCGGATGTATTGATTTCAAGGCTGTCCTGATAAGGTGCCGATCTTCTGTTTATATTGATCTGGTCGCTGTATTTTGCTCCTTGCTGATAATAATCATCGGTTACCAGATCGTCGTGCTGGCGCATGGCAAAGAATACGAAACTGAATACCCAGATGAAAAAAATCAGGAAGAACAGGATGAGGGCATGTCCCCAGTTGAGTTTCAATTTCATTTTTAATTTCTTCACTTGCATTAAATATCGCATCATTGATGGAAGTCGAAATATTTTGAATGTCCTTAATAGATTGTTCATTAAAAGATTTTCTGTCATTCTTGAGGAAGGTCTCTATTTTTTGGATTTTCTTGGAAGCTCCTTCTACCAACATATAGAAAATCCAAAACCCAATACCGCCAAATAAAATACCCCAAAACCAGTGTCCTGAAAATAAAATTATTATACCAACAACTATAGACCCCCATTTCGAGAGTGCGAAATTTTTCTTATGAACGGTCAATTCGTCATTTTTCAAATCAAGCACCTTTGGGACAAATGTGCCATTTTGATAGTTTGTTTCTATTTCAGAAAGTTGCTGTATGTGCTTGTCCTTTAGTGATTTCAAAGTATTGGCGGCATTAGTTTTAATACTCAATTCTAACTCCTCTAAGCCAGCTACAACTGAATTGAACCGTGATTCAATTGCTAGAAAATCTGCAATTAATTTGTTAAGAAAAACTGATGCGTTTTGTGTAGATTGAATAATTTCAAAAGGGTTTTTGATTTCCATATTTCTAATTGTTTTGAGTTCTTTTAACAAGGAATTCATTTTAACTGATTCAAGAATATCAATGAGCCCAATGTCTTTCATTTTGATATACTTTATTAAACAGGTTCAATGCATTTGTCGGATTAAAGTGAAATAAATTTCCAAGACCTAATCTAGCCTAACTATTTAGAAATGTTGATTCCGGCACTTAGTAATATTTTTTTTACATTGTCAATTTTAATGGCAATATTCTCACCTTGGTAATTGGGCCCACTTCCACCAACAAGAATTCCAATTACTGAATTATCCTCCTTGAGAATGCAGGGGCCACCACTGTTTCCTGGGTTAGAAGCAGCATCGAGTTTGAACAAATCCATCCCTTGGAAAGATGTACTATTGATACTCCCTTTAGTAATGGAATAATCATTATTGGGGTATCCTATTAATATAACATCATCTAATGAATTCACTGCTGAAGACACACCGAGTTCCAATGGTTCGATCCCGTTGATTGCCGGAATCTCTAAAACAGCAATATCGGTAAGAAAATACTCCATACCCACCTTCCCATCAGCCGGAGCCAGAGAGCTATTTGGAGATATATATATGACTTTAGCATTAACCGTAACTGGAGACTTAGCCTTTTCAAATATTACAGAAACATTACTTCCTATTGCAAGGTTTTCAACGATGTGCCTTGCAGTAAGCATTTTTGTTGGTGAAACCAGGAAGGCTGTTCCAATTCTATCCTGATTGACCAACTTTGCAACCGGTTCCTGAATATCCGCACTAAAAGCAGGCTTACTGGGTGCAAGATGGAAGAAAAATAGAGAATAGATAAGAAAAGGCAACAGTGCTGCAGCAATAAAAAACACTGTCACGGTCCTGCTTTTTTTAAGAACAGCAATTCTTTCCTTCTCCTGTAAATTCTCAGTTAGACCTAAAAGCATAAATTTGGTTATTGAGTTGAATAGGCACTACGATTATTCATCCAGCGTTCTTTTGTTATATTTTCATCTGCCAAACCCGATGGGACATTTTCAAAAGCATCTTTCATCAATTGAATATATCCAAGGTCAGTGGTCATTTGGAAATTTCCTTTTTCATCATAGAACACGATGATATTCTTCAGGTTTGTCAATTCAGATTTTCCATCTTTGGAATCCTGAAAATCATAATTGTTTTTGCCCTGGAATGCATTAATTACTTCTACAATTTCATTGTTGTCAGAACCTACAATGAAGCGCGGCAGGTATGGATTTGGAGATAAAATCCTGTTGATCTTAAGGAACGGCGAGGTAGCCCGTTTTGCAGTGGTTATACTTTCGTCAAGATGATTTTTAATATAACTTGCCACATTGAAATCTTCAATGCAATTTAAGGCATCGACTTTCAGCCTATAGGCTTTTAAAAAATCAAGATAGATTTCTTCATTTAATTTTCCAGCGCTTTTTCTTTTAAAATACTCAAAGATGTTTTGTGTTTGTATTACATCCTTCATAGACCGGACTGATCCACCAGATTTTTGGTTGTACATTTCATTTGCTTTTGCACATTCCTTCTCAAATGAGTTTGAAGGATATACCCTGAGAATTGGCAGTGTTTTATCATTAATATCACCGGTGATATCATTTAACCTTCTGGTAAATGATATAGTGCTTTCCTCCATTCCATCATTTTTACCGATTAACGCGTTTATCCTTTCAATAAGTCTATCAAAGAATTCAAGTTTGGGTAATTCATGAAGTCCACCTTGTAATTTAATTTTACTATCCTTGACATGCTTGCAAATGTCAATCAGGATTCTAATTGACAAGTGAATCTTCATCAGCTCAAGAATTGCATAAAGCCTGTCCTTAAGCACGGAGTCCTGTTCAAAAACAGTTTTATAAGTATTTTGAGTGCAGCCAATAGCAAGTTTTCTTAATTCATTGTCCCAGTTAGAAGGTTGGGAAGACATTCCTAATGATTTCCAGTAATTTAAGGTTCTCTCAATACTTTCAATTAAATCTTCAAGTACATATTTTGCAAAATAAAGGCTTTCAGTGTTCTGTAAATTCGAATCAACCTGCTCAAAGATGCCGTCAACAAATTCATTTTGTGCAGATTTTATATTATTGCTTACCAATGCGTAATATTTATCATTCTGTGTACTCGTAAACATGGAAATAATGTACTCAACCACACTACCTTTTATGTTCTGTTTATTGATCCGTATAGCCTCTTTTTCAATGGATACCAATAAATCATTTTGCCCCACAGTATTCAGGGTTGAAAAGGCCTTCTCTATTATGCTGTCCCATACAATTGCCATATTTTGTTTAATGGATGCCCTGGAAATCTGACGTAATGCTCCATTCAGATAATATTGAGATGGATCTGTCAACCTTTCCAAAAGAAGAATGCTCGATTGAGATGATATGAATTCCTGGATCTGATCCTTGGGAAATTGAATTGCAGATAATCCAAACGTTCCATACTTACCGATCAGGCTGTTCCCGGATGCATCCACAAGCCTTTCTCTTCTTTTTTCATAAATACCTGCGATATTCATAAAAAGGTATAAGCCAGCCATTTTATAAAGACCGTTCAGGCTGCTAATGGCAGGATTTCCATCCTGATAATCCTGGCTTATGAACTGAACTAATTCATAAGGGGGTTCCGAGTACTCCTTTGCAAAACCATTTGGCCATTTTTCCTTATATTTATTTTCAATTTTATTATAGTATTCAAGATCTTTGATAGCTCCAAAAGAATTTCCGTACATAACTTCATAACCCCTTAGGGCTGTTGGCTCTTTGGGCAACAGGAAAAGCCCATATAAATCTTTTATATCCTGGATCAGGTGCCGTATCAAATAGCCCATGTCAATCAAAATCCCTGCCCCTGTGCCACCGGTAAGGCTGCCCGTAATAAAAACCGTGGGTTTTGTCGTTTGATTGACGGCATGATTGGCTATACGCATGACATTCGCATACGCATGATTTATGGCATTGATAACATTGCTAAAATTATCACCCTGCTGGTTTTTCCCCCATAAAGCCAAACGACCGCATGAACGAATCCCACCAGCGCCCAAACCGGCAGTAAGCACGACCCTTGGATCAGGAAGCCAGGCGGGGTTGTTGCAGGAGGTTTTAATATCGGCGATCATTTTCTCCATACTATCAAGACTTATATAAACCCTTGTTATATCATTGCCGATTGGAGTCCCTGTAGGTTTATTGGTCTCATTGGTTTCTATGTAAAGTAATTCTACATTTTCGGGTTTGTTAGTTTTATAGGTCTCATAGTAAAACCGTTGAACGTGTTCAAGGGTATATAAACCACTTGTGCCGATTCCAATTATAATTGTCGGTGTAGCCATGATATATCAGTTAATTTGTTTTTCGTTAATAATATTCCTAAGGGTAAATTGTTTTGAAAGAAACATGATAATTAATCCAAGATAAACTATGAGTTGTGGCATTATTCCCAAATAAAACATTCCTGCTAAAAAGTCAAACGCATCCAATCCTATGTAATGTAACAGGACGAAAATGTAAATATTAAACAAAATAAAGTAAACGAAAATAGACCAAAGGAAACTGAGTCGCATGCTTAACTCTTTTCTTTGCTTGCTGCGTTTGAAAAGCAACTTGGTAAGTACCAGGTCAATGAACCAAATGAGTATCCCCGTTAAGCTAATAAAAACAAGGATCTTAATGATCAATTGCTGAACGGTACTGTAGATAATGTCAAAAAATAGATTTTCCATACTCTAAAAATAACCTGATGTATTATCCGAACCGATATTTGATGTTCCTGATGATGAAAAGATATCATTGGAACCGTCACCACCAATACTGTTTATCTTTTCCTGACGTTTTTTATTCCAATACCAATAACCACAAGTAGCTGCAGCAAGCAGAAATAAAAAGAGGATGATCCATATTGGATTAAAAGTTGAGATCGTAACGGTTGTAGTAGCTGATGCGCTGAAATTTATAGCAAATACAGTAACTTTATATTTTCCATCAGGTAAATCAAATTTAGCAAAGCCCAATGGAATATTTTTGATTTCTTTTATTTTATTGTTTTTAATATTATTGACTCTTACATCGAATCTTGCATTATCTGGGCAATTTTGGCATGACCAACAAACTTGAAGAGTCCCCGTCTTAATTTCTGTTTCCTCCTTAGTTGAGCAGTCCCCTTTTAAAGGAAAGCAGAATTGAATACATGACCCTTCATATGAAGAATTGGTTGTTGTTGATGGAGTTGCATTTCCAGGAAGGTTGTATTTTGAAAGATCGACTTTGGGTATAAATGTTAGTTTAAATTCTTTATTAGTGCTATTATTTAGTCTAACGAGTATAAAGGAATCTTCATGAGCCGGATTATTTTTGGTATCATATTCATCAGCTAATCTTGAGAAATAAGGGTCTGAGTAATTTGGTTTACCATTTGAACCGAAGTTATCAGTATATTCATCTGATATCATGTATAATTTATAGGTTTTGATATTATTTTTCTTCGCATATTCTGCAATTTTGGCTTTTGCAAGTCTAACATATGTAGTTTTTCCCTTGGGTTCAATGGGGAAGGTTGAGAATAAATTTGCGAGATCAGTAGCAATATTATTGATAACTACTGGATTCGGATTTATTGATTTCGTAGTTTGTTGATCACCAAATTTTGAAATTGAAACTTTATCTCCAGAATTAAGTTTAAAAGGCGCAAGATCCTGAGAATTCCCTCCTTGCACGAAAGAATTGGACAGATTATTCCCCGATAGAATTTCAAATAAAGCTTGCTTAGCATTAATAAGGTCTTGCTTGATTGAAGATTCAGAAACATCAACCAATATGAAAATATTTTCTTGTGAATTTGCTGTTAAAAATAGAAGCAAGCAAATTATAATACATAAAATCTGTTTCATATTATGCAATCTTTTTAGGTTGGATGATTATTCCGATAATTGTCATAATCACGACAATTACAATTGTCCAAAAAATCAGGAACCAATTGTTCTTGAAGGTTGTAAGGATCTGGTCAAGTGCAAAACTGAAATCTTCCTTTGTTCTGCCATCTTGAATCTCGAACCCGCATTTTTGAGCACATTCCATGAAGGGGTTGTTTTGAGGTTCAGCATAATCAATGACATAAGTATTCTCGGAAGAATAAAAAGCATTATACTCTTTTGAGGAACATAGGAACTTACCAGAAGAAAATGTTGCTGCGTTCTCTAGGCCATCTGTAATTATCATCAGGACCTTATTCTTGAAAGTATTATTAAGGGTCGCTTGTTTCGTAAACAAATAATTTTGCCAGATGGTTTCCAGAATCGGTGAATCACCAGCCATAAGCGATAATGATGAAATATAATTCATCGCTTCCAGCTTTGTGTCTATTAGTGTGGATATATCACATGTGGGTTTGTAAATTTTTGTGGACATAATCTCTTCCAGAGAGGTTTTTCCGCTCCTGGCTTGTGACATGCTTGTGATAATAATCTTATTATTGTCGTCAAGTTCGGAGACGGTTTGGTCCAATGCGGTTTTTGCTTCATAGAAACTCAACCCCTGGGAAGGAGTGTTATCAATAACAATTGAAATAAGATTGACCCCTTTATTTAAAATGAAAAGCAGCATAAGGAATCCAATGAAAGGAATGATGAAAAATATTTTGTTTTTCCTGAATGCTTTTTTTGTGAATGTGATTACTGCATCCAGTTGCCTTTGAGTCTTTGGTTGGTCCGTTATCTCTTTGATCCCCTCTGGAGTGTAATAATTCCTTAATCTAGCAAAACAGATTATTGGGACAAGCATTGCTAAGAAAAGTGAAAGCAAGAGAGAAAGCTGAATGGGGTGATCAGAAAAAATATTGATGACCCATAAATAACAAATAATTCCAATAAGGATTGCTGCAACTGCCAAAGAGCTAACAATCCACACCCGATTGATAATAAATACAGTTTTTAGTTTTTTACGTTTGGTAATGAATTTTAAACTCACCACTGTCAGAAGCCAAATAATAAATAATGATCCAAGGGGAAGCGCCCAAAACAGAAAAGTTCCATATTGAGCTTCTTTCCAATAGGAGCTGAAATTCTGAAAAAACTCGTTCATACTAAGCAAGTATTATTTTTGTGTCTGACTTGTTTCCTAAATCGCTATGAAAGCCATAAGTAACAATCTCTGCCACCGTATCCTTCTTCAGCGAAGCGACCTGTTTATAAGGGAGACTGAGACTCTCAGAAGAAAGTTTTGTATCACCCGAATAATCCAAATAATTTACAAATAAAGGCACGTATTTAATCTCAAACCCGGTCACCTTGATTTTCTCAATGATTTCTTTTGTGTATTTTCCAAATGCATTTTGCAAAGTAACGGTTAACTCAGAGGATGATGCAGTAAATTTATCCATGTTTCTGAACTCTTCAGCTAATATAAGAATACTGCTGCTATATTTTTCAAAAAATTCCTGGAACATAACGCGTTTAAACTCTCTTAGTTTTTCTTCATTGCTGCTGATGGCCTTGAAGTTCTTGATCAGTTTTGCATCCGTAATTGCTCCCGATTCTTTAATGCCAAAGATTTTCTGTTCCCAGTTGCCTGTTGTTGAAGGCTTGGTTAACTCAAACTTTAACAGCAACTGACCTATTATGACAGCTTCATTCTTTCCAGTTTGATTCAACTTTTTATAATATTCATAGGCATCTGATGTAACCTGGTTGCATAAAGATAGGTATTCCGTGACATTTCTCGTGTAATTTACCAGGAAATCAACAATGATAAATCGTTCATTGATCTGGTTGAGTTCTGATTTTACAAGCTCTATCGCTTTATTTGCTTTGTTTGTTTCATCTTTGGATGTGGCGAGTTGTTTTAGGGCTTCGTCTTTCTCAGTCTTAAGGTCTTTGATTTTCCCATCCAAATTTTTATTTTCCTTTTTAAGTGTGTTTACTTCTCCTTCCAACCGATCGATTTCCTTACTCGATTCGAAACTTTTGTTTATCGATTGAATTTTCCCCAGTATTTCATTTTTCATTAAAGTAAGCTGCTGGGAAATATCAGAAGCAGATTGTAATGAAATTTGAGATATATTACTGTCGCTTTGCTCATGTGGTATATATTCCCGAGAGGTATTTTTCGGTTTTTGTATTTCAGATGCCTGCTCTTCAGGGTTGTTTGAAATCTTTTTAAATAGGTTGGAAAAACTGGAACTATAACCAATGATGAGACTTGTTCCTTTTAAACGAAGATTTTTCTTAATTGTATTCCTGTTATTCACTGTGCTATTAATGTATTCCTTTGGAATTATGGTATTATATTTAATTAATTTCTTCAGACTGATCCCATACATTTCGGCAAATTCATCGAGAGAATCCATATCGAAAATAGCGATTTTTGGCTCCTTAGATCCACGTAATCGCTTTCTTAAGATAAACCACCATATGGAAAAAAGGATTCCGAAAAAGACTACACATGCTGCGCATAGATAAGCTATTTGTTTGAAATTATTCCAGAAATTCCATTTGGAATATTCTTTAAAAGTCTGTGTTATTTCTTCTGGATAATAGAATAAAGTAGTTGAATTTGGAATAAGCAGACGAAAAAAAGTCCCACAAGAATCCTTACTCATTGTATACTTGCTGATATTGTTAAATTTCACAAAAATATTTTCATTTTCCGAAACAAGAAATGCTTTATCCCTACTTGAAAAATAGTCAAGGCTGATTTCAAATTCCTTCTCATTTATTGGCTTAATTAGCATTAATTTAAATTTTCCCCAATCGTTTGTCGGGTTTTTAAGAATAAATGCAGCATCTAATGGAACATTAATCGTATCAGTGCAGAATAGTATTTGGTATTTATCATGAGGATAATTTAAATTTACAACAAGATAAATTTCATTTTTGTAAAAATGCTTCCCCGATATTGTAGTTTCATGGGTAAATTTCAAATATTTGTTTTCTGCACTTGCAAAAACTGAAATCCCAATGAGAAGGATAACCATGACAATAAACTTTCTTTTCATATTCAGTAATTTTATTTTACAACCCAAGTGTAATGATCTTCATTCTCTTCATCAATTTCCTGGTCGGAAACACTACCTTTTGCAATAATTACCTCATTTGATACAAGACGAACAGCACATTCGACATCATCATTTTCGTTTACTTTCATTGCAACTTCAGAAGTTATTTGTGGTAAGATAATACTTGCAATTTTGCTGAATTTGTGTTTCTCATTTTCTTCGATTATTTTGTTGGCATCTTTCCCCATTATCTGATAGAAGTTCACTTTATTTCCATCAAAATCAAAGGCATCTCTTATTTTCTTTTCGCCTGAATAAAAATCGGCCCCTTCTTTTTCAACATCAAAAACACTACCCATTTTAACAAGTTCATGGTATTCTGGAATACTTCCCTCTGTCTTCTTAAACCCAAATGATGCGTTTGTTTTGAGATTATTACGTTTTATTGCATTCTTATTTATGCCATACCAACAGGTTCCTTTTGCAACAGCAGTTTTCGATTCTTCCAGCTGTAATATAACATGTCTTTGCGTCATGCCAAGGGACTTCAGTTGCTCTTCCACCGTTTCTTTAATCATTGGGAAGTAAGTGCTCCTGCCTGAAAAGATCACTGTATCAATTTTGATCTTGTTTGAAAGTCTTACAACTTCATTTACTGAATCAACAACATTATCATAGATTGTTTTAACAAGCTCCGGATGCTTAAACAATTTGCATTGGTTCTTTGCTCCCCTTTTGAAGTAACTATATAATTCACTTGATTCCTCCTCAATTTTAATTGAAAGGCCAAGAGCTTCTTTTACTGTATCTTCCAGTTCCCCTGTAGATATTAGATATGGCTCAGTGGTTTTGTAGTAGCGTCTGGATATCTCCAATTTGATAGCTTCTGCTTTCTTCGCAAGAGAAATAATTCCACTATTTGTATTATACTGATTGAATTCAGGAAATTCGTTTACGAATCCCAGAATAATCTTCGCTAAGCAATAATCCAGTGTGTCTCCACCAATTCCGTAACCTATTTTCCCCAAAAGATCTACTTCATATTTTATTCCGTTATTTTCTTGAATAGTATTTGCATTAACGGCCGTTGCATTTAAGGTAGCACCTCCCATGTCAAATACGAGAATGTTTTCCTGCTGAAAAGTGTTTTCATTTGTACTGAGCCTTTTGTAATTGGATAAATAATAGAATAAAACTGCCTCTGCCTCATAAACAAACCGTATATCTGTAAATTGATCAAGCTTTCTTATACAATCAACCATGTCCTGGATCTTGTTGATTGTAAAATTATTTGGTATAGCAACAACAGCCCTTTTGGGGTTAAATCTATTATCATCCTGCAGGTATTCTTTGGCATTGAAACCACCTTTTTCGAGATAATTCACGGCATCATCAAATAGTCCCTTTACAAGCAGTGAGGCAAGATCCTTCCCTTCAAATTTCAATTGACAATTATTTGAAAATGTTATCTCCTTAATGTCCTTATACCCTAATAGTTTTTTAATTGACCGAAAACCTTGATACCTCTTTGTTTGGTCATTAAATACTGTTTTTGCAGCAAACCCATATTTGTATATATTTTTCGGCAAGTCTGACCCATTGGGTTTATATTTTTCCGAGATATCAAAAACAATAATGGACGGAATTATTTCCTGCTTTGTCCTGTCCTTACTCAATATGATGTTTTCCGTTGAACTGCCCACTGCAACGCACGATCCAGTGGTTCCAGGGTCAAATCCAACCCACACCACACCAAGATCAGGCCCCAGGTGAAATTTATATTCCAATTCTGTTCTTCTTTCACATTCAAAGACCAGCACAGATTTAACCGCGACACCTTCAATTGCCACCTTCATCAATTGTGGCTCTTTTAGTTGTAATGTAATGTCGTTTTGCCTTACACCAATTACAAAAGAGAACTGATTATTCTTCCCCACTGAAACTGGCATGATATGGCCAGGTGAATACTCATTTAATATGGAAACACTTTCCTTAATGAAAACCTCAAATCCAGGGATTAGTTTTACAATCTGGATTTTAAATAAGACTTTTGGACTCCAGTTAAATATATAATTTGGACGTTTATAAAACACTTTCCCGTAAACCATTAAGTGATCTTCACGGGTATTCCAATTTTTGTATGGAGTGTTGAGCCTTCCTTGATCATTGTAATTTATGACTTCAAAAGAATCAAGATAGCCTTCTACCTTCATAGCTATCCCTACAGGTTTTCCATACAAAATCATGAAAATAACTATTATAAGGAGAATTACAGTTGGGATAATGTATAAC
>Ga0118677_10004865_pt1 | contig 24063 bp, 18 predicted proteins | sample AliMusrvi5mmetaG_FD_86154 | JGI IMG/M metagenome (GOLD analysis project Ga0118677, IMG submission 86154)
CTTCCTTCAGACTCGCAGTCACCCGCGAAACCCTTGCCTCTGGCTAACTCTTCCCCTTGCCGGGCGAGTAGAGGACTTTCACCTCCAAGTAGGTGCGCCCTGCCGGGCGCACCAAAAAAAAGGCACCGGGATCACCGGTGCCTCGTCTCGCTCTTGTTCCTGCTCTTGCTTTATTGTTGTCCCGTCAAGGCTGTCTCCTGGGTCTTTCCTCTTCAGCGGGCCTCAAACCCGCCGACAACTGAGGCTCACTGTACCCGCGATGACCGGTCGGCAACATCAGGACTTACCCTTTGTCCGCGCGGACGGCGTCTTCCACGATCCATTGCGCAGCCTTTTCCGCAATCATCAGGGCCGGTGAATTGGTGTTGCCGCTGGTGATCATCGGCATCACGCCGGCATCGACCACGCGCAAACCCGCGATCAATCCACCCGGACCGCGCACGCGCAGCCTGGAGTCAACCACGGCCAGCGGGTCGTCCGGGCGACCCATCCGGGTCGTGCCGATCGGGTGAAAGATGGTGGTGGCGATGTCGCCCGCTAGCTTGGCCAGTTCCTGATCGGTCTGGTACTGGATGCCCGGTTTCCACTCCTGCGGTTGATATTTGGCCAGCGCCGGCTGGGCGACGATAGTGCGCGTCAGGCGCAGCGAATCGGCCGCTACCTTGCGATCGGCATCGGTGCTGAGGTAATTGGGCGCAATGGCCGGGGCAACTTCGAAGCTTGCGCTCTTGATGCGGATCGTGCCGCGGCTGGTCGGGTTCAGGTTGCAGACGCTGGCGGTGAAGGCATTGAAGCTGTGCAGCGGCTCGCCGAACGCCTCCAGGCTCAAGGGCTGGACGTGGTACTCGATGTTCGGATGAACCTGCGCCGCATCGCTGCGGGTGAATGCGCCCAGTTGCGACGGCGCCATGCTCATCGGGCCGCTGCGCTTGAGCGCGTACTCCAGGCCGATCATCGCCTTGCCCCACAGGGTGCTGGCCTGGGTGTTGAGCGTCTTGACGCCCTGCACCTTGTACACCGAGCGAATTTGCAAGTGGTCCTGCAGGTTGGCGCCCACGCCCGGGGCGTCGTGCGTGACGGCAATGCCGTGCTGTTGCAGCAGGTCCGCCGGTCCGATACCCGAGAGTTGCAGAATCTGCGGCGAGCCGATGCTGCCCGCGCTCAGGATGACCTCGGCGCTCGCGCTGGCCGTGACCATCTCGCCCTTGGCCCAAACCTCGACGCCCTTGCAGCGCAAGCTGCCGTCGGTGCGGGTTTCGAACAGCAGCCGCGCCACCTGGGCCGAGGTCCAGATCTCGAAATTGGGTCGTGCGTCGCAGTGCGGCCGCAAGAAGGCCTTGGCCGTGCTCCAGCGCCAGCCCTGGCGCTGGTTGACCTCGAAGTAGCCAACACCCTCGTTGTTGCCCCGGTTGAAGTCATCGGTGGGCGCAATGCCCGCCTGCTGCGCGGCCTGCGCAAACGCATCGAGCACGTCCCAGCGCAGGCGTTGCTTCTCCACGCGCCATTCGCCGCCGGCGCCGGATTGCCGCAGCAGCTTGGCGTACGCCTGCGAGTCGTCCTGCAGCAGTTCAGGCAGGACACCACGCGCGCCATGCGCGGCGCTGGCGCCCTTGAAGTGGTCTTCATGCAGCTTGAAGTAGGGCAGGACCTTGTCCCAGGCCCAGCTCGCGTCGCCCGTGATGCCGGCCCACTGGTCATAGTCGCGGGCCTGGCCGCGCATGTAAATCATGCCATTGATGCTGCTGCAGCCGCCCAGGGTCTTGCCGCGCGGGTAGCGCAGCGCGCGCCCATTGAGCCCGGTGTCAGGTTCCGTGCTGTAGAGCCAGTCGGTGCGCGGGTTGCCGATGCAATACAGGTAGCCCACCGGAATATGGATCCAGTGGTAATCGTCCTTGCGCCCGGCCTCGATCAGCAGCACGCGCTTGCCGGCATCGGCCGAAAGGCGGTTGGCCAGCAGGCAGCCCGCCGTGCCGGCGCCGACGATGATGTAGTCGAAGGTGGTGCTCATGGTGGACCCCCTGCTCAGTGCCCGGCCCAGTTCGGTTTGCGCTTTTCCTGAAACGCCTTTTGCCCTTCCTTGGCGTCTTCGGTCAGCGTGAACAAGGCGATCTGGCTCTCGGTGAAAGACATGGCCTGCTCAAACGCCATCGCCTCCACGCCCTTGAGCGTGTACAGGCCGCGCCGGATGGCTGCGGGTGACTTGTCGAGCAGGCGCTCCAGCAGCCACTGCAGCTTGGCGTCCACGTCGTCGTCGACATAATTCACCAGCCCGACTTCGAGCGCCTGGGCCGAACTGATCGGCTCGCCGGTCAGGCACATCTCGTTGAGCGTACGCCGTGGAATCAGGTGCTGCAGCACGCTGAGAACCTGGGCCGGAAAGACGCCGACCTTCACTTCAGGCAGGCCAAATACGGCGTGGCGCGCCGCCACGGCCATGTCGCACATCGACATCAGGCCCATGCCACCGGCCATGCAGGCGCCGTTCACGCGCGCGATCAGCGGCACGCAACTGGCGCGCGCCACGCGCAGCAATTGCGCCAGATGGCCGTGCGGCTCGGAGTAATCGGTGGTAAAGGCTTTGGCCGACTGCAGATCGGCGCCAGCGCAGAAGGCTTTGCTGCCGACGCCGGTGATGATAATGGCGCGAATGCCGCGCTCGCCCTGAGCTGCTGAAATGGCCTGCGCCATGGCAGCCAGCACGGCGTGGCTCATGGCGTTGCGACGTTCCTCACGGTTGATCGTGAGCCACAGCACGGCATCGCGCTGTGTCACTAGCAATTCCGGCGTTGGTGAAGAAATGGTCTGATTCAAGCTCTGTCTCCTGTTGGCATCTTTGCAATCATTTTGCCGCAAGGGTACCGCTCGCGGCAGTACCATGCGTGACTACACTAATCGATTCGCTTCTTGTTGACGCATTGTGATTGATAACACCGCAATGACGGAAGATACGCCACGCATCACACGCCAGACGACGGCTGAAGGGCCGGGACTGCTGCTGTCGGGTTGCTGGTCGGCAGCGCAACTGGCGGAGCCCGCGACCTGGCCCAAGATTGAAGTGGAACTGACGGCCTGCGCGGCGCGCGCTGCCGAAAGCTGGACCTGGGATTTGACCGGCCTGCAGCGACTCGACCATACGGGCGCGCAAGTGTTGTGGAACGCATGGGGTCGCCGCTGGCCGGCCCGACTGGCGCTGACGCCAACCCAGCGCAGCATGCTGGACCGCGTTGCCAGCTACACCCGGACGCCACCGGCTCCGACCCGCATTTCCCTCTGGCAACTCTTTCTGGCGCTAGGCGCGATGGTCTGGGTGGTGCTCGACCACCTCAAGTACGCGCTGCGCCTGACCGGACAACTGGCTCTCGACAGCGTCAAACTGGCCGCCGCGCCGGCCAAGGGCCCATGGCGCGATGTGTCGGGACACCTGTACCGCATCGGCGCCACCGCGCTTCCGATCACCGCGCTGGTGGGTTTTCTGATCGGCGTGGTGCTGGCCTACCTGATGTCGCAGCAATTGCGCCAGTTTGGCGCCGACGCCTTCATCGTCAACATCCTGGGCTTCGCGCTGATCCGCGAACTCGGGCCGGTGCTGGCCGCGATCCTGATAGCAGGACGCTCCGGTTCATCGATCACGGCCCAGATCGGCGTCATGCGTGTCACGGAAGAGCTCGACGCCATGCGCGTGATGGGCATTCCCAAGGGTTACCGGCTGGTGCTGCCGCGCGCCATCGCCATGGCCATCGCCATGCCCTTGCTGACGGTATGGACCACGCTGGCCGCGCTGCTGGGCGGCATGCTGGCATCCGACATGGTGATGGGCGTGACGCCGGCCTATTTCTTTGAGGCGCTGCCGCGCGCCGTGCCGATCTCCAACCTCTCGCTGGCAGTCGGGAAATCGGTCGTGTTCGGCCTGCTGATTGCCCTGATCGGCTGCCACTTCGGGCTGCGCGTTCAGCCTAACACCGAAAGTCTGGGACGCGGCACGACGGCGTCGGTGGTGATCTCCATCACCGTGGTGATCCTGGTGGACGCGCTGTTTGCCGTGGTCTTCAAGGATGTCGGACTGTGAACACCACGGCCGAGCCCGTCGTCGCGATCGAGAAACTCTGGTCGGTGTTTCGCGGTGCCGGGCGCGCCTCTGTGATTCACAAGAACCTGGACCTGCGGATCGAAGCCGGCGAACTGATGTCCATCGTCGGCGGCTCCGGCAGTGGCAAGACGGTATTGCTGCGCCAGATGTTGGGCCTGGAGACGCCGGCACGCGGCAGCGTCACGGTACTGGGCCAGCCCGCTTCTCAGATGGGTGACGAGGGCGCGGCCAGCCGCATCGGCATGCTGTTCCAGCATGGCGCGCTGTTCTCGGCTTTCACGGCGCTGGAGAACATCGCCTTTCCGCTGCGTGAACTCAGGACCCTGCCACGCGATCTGGTGCGCGACGTCGCCATGGTCAAGCTGCAGATGGTCGGACTCGACCCATCTCAGGCGCACAAGATGCCGGCTGACCTCTCGGGGGGCATGATCAAGCGAGTGGCGCTAGCCCGCGCCCTGGTGATGGACCCGCCCCTGCTGCTGCTGGACGAGCCCACCGCGGGGCTCGACCCCGACAGCGCCGACGCGTTCTGCACCTTGTTGCTGTCCCTGCACCGGGAGCTCGGTTTGACCGTGGTGATGGTCACGCATGACCTGGACACCCTGTTTGAGCTGAGCACGCGGATCGCCGTGGTCGCCGACAAACACATCATCGTCAACGGCACGCCGGCCGAGGTGATGGCTTGCGATCATCCGTTTGTGCGCGAGTTCTTTCTTGGCGAGCGCGGTCGGCGCGCCGCGTCCCTGTTGCACAAACCCCCGGCATCGGTGTAGAAAGAAAACCTGACATCACAACCATGGAAAACAAATCCCACGCTCTGGCCGCCGGCGCCTTCGTGCTGCTGCTGGCGGGACTGCTCGTCACCCTCGCCGTCTGGCTGACGCGTGATTCGCGCCAATTGCGCGTCTATGAAATCACCAGCCAGGAAGAGGTCACGGGTCTTCAGCCCGAAGCCTCGGTTCGCTTCAAGGGCGTGACAGTGGGCAAGGTCACGCGCATCGGCTTCGACCCGCAGGCCGGCAGCCGCGTGCTGCTCCGCATCGCCATCGATGACAGCGCCCCCATCACCACCTCCACCTTCGCATCCCTGGGCTTTCAGGGCGTCACCGGCCTGGCATTCGTGCAACTCGACGACGACGGTCAATCGAAAGTGATGCTGGCGCCGGGCGGCGGTCCGGCCGGGCGGATCCCGATGCGCCCGGGGCTGATGTCCAAGCTTTCCAACCACGGCGAAACGATCCTGCTGGAACTGGAAGAAAGCAGTCGACGCATCAACCAGTTGCTCAGCACCGAGAATCAGAAGAAGCTGGTCACGACGGTTGGCAGCATGGGTCAGGCCGCTGACAGCCTTGCGCATCTGTCCCGCGATGCCGGCCAGGCACTGCCCCCCTTGGTGCAGGATGCCAAGGCCACGCTCCAGGCACTGAAGGCGACGTCGCTGCAGGTCGGTGACAGTGCCGACGAGGCGCGCGCTTCTGCCCGCACTTTCAAGACCGTGACCGAGCGCATGAACGAACCGGGCGGCACACTGGACCAGCTCGGCGCCGGCGCCGACACGCTGGTCAGAACCGGGCAGACACTCAACACCACAACCCTGCCACGCGTCAACCGCGTCGCCGACGAAGCGACGCGCAGCGCGCGGCAGTTGGGCCGCACGCTGGGCAGCGTTGGTGATAACCCGCAATCGCTGATCTTTGGCAACGCGCCGATCCCGCCCGGGCCCGGTGAACCCGGTTTCTCCAACAGCCCTGGCACACCATGAACATCGCTGATACGCCCGTCTCCCGTTGCGCCGGTCTCGCCGGTATTGGTATTTACGGGATGTGCCTTGTGCTCATCCTGCTGCTGGGTGGCTGCGCCCTGCCAGTCCAGGCCCCGCGCCCGGCGACCTACGACTTCGGCCCCGGGTTGCTGACAGCCGCTCTCACCGACAGCCGTGCCAGACCGCCGATCCTGGTGCTCGAGATGACCGACGCCAACCCGGCGCTCGACAGCACGGCGGTGCTGTACCGACTGGCCTATGCCGACAGCCAGCAGCTGCACCCGTATTCGCTGGCGCGCTGGAGCATGCCGCCGAACCAGTTGTTGCTGCAGTACCTGCGCGCCCAGCTTGGCCGGCATTACACCTTGCTGAGCGCGGGTGAGGACGATGGCCTATCCGGTGCCGGCCCAGCAAGACCAGGGCGATTTACCTTGCGCATCGAACTGGAGGAGTTCAGCCAGCTGTTCACAGCGCCCGACAATAGCGTTGGCCTGCTGCGGCTGCGTGCCACCGTGACCCAGGACCGCGGCACGGGTGAGCGAACGCTGGCGCAGCGCAGCATCGTCGCGCAACGCCCCGCGCCCAGTGCCGACGCCCGGGGCGGTGTCCGCGCAATGACGGCCGCAGCCGACGCGGCGGTGCAAGACCTGGAACATTGGCTGGATGCAGTGAGCCAGCCGTAGACTGGCAGACCTCAAAGTCAAGCGTTCTGAACGCCATCGCTGCAGCACTGGCAAAAACACAACACCGCGAGTGAAAACCGCAAACAACAAGTTGATTTATATCAACTAGCGGCGATAGGATGGAAATCGCACGACCCTTTCCCGGATACCGGTTTATCCTCGGGCCCAGGTCTAACTTGGGGCAGTCCCAGGTATTTCTTTGACCGGCTTAACTGCAAACTGAAAGGCTTTGACATGAAATTCGCACAAATTCTGGTACCCGTCGCCATGGCTGCACTCGCAGTCGCATCCACCAGCGCAATGGCCGCCGTGGACGCTGACGCAGCGCAAGCTCTGTTCAAGAAGAACGATTGCTCCAAGTGCCACTCGGTCGATAAGGCCAAGAAAGGCCCTGCGCTGAAGAAGGTTGCCGCGAATTACAAGGGCAAAGCCGACGCACAAGCCAGCATCATCAAGGCCATCACGACTGGCCCGAAGGTCAAGCTTGACGACGGCTCCCAGGAAGATCACAAGATCATCGACACGAAAGATCAGGCTGCGCTGAAGAACATTGCCGACTGGATTCTGGCGCAGTAATAGCTGACTTGTTCCATTGAGCACGTGGTGATTCAAGAAATCAGGATTGAACTGCATAGGTAACGGTGTTGCGCTGACGGCTTGGAGCCGTTGGCGGCATGTCGTTCAACCAAGAAAAGACGACGGAGAAGAAATGAAACATTCATTGGCTCGATGGGGCACAGCTTGCCTGGTATCTATCGCATTGGCGGGTTGCGGCGGCGGCGGTGGTGGCGTTTCAACGCCGACGCCACCGGCCGGCATCCTTGGCGCCCTGAGCGCCGCTGCGGCAGTGGCAAGCAACGACACGGCCACCAATAGTGCGGCGCCGTTCACCGTTCTGCAGGGCGCCGGCATACCCGCCGTAACGATCAACAGTCCACCCAAGATCAACTTCGCCGTGTTTTCAGATGGCGCAGTCAAGTCCGACCTGGCCATCACCAACGTGAGTTTTGCCATTGCCAAACTGGTGCCGGGCACCAATGGCGACCCGGACCAGTGGGTCAACTATATCTACCGAAAAGAGACCGCGACCGTGGGCGTCGGGCCCGGCGGCAGCTTGGTGCCCGTCGCTACCGCATGGCAAGCGACCACCGATGGCAAGCAGACGGACCCCACCCTGCTGGCCGCCCAGCTGGTTTACAACTCCGCCGGTTACTACACCTACACCTTCAAGACCGATATCAAGGACATCGCCCAGACCAATGGTGTCGTGTTCGAGCCCGGCCGTACCCATCGCGTCGCCATTCAACTCAGTTACAAGAATGCGGCTGGCGCCACGGTACTGGTCAACCCTTACGTCGACTTCACTATCGATGCCAACGGCAATTCAGTGCTGGTCACCGATCCAGCCAAGACGCGCAAGATGACCGATGTGGCGTCCTGCAACGGTTGTCATGAAAAACTTGGCCTTCACGGTGGCGGTCGCGTCGATACACAATACTGCGTCATGTGCCACAACCCTGGCACCACAGATGCCAACAGCGGCAACGTCCTGACGCTGTCAACCATGGTGCACAAGATCCATGCTGGCAAGAGGCTCGCCACCGCAATCGGCGGTGAGGACTACACGATCTGGGGTTACCAGAACAGCATGAACAGCTACGCCGACGTCGGCTTCCCGCAAGACCTGCGCAATTGCACTGTCTGCCATTCTGGCGCCAATCCGGCCACCCCGCAGGGCGACAACTGGAAGACCCAGCCCAGCAAGGAAGCCTGCCTGACCTGTCACGCAAACAACGATGGTTCGGACTGGGACGCCAACCACAAGCCGATCGCCGGCACACTGGTCGCCGCTGGCGCACCGGCCAAGGCATTGAGCAACCAGCAATGTGCCCATTGCCACGGGGTCGGTTCGGTCCTCTCCGCAGAGAGCGTGCATTGGAACCAGGCTCAAGTCAATGCCGCCAAGTACAAGATGAACATTGAAAGCGTAGCCTTCAACGATACGAGCGACCACACGGCCCGCAGCGTGACCGTCAAGTATTTCCTGTCCGACCCGACCGGTGGCAACACCGCCTACAACCTGGTGACGTCAGACTGCACTGGCACCGGCACCATCACCTGCGCCAACACCACCAAATTTGGCAACCTGCGCTTCTACCTTGCCTACCAGAACATGGTCGGTCAGACTGACAGCGTGACCGAGTACTCGGCCTACAACAACGGCGGCAACAGCGCCAATGCCTATGCCTACAAGGGCAGCAACGATGGCAACAACCACTACACGGTCAGCATCCCGGTGCCGGACGACACGAGCATTGCCGTCGCCAAGGGCACGGCCCGCGTCATCAGCATCGGGCAAATCGTTGAACACCAACTGGCGGCTACGTCCGGAACCAACCCAAGGCCTGAAGTGACACCGACGGTGCTGGTCAACACCGGCGTGCAGCACACCGCGGCCGAACTGGCGCTCACCGGCACGTTGCAAGCACGCCGCACCGTTGTTTCCAACGAAAAATGCAATGTTTGCCACGGCTTGCTGGGGACCGCTTCCGGTTCCAACACCTTGCCCAACGCCTTCCACGGCGGGGCTCGCAACACGGTTGAGGCCTGCGTGGTCTGCCACGATGCAAACCGGATGTCGAGCACGATCATGACCAATGGCCTGGCCCTCAACGAGTCCTACCAGTTCAAGCGCATGATCCATGGCATCCACGGCAACTCCAAGCGGACCTACCCGTTCACGCATGGCAACACGGTTGTGGGCGCGTTCTGCAATCCGGCCAACACCAGCGCCATTGCGACGGCGGCGTGCGACGGGACGCTGAAGTTCCTCACCGGTGTTGAAAATTACGCCGCCGAGGTTGCCTGGCCAGGCGCCAGCCTCAACTGCAACACCTGCCACGTCAACAACTCCTACCAGCGCGACCTGAGTCCGCTCGGTGCAGTCGTCAAGAAGGATGCGGGCGTCACCGACCCGGGCCAGTGGAAAGTGATCTCGCCCAAGGCCGCCACCTGCACCTCGTGCCATGATTCCGCCACGGCGCAAACGCACGTCATCAACTACGGTGGCGCTACGTTTGGCACCCGTACCCAGACCGACGTCGGCACTCTGCTGCCCGTTGCAACCGCCGTGCCGCGCGAGTCTTGTGATGACTGCCACGGCAGCGGCGGCTTCAAGAGCGTGGACATCATCCACGGTCTGAAATAGCCATGCATCGCCGCGCGTCGGTAACTGTTTTGAAGGGATTTGGGATGCAAATCAAGAGATCAATGGCCATTGTTGGCCTGTGCCTGGCGGGCTTGCTCGGGCCGTTCGGTTCAGTCCAAGCCGCCGACGAGGTCGGCGCCAAACTGTGCCAAACCTGTCATGACGAAGACGATCGGCCCGATATCAGTAAGACCGCGCACGGCTTTGCCACGGATGCGCGGGTGCCGGACTGCATCAGCTGCCACGGTCCCAGCCCGACCCACGCAAAGAAGCCGCCGGGCGCGCCGACACAACCCAAACCGGATCGCATATTCACCAAGAAGTCAGCTCTACCCGCGAGCGAGCGCAGCGCCGCCTGCCTGAGCTGCCACGTCAATGACCCCAAGCGCGCGTTATGGGCTGGCAGCCAGCACGACGCTGCCGATGTTGCCTGCAGCGCCTGCCACAAGATCCACGACAACCAGGACAAAGTGCGCGACCGAGCCACCCAGGCCGAGGTTTGCTACACCTGCCACAAGGAGCAGCGCGCCCAGATGAACCGGCCGTCGCATCATCCGGTGCCCGAGGGCAAGATGGTTTGCTCGGATTGTCATAACCCTCACGGCTCGGCCGGCCCAAAGCTGCTCAAGCGTGACAGTGTCAATGACACCTGCTACACCTGCCATGCAGAAAAGCGCGGACCCTTCGTCCATCAACATGACCCGGTGACCGAGGATTGCACCAACTGCCACACCGTCCACGGCAGTGTGGTGTCACCCATGCTCAAGATGCGCGCGCCGCTGCTGTGCCAGCAATGCCACACACCGCACGCGACCGGCAAGGTGGGAGCCATCGGTGCGCCGTCGGTTGGCACCAGCGGCAAGAACACGACCAATCTCTGGCAAGGCCGCAGCTGCCTGAACTGCCACACGCAGATTCACGGCTCCAACAATCCGTCGAGCACCAATTCGACGCTACCGCTATTCATGCGCTGAGGTACGGAGAAAAATGATGAGCACATCGGTTTTTTCATTTAACTTTCAGCGCAGCGCAGTGGCCATCGCGGCCTGCGCGGTCTGCATGGCGGCATTCACGCAGAGCGCGAATGCCCAGACCATCATCAGCGTCGGGGCCGGTGCCGTCAGTGGCAGCACCGCAGACCGCGCGCTGTTCGGCCAGTACAACGGTCTGGGAGAAGACCGCAACCTGGTCGGCATATTGGGCATTGATTACAGTATGCGGGATCAGGATGCCGGCCAGTGGCTGGACATCAAAGGATCAAACCTGCTGGGACACACGCGTGAACTCGGTCTGGTCTGGAAGAACCCGGGTAGTTGGAAGCTCAACGCCAACTATGGCGAGTTGACCCGCTACGACCCCAGCACCATCAACACCGGGCTGCTCGGGGCAGGTTCCACCACACCGCAGGTCGTGCCGGTTGCAGCGGGCGCCGGCAGCGACCTTGCGCTGCAAACCAAACGCACCAGCCTCGGCCTGGGTATGACCAAGATCATCAGCCCCGCCTGGCAGATCGCGCTGGATCTGAAAACCGAGAAGAAGGAAGGCTCGCGCCTTTTCGGCATTGGCATGAACTGCCCTTCGGTGATCGCCGTACCCCAGTGTGGCGCCAACACCGGTTGGGCGCTGCTGATGCTGCCAGAGCCGATCAATGCCAGCACCAGCCAAGTTGAAACCCGCGTCAGTTACGCGATGGATAAGCTGCGCTTCAGCCTTGGCTACTACGGCTCGTTCTACCGCAACAACAACGACACCCTCAACCCCAGCGTACCTGGCAGCCTGAATGCCAACGCCGGTCTAATCAACATCCTCAACCAGCCGTTGGCGCTGGCCCCCGACAATCAGGCGCATCAGTTTGACCTGAGCGGCAGTTTTGACCTGGCTCCGAGCACGCGCACGACCTTCAAACTGGCCCGCGCCATCGCCACACAAAATGTCGATTTTGCGAGCGCTGGGTTGACCGGAGCACCGGCCGGCGTCAGCAATCTAGGCGGCAATGTCGCCACCAATCTGGCCAAACTCAGCCTCACGTCGCGTCCGGTCAAGGAGCTCTCCCTGCTGGCCGACTGGCGCTACGAGAATCGACAGGACGACACCCCCATCGCCTTGTACAACTCCGAGGGCACCGCCACCTACACCAATCAGAGTTTTCCGAACCGCAAGACCAAGGGCAAGTTGCAGGCGAGCTGGCAGTTCAATAGCGACTACCGTGGCACCCTTGGTGCGGACTACGAGACCATCGATCGTGGCGTCTTCACCGCAAGCAGCGCCATAGCCGGCGTCAGTGCACTGCGCCAGCAAACGCAGGAAACCGGTGTTCGCGCAGAATTGCGCCGGCGTATGTCAGACAACGCCAGTGGCGCTGTCACTCTGTCGAGCAGCAAGCGCACAGGCTCCAACTGGCTCAAGGACAACAACGGTCTGGGCGTGACCGAGGTCACCGACGTGAGCAACCCGGTATTGGGGTTGCCGTCGACTTCGATCCTGCCGCCGACACTGGCAGACCGCAAGCGCAACAAGATCAAGATCTTTGCTGACTGGCAGCCTAGTGAAGAATTGACGCTGCAGTTCAGCGCCGAAGGTGGCAAGGACCAGTACGACGTGCCAACGGTGTACGGCCTGCAGGACACGCGCATGAACCTGCTTGGCGTCGACTGGACCTACGCTTTGTCCGACGCATGGGCCATCAATGGTTACCTGTCGCGCGGTCAGCAGACCCTCAATCAGGCACTCCCGGCAGGCTACCTGATGGCATTCAACGACACCAGCCTCAACGCCAGCATCGGTTTTGCCGGCAAGACCACTTCCAAGATCGAACTCGGCGGCAACCTGCTCTACGTCAACGACAGAAGCATCTACGCCCAGGGGCTTGACGCCAGTGCCGACGCCTACAGCGCCGCGCTGCTGGCATCGACCGGCGGCTTGCCGGACATCGTGTTCCGCCAGACAGCGCTCAAGCTGTACGGCAAGTACGCCCTGGACAAGACCTCGTCGGTGCGCGTCGATCTGATCCATCAGCGCACCAGCATGAACGACTGGGCCTGGGGTGCCAACGGTGTGCCCTTCGTCTATTCCGACGGCACCACCGTGATGCAACAGCCGACGCAAAACGTCAGTTTCATCGGCGTCACCTACAGCTACCAACTGCCCTAGCCAGTACCCGGGCGTTTTGTAAACGCCCGGTTCTAATTCTGTGAAGTTTGATATACCTCAAACTTGCAGTCCACTAGCACACTGAGAATGCACACGTGTAATGTGTGTGTAAATTGACAATCTGTGTCTTCAACGTCAACGCCTAAGGAGGCAATAGTGAATGATGTAACCCTGTCGATGAAAAATCGACGCACCCCCCTTTGGACCAAGCTCGCCACGGCGAGCCTGTTGTCCATCGCCATCGCCGGTTGCGGCGGCGGCAGTGACGGCGCCACTGGCGCTACTGGCGCCGCTGGCGCCGCCGGTGCCACCGGTGCAACTGGTCCGGCTGGTGCAAACTTAGTCGCCACGGTCAATTTGGGTAGCAACACCGCAGCCCCGACGGCCGCTGCTGCTGCCGCTTGGGCGGCTGTTGCACCGCAAGTCACGGTGAGCAGTGTTTCCATTGCCAGCCCTCCTGTGGTCAACTTCTCAGTCAAAGACGCCGCCGGCAATCCGGTCGTGGGCCTGGGCGCTTACTCCCAAAGCTCCACCGCCACGGTCAAGAGCCTGGCCAACATCGCCTTCACCCTGGCCAAGCTGGTGCCCGGCACCAACGGCGCGCCCAGCAAGTGGGTCAGCTATATCGTCACCAAACCGGTGACCGTCGCTCAGCAAGCGGGCACTTTGGGTGCTAACGACGTGTGCGACTCAGCCACAGCGCCAACCGTGTGCGGCACCTTCCCGACTACCGAGAAGGAAGGCACATTGGTCGATAACGGCGACGGCACCTACAAATACACTTTCTACCGCGATGTCACGAAGGTCGACACCATTGTCGCCAGTCTGATCGACAAGGGTGCAGCCAAAAAGGCTGATCTCGGCACTGCAGCCGACCTGAAATATGACGCAAACGCGACGACACGCCTGGGCATCATGATCAGCGGCAGCGCGCCCGGCACCGGCACCAATACGCCGACGGCTGTGCAAACCGTCGCGCCAGTTCCGATGGTCAATACCGTCAACGTCGCCTATGACTTCATCCCGGCCACCGGCAAAGCTGCAGTCCCCGGTACTGACAAGACGCGCACCGTCGTCGCCAAGGATTCCTGCGCGACCTGCCACGCCGGGAAAGGTATTGGCCACGTCAGTATCACTTCGGCCTCCAATGGCATCCCCGCTGGAAGTTTTGTCGGTCGCAATGATCCAAACTTCTGCGTGACTTGCCACACCGACCAGACCAAATTTGGTTTCGCACCGGTGACCACAACCGCGACCGGCTACTCAGGCAGCTACTACCGGGTGCCCACTGGCGCTGCGGATAGCGGCCAGGAATCAGCCTTCCTCTACCCGCGCATGATTCACCAATTCCACATGGGCGACGAGCTGACCAAGACCGGCTACAACCTGAATGGGCATTGCACTGACAACACCGCAACTTACAACGCACAAAGTTCTGGTCTGGGCGAGTGCTTCAACAAGGTTGGCTTCCCGCAGGAACGACACAATTGCGCCGTCTGCCACGCGGGTGCTACAACCGCTGCCGGCGGTACCGCGGTGAAGACCACCGATGGCGACAACTGGAAGAACGTGCCCAACCGTATGGCTTGCGGCGCCTGCCACGATGGTATTAACTTCACGGATGGTACAGGCACTACGTTGAACGGTGTCTATGCCGGCCACGTTGGCGGTGCCAAAGCTGACGACAGCCAGTGCACGTTGTGCCACGGCGCGGCCGACATCGTGACCTACCACGCTGTCCCGGTCGCCACCGCGAATAACCCGACAGTCATTGCCGGCGTGTCCTCGATTTCGTATGCCATCAAGAGCGTGACTTTGAATGCCAGCAGGCAACCAGTGGTCAGCTTCACGATCACCAAGGATGGTGCTGCGGTGACTTCGCTTGCCGTGCCGACGCTGGTGACGAACGCGGCATCCGGTGCCCAGGTGGTTTCCCCCGCTTATGAGCCAATCGCTGGGTTCACAAGCGGCCCGAGCGTCTATGTGCTTTACTCTGTACCTCAGGATGGCAACGCAGCACCGGCGGACTTCAACGTCTCTCATAGCGCCAGCCTGACCAACCTGTTGGTCGCCAGCGGTTCGCAGAAGGCGGGTTCCCTGACTTACGACAGCACTAACAAAGTCTGGGTAGCCACTTTGACTGGCGACTTGGTCGGTCAACCTGCTTCCGCTGGTTGCGCGGCAGTTACCGCACCCACAGTGGCCACCTGTATTTCTACTGTGACAACTGGCACGAACAAGTCTCCTGTTCTCGCCAGCCCGATCGTGGTTCCCGCTGCAGCGAAAATGCTGACGGGCGCGATCATCGGCACCTTCACGCAGAATTCTGGCTTCCCAACCACTTTGGGCGCAAGCTACGTTGCAGCCAACGTGTCGGTCAATCCGACCATCTCGGCTTCGGGTGGTCTTGCTATCCCGTCGATGTTGCAAAAGATGACGGCCACTGGGTTCACTGGACGCCGGGTGATTACCGCTACCGCCAAGTGCAACGCTTGCCATGATCAACTTGGCACCATGCCCAACTTCCATGGTGGTGCACGTAACGATCCGACGGCATGCGCCTTCTGCCATACACCAAATCGGAATAATGGCGGCTGGGCGGTGGATTCCCGCACGTTCATCCACGGCATCCACGCCGGCAAGCAGACGAATGGCGCACCGAGCACCATCCGGACCACACCCTACACCTGGAATGCAGGCTCTGTCGCCAACCCTAATGGCTGGGAAAAGACGCTGTATCCGGGCGTGATCAAGAACTGCAGCCAGTGTCACTTGGATAACACCGTGAATTTCGGTGCGACCGGCGGCGAGACTGTTGCTCCCACGTTGCTTGGGCCAACTCTCGCAACAGGCGCGACCACTGCAAGTGCGTCCTCGGCACCGTATATCACTTCTAAGTGGAACTACGGTAACGCCTTCGGCTACGCAGTTGCCGGTGCAACGCTTAGCGCCGTTACGCCTGCTGATGGCAATGGAGCTGCAAGTCTTACAGTACTGCCAGCACACGTTGCTGTGAGTGGTGTTGTTAATTATTTTGACCTGACGGCAACTCCCCCCGTGTGGAAAACTACCACTGTTGGCAGCGTTGCAGGTTTTGAAATTGTTGTGCCGCAACCGACCACGTTGATCAGCTCGCCGATCGCCTCGGCCTGCTTCGCCTGCCATGACACCAGCTCGGCAAAGGCGCACATGACGACCAACGGCGGGGCGATCTACGAAGCCCGCAGCACGGCTCTCACCAAGAGTGAAGGCTGCCTCACTTGCCACGGTGCTGGCCGTGAGTTTGATGCAGCAGTCGTTCACAAATGATGGACTCAATCTGATTTCGGCAGGGCTGGAGCGATAAGCAAGAGCCCCGCCAGTCGGACCTAACTAAACAACCCGGATACGGCAACGTATCCGGGTTGTTTCTTTTGGTGGCTTCGATTGCCCATTGCCCCGTGGTCGGCGGTACCGAACCGCAAGTTGTTTCAACGAATCCCAATTCTTTTGCTTGGACGGCGCCACTTGATCTATCGCAAACATCACCTTGCTCAAAACCTCTGCGGTTGACCTAGGACAAACCCTAAGTGCACCGCCCTCTCGAGAATCGGTATCGGTAAAGGGAGTGTAAAGATATGTGTTTTCTTCAGCATCAACGCCTTAGGAGGGTGTAGTGAAATATTTCGATCTATCAAGCAAGAGTCGGCCATCGCCGCATTGGATGAAGTTCGCTGCGGCGAGTCTGCTGGCAGTTGCCTTGGCAGGCTGCGGCGGCGGTGATGGGGCTGCCGGCCCTGCTGGCGCAACAGGGGCCGCTGGCGCAACAGGGGCGACTGGCGCAAGCGGCAAGAATGCCGTTCCAAAAGTGGACGTTGCATCATTGACGACGGATCAATGGGCCAATGCTCAATTTGCCGGTCAGGTCACCAATGTTGACATGAGCAAGGGAACACCCGTCGTTAACTTCAAAGTAAACGATGCAAGCGGTAATGCCGTCGTCGGCTTGGCCAACTTCACCATGAAGAGCGCGACAGACACCTACGCAAAATATCCGGTCACCCAGTTCATCCTGGCCAAACTCATTCCGGCCAGCAACGGTGCGCCGAGCCGCTGGGTCAACTATCAGGTAACGACCGTGCCGAGCGTCAGCGCTCCCACCGTAACAGCTACCACGCCATCGACCGATAACCAGGGCACGCTGGTTGACAATGGCGATGGCAGTTACCAGTACACCTTCTACCGCGACATCACCAAGTCGAAAGATATCGTTGCCGGCCTCACGCTAACGGCTCCGAAGGTCGCAGCGGATCTGGATGACCTGACGTATGACCCGAGCCTGACGCACCGTCTGGCGATCATCATCGGCGGCGCAGCTCGCGGCACCGGCACGGCGGCAACGCACGACCAGAACACGCCTAACGGCGCGGACGGCGCACCAACCATCGCCATGAAGAAGGGCCTCAACCTCTTCTATGACTTCATTCCTGCAACGGGCAAGGCAGTGACCGCAAGCGACGCGCAACGCGAAGTCGTCAGTGTCACGGCCTGCTTTGAATGCCACTCTCGCTTCGAGTTCCATGCCGGCGCGCGCCAGGACACCAAGCTTTGCGTGACCTGCCACACGGATCAGCGCAAGTTCGGTACGGTTGAGGCAACGACCACCGCAACGGGCTATTCCGGCACCACCAGCAAGATCAATGGTTTTGCAGTTGGCAACATTCCCAACTTCATCCACAAACTGCACATGGGTGAAGAACTGAGCAAGACTGGTTATAGCTACGGTGGCATCGCGTTCAATGACGTCACCTATCCGCAGGACCTCCGCAATTGCGTCAAGTGCCACGATGGCGCCAAGACTGCACAAGGTGACAACTGGAAGACCACGCCCAATCGCATGGCTTGTGGTGCCTGCCACGACGGCATCAACTTTGCCACCGGTGGCGGCACGACCCTGGACAACTCTTACGCGGGTCACGTCGGCGGCGCCAAGGCTGACGACAAGTTGTGCGCTACTTGCCACGATGCAGTTTCAATTGCCACCGTCTACCACGTTGCAGTGTTGCCGCCAAACGCCAACAACATCTACACAAATCCGGCTACCGGCAACAACAACACCAACGCGTCGTCCATCGCATCGGTGAAGAGCAACCTGCCAGCAGGCGCAAGCCAAGTGACCTGGGATCTGAAGAGCGTGACACTGAACGCCAGTGCACAACCCGTCTTCACCTTCCGCTTCCTCAAGGATGGCACACCGGTGGTCTTCAACACCTACAGCGCCGGCGTAAAGACCGAGTTGATGGACAACTTCGTCGGTGGTCCGAGCGCCTATCTGGCCTTTGCCGTGCCGCAGGATGGCATTGCTGCCCCGGCTGACTGGAACGCAACGGTCAGCACCTATATCAAGAACGTCTGGAGAGGCACTGGCAAGAACGACGACGGTACCAACATGTCGGCAACGGCTGCAGGAAGCTTGACGTTTGATGCTGCCAGCGGCTACTACACCCTGACTCTGACCGGCGTGAAGATTCCGACCACAGCCAAGATGATGATCGGCGGCATCGGCTACACCTACGGATTGCTGACAACACAACCGCTGACGCAGACCAATGTGACGGGTTATACCTATAACACGACCACCAAGGTCGGCGGCCTGAGTGTTCCGGCACCGAATGTGACGAAGCTCGTTACCGGCACGCTGCCGACCGGCTTTACTACCGCCACGGCACGCCGCGCCATCGTTGAGAATGCCCGCTGCAACGCGTGCCACCAGGCGCTGGGCGTATTCACCGCCAGCACTTTCCACGCCGGACAACGCAACGACGCAGCGACCTGCACCTTCTGCCACAACGTCAACCGCGTCAACAGCGGCTGGGGTGTGAACATCAAGGAAGCAGTGCACTCGATCCACGCTTCGGGCAAACGTGTCAACAAGTTCTCGTGGGAAGCATCCGCAGGAGACAAGTACTGGGAAGTCACCTACCCGGGCGTACTGAACAACTGCGAGCAATGCCACGTGCCAGGTTCGTATGACTTCAGCAACGCCACCAATGCCGCTGCGGTATCGAACCTGCTGTGGACATACGTTGCCACGGGTACAGTGCCGAACCCTGTGAATGTGGTTGTGACGGGTAACGAGGCGATTCCGGGAACCTACTGGTCACCGTTCGTCACGGCTGGCGCTGCCTACGGCACGGGCTACACCACCAACTTCGCTACTGCCAGCTTGACACCTTATGTTGATGCTGCCGGGACCACGCTGGTGAGTTCGCCGATTGCCTCAGCTTGCTTTGCCTGCCACGACACCACAACTGCCAAGTCGCACATGGTGAGCAACGGCGGCCAGCTGTACGTTGCACGTAGCACGGTGACGCCAGCCGCCAGCAGCGAAGCCTGCCTGGTTTGCCACGGCACCGGCAAGGTTGCCGACATCAAGGTCGTTCACCAATAAGCGGCAACTAGCTGCACCAACCAGAAACCCCGGAGGCTGCGAAGCCTTCGGGGTTTTTTCGGTTTTCCAATACACTCACCGTCATCAAGACATCTCAAGAAAGTTACTCATGAATTTCAGCATTGCCAAGTCCACATTGATCGCCCTCACCCTGCTGCTGTCTGCAAGCTGGTCCAACGCCGCTGACAGCAAGGCTGCATTGCCGCAGCCGGCTGCCAGCAAAGCTGCTGCCAGCACGAAGAGCGCCAAGTCGGATGCCGCCGCCAAACGCAAGGCCGCTGCCAAGATTAAATTGGTCGACATCAACAGTGCCAGCAAAGACGAGTTGAAGAAGCTCCCCGGCGTCAAGGATGCCGAGGCCGACAAGATCATTGCGGGTCGCCCTTATGGCAGCAAGGCGTGGTTGGTCACGCACCACGTCATTGACGCCGGCGTTTACGAAGGCTTGAAGGGCCTGGTCATCGCCAAGCAACCGAACAAAGATGCTGCCCAGAACGCTGCCCAGTACCAGAAGAAGAAATAACGCGCATTGAATCGTCAGGATGTTGATTTGTATCAATAGGGGTTTGCCCGTCAATGGCGTCGAGCGACTCAACCACGGTGCGACAACAGCCTTCGCCATGAGGAATCTCAGATAAAATCCCGTCGCGAGAAGCGGTAGGCTGCAACACATGCTTACCGTTTTCCTGCGCTGATCCCATTGCCACTCGCTTTGTTTGTCAGCCGTAGTTATTTCCGTCGCGTTAAGTTAACTCAATCAACCTAAACTGAAGGACGATCCCATGAAACGTATTCTCTTAGCCACGCTTGCAGCTGTCGCTACCATCGCCATCACTTCACCCGCGTTTGCCGATGAGGCGCTCGCCAAGGAAAAGAAGTGCGGCACTTGCCACTCAGCTGACAAGACCAAAGTCGGCCCGAGCTACAAGAACATTGCTGCCAAATATGCCGGCCAAGCCGGTGCTGCCGACAAACTGGCTGGCGTCATCGCCAAGGGCGGTTCCGGCTCGTTTGGTTCGACCCCTATGCCCCCGACAGCTGGTATCAGCGATGCTGACGCCAAGAAACTGGCTGCCTGGATCCTAGCCACCAAATAAGTGAAATTCGGGGCCTGGCGTCACCGGATGCGCCCTGCACCACAGCAAGAAAGGCCCGCATATGCGGGCCTTTTTTTGTCCTCCGTCGCCGTCCATTTGGCATGGATATCGAATCAAGAGCGCCCACTACGGATCGACATTTCAAGCCTTATCTGGGCATATAATATTCTGGAGTTTGGCGCTGCATCAGTCAGGATGAAAGACAGTCAGTTGCAGTCGGCTGATGCGTTCATTGATCTACGAGATTCCCCATGAAAAAAGCAATTTTCGGCATTGTGGTTTTGTCCTTGGCCCTGTTTGGATGTGGCGAGAAGAAGGACGCCGTCGTCGTCCCGGCAAAAGGCGATGCAGCGGCCGGCAAAGTAATCGCAGAGAAGTCATGCAAGGCTTGTCATGGCGAAAATGGCGGCGGTGTGGCGCCGGCGATTCCGCATCTGGCGGCGCAGCGCGAAGCCTATCTGCTCGCGTCCTTGAACGAATACAAGAACGGAAAACGCACACACGCGGCACTGCGTGACATCGCAACGCAGATGAGCGAGGCCGATTTGCGCAATGTTGCCGCGTACTTTTCCAGCCTGCCTCCGGTGGCGGCGAGCGCGACGCAGGATGTCAAGCACACCTCTCCCTATGAAACCGGCAAGGCACTTGCAGCAAGCTGCGTCAAATGCCACGGTGAAGATGGCAACGCAAAGACACCAGGCACGCCAACCCTCGCTGGCCAACAACCGCATTATCTGGTTGCCGCCATTCTCGAGTACCACCGCGACGACCGCAAGGCGACCACAATGAAATCGGTCACGCTCGATGACCGCCTAGACGTTGAAAAACTGGCGCTGTATTTCGCAGCACAGACACCGGTGCAGCGCGCTGCGCCAACGAAGGGTGATCCGGTTGCCGGAGAAGCACTCAGCGCCATGTGCGGTGGTTGCCACGGCGCGCGCGGAGTCAGCGTCGACTCCGCAACACCGAGCCTGGCTGGCCAAGATGCCCAATATCTCGGCAAGGCAACCCGGTCTTACCGGACGACACGGCAAAACTGGGGGATGCAACGCTACGTGGCCAATCTGGGCGAGAAGGACATCGACAACATCGTCGCGTTCTATGCTTCTCAGCCACCCAAGGCCGGCGATCAAATTCCGAGTTCCATCCAGGAACTGGCGACCAAGTGCAATCATTGCCACGACCAACAGGACAACCCTGCCATGGCTGCGCCCAAGATGAATGGACAGGACAAGGATTACCTCGTCATGGCCCTGCGCGCCTACCGCGACGGCAAGCGCGAAAGCACGACCATGCACAATATGAGCTTCCCGTATAGCAACGCCATCGTTGAAGGCCTTGCATCCTGGTACGCAAGCCAACCAGCCAAGTGATCGCAATACAGGCCCCGCAATAGGGGCTTGTCAACCAGACCAACCCAACGCGCGCCAATGAGCGCGCGTTTTGTTTGGCCCCGCGAACCGGCCACCTTGTCCCCAACGTTTGCGACGGGTGGCTGCCACACCAACCAAGGCCAAACATGTCACAAACACCACCCTCCTGCCCTCAGTGCACGATGGAGAACACCTACCCCGATGGCATCAACTACGTCTGTCCGGATTGCGGCCATGAGTGGCCCATGGCCGCAGCGCAGGAAGTTGACGACGATACCGTCGCCAGCGTTAAGGACGCCAACGGTCAGGCGCTTGCTGACGGCGATGCCGTGGTGCTGATCAAGGACTTGAAGGTCAAAGGCTCATCGACGGTGCTCAAGATGGGCACCAAGGTCAAGAGCATCCGGCTCGTCGGCGGCGACCACGAGGTCGACTGCAAGATGGACGCCGGCAGTTTCATGCTCAAAGCCTGCTTCCTCAAGAAAGTCTGATCCCCCTGGCAAGGCCTGGCAGCGTCGCTGGGCAGAGGTAGCACTGCGGCGATCATCAAGATATCAGTGCGCTCAGATCGTCGGCTCCAGAGGCAATGCTGCCGATGTCTTGAACGCTTCGAAACCGATGGCACTATGTCTTGGCTGTTTTCGCGACCCGAGAAAGTGAGATTGAAGCGAAGGGCGCGCGGAGAGTGCTGCTACTTTTCGTTATAATTTGCGGCTCGGCGCTTTAGCTCAGTCGGTTAGAGCGATGGAATCATAATCCACAGGTCCGCGGTTCGAATCCGTGAAGCGCCACCAAATATACTCCTCCGGATAATAGGCTCTTTCCACTGAAATGCTAATCCGATGAAAAAAGTCATAATAATTGCAGGTCCTAACGGGGCTGGTAAAACGACTTTTGCACGAAACTTTCTCCCCAAAGAAGCCCAAACTTATCAGTTTATTAATGCTGACCTTATTGCAGCTGGTCTTTCACCTTTTAATCCGGATTTAGCGGCTTTTAAAGCTGGAAGAATAATGCTGAGTGAGATAGAAGCTGTATCTTTATCAGGCCATAATTTTGCATTTGAAACAACCTTGTCTGGTGTTAATTATTTAACCCAAATAAAACGTTGGCAAAATTTGGGATACACCGTGAAACTTTGGTTTATCAAGTTAAGCACATCTGATTTAGCGATTGAAAGAGTCAAATCTCGTGTTAAACAAGGCGGACACGACATTCCTCACGCAACGATCTTGCGTCGATTTACATCTGGTCTAAAAAATTTAGAAAAATTCAAGTTAATCGTCGACTCTTGGGTTATCTTTGACGGTGACGTAGACATACCAAAGTTAATAGATTGGAGCGCCAATGAACACTAAGGACATTCGATTATCTAAAGATCCCGATTTGGCTGGATCCTTCGATGCAATTTTAAGAGCAGGTCAATCAGCTGTAGATCTAGCTATTCAAACCAACACACAAATTGTGACCTTAGTGGACGGAAAAATTGTCTACCGATCAGCAGAACAGCTTAAAAAGGAGCGAGAGCTCAATTCTCACCCAACTGTTTCAATTATTAGGACGATGGAATCATAATCCACAGGTCCGCGGTTTGAAACCGTGAAGCGCGACCAAATTACGGCTATCCACCATTAACGGGGGATGGGCATCTTATTAAACACGATTTATTATTCCATTCCTACCGCATTTTGCCAACACAAGTAACGTGTAATTCTCGAATTAATCATGCTCTTTATGCCTAGTCACCCTAATGGGTCACTTGTGCCATTTTCCCTGGAAACAATGTCTAACTTCGTGACCTAAAGTATGCATATTGGTTGAGACTTTAGTATAGATAGAACAAATATTATTGCCGTCTTCATCTTTATCCCAAAAGCTACATGCTTCCACGGCATATCCAAATCCACCAAATTTTCTTTTGCGACTCTCTGCCTCACAAGTGGCTTGAATATTCTTCACTGGAGTCCAACGAATCTTGGATTCATCCACCATATTTTTTTTAGTGGAGAAGTTTTTTTCTGGGTTTTCGACATAAGCAAATGAAGCTTGGCAAATCAAAAGAATTAAATAAAAAAATATCGTGATTTTTTTGTTTGAATATTTTTTCATAGATAAATTTCCTTTAAAAATTATTTTAAATCAAGTAATTTGCAATGAAAAAAAGAATAAATCTTTTTAATGAAAACAATACGAAGCTGAAGATTAATGTTTGCTTAATAACCAAATCCATTATTTTTCAGATCTTTGCTAAAAATTAAACCATGAAAAAACTG
>Ga0118677_10004866_pt1 | contig 24055 bp, 19 predicted proteins | sample AliMusrvi5mmetaG_FD_86154 | JGI IMG/M metagenome (GOLD analysis project Ga0118677, IMG submission 86154)
CTACGGGACCAGCGCCCGGATCGCCAAAGGAGCGATCATTCGAGCCCGCCATCAGGGGATCAAGGCCGGACTGCTGCGGCCGGTGACCCTGTGGCCCTACCCGCACGCCCGACTGCGCGCCCTGGCGGCCCGGGCGCGCGGCATCGTCGTGGTGGAAATGAGCGCCGGCCAGATGATCGAGGATGTCCGGCTGGCCGTTGGCGACTCGGTGCCGATCAGCTTTGTCGGCCGCATGGGCGGAGGGGTCCCCGAGGAACGCGCGGTCTTGAGCGCCATCCGCCGCCTTGCCAAGGCGCCGCGCCAGAGGACAACCGGCCCATGACCGACAAGCATCAGACGACGACGGGCGCCACCGTCATTCGCCCGCTCTATCGCCGGCCGACTGCGCTCAAAGCCACGCCCACGCACTATTGCCCCGGCTGCGGCCACGGCACCGTGCACAAACTGATGGCCGAAGTCCTGGATAAACTCGGGATTCTCGAACGCACAGTCGGCGTGGCCCCGGTGGGATGTGCCGTGCGCGCCTATTACTACTTGAATTGCGACATCAGCGAAGCCGCGCATGGCCGGGCTCCGGCCGTGGCCTGCGCGATCAAGCGCTGCCTGCCCGATCGCATCGTGTTCTCCTATCAGGGGGACGGCGATCTGGCGGCCATCGGAATGGGCGAGACCATCCATGCGGCCAACCGCGGCGAGAACATCACCGTGGTCTTCGTGAACAATACGGTCTACGGCATGACGGGCGGACAAATGGCACCGACCACGTTGACCGGCCAGCGGACCTCCACCACCCCTGGAGGCCGGGATGCGGTCTTGACCGGCGGCCCGCTGCACATTTGCGAGTTGTTGAATGCGCTCGATGGCCCCTGGCATATTGAACGCGTGGCTCTCGACAGCCCGGCCGGCGTGCGCCGCGCCCGCAAAGCGCTCACCACCGCCTTCCAGGCCCAGATCGACGGCAAGGGCTACAGCCTGATCGAAATCCTATCGCCCTGCCCCGTCCACATGCACCTGGCGCCCGTGGATGCATTGCGGTTCGTAAAGGAAGAAATGACCGCAAGCTACCCGGTCAAAATCTTCCGTCAGGAAGGAAAATCGCTCGCATGACATCCCACCGCATCATGATGGCGGGTGCCGGAGGACAGGGCATCCTGTTCATCGGCAAGCTGCTGGCCAATGCCGCCCTGCGGGAGGTCGCCCACGTCACCTTCATCCCCTCGTACGGCGCCGAAGTACGCGGAGGGCCGTCAAGCTGCCAGGTGATTCTCTCCGACGCCGAGATCTCGTCCCCCGTGGCCGAACGCTTTGACGCCATGATCCTGATGAACCAGGACAGCGTAGCCAGGCTCTTGCCCCAGCTTGCCCGGGGCGGGCTGGCCGTCATCAACCGGTCTCTGTCCCAGGCCGAAGCGGCGCCCAATCGGTTGCTGGTCCCGGCCACGGAACGCGCCGAGGAACTCGGCGACGGCCGCGGCGCCAGCCTCATTATGCTGGGCGTGCTGTTGAAGGCGCGGCCGCTTGTGAGCCCGGCGAGCGTGGAGGCACTCCTGCGCCAGACGTCTGGAAGGAAAGCAGCCGTCCTGGATTCCAACCTCGCCGCCTTTCGCGTCGGACTCGAGGCGTAATCCGCCGACGCTGACGTCCGCCGGCGGGACCGTTCGTCTGGAATTTACGCGAACCCGTCCTGGCCGACTACCGCTCCCGCGCCAAGCCGCGCACGAATGCTTTCAGGTCGCGGGCAATGTCCGGTTGCTTGAGGCCGAACACCAGGTTGGTTTTGATGAAGTCGAGCTTATTGCCGATATCGTAGCGGGTTCCCTCAAACTTCAGACCGTACATGGCCCGCGCCTTCACCATGGCACGCATCGCATCCGTCAACTGGATCTCGTTGTTCTTGCCGCGACCAGTCTTGTCCAGGAACGTGAAGATGTCCGGCGTCAGCACATAGCGGCTGGCAATGACCAGATTCGACGGCGCTTCGGCAGCCGTCGGCTTTTCCACGAAATCCTCGACCAGGTATAGCCCGTTGTTCACGCGGCGCCCCTTGATCACGCCGTATCGGCTGACCTTGGAGCGCTCCACGGCCTCCACGGCAACCACCGATTCCTGGTACCGCTCGAACACGTCCATCAGTTGGCGGATGACCGGCTTGGGGCCGTCCATGACCGTGTCGCCCAGCAGGACCGCGAACGGCTCGTTGCCAACGTGGTCTCGCGCGCATAGCACGGCATCGCCCAGTCCCTTGAGCTCTTTCTGCCACACGAAATGGATGTTGGCCATTTCCGAGATGCGCCGGATCGCCTGCAGTTCCGACGTCTTGCCCTTGGCGGAGAGTTCCGCTTCCAGTTCGAAGCTCCGGTCGAAGTGCTCCTCGATGGCCCGCTTGCCTTTGCCGATCACCATGAGAATATCGCGGATGCCCGCCGCGACCGCCTCCTGGACGACGTACTGGATCGTGGGCGTATCTACGATCGGCAGCATCTCCTTGGGTTGCGATTTGGTCGCCGGCAGGAACCGCGTTCCGAAACCGGCAGCCGGAATGACGGCTTTGCGAATCATGGTTGCATCTCCCCCGTGCTGCGCACGATCGTGGGCTTGAACAGTTTGACGCCGACCGCGGTCAGCCGCTGCTCGAGTTCCTGGTACATGGCTTCGTCCCGGTACACGCCGACGATCGCCCCGCCCGAGCCGGTGAATTGCGCGCTGGCTCCGGCTGACCGCGCCGCATCAACCATCGCGATGTTGCTACGGCTGATGTTGTAGATTGAACGGCGCAGGTCGAACCCCGCGTCGATCAGCGGCCCGATTTTGTCCTTCTCCCCTTTACACAGCAACTCGCGCACCTGTTCCGTCAGACCCGCCCACGTCTTCATGGCCTCGAGCACCACCGAATCGCCCTGCTCCCAGCGGGAACGGATGTTGTTGTGAAAGACCTCAGTGCCCTCGGCCAGTTCGGTGCGATAGGCGATGTAGAGCGGTGGCAGCAAAGTGGGATCCAACTCCTCGTAACGCCCGTAGCCCTGCCGCTTCATCAGGTCCCGGTCGAAATCCATGTAGACCAAGCCCTCGTATACTTGGCAGACCCGGTCCTGCAAGCCGGCGGGAATGCCCAATTCGTTGTTCTCCACCGACAGGATCAGGTTTGCCAGCGTGGGCTTCGGGATGCTGACCTGATAGAACGCCATCAGGGACCGCATGCACGCCGTGATGATGGCACTCGACCCGGCTAGCCCCACCTGCGTCGGAACGTTGCTGTTGTACCGGATCGTAAAGTTGCGCTCGTCGATCTGGATGTGATTCTCCAGGCAATAGTCGAAAAACCGTTTGACGGTAGCCTTGAGCAGTCGGATGCCGCCGTAATAGCCATGGCGGCGCACATCGCGATGCAGGTCGCGGATACTGAGGAATCGCGAATGATCGCGGCCGGCAGGCAGGATTTCCAACTCCGGCGTATGGTAAAGCACCACCTCCGCGTTAAAGTTGCTGAACGCAAAGGCAATGGTCTTTCCGAAATAACCGTCAGACGGGTTCCCGATCAACCCAGCCCGCGGATAGGCCCGGTAGCGAATAATCATCGCGGAACAATAGGAAAGCACCCCGCCGGAGGCAATCCTATTGTGCCCGGCCCGGCGTGCCCGGGATGGATCGGCCCAACAATCCGTCAAGCACCTGCCTCAGTCGGACCGGCAGATTGTCCTGCTTGTTCAGCACCGCGCGCGTCCAATGCGTCAGCGCCCGGCGCACGTCCTCGTCCGGCGCCATGGCCGTAACAATGACCACCGGTATCGCCTCGGCGCCCGGGCGGCGCCGAAGTTCGTCGAGGAACTGCATGCCGTCCATATTCGGCATGAAGAGATCGAGCAGGATCACGTCCGGCGTGAACTGCATTAAGGCTTCCAACGCCTCACGGCCGTCGGTGGCCTGCTTGACCTCGACCGGCTCGTTATCGAGAATCGCCGCCAGGATCTGTCGGTCGTCCTCGTTGTCGTCCACGATCAGAATGCGCGGACGGCTACAGGTTTGGAGGACACGGTTCAACTCGTCGCGGGCTACGGGCTTTTGCAGCACATCGATGGCGCCGAGCACCGCACCCCGATTCTCTCCGGCCACGATGCTTACGACGATCGTCGGGATGTGCGCCAGATCGGGGTCCTCCTTGAGCCGGCGCAGCACGGTCCAGCCGTCCATGCCGGGCATGACCAGGTCGAGGGTGATTGCATCCGGCCGCAGGTCTCGCGCCAGGCGGAGGCCTTCCTGACCGGAGCCGGCCGGGATCACCCGATACCCGAAATCCGCCACCATTCGGGACATGAGCAGGCGGGCATCCTCCTCGTCGTCAATGACAAGCACCAAGCGATGCGACGGATCGACCTGCGTACTGCCCACTGACAAAGCGGCGGGCGCAAGTTCGCCATCGGCCGGACCCGCCTGGACCAGCACCACGCTGAAGGTCGAGCCCCGTCCTTCCTCGCTGTGAACCTCCAGTCGGTATCCCATCAACCGGCACAGGGCTTGCGAGATGGTCAGGCCCAGCCCGGTACCGCCGAACCGCCGGGCCGTGGTGCTGTCCGCCTGGCGAAAGGCCTCGAAAATCAGCGCTTGCTTGTCGCCAGCAATCCCAATGCCCGTGTCGATGACATCGATCCGCGTGGCCTGCCGGGCGGTGGGGTCGGTACAGACGCGCACGGTGACGGTTCCATGTTCCGTAAACTTCACGGCATTGCCGATCAGGTTGATCAGGACCTGACGCAGTTTTTCCGGGTCTGCCTCCACAGCGGGCACCGGTTGCGGTACCTGGGCCAGAAGTCGCACATCACGCCCGTGCAATTGGCCCGCGAACTCCGCCACGAGCGACTCGATCATCACCCCCAAATCGACGGGCGCAATCTGGAGATCCACGCGGCCGGCCTCGACCTTGGACAGGTCGAGTATCTGGTTGATCAGTCCGAGCAGATGACGCCCGTTTGCCTGGATGCGCTCGGCAAAGGTCAAGTCCTCTCTGCGCAGGTTGCCGCCTTTATTCTTGAGGAGCAGGTTGGCGAAACCGATGACGGAATTGAGAGGCGTGCGCAGCTCGTGACTCATATTGGCCAGGAACTCGCTTTTGGCACGGCTGGCCTGCTCCGCGGCCGCCGTTCGTTCAGAGACCCGTTGCTCCAGGGTTTCGTTGAGCTGCCTCAGCTCGGTTTCCGCCTTGCGCCGTTCGCCGATTTCCGCTTGTAACGCCGCATTGGCCTGACGCAAGGCCGAGTCACGCGCCTCAATTCCTGTCAGCATCGTATTGAGGCTTTCCGTCAACTGGCCGACCTCGTCCTCGGAAGTCTTCGTCACGCGCAGGGCGTAGTCGCGGTCCTGCGAGATGCGGCGCGCCGTACGGGCCAGTTCGAGGATCGGGCCTGAGATCGCCCGCTGGAACACGGTGGACAGGAGGAGGGTTACGACCAGACCGATCGCCAGCACGAGTATGACAATGCCGACATACAATCGCAGGCGGGCATGCAGGCCCTGCAGGTCGCTCTGCAAATAAATCGTGCCGATCCGCTTGCCGTCCAGCTCGACGGGCAGAAACAGCACCAGCCGTCCATCGTCGAACCGGACACCATCGGCTTCTGTCGTCGGCGGGATCGGCTCGGTCGGATTACCCCGGCTGTACTTGGCGAACAACTGCCCGCCGCGCCGGTACAGCGCCGCACCCACAATGCGGGGATGAACTCGCAGGCCGCGCAACACCTCGTCTGCCGTGTCCGCATCCTGGAATGCAATCGCCGCCGTGCTGTTGTTCGCCAGGACCCCGCCCAGGGTCGTCAGATCCTGCAGCATGGCCCGCCGGAAGGTCACCCAGTCGTAGGCGCCAAACACCGCGCAAGCCAGCAAGGACGCCAGACTGCTGACCAGCAGGATGCTGACGGTCAGCTTGCGTCGGATCGGCAGATTACGCATCCAGCGCATGTCATGGCTCCCCGCTTACGACCTGAGCGACTTTCAAGAGTTTTGCGCTGATTTTGAACCCCTGTTTTTCGGCCGCCGCCACGTTGATTTCGAAATGGACCCGACCCTGGGCCGTCTTGAATGTGATCATCCCGCCCATCCGTCCGAACGGCTCCAGGTCGCTGACGGTCAGTATTCCCTTGCCGTTCATGCGCCGCACAATATCCGCCATGCGCCCTGCCTCCGAGCGGCTCACGAACAGAAGTTGGCACCCGTCCACGTCTTCCAGGCGGCGGAATCGCTTCACCTCGACGGGGCGGCCATGAATATGCTCGTCGTGCACGGTCTGATCGAGGATTTCGTGGAACGGATCCGAACCCAGCACACCGATCACAAACGGCGCGCCGGCGGCGGGTAACCCCGTCTCCGGCCAGTCGATGAACTGCGCGAAATTGAATAGGAACACGGCCTTCACGTCGTATTCCCGAAACGGCGTGCTATCCGCGCCTCGCACATCGCCCGAGGCCGCCGCAAGCGCCAGGGTCACCGCCAATAAGACGGCAGGAACAAAGCCCGGCCCCAAGGGACGCCATCGAAGAAGTGTTTGCTGCCGTGTCACGATTGCTGCCTTAGAAAGTCACGCGCACCCCGGCCACCGCGCCCAACGTCTCTTGAGGCACGGCTTCTCCATCCAAACCGCCCAATGCGTACCGATGGTCGGTCAAGTTATGCACGGTCAGGAACGTTTCCACATAGTGTGTAGCCTTGTACAGGACGTACAAATCGACATCATAGGGCGTCCTCAGTTCCTCACCCAGCACCCCGGGCTCCACGTTTTCCGGCGTCGACCGCACGACCAGGCTCGGCGTGATGAACAGCCGCGCCGTGGCCGCCCACGTCACCCCGAGTCGACCGTTATGCCGTGAAATACCGGCCAATCCCGTGGTGATGCCCGCATTATCCTCAGAAAAATCCACGTAGGAGTACGAGGCCCACAGATTCACGTCGCCCCAAGTTCCCTGCATGTACAAATCGGCCCCGTAGCGTTTGCTGTCGCCGCCATTGGCCGTCATCACGAGCGTACGCCGCTGCGTGTGGTCGCCGTCCAGGAAGACGTCGGGCGAAACAATATTCTGCGGCGAGGCCCGGTCGGAAACCGTGATGATGTCCTTTTGCGTCCCATAGTAGACACTCGCGCTCGTCATCAAGTGTTTGCGGTTGTACGTGAGGTCAATCTCGTGCGTGTCGGCGGTTTCCGGCTTGAGATCCGGATTCGCCATGGCCAGGAGAGTCCCGTTGTCGTACGTGGCGTTGGCAAAATAGGGCGCCGGAGCCACAAAGGCCCGCGTGAAAATGTACTTGGCCGTCATGTGCTCCGTAAGGTCATAGATCAGCGCCGCCCGTGGCGTAAATGGTACCTCATCAAAACGGGTATCTTTCGTCACCCGCGTTCCGGCAACCAACCGCAGGGGGTCGGTCAAACGCCATCCAACTTCGGCGTAACCCGCATACGTCTGGTACTCACTTTCGACCACGCCCATGATCCTATGGAGCGTGGGATCGTTGCCCACCGTGTAGGTCCACCCGCCACCCTGCGCCACGAGGTCTCCGTCCGGATCGGCGCCGCCCGGAATGGTGGCCTTCGGGATGATGTCGTAGGTGCCAGCCATGCCGCCGGCTAGCCACGACACATGGTCGTTGATTTCGCCGTGCAACGTCTCCTCCCAGGTATAGCCTTGGCCGATTCCATATTTGAAATCGTTCAAGTACCACGCATTCGTCAACCCTGGCTCCGTAAAGACATAACGCGTTGCGGGATCGATCTCGTAGCGACTGTACGTGACGGCTGAATCCAGTTTCATGGATGCCGCCAATTCGAAGACATTCTTTGCCTCAACGACGGTTTGGTGATCCTCCCAGATCGCCTGTTCGACGTAGGCCGGTGGATAGCCGCTTTCCGAACTGCTTCGCGTGGAATCGCGATGCCACACCTGCACGGACGTGTCGTCGAACTCAAAACGGAGAAAGGCGTTGAGTCCAAAGTCCTCACGGTCAGGCACCGTTCCGCTCCCGCGCGGTGCGGCCAAATCGTAGTAGGATTTCCACCACGTCGGGTACTTCTTATCGAGCGGCGTAAGATCGGAATCGTGATACTGCACGTTACCGCTCACCCGCACGCGGCCATCCCGATCCAGAACGCCCCCAAACGCACCCCACGAGTCGCGCTCGTGGTTCAGCCCCGCATCCGCCCCGATTTCCCCGCCGAGTGCCTCGGACGGTTTCCGTGTGATGACGTTGATGACGCAACTGATGGCGTCCTGCCCGTATAGCGTCGATCCGGGCCCGTAGATGACCTCGATCCGTTCAGCATTCCGAACGCTGAAATCGCTCCGGAACGGCATGTATTCGCCGCCAGGCGGATTGACCCGCATACCGTTGATGAGCACAACGATCGTGTTGTTTCCGACGATGCCGCGCACCGGGACCAGCGTCCCGATTTCTGAAAAGTAATACTCCACAGTTTCCATGCCGGGCAGGTCGCGCAGCACATCCTTGAGCGTCGAGTAGCCGCGCAGAACGATCTGGTTGCGGTCGACGACGATGACGGTCGCCGGTGCATCCGTGGCCTTCTCTGACTTGCGCGAGGCCGTGGTCACGGTCGCGACCTCGACGGCCATGAGTTGCTCCAGAGACAAAGCCTTGAGCCGCGCCACATCCTGAGTCGGCCCCTCGCTGGACTCTGCTGCCGGCTCGATGGCGACTGCGTTGCCACGCATCAGGAGCAAGAAGAGCGTCGCTACCAGAGCGGCCGTAACGGCATGTCGGCGGTCTCCCCACCCTTTAGACAGGCTCATAATCGTCTCCTTCCCAGTCGACCCTTCTTCCTCCCAATGTTCAACGCCGCATCAGACGCTCGATGGCGCCTAGAAGCACCCGTTCGTCCACGATCGGCTTGGCGACGTAATCGTCGAACCCCGCGGACAAGTACTTCTCCCGATCGCCGGCCATGGCATGCGCCGTCAGAGCGACCACGGGCAAAGCGTGCAGCGCCGGATCGGACCGGATGGCGCTCAGTACCTGTCCGCCGTCCATACCCGGTAGCGAGATATCAAGAAGGATCAGGGCCGGCCGCCGTAACCGGAAGGACTGCAGGGCTTCGCCCCCGTTCTCATATTCTTCAATCTCGTAGGAGTCTTCCAGCATGGCGCGCACGAGGAGCCGGTTGTCGGAATTATCCTCGACGACCGCAACACACGGCCGGGCTGAGGCCGACTCACGCAGAGCCTCGAGTTCAGGCCGCACCGCCTCAAACGCGGCGGCCAGCCGGCCGACGAGATCGGGAAGCGCGGCAATAGTCAGATGGGCACTGGCCGCCTGTTCGAGTTCGGCCGCGATGTCACGCATGGCCGTGGCGCCAACGTTACCGCAACTGGATTTAAGGGAGTGTCCGGCCCTCATGACGACTTCGAGGTCGGAGGAAGCAAGCCCCTGTTGGGCATCGGCAATGCGCACGGGCGCATTGCGAAGAAAGGTGGCAATCAAGTCCCCGACCAGGCGCCCGCCCCCAATTTCGCGGAGTCTGGCCAGCGCTTTATCGTCAACGAGTCGGGCAGGTTCGCTCTTCATGTCGTCTCCCGAGTCGTGTCGTACCCCCCGGCATGACCCTGCGCTCTTGTCGAGTATTTATACCGGCGAGCGAGCAGTGTCAATCATTCGTCGGTATAAAAATTCGACTCTGGTTTCAATCGGCGCGCTTGTCAGGCCCCTGCGACTTCGGCAGACTGTGGGGCGGGGTAATCGGGATGTGACTGGAAGTTCGAAACGGTATTTGACGGCCAGCCTCGCTGGCCGCCTGTCCCTCCAAGGTTGCCGTGTGCTCGTGACCTGCGTCGAGGCGCTGCAGGACACCGCGGCAGGCCGGATCCTTGACCTCGGGGGCGTTCCAATCCGGCGTCCGCTGATCCGGTTGTCCCTCACACCGGAGGCAAAAGCGGCCATCGCGATCGTGGGCCGGTTCGACTGGGTCGCCCTGACCTCGCCCACCGCCGTCCAGTGTTTCCTGGCTGAACTCGTGCAGGCCGCGGTCGATCTGCGCCGCGTACCCCGTCTGCTCGCGGGCGGCGCCGGCACCGCCCGCGAGTTGCGGCGCCGCGGGTTGATCCCGGATGTGGAACCCGCGGCCGATGGCGGCACGGCTGGCCTCGTCGACGCCGCGCGGTCACAGCTCACTTCCAGGACCCGCGTGCTGCGTCTACGCTCCGCCCATGCCGGGACCGTATTGGCGGATGCGTTGCGAACGCTTGGCGCCACTGTGGACGATTGTATCCTCTACACGAACGAGCCAATTGCGTATGATCACCGGCCTGAATTTGATGCGGCGATTTTCGCCAGCGCCTCCGCCGTGGATGCCTTCGTCGCTCTGTGGGGACGTGACGCCCTGAGGCCGAAGACAGTCGTCGCGGTCGGGACGCCCGCCGTCCGGGCATTGTCTAGAAATGAAAGGCCTGCCGACATCGTAGGTCCGGAGGCAACGGTCGAGGCCGGCGTGGCCGCATTGGCCGCCGCCCGTGCGTCAAGGTGACCCAGGAGAAACTGCCATGAACTCGTTCCCGAAAGTGCGTCTGCGTCGACTGCGCCGCACGCCTTCTCTGCGACGGATGCTCGATCTGCCCGTGCCCGGACCGGAGAAATTCCTCTGGCCGGTTTTCGTCACGGAAGGCCGCCGCGTGCGAACGCCCATCGACGCCATGCCAGGACAGAGCCGCCTGAGCGTGGATGCGCTGCTCCACGATTTACGCGCCGTCGCGGAATCCGGGATCGGAGGCGTCCTCATTTTCGGCCTCCCTCGCGAGAACGAAAAGCACGCCTCAGGCCGCGCGGCCTGGGCGCCGGAAGGCGTGGTCCCGCGGGCGATTCAGGCGATCCGCAAGGAATACCCGGATCTGGTGGTCTTCACCGACGTCTGCCTGTGCGCCTATACGGACCACGGTCACTGCGGTCCGGTGAACGCCCGTGGCGAGGTCGTCAACGACGCGGCAATCGCCGCGCTCGCCAAAGTGGCGGTCTGCCATGCGGAAACCGGCGCTGACGGCGTCGCGCCAAGCGCGATGATGGACGGCCAGGTGGCCGCCATCCGCGATGCCCTCGATAAGGCCCGACAGACGGATACGCTCATCATGAGTTACTCGACCAAGTTTGCCTCCGCGCTGTACGGCCCGTTCCGGGAGGCCGAGCGATCGGCCCCCCTGCAGGGCGACCGGCGCGGCTACCAGGCCTCATACGGCAATCTTGGCGCCGCGTTGCGCGAATCCGCGCTCGACGAACAGGAAGGGGCCGACATCCTGATGGTAAAGCCCTCGCTGCTGTATCTCGATGTGATTGCGCGGCTGCGCGAGCGAACGGATCTGCCGATCGCGGCCTACAACGTCAGCGGCGAGTACTCGATGCTCATCGCGGCAGCCGACCGCGGCTGGGGGGATCTGAACGGCATGGTGCGCGAGTCGATGACGGCCCTGGTGCGTTCCGGCACGGATATCGTGATCTCATACTGGGCCAATCGCTACACGGAAATTTTCGGAGGAGATCGCCTATCATGAATTCCGCGTCGCTCTTTGAGCGGGCACAGCGTGTGATCCCGGGCGGCGTAAATAGCCCCGTGCGCGCGTTTCAGGCTGTGGGCGGGACTCCCGTCTACGTGTGCGACGGCGCCGGGGCGAGAATGGTGACAGCGGATGGCGCAACGCTTACGGATTTCTGCGGTTCCTGGGGCCCCCTCATTCTCGGGCACGCCCGGCCGGAAATCGTGGTAGCCATTTGCGAGGCGGCGCGCGCGGGCACAACCTTCGGGATCAATACGCCGCGGGAAGTCGAGTTTGCCGAACTGCTGTGCGCGCTGGCGCCGGACCTTGCCATGGTGCGGCTGACTTGTTCAGGAACCGAGGCCGTGATGACCGCTCTGCGTCTCGCGCGCGGTGCCACCGGACGCCGCCGCATTCTCAAGTTCGACGGCTGCTACCACGGCCACGTCGATTGCCTTCTCGTCTCGGCCGGCAGCGGCCTGTTGACCGGCGGCGCCGCCTCTTCGGCGGGTGTATCATCAGCCACTGCCGGCGAGGTGTTCGTTGCGCCCTACAACGATCTCGAAGCGGTGCGGGAAATTGTCGGCCGCGCAGGCAGCGACTTGGCGGCCATTATCGTTGAGCCTGTAGCCGCGAATATGGGACTGGTGCAGCCGCAGCCGGGTTTTCTCGAAGGCTTGCGCGCCGCCGCTAATCAGTGTGGGGCATTGCTGATCTTCGACGAAGTCATCACGGGTTTCCGGTTGGGGCCGACGACCTACGGCCGTCTCCGCGGCATCGTGCCCGACCTCACGTGCCTCGGCAAAATCGTCGGCGGTGGCATGCCGATCGGCGCAGTCGGGGGCCGGGTGGACCTGATGCGACAACTTGCGCCAACCGGACCGGTCTATCAGGCCGGAACGCTCAGCGGCAATCCTGTGGCCGTGGCCGCAGGCCTGACGCAGTTGGCGCTGCTGCGCGACGAAAACCCGTATCCGGCTTTGAATGCGTTGGGCGAACGGTTGGCCGACGGCCTGAACAGGATTTTCAAAGAACAAGGGACGGCCGCGCACTGCGCGCGACTCGGAAGCTTGTTCACGCCGTTCTTCTGTCCGCCGCCGCTGCGAAACTTAGCGGACGTCAAACGCGCCGACACAACCGCGTATGCGGCATTCTTCCACGGCATGCTTGACCGCGGATTCTACCTGCCGCCATCGCAGTTCGAAGTTGGGTTCGTGTCCGCCGCCCACACCAAGACGGATATAGACGGCTTCCTTGCCGCCGCCGACGCCACGCTCGACGCCGGGCGATGACTCAGACTGTTTGCCCATTGCTTTTTTGTCGGCACAAGTCAGAATGCCGCGCCATGAAACGAATCCCAAGCAGCCATCCGCTCACGCGCACCCGGTGGATTTGGCCGGAAGCGTACATGTATTTGTACAATCACTACGCCCAGTTCCGCCGCGACTTCGAGTTGTCGAGTGTTCCGTCACGCGTACCGCTCTTCATTACCGCCGACAAAAGCTACCGATTATATGTCAATGGGCAGTACGTGTGCCGCGGCCCGGCCAGGGGCTATCAGTCACACTGGCCCTATGACCAGGTCGATATCGCCGCGTTTCTCCATCAAGGCCACAACTGGCTCGCCGTGGAGGCGTACAATCCCGGCATCAGCACCTTCCAATACCTGCACCAGAACTACGCCGGGTTCCTCTGCGCTGTGGGCGAGAAACGTATTGCCGCGGCCTGGGAAAATACCCAATGGCAAATGCGCCGCGATCCCGCGCGCCTCACGCAAACAGCACGCCTGTCGCTTCAGGTTGATTTTCAGGAGCACATCGACTTGTCCCGTGATGACCGCTCGTGGATCACCGGCGAGACGCCGCCGCAGGGCTGGGTGGCAACGATCTTCAATCCGAAATGGGGACACAACTATATGGGGTTCCCGTACGGTATGCCGCCGTACGAAACACTGGAGGAGCGCGGCATCCCCCTGCTCCACGAGGAACTGGTCGCGCCGCGCCGCGTGACTGCCAGCGCCGAAGGCGCTTGCGGCGAGGGGTATCGCACCTGGCAGAACGTCGCGTGGCCATTCATCGAAGAGGCGAAACAGATCGAAAACTGGGGCGACGGTTCGCAACAACAGACCCGCCAGGAAGACGGCGCCCTCGTGTTGACCGTTGAACCGGCCGGTATCGCCCGCTTCCACGCGATCACGATCGAAGTCGGCGAATACGTTCTGGGCGAAGTGGCCGTCAGCGTTGACGATGCCGGCGGCGGCGAAATTCTCGACTTCTATCATTATCAGTATCTTCGTGACGGCACGCCGAAGTTCGTCAGACCGGGCGACGGGTGCCTGGTCGCCAACGGCAACCGCATGGTTCTGCACGCCGGCCGGAACGACCACGAGTTCTATCACCCCCTCGGGTTCGGCCACTTCACGCTCATCGTCCGCGATGGCACGCGCCCGCTCACGGTGCGCCTCAAGGTTCGCAAGGTCGGCTATCCCTTCACCATGCGGGGTCAGTTCGAATGCTCCGAGCCGCTGCTGAACCAGATCCATTCCGCTTGCCGCCGCACCCAGCAACTCTGTGCGCTGGACGCCTACATGGACACGCCGTGGCGTGAGCAGGCGCAGTGGTGGGGCGACGCCCGCGTGCAGGCGCGGAATACCTTCTATCTTGACGGCGACGCGCGCCTGCTGGCCCGCGGCATCCAATCCGTCGGCGAACAGCCCATTGCGTGCGGCCTCACGCCCGGCCACGCGCCCACGAGCAGTTTCTGGTGCATCCTGCCAGACTTCACGCTCACGTGGGTTCTAACGATCTGGGACCACTACTGGCAGACGGGCGATGTGTCGTTGTTCAAAGGGATGCTGCCGCGCGTGCGGAAGGCCATGGCTTATTTCAACTCGCCTGAAGCTCGCGCTAAAAACGGACTGCTGCAATACGACCCGCGTTTCTGGCTCTTTGAAGACTGGGCCGACCTGCCCAAACAGACTGTTCCAACCTTTCTTAATCTTTGGTACGGCCTCACGCTGCGGTCGCTCAGCCAGCTTTGCGAGGCCGCCGGAAAGTCCGCTGACGCCAAGGCGTTTAGCGAACAATGCAGGCTGCATCTGGCGCTGGTCGTTGAGCATCTCTACGATGCGCAACGCAAACGCTTTCACCCGGCGCTGGATGCCGAAATGCGGCCGCACGGCGAACCGTCAGTACATGACCAGGTCATCGCGATCATCCTCGGGCTTTGCCCTGAGGCCAGCCAAACCATGACCGATACGTTGATCCTGCCCTATCTGCGGGGTGAAAAACTGCCCGGTGCAGTCCCTTCGGCTTTCTGGAGCACCTACGTGGTGCAGGAGATGACCGCTCGCGGTTACGGCGAGGAAGTGCTCGCGTTTATCCGGCGCGGTTGGACACCCATGCTCGCGACCGGCACGACGTGGGAAGGGTTTTCCTGGGACGAAACGTCAGGCGGTTCGGCCTGCCACGCCTGGACCAGTCACCCGGCGAGCGAACTGGTCAACCTGCTGGCCGGCGTCCAACAACTCGCCCCGGCCTGGGGTTCCGTCCGCATCAAGCCTTTCTTCGCGTCGGGTATCGACGACGTGCGGGTGCTGATTCCCACCCCGCACGGTGACCTTCATGTTGCCTGGCAGCGCCGGAACGGCAGGATCTCGGGCATCGTCAAAGCCCCGTCTTCGATCCAAGTGGAACTCGACGCCCCTGGCGCAGATCTTAAGCTGAAGATGGTATAGTTAGCCGGCGCGTCATGCGACTGTCATTCTCCTTGCCCCACCCCATGCATCGGCCTATTATGTCGCGCCAATTCGTTTGAGCACCGCCGCAAATGACCCTCGCGTGCGGCAGCCAAGATAGGGGTAAATCGGGGTCGAAAGGATAAATCGTCATGGCCAACATCGCCATTCTTTCCACCGCGCATATTCACACGCGCAGTTTCATCGACAACCTGACCAAGGCGACCGACGGACGGCGAGTTTTGACGATTTGGGACGACGTGGTCGACCGCGGGCGCCGCTATGCCGAACAGTGTGGCGCCACCTTTGAGCCGGATCTGAAGCGCGTCATCCGCGACCGCCGGGTGGACGGGTTTCTCATCTGCGCCGAGAACACGCGGCATTTGCCCGTGCTCCGGCAGGCGCTCAAGACGGGCAAGCCGGTCTTCTGCGAGAAGCCGCTCTGCACGACCGTTGCCGACATCCGCCGCATCCAAGCCTTGCTGGCCAAGCGCCCGGCGCCCTTGTTCTGCGGTTACTTCCAACCGCACAGCGCCGTCATGCAGGGCGTGGACGCGTTGCTGACTTCACGAGCGTTCGGGGCCGTGACGCGCGTGGGATTCCGCAATGCCCATCATGCGGCCTATGGTCACTGGTTCGACAATCCCGACCTGCAGTGGTTCACGAACCCCGAACTGGCGGGCGGCGGCGCCCTGATGGACATGGGTACCCATGCCGTCCATCTCCTGCGCACGCTGTTCGGTCCGGTCACCGAGGTGTGGGCCACCTTGCGCAATGAATCCGGCATCTACCCGGCCGTCGATGATTTCGGCGTTGCGCATCTGCGTTTCGCCTCCGGCGTGCTCGGCACGGTCGAAGCCGCCTGGACGCAAACGGGCGGGCCCGGCGGACTTGAGATCGTAGGCTCCGAGAAAACCCTCTGGAACAACGGCCGCGAGTACGTGACCGGAGCCCCCAAGCAGGAAACAGTGGCCGTGCCTGCCGCGCCGGCGAAGCCCGACCGCGTGGATCGTCTGGTCGCTGTTATACGAGGCGTAATCCCCGCCGCCGAATTACAGAAGGATCTGGCCGCCACAATGGATGCCGTCGCGATCATGGAAGCGGCCTATAAATCCAACCGTACGGGCCGCTGGACCCGCGTCGCAACCGTATAGCCGCATGTTCACCATCCGTTCCCAATATCGAACCAACCCCCACCGACAGGAAAAAGCCCCATGAGCACGGTAAAAGTAGGTATGATCGGCGCCGGCGCCATTTCGAATTCGCATTGCGACGGTATCAATAAACACACGCAAGCCAGGGTCGTCGCGGCCACCGATCTGAGCAAGGAACGGCTCACGGCGCTGGCCGCCAAGTTCAACATCGAGAAGGTCTACTCCAAGTGGGAGGACCTGGTCGCCGATCGCGATCTCGACGCCGTCTCGATCGCCCTGCCCAACGCCCTGCACGCGCCCGTTGCGCTGGCCGCGCTGAAGGCCGGCAAGCACGTCATCCTCGACAAGCCCTTTGCGCTCAATCAGAAGGAAGCCCTGGCCGTGATGGCGGCTGCGAAGAAGGCCCACAAGACATTCATGCTGGGCATGAACCAGCGCTTCACGCGCGAAGCGCAGACCCTCAAGGTCCTTGCGTCACGCGGCGACCTGGGCGAGATCTACCACGCCAAGGCCTACTGGCTGCGCCGGACGGGCAGCCCGAAGTTCGGCACCTGGTTCACACGCAAGGATCTGGCCGGCGGCGGCTGCCTGCTGGATATCGGCGTCCACGCGCTCGACCTGTGTCTGCACCTCATGGGCAACTTCAAGCCCGTGGCCGTTTCCGGGACGACCTACACCAAGTTCGGACACCGCGGCATTGGCGAAGGCGGCTGGGGCATGTCGGACCGCGGCGCGCCTCTGTTCGACGTTGATGACTTCGCGACGGCCATCATCAAGTTCCAGAACGGCGCGTCCGTCGAACTCAACGCGTCTTGGGTCCTCCATATGGACCAACCGAACAAGAACAATATCGAGTTGTTCGGCGCGGACGGCGGCGCCTCCGTGAACCCGCTCCGCGTATTCCGCTTCGGCAAGAACAAGGGCGAGTACGAAGTCGTGGAACCCCAAAACGTCAAGATCGCCTACCCGCACATGAACCGCTTTATGAACTGGATTGACGTGATCCTGGGCAACGACAAGCCGATGTGCACGCCCGACGAAGCCCTGGCCGTCCAGAAGATCCTCGATGCCATCTACCTGTCGTCCAAGTCAGGCAAGGAAGTGCGGATCAAATAAACGCTCACGTATACGCCAACTGCGCCGTGGCCGTGCATGGCTTGTCGACGACCACGCGGACCCAGTGGGCGCTGAAACCGGACGGGAACACGTGATGTGCGTAGCCGCTCCCGCCGACCGCGATGTCAGCGTAGGGGCACCAGACGCCGGTTCCCATGAAGTCCACTTCAACTTTGAACACGACATCCCCCTTCCGGTTGTGGCGAAGGTGCAGGCACTTCTGATCGAACCCGGTCATCAGATAAGGATCTGACGGCTCGCCGGCCTTAACGTCAGCCTCCCACCACGGCCCGCCCCAACCCGTCGGCTTACCCCATGCCCACAGATCGTCGGTTTTTCCGAACCACAAGTTGGCCTGGGGCTGCCCCACGTAGGCATTCGTGTCGTTGATCGGTGTCGTCTGGTCGCCGGCCATGACCAGCAGCCCGTTCCACGAACAGTAATCGCCGACAATGCGCAGATGGGAGCAGACCGGCCGCACGGCCCACACGCGGTTGGCGTAAGTCATGGACGGCAGTTCGTAGAACATGCCGCTGGCGTTCATCATCCACCGCTCGCTCTCGACCTCGCGAATCCGCGGCCATTCCGTGGTCCAGGCGTGATCCTGTGTGTGCGTGGCCTTGGGCAGCCGGTAGGTCTGCCAGCCGGTCGCCGGCAGGAACACCTTGAATACCGCCGAAGCACGATCCTGGCCCACGGCAAAGATCGCACTACCCAGGTCGCCAGCCTTGCGGCCGGCGACAGTGTTGAACTGGGTGCGTTCAAGCACGCGCCACGTCGCGCCATCCCACTCCGCCAGGCGCCCGTCACTGTAGCCGCGGTCAAAATCCCCGGCGTAATAACTGTTGTTGGCAATCACGACGCGACCGTGGTCGCTATAGGCGTCCTTGAAATGCGGCCGGCACTTGGTGTCAACTTCGAGCTCCTGCAACAAATTGTAGAGCTGCCGTACTTTGAGCGTGCGAACATCCGCCTCAAAAAATTCGCCTTCCATCCCGAGGAAGTAAACTTTGTTCTCGGGATCCTGCAGGTGCTCACACGTGGCCGTGAGTCGGGTGTTGACGAGGTCCTTGAACGTCCGGACACGCCCCTCGGTGTCGATGAGATGAGGCCCGATAACCAAATGGCTGGTCTGCTTGTGGATCATGCGGTTGGCATAGGTCCCGACCACGCTCTCAGGGTGCTTAGTGAGCCTCATGCCATCATCGATCGAAAACAGTCCGGTCCCGTCGCCGGAGCCTTTCTTATGTGCCACATAGGTGACAAACCAGAGCTTGTTGGCCCACGGCATCAGGGCGCCAATCCCTGTTTCCGTACGCACGGGGAAATGCTCCGCCTTCACTGCCAAGTGCGGAAAGACACCGCTAATGTTGAGCGGGGTTGGGACTGGGGTTTGGGTCATCACTGCCTTACTTGTCGTTCTTTTCATTCCAGGTGCTCCTCTCATGTTCTCTCAATCATTCGGGGTAGGGCGTGGGCGTCCCCGCCGCAACCAACAAGCGACACTCACGGCTCGGCGGGGACGACGTCGCCCTACCCCGAGATCTCGTTCGCTGCCTCTCTCAGGCTGGCGACCATCGCCGACTGTTCGCGTCCCTTCCAATGCCCCGCCAAAGCGATCGCCGCCACAGATGGCGTCCCGACAGGCACAGCCAACGAAACTCCATCGGTGCTTGGCACGACCGCAAAGCCCTGGCGCCGGATCGCCCGCACGGCCCCGAGCAAACCCTTGACGCCACTGTCAAAGCCTTCCACAACCCCGTCCCGGTATAACGCCCGGATGTACGCGTCGTCCTGCTGCGCCAGCAGAATCCGGCCAATGCTGGAACGGCTGGCGGGGAACAGGGCCGTGCGTCCGATTCCCTCGCCCGGCGCCAGTTCCGGTCCGGCGTGATAGAGATAGCTCACGTGCTTCTGCCAAAGCACGCCCATGGCCACGACGAACCCGTGCCGGTGCAGCCGGCCGAGCGGCCCCGAGGCCCGGCCCATCAGCCCCGATGCGAACAGGGTCAGCGATGCCAGCACGTGTACGGCCGGTCCGACGGCATACTTCCGATCGGCCTGTTGTTGGGTGAGGCCCAGGTGCGCCAGCGTCTTCAGGAGTCGATGCACGCGCGTCGGTTCCAACCCCATCTCACGGGCCAGTTCTCGCACGCCCGCCGGCTGGCCTCGCGCCACCACGCGTTCAAGACATCGCATGCCATCGATCAGGCTTTGATTGGGCTGGACGGGAAGCATGTCGCTATAATAGCAACATTCTATCGGGGCGCAAGGGGCAATTTCGGACGAACCGGAGAACGGTCGCGTACGTGTCCGCCACCCCGGCCGCGTCTAGCCGATCCGGTCTCCCTTTGACCCCAAAAATGGACAGACTTTCGCTTGAAAACCCCGCCCCAGCCGTCCATTATCCATCCCCGAACCGGATCGAAGGAAGTAACCGGAGGTTAACGCCATGAATGCCCTGATCAATACGCCAAAAGTAAAGTTAGGTGTCGTCGGAGTCAGCCGCGACTGTTTCCCCGCCGAGCTCACACGCGCCCGCCTGAAACAGGTGATCGCCGAGTGCAAGGGTCTGGACCTGCCCATCGTGCCGTGCAGCGTCATCATTGAGACCGAGGCCCACGCCGTGGCGGCCGTCGCGGAACTGCGCGACAAGGGCGCCAATGCCGCCGTCGTCTACCTGGGCAACTTCGGTCCCGAGGGGCCACTGACCATCTTCGCCCGCGAGTTCGGCAAGCCGTTCATGCTGGCCGCCGCCGCCGAAGAAACCGGCAAGAACCTGATCAATGGGCGCGGTGATGCCTATTGCGGCATGCTGAACGCCTCGATCAACTGCGGTCTCCGCCAGTTGACGCCGTACATTCCGCAAATGCCTGTCGGCCTGCCGGCTGAGGTCGCGAAAATGGCCGCCCACTTCGTCGACGTCGCCCGTGTGGTCATCGGCGTGCAGAGCCTCAAAACATTCTCGTTCGGCCCGCGCCCGCAGGACTTCTATGCCTGCAACGCGCCCATCAAGCCGCTCTATGACCTGGGCATCGAGGTTATGGAAAACTCCGAGCTGGACATGTTCGTCCAGTTCAACGCCATGGCCGACCGGACCCGCGAGATCAAGGCCATCGCGAAAGACATGGCCAACGAACTCGGGCTGGGCAACCAGCACCCGGAGAAGCTGGCAAAGCTGGCGCAGTTCGAATTGGCGCTAACGTCGTTCTTCGAAGCGAACCTGGGCTCGCGTCAGTTCGGTATCTTCGCCAACAAGTGCTGGCCAGCCTTTGAGAAGGCGTTCGGCTTCGTGCCCTGCTACGTCAACAGTCGGCTCGCCGGCCGCGGCATTCCGGCGGCCTGCGAGGTCGACATCTACGGTGGCGTCTCGGAATACATGTGCCAACTGGCCAGTCTCCATCCCGCCACCATCCTTGATGTCAACAACACCGTACCGGCGGACATGGCCATTCAGGACCTCAAGGGTGCCGCCCGCCAGGACCTGTTCATGGGCTTCCACTGCGGCAATACGCCCAAGTGTTGCCTCTGCGATGGCTGCGCCATGAAGTATCAGCTCATCATGCATCGCTTGATGGAGCACGACCAGGCCCCGAATATCACATGCGGCACACTGGAAGGCACTTTGCGTCCCGGCCCGGCAACCGTCTTCCGCCTGCAGGGAACGGCCGATTGCCGGCTGCAGAGTTATGTGGCTGATGGCCATATCCTCGATGTGGACCCGGCCTCGTTCGGCGGAATCGGTGTATTCGGCATCCCGAACTTCGGGCGTTTCTACCGCCACGTGCTGATCGAGAAGCAATTCCCGCATCACTGCGCCGTGGCGTTCAAACCCTCCGGCCGCATCCTGTACGATGCCGCCAAGATGCTCGGCGTGCCGGATATTCAGGCGCCGCGCCCCGCCGGCCTGCCCTACCCGTCCGAAAACCCCTTCGAGGTGTGATCACTATTATGAAGAAGCGCTACGCACTCGGCTTGGATTACGGAACGAACTCGTGCCGCTCGCTGATCGTCGACCTCGACGATGGGGCCGAGGTTGCCAGCCACGTGTTCCCCTATCCCACGGGCACGCAAGGCATCCTGCTCGACAAGCGGGAGCCCAACCTGGCGCGTCAGCACCCGCAGGATTACATCCGTGGCTTTGCGATCGTCACCGAAGCGATCAAGAAGGCCCGGAAGGCTCGCAAGGGCTTCGATGCCCACGACATCGTTGGCATGGGGGTCGACACCACAGGCAGCACGCCACTCCCGGTTGATCGCGACGGCACGCCCCTGGCCCTCAAGCCGGCGTTCCGCAACAACCTCGCGGCCATGGCTTGGCTATGGAAGGACCATACCAGCCATGCGGAAGCGGCCGAGATCACCGCCAAGGCCGCCAAACTGCGGCCTGAGTACTTGGCCAAGTGCGGCGGCACCTACTCGTCCGAGTGGTTCTGGAGCAAAATCCTCCACTGTCGGCGTGTGGCCCCCGATGTGTTTAACGCGGCGCACAGCTTCGTCGAGTATTGCGACTACATTCCCGCCGTGCTCGCCGGCAACACGCGGCCCGATCAGCTCAAGCGCGGCGTGTGCGCGGCCGGGCACAAGGCCATGTACAGCGAACAATGGAAGGGACTTCCAGACCGGAAGTTTCTCGCCGCGCTCGATCCTGCGCTTGCCGGCCTGCGCGACCGTCTGTTCGCCGAAGCCGTCCCCTCCGACCGCGTCGCCGGTTACCTGTGTAAGACGTGGGCCGATCGACTCGGCCTGAAGGAAGGCACGGCCATCGCGGTCGGCGCATTCGACGCCCACATGGGTGCGGTCGGGGCCGGGATCAAGGTCGGTACCCTCGTGAAGATACTGGGCACCAGCACCTGCGACATGATGGTTTGGCCCGAAGACAAACCGCTGAAAGATATCGCCGGCGTGTGCGGCATCGTCAAGGGGTCGATCCTGCCCGGCTATTATGGCATCGAGGCGGGCCAATCGGCCGTGGGCGACATCTTTCTATGGCTGGTGAACCACCTTGTCCCGGACTCGTACGGACGAACGGCTGACGAAAAATTCGTGAATCTGGCCAAGGCCGCAGGGGCACAGAAACCCGGAGAACACGGGCTGCTCGCGCTCGACTGGAACAACGGCAACCGGACGGTCCTTGTCGACGTTCGGCTGAGTGGACTGCTGCTCGGACAAACGCTCCACACCGAAGCGCACGAACTCTACCGGGCGCTGATCGAAGCGACGGCCTTTGGCGCGCTTACGATCATCAACCGGATCGAAGCGTACGGTGTACCGGTGCGCGAGATCGTCAACTGCGGCGGGTTGGCCGTCAAGAACCCGCTCCTGATGCAGATCTATGCCGATGTGACCGGTCGGCCCATGAAGATCTCCCGCAGCGACCAGACCTGCGCGCTCGGCGCGGCGATCTTCGGTGCCGTGGCGGCAGGGCGCAAGGCCGGCGGATTTGACCGTGTGGAAACGGCCCAAAAGGCCATGTGCGGCGTACGTTCGACGGTCTACAAGCCGATCCGGGCTCACCAGTCCGTGTACGCCGAACTCTTCGGCCTCTACGGTGACCTGCATGACGCGTTCGGCACCCGGACCTGGTCTGGCCACTTGAACCACGTCATGAAGGACCTGCTCTCGATCCGGGAACGGCAGAGACAATAACTAGGAAAACCTATGCTTCTTGAAGAACTGCGCAAAGACGTCTGTGAGGCCAACCGCGAACTTGAACGGCGGCGCCTGGTGCTGTTCACGTGGGGGAACGTCAGCGGCATCGACCGTGCAGCGAAACTCATGGTCATCAAACCGAGCGGCGTGGCCTACGCGGACCTGACGCCCGAAAAGATGGTCGTCATGAACCTCGACGGAACCGTCGCCGAAGGGACACTCAACCCGTCGTCCGATGCGCCCACGCACCTCGTGCTCTACAGCGAATTTCCAACCATCGGCGGCGTCACGCACACGCATAGCCGGTATGCCACCATGTTCGCGCAAGCCTGCCGGCCGATTCCCTGCCTGGGCACCACCCATGCCGACCATTTCCGCGGTGAGATCCCCGTGACACGCACGCTGCGCAAACCGGAGATCGAGGGCCATTACGAACGGTGTACGGGATTCGTCATCGTCGAGCGTTTCTCGCGCCAGGAATCCAGGGACACACCCGCCGTGCTGGTTGCCAACCACGGCCCGTTCACCTGGGGCCCCACGCCGGCGGCCTCGGTCGTCAACAGCGTGATCCTCGAAGAGGTCGCACGCATGGCCGCCGGAACGCTGCAGCTCGCGCCGTCAATCGGTGCGTTGCCCGGCAACCTCATGGACAGGCATTTTATGCGAAAACACGGTCCGGGCGCGACCTACGGACAAAAGTGATTCAGCGACACGAACTCCCCCAGGCCTGGCCGGCGCCCCCGCTTAACATCGTCTTGGTCGAGCCGGAAATCCCCCCGAATACGGGCACCATCGCGCGGTTGTGCGCGGCCACGGGCACACGGCTCCACCTCGTGGGGCCCCTCGGTTTCCGTTTGACGGACTCCAAGCTGAAGCGCGCCGGGCTGGAC
>Ga0118677_10004867_pt1 | contig 24052 bp, 22 predicted proteins | sample AliMusrvi5mmetaG_FD_86154 | JGI IMG/M metagenome (GOLD analysis project Ga0118677, IMG submission 86154)
CGCCGAAAAGATACCGGTACCGCTTTGAATTTCCCGCATCTTCAAGTTTTTTATTGATTTCGGGAAGCAGTCCGGCAATGGCCTCCCCGTAGGCAAACAGGTCGCCGTCGTTGTTGATGAAAACCGGTATGCCGAAGGTTTCCTGCAGCATGGGGCCAAGGGCCACTCCCCCTTTGAAGAACGGAAGGTTCTGAAGGTCGCCGATGATTCCATTTGCATAATCAGCCGGGCCGGGGAAGGCAAAACTGATGGCAACCGGCTTGTTGACAAGTTTATGTTCAACCTGCCTGAAACCATCGATGATCGTTGTCAGCACTGCCGAAAGGCTGTCAGCCTTTGCAGAAAGGACAATAGGTTCAAGAATCTCCTGTTCAGCCTGCACCGCGTTGAAAACGAGATTGGTGCCCCCTGCATCAAGGGTCATTACCGTACGGATGTCATTTTTATAGGTCATTTGGTTTATTTATTTGATCAGATAAATTCTTCGTCACCTGTCACTTGTCACCTGTCACTTGTCACCTGTCACTTGTCACCTGTCACTTGTCACGCATCACCTGTCACGCTCAATGCGCCTCCAGCCAGTTTTTCCCGGTATTCATCTCCACCAGCACCGGTACATCCAGGTGAATTGCATTCTGCATCCCCTGTACGACGATGGGTTTGAGCGTTTCCGTTTCATCTTTATGTACATCAAAGATTAATTCGTCATGAACCTGCAGGATCATCCGTGATTTCATTTGCAGCTGCTCCATTTCATTGAAAATGCGTATCATGGCAATCTTAATCATGTCGGCTGCAGTTCCCTGGATTGGGGCGTTGATGGCGTTGCGTTCGGCAAAACTGCGGATCGTCGCATTCCCCGAAGTGATGTCGCGCAGGTAGCGGCGGCGTTTCATCATGGTTTCAACATATCCAAGCCTGCGGGCCGATTCAATGGTGCTGTCCATGTAGGTTTTGATATCCGGGTATTTCACAAAATACTGGTGGATGATGTCAGCGGCCTCTTTCCGGGCAATGTTAAGCCGCTCTGAAAGGCCAAAAGCGGAAATTCCATAAATGATCCCGAAGTTGACCATTTTGGCGTTTCGCCGCATCTCCTTCGTTACCTCCCCGAGGGGAATTCCGTAAACTTTTGCAGCCGTTGCTGCGTGAATATCGAGCCCCAGGTTGAAATCTTCGATCATCCCGGCATCCCGGCTCAGGTGGGCAATGATACGGAGTTCGATCTGGGAATAGTCGGCAGAGAGCAGCAGGTAGTTGTCATTGCGGGGCACGAATGCCTTTCGGATCTCACGCCCCCGCTCGGTCCTGATCGGGATATTCTGAAGATTCGGATTGTTGGAACTCAGCCGGCCGGTGGAGGCCACAGCCTGGTTGTAGGAAGTGTGCACCCTGCCGTCGCGCGGGTTGATGAGGGTAGGAAGAACATCGACATAAGTCGACTTTAATTTGGTCAGAGAACGGTATTCCAGGATTTTGCGTACAATGGGATGTTTGTGTTCCATCTTTGCAAGCACATCTTCGCTGGTGCTGAATTGTTTTGTTTTGGTTTGTTTAGGATTTTCGACGATCCGCAACCGCGTGTAGAGAATTTCGCCAAGTTGTTTCGGCGAAGAAACATTGAAGGTTATTCCTGCATCCTCGTGAATGGAGGACTCGAGGATCCTGATCTCTTTTTCCAGTTCGGCGGCGTATTCATTGAGGGTTTGCGAATCGATTTTTACCCCTTCAGCCTCCATGGAGGCGAGCACCGGGATCAACGGGACTTCGATTTTGTCGAAGAGTTCGCGGGTGTCGGTTTCCCTGAGCATGGGCTCGAAAACCTGTTTTAACTGAAAGGTTACATCTGCATCTTCAGCGGCATACTCCTTTACGGTTTCAACATCGACCGAACGCATGCTGAGCTGGTTAAGCCCTTTTTTCCCGATCAGCTCCTCGATGGCCACCGGCTTGTAACTCAGGTAAGTCTCGGCAAGAAGGTCCATGCCGTGCCGCATGTCGGGCTGGATGAGATAATGTGCCAGCATGGTATCAAAGAGCGGCCCCTTCACCACAACATCGTACCATTTCAGGATCGATATGTCGAATTTCAGGTTCTGGCCGATCTTCTGGATCTTTTCGTTTTCGAGGACGGGTTTGAACCTGGAAACAATGGCCATCGCCTCATTGTATATATCCGGAAGAGGTACGTAATACGCCTGGTGCTGGTGCCAGGAAAATGACATCCCTACAAGTTCTGCCGTGTTTGGATTTATCCCGGTGGTCTCCGTATCAAAGCAGAAAGAGTCCTGCTTTTCAAGATCTGAGACCAGGGCAGACAGCTTTTCCGGAGTATCGGCAAGGAGATATGCATGCGGGGTGGATTCAATGTTGCTGAACCCCGTTGAAGCACCGGATAATTGGTCACCGGTCGCGGGAGAATTGTCATCTCTCATCACCGGTGACGATCGGAAAGAATCCGGTTCACCCGAAAAGAGGTCCTGCACCGGTAATTGACCCTCAGACTCGCTCTGCCTTTTGCCTTTTGCCTTTTGAATTCCGACATCCGGTTTCTCATCGTTTTGCCCGGACAAAAAAGTGGAAAGTCTCTGGGAAAAAGTGCGGAACTCCAGTTCATCGAAGAGTTTTTTCAGCCGGACTTCATCCGGATGCTCCATGATGAGTTTGGTTTCATCGAATTCGATGGGAACATCGAGGATGATGGTGGCCAGCTGTTTCGACATCAGGGCCTGTTCGCTGAAAGTGATGACCTTCTGGCGCAGTTTTTCATTTCCGATCTTGCCGGCGTTGGCAATGAGGTTTTCGACCGAGTCAAATTCGGCGAGCAGCTTTTTTGCAATCACCTCGCCTACGCCGGGGATTCCGGGGATATTGTCGGCAGCATCGCCCCACAGTCCGAGGATGTCGATGACCTGTTCAGGCCTTTTGATGCTGAATTTTTCACACACCTCCTTTACTCCCAATATCTCCACATCGCTGCCGAATTTTCCGGGCTTGTAAATGAAGGTCCGGTCGCTTACCAGCTGCCCGAAATCTTTATCTGAGGTCATCATGTAGGTTACAAACCCATGCTTTTCGGCCTGTTTTGCCAGGGTTCCGATCACATCGTCGGCCTCGTAACCGTCGACAAACAATGTTGGGATGTTAAAACCCTCGATAAGTTCATGAATATAGGGAAGCGAATTGATGATATCCTCGGGGGTTTCCTGGCGATGCGCCTTGTAGGCTTCAAAGCCAACTTTTCTTACCGTGGGGGCCATGGTATCGAAGGCCACGCCAATGTGCGTGGGTTTTTCCTTCTTCAGCAAATCGAGCAGCACATTGGCAAAACCGAAGACTGCCGAGGTGTTCACCCCCTTGGAACTCATCCTGGGGTTTTTGTTGAACGCAAAATAAGCCCTGTAAATCAGGGCCATGGCATCAAGGAGGAAGAGTTTTTTTGTCGGTTGCTCCATTTAGTGCATTGAATTAATTGTATTTTTACGGGTGCATAAAATTAACGTAAATTTTTTGTTTTTAAACTTTGAATGTAACTTTGACAAAAAAAGGCCGCCATGAGATTTTATCTGATTAAAAAGGGAAATCATTATGCTTCGATGAGCATTTTTGAAAAAATCGGTTCCATTGGATGGGGGATCAAAACCATGTCTCTGCGGTTTGTTTTTCGCCCGGAGTGCTGGTGGGCCCCGCCGCGCAACAATGATGATTATGACCAGAATAAGCTGGCCGGCATCGGCTTTGGGGCCAACCTCCATAGCAACTCCGTGCGCCTTACCTGGGTCCCCGATTTTGAAAACCAGGGAATTATCAAGGTATTCGGGTATACCTATGATGAAAAAAAGACGGACCCGAAGTTCACCTCAGCTTTTATCAAATCGGTCCATGTCCAGGACACCATCACCGGGAAAATCGAAAGCAGGGACAACAGCTATTTCATCACCGTAAATGATGTAACCATCAGGATGGACAATGTCAATTCCGATCCGAAACTCTGTTTCCGGCTTTTTCCCTATTTCGGAGGGAACAATACCGCCCCGCAGGATATGACGATCGAACTTGAAATGAACTGAGCATATGGTGAAAAAGAACCTCAAAACCAGGAAGATCTTTGTTCTCGACACCTCTGTAATCTTATACAACCATAATGCAATCCGCAGCTTTGACGACAATGATGTGGCCATCCCGATCACGGTGCTGGAAGAGCTTGACAACTTCAAAAAGGGGAACGACAACATCCATTTCGAGACGCGTGAATTCATCCGGATCATCGACCGGCTGTCTGACAAAGCCGTTCTGACCAAATGGAGATCGCTCGGGATGCCCAGGGGAGGCAGGTTCAAGGTGGTGATGAACGAACAGAGCGAGCTTGATGCCGTTAAGGTGTTTGGCGAAAACAAGCCCGACCATCGCATCCTGAACGCGGCCCTGGTGGTGATGGCAGAGAACCCGGGAAAAAAGACCATCCTGGTTTCCAAGGATGTAAACCTGCGGTTGAAGGCCAAATCACTCAACATCGCTGCCGAGGATTTTGAAACCGGCAAGATCAAGGATGTGGAGGGATTGTACTCCGGTAAAACCCTGCTGGAGGGGATGGATAAAACAATCATCGACCTCATTTACGATGCCGGGTGGTGCATGCCGGAGGATCTGGGAATCAAAAACCCGATCCCCAATCACTATTTTATCCTGAAAAATGGTAAAAGTTCCGTCCTTGCGTTTTATAATCCACAGACCGAACGGATAGAGAAAATTGAAAAAAAGGGATGTTACAAGATCAACCCGCGCAATGCCGAACAGGTGTTCGCACTTCATGCGATTTTAAACCCCGACGTGAAACTGGTCACCTTGCAGGGCATCGCCGGTACCGGGAAAACACTGCTGGCACTGGCAGGGGCGCTTGAACAGAAGCGTAACTTCAAACAAATCTACCTGGCTAGGCCCATCGTGCCGCTGAGCAATAAGGATCTTGGATTCCTGCCAGGCGATATAAAATCGAAACTCGATCCATACATGCAGCCACTCTGGGATAACCTGAAATTCATCCAGAGCCAGTTCGGCGAAAAGGACAAGGAATACAAGGTGCTTACCGAGGCGGTTGAAAATGAAAAACTGGTGATAACACCCCTGGCTTATATCAGGGGACGGAGTATTTCAAATGTGTGCTTCATCGTGGATGAGGCACAGAACCTTACGCCCCACGAGGTAAAGACCATCATCACCCGTGCAGGGGAGAATACCAAGATCATCTTCACCGGGGATATTTACCAGATTGACACCCCTTATCTCGATGCCCAGTCAAACGGCCTGTCGACCCTGATCGACAAGGTTAAAAAGCACGCCATTTATGCGCATATCCGGCTTGAAAAGGGCGAACGGTCTGAACTGGCGAACCTGGCCAACGAAATGCTCTGACCCACCCCCTCCCTACCCTCCCCCAAGGGGGAGGGGCAGGGGTGGGGCTATTTCTCTTCGAAAATGACTGTCAGCAACGTTTGCCCGACCACCTTCAAGGTGTTTTTATCGATTTTGTCAAAAGTATCGCCTGTGGTATGCCAGTAAGGATAAAAACCGGATTCGGTGTTTTTATCGAGGTGGATCAGGTCGATGGTCGGAATGTTCCTGATCTTGTTGAGGGGCACATGATCGTCGGTGACGTAGCCCCCTTTTTCAAATAGAAAGTACGAAGAGTACCCGATCCGGCTTCCAGTGGACCAAACGGATTTTACAATATCTGCGGCATATTCCATCGAGACCCCTTCCATGAGGAAAGTGGCATCCTTTGCGCCGACCATGTCGAGCAGGATGCCGTATTTGGCAACATAATCGGTTTTATGCGGATTTGCAGCCCAGTATTGTGCTCCCTGGCCCCAGTATTGTTCGGAATTTTCAACGGTCTGGTCCTGGGGAGGACCGTAATCTTCCACGTCGAACAGGATAATGTCAACCCCGATGGGAGGGTTTGCCAGGCTCAGCTGCCGGGCCACCTCCAGCAAAATGCCGATCCCGCTGGCACCGTCATTGGCGGCATCCACAGGTTTGCGCCAGTTTTTTTTGTCGGGGTCGTGATCCGCGAAAGGTCGTGAATCCCAATGGGCGCAAAGCAGGATGCGGTTGTTGGTCTCCGGCTTCCAGCTTCCTATGATGTTCTTGAATTTCAAGGCCGTTTTATTGTAGGCATACACCTCTCCTTTTTGCACAATCACATGTTCAGTATAGGATTTCATTTTAGCGATGAGGTAATCCGCGCATTTATCGTGCGCAGGGGTGTTGGGTACCCGCGGGCCAAAGGCCAGCTGTGTTTTACACGACAGGTAAGCTGAATCCTCGTTAAAAGCTGGTACACTGACCCTGGGGCCTTTGGCCACGGAATCCTGTTTCGAAGTTTCCTTTTTTGCGGGCTGGTTGCAGCTGACGGCCATGACGGCCAGGGCGATGGTGATCAGGGTTATATATTTCATGGGATCTGTTTACCTCACCCCCGGCCCCCCGGTAAAAAAGGAGGAGAGAGAGGTGGTAGTTTAAAATTAAAAGATATGTGCTGAAGTTCCGAATTTTCCGGTGAAAACGATTTCGCCCAACTCCTTGCGCTGCCGCTCCTCGAGTTCCCGTTGTTTCAGTTTTTCGGGCAGGGAACCGGCATCACCCAGGTAACCGGCGGCTATGACCGTAAGAGGTTGGTAATCTTCAGGAATCTCAAACAGATCCCTGGCTTTATCTCCCGAAAAGCCGCCCATCTGGTGCACATGAAGTCCCTGGTTCATTGCCTCAATGCTCAGGTGTGCCACTGCCTGGCCGGCATCGTACTGGTAAAACGGACTGATATTTCCATCCCAGGAGGATATCCTGTACCCGATGGAGAGGATCAGCACTGGAACATTCCTGTTCCATTCCTGGTTGCCTTCAAACAGGGTTGAGAATATCTGCTGCCATGTCTCATCGTGGTGGAGCCCGACAATAAACCGCCAGGGCTGTTCATTGCCCCCGGATGCAGCCCAGCGGGCAGCCTCAAACAGGCTCGCCAGTTTTTCCTGTTCCACCGGTTTGTCGAGAAAAGCCCGGGGGCTCCACCTGGTCCTGGAAAGTGCGTTGATAGGAACTGATGTTTTTGCTTCTTTGTTCATTGGTTATTCCGTGTTATCAGTATTTGTCGAACATTCTTTACATTTTGGCGTCGCTCTCGCCCCCCCTTAAGTTTTAAGTGGTTAAGTTTTAAGTCTCCCCTCCCTTTTTGGGGAGGGGACGGGGGTGGGGTCTCACCGCCAATACAATTGCCATTACAATGAACAATCCTGCCAGGTACGACATGAACCTGGCGATAAAATCGCCATGTTTTACGTAAAAGGTAAGCCGGTCATTCGCGTTCAGGGTTCCCTTAATGACGGCGGGCACCCAGTAGGCTGATGGCTGGCTTGCATCGCCCCGCTGGTCGATGAAAGCGGAAATGCCTGTGTTTGCCGAACGGGCTATGCTGCGCCGGGTTTCGATGGCACGCAGGTGGGCGAATGAGAAGTGTTGCCTGTGCCCGGCCGTGTTGCCCCACCATCCGTCGTTGGTGATGATGATCATGATTTGTGCGCCGTTCCTGACAAACTCCGCAAAAAATTCGCCGAAGATCGACTCATAGCAGATGGCGGGACCCACCTTCACTGTGCCGACTGTTGTATAGACTTTCCTGGTGGAGTCCTGGCCGAGGCTCCCCACTGTTCCGCCAAGGTTGATGGCGAATTTTTCGAGCCATTTGAATCCTTTGAAAGAGGGAAGGATTTCGACACCCGGAGTCAGTTTTGATTTGTGGTACAGCTGCAGCGAATCGCGGCTGTTGAGCATGATGGCTGCATTGTAGGCGTAGTAATGTCCGTCGGTATCGGTGAATTTCCGGGCCCAGCGTTTGAGCGGTTCACCAGGGGCCAGCTGGTAATGGGTGGAACCCCCGATAAGCATGTTCAGCCTTGGCCAGGGTGCGATTGCCTGCTTTAGCAGCCGGATGCTTGCAAAATTACGAAGGTCGTTTTCCCACATATCCTCCTGGATGGCCGATTCGGGCGCCACCAGGAAATTGGTCGTGCTGTCGATGGCAGGCACCGCCAGGTCCATGATCTTTTTAATCACTACCTGAGGAGGAAGACTATACTGCTCGGAGTAGGGATCGATGTTTGGCTGGACTACCACGAATCTGACGGGGTGTTTTTGTTCGGTGTAGTTTGAGTAGATATAGAATGAAAGCAGCAGCGGGATTGCAAGCCAGGAAAAAAGGAATATCGAATATTGAACAACGAATTTTGAATTTTGAACTGGTTTTGCATTTTGCATTTTGCATTTTGCATTTTGCACATTTAATATCAGTCTGAATACCAGTACATTGCCAACAAGCACCCACACGGTTCCCCCGACGGCTCCTGTATATTCATACCACTGTACCCACTTGTAGTAAGTGGCAAAACCATTTCCAAGGTTGAGCCAGGGCCAGTTGAGATCCCAGTTAAGGTGGAGGTACTCGAAGGCTATCCAGTAGGAGAGGAGGGCTGCATAGCCGGCGGCGGGGCTGTTTAATTTCTTCCTGGTCCAGTGAAAAGCCTGGAAAACAATGGACATGAAAAGAGAATTCAGCACGATGGCCATCGCTGCACCCACGAACGTGGAATTTACGATCCACCAGGTGGTGAGCAGGTTCCAGAGGAGAAACCCGGGATACGAATAGAACAGGACGCTGAATTTGATGAACCGCTCCGGGTGCCTGATCACCTGGTCCTCGACCGTCAGCAGCGGAACCAGCCCGATGAAAAGCAGCCCGGGGAAACCCCGTTCGGGCCATCCAAGCGAGAGGAGCGCCCCGGAGAGCAGGCTTAACAGGAGCAAGTGAGATTTTCGGAATTTCAAGGCGGGTTCATTTTAACCGGATACAAAAGTAGATAATTTGCAGATACCGCGTAACTCCATTAAGTTGACTTCCTACATATTATTATCATCTCTCCATTTTACCGCCTTCCTTTGCCTCATTTGAATTACCATTATTGCCGGCCAATATTTTTTAAATTCATTGATCGCAATCGTACCTGTAACCAAAACTTGATTATTGAGATGCGTTATAGAAAAAGCGCCCGCTTCGACCAGCATTCGCCGGAACGGCCCAGCCAACTAATTTAATTGAATTCTAACCAAATAAGGCGGTCAACTAAAACCGGAGGAAGGTAGTCAGGTGATCCGTTTTGTCGATTGAAAGTATCTTATGTCCATTCAGGGCGGAAATTTGGGAAAGAGCATCAGTTCTTTAACTGCACGATTATCCGGAATTCATAAATCTAAAATAATTACGTTACCTTTACTGTATGACTGAAAAGGATGAAATATTATCAAAACTGGAGGAGCTGAAACCCATGCTTCATAACGATTTTGCGGTAAGCAAAATAGGGTTATTTGGTTCCTTTTCTGATAATTCATATACGGAGAATAGTGATATTGATATTCTCGTTGAATTGGACAGGCCTATCGGTTGGAAATTTTTTTCACTTCAACTATATCTTGAAAAGATATTTGGCAGAAAAATCGATCTAGTCACTAAAAATGCACTAAAGGAACAGATAAAAAACAACATTTTATCACAAGTCACCTACGTATAAATGAAGAATGATGACCACACATCCAAAATGTATCTCGAGGACATTCAAACGGCTATGAGTCGGATCGCCGAGTATATTGGAGGTTGCACCTTTATCGATTTTAAGCATGATTATAAAACAGTTGACGCTGTTATTCGAAACTTTGAGATCATTGGTGAAGCATCAAAAAGTTTACCGTTAAAAATTAAAAAGAAATACCCTGATGTTCCCCGGGATGAAATGTATTTGTTGAGAAACAGTGTATCTCATGAATATTTCGGGGTGGATTATGAAATAATCTGGGATGTTGCAAAGAACTATCTTCCTGATAATAAACTTCAAATTGATGAGATATTAGCCAGGGAGTCCGATTTCGTTTTGTTGGGTTAAGTATCTGATAAAACCCGTATGCCGACAGCAGAACTTAGAACTTTTTCCCGAATGGAAATTGCCGGGAAATTTTTTTCATAATGAACTTTTACGTTTCTACTTTGGAATATCAGAATATTTGATACATTAACTTGTATTTATCCGTTCATTCGAAAGCAACTTTTTCTCCGCTGTAAAATCCTGCATCATAAGTTTATGCAGGAGAACTAATCGACAAATGACAAGTATTTGGCTCCTTTAATGTCAACATTGCTCTGAGGTTTGTTAACCAAATAAGGCGGTCAGCTAAAACCGGCGGAAGGCGGTCAGGTGAACCGTTTTGTCCATCATGCATCAAAATTACCACCTGATTGCGATTTTCCTGTTTCAGCAAAACACATTGAAAATAGTACAACTGCATTTTCCCGGTTTATGAACTTAACAAACAGATATACAATCGCTTTATATGACCCCTCCAGTCATTCTACCTGGTTGCTCCTATCCTTCCGGATCATAGAACCCTTTATCCCCCTAGGAGATCGGCATTAACCTGTAGCTATGGAGTAGCTATGAAGTTACTATGAGGTATCCGCCCGCGACACGCTCCATCTCTGCATTTCTGATTCTAAATCAACCTCAGCCCTGAAAGGGCTGAATCTTTTAACACCGGGTGAAGCCCGGTGTACCAGATAAACGAAAATGTGATCAGTCAAATTTTTTAATTACATTTGAAATCCGGCACGACCGATGAATCTAATGCTCCCATTCCTTTCAGGGAATTTTTGAGTCTGTTTAAATTTCCTGAGACTATTATGTTTCTCTGTATTAAATCCCTGAAGGGATTTAACAACCGAATTTGAACAGACGCTTAATCTTATAGGAATGAAAATAATCTGGTGTATCCTATTTTTATTTGGCGGGGTTCATTTATTTGCCCAGGACTGGATACGGTATTTTGGGAATGTATGATTTCAGGCTACTCTACAACAGGCAAACGGTGGCAGACGAAAAGGTCATTATTCAGTAATGGCGTATCCCTGGTTTTCCGGGTACCGCACCATCATGATCTTCCTCACTTCCCGGTAAAGTGTTTCCCGCAGCTTGTCGATATTTTGCTTTGATGTGGCCGAGATGAACAACGACGGCAGGTTTTCGTGCGCCATCCATGTGTTTTCCAATTCCTCCAGGGTGAGATTTTCCCTGGTCGCAGGACTCAGGTCGTCGGCATCCTTTTCCTTAAACCGGTAGGCGTCGATTTTGTTGAAAACCATGATGGTCGGTTTGTCGGAGGCCTTGATGTCGGAGAGCGTCTGCTTCACCACGTTGATCTGCTCCTCGAAATCGTGGTGGCTGATATCGGCTACATGCACCAGGATGTCTGCTTCGCGAACCTCGTCGAGGGTGGACTTAAAGGATTCCACCAGAGAATGGGGCAGTTTGCGGATAAACCCGACCGTGTCGGAAAGTAAAAAAGGCTGGGCATCTATCACCACTTTGCGCACCGTTGTATCGAGGGTGGCAAACAACTTGTTTTCGGCAAAAATCTCCGATTTGCTGAGCACATTCATGATGGTCGATTTGCCCACGTTGGTGTATCCCACGAGCGCCACGCGCACCATGTCGCGGCGGCTTTTTCGCTGGGTAGCCATCTGTTTGTCAATCTCCTCCAGCTTGTCTTTCAACAGGCTGATCCGGTATCGGAGGATCCTCCGGTCGGTCTCTATCTCCTGTTCCCCCGGGCCGCGCAGGCCGATGCCCCCGCGCTGTTTTTCAAGATGGGTCCACATGCGGGTCAATCGTGGCAGCAGGTATTCGTTTTGTGCCAGCTCCACCTGGGTGCGGGCGTAGGAAGTGACGGCACGCCGGGCAAAAATATCGAGGATGAGGTTGTTGCGATCGAGGATGCGGCACTGCAGCACGTTCCCGATGTTCCTTATCTGGCTAGGAGAGAGCTCGTCGTCGAAAACGACCATGTCGGCCGGGTGCTCCTGCATCCAGTCATGGATCTCCTTTAATTTTCCGCTTCCGACGTAGGTCCTTGAATCGGCACGATCGAGTTTCTGGGTAAATTTTTTCACGGGGATACCTCCTGCGGTATCTACCAGGAATGCCAGTTCCTCAAGATATTCCATGGTCCGCTCCAGGTCCTGCGAATGGGTGGCAAGCCCGATCAGGACAGCGGTTTCCTTGATGGGCGCGGTATCGATCATTAAAATGATTTGAATCCGATGATTTCACGCACCTCGCGGATGGTTTTCGCGGCCGAGGCCCTTGCCTTTTCAGCTCCCAGTGCGGCCACTTTTTTAAGATAACCCTCATCGGCGGCAAGCGCCATCATTTTCTCCCGGAAGGGGGTGGTGAAGAGGATGATGTCTTCGGCAAGCTGTTTTTTCATGTCACCGTAACGGATGGTGCCAGCCTTGTATGTCTCTTCGAAATGGTTCGTAGTCTCGCCGGAAGAGAAATAACTCATCAGGTCGAACAGGTTTACAACGCCCTGTGAGCGTGGTTGACCGGGGTCAACCGTGCCCGAGTCAGTCACGGCCTTCATCACCTTTTTCCGGATCACTTCCGGGCTGTCGGCCAGGAAGATGGAGCTGTTTTCGTTGTCCGATTTCGACATTTTCAAACTGCCGTCCAGCCCGGGGATTTTAACCAGGTTTTCGCCGAAATTATAGGCAACAGGCTCGGGGAAATAATCAACCGAATAGAGCCGGTTGAACCGGTTGGCAAAAGTACGGGTCATCTCGAGATGTTGTTCCTGGTCTTTCCCGACAGGCACCTTGGCTGCACGGTGAATGATGATATCCGCAGCCATCAGCGTCGGGTAGGTGAGCAACCCGGCATTCACATTTTGCGGCTGGGTGCGGATCTTTTCCTTGAAGGAGGTGCAGCGTTCGAGTTCGCCGATATAGGCATTCATGTTCAGCAACAGGTACAATTCGGCTGTTTCCGGCAGGTCGCTCTGGATATAAAGGGTCGCTTTTTCGGGGTCGAGCCCGCAGGCCAGGAATTCGACCAGCACGGTCTTGACATTTCCGTGGAGGTCGGCCGGGGTCGGGTGCGTGGTGAGGGAGTGATAATCGGCAATAAAGAAATAACATTGATGCTCCTCCTGCATTTTCACAAAACTTTTCAGCGCCCCGAAATAATTTCCCAGGTGAAGGTTCCCCGTTGGCCTGATGCCACTGACTACAATATCCATTTACGATTTACGATTTACGATTTACGATTTACGAATGACGATTTACATTTTAATATCATCCCCGTTTTTATTCAGGAAATGGTACTCCAGGAAGTGCGAGGCATTCAGCGGTTTGATGGTAACCCACTGCCCTAATTTCCGCCACCATTTCCACCTGAAGTTGAACCATCCCTGGGTGAGGAAGGCATGAACGTAGGGGTGGACCACGAGGGTGAGCCCTTTTTCATTCTGTTCCCTGATCAGGTAACCGAGATTGTTTTCAATGTCGTCGATAAGCAGGATGGTCGGCCTGATTTTGCCTGTACCGTCGCAGGCAGGGCATTTTTCAAGGATCTGAACGTTCATTTCGGGCCGGACGCGCTGACGGGTGATCTGGACAAGTCCGAATTTGCTGGGTGGCAGGATGGAGTGCTTGGCACGGTCGCGCTTCATTTCATCGCGAAGTTTCTCAAAGAGTTTCCGCCTGTTGAGTCCCTGGGTCATGTCGATGAAATCGATAACCACAATGCCTCCCATGTCGCGGAGACGCAACTGCCGGGCAACTTCTGTGGCAGCTTCGAGATTCACCTCCAGGGCGTTGGTCTCCTGGTTCTGGTCCTGGTTTACGCGATGGCCGCTGTTGATGTCGATCACATGCAGCGCCTCGGTATGCTCAATGACCAGGTAAGTACCGCTCCTGATCGTTACGATCTTGCCAAACGAATTTTTAATCTGTTTGTCAATGCCATACTGGTCGAAAATAGGAATTTTCCCCGAATGAAGTTTAACGATGCTTACCTTGTCAGGGGCAATCCGCTGAATATAGGTGCGGATCTCTTCATAAAGCCCGGCATCGTTGATTACAATATTGTTAAACGATTCGTTGAGGGCATCCCGCAGGATGGCCGAAGTACGGTCAATCTCGCCGATGATTTTTTGCGGAGGTTTGGCGGTGGCGAGTTTTTGGGTGATGATTTCCCATCGTTTGTAAAGATTGCGCAGGTCGGAATCGAGGTCGGCTACCAGTTTGTTTTCGGCCACGGTACGGATGATGATGCCGCAATTTTTGGGCTTGATGCTGGTAATGAGTCGCTTGAGCCGGTTTCGCTCCTCTGCGCTTTTGATCTTCTGCGACACGGAAATTTTATCCGAAAACGGCATCAGCACCAGGTACCTGCCGGCAAAGGCAATTTCTGAAGTGACACGGGGCCCCTTCGTCGAAATCGGCTCTTTGGCGATCTGCACCACGATGTCCATGTTGGGCTTGAGCACCTGGGTGATCTTCCCTGTTTTCTGGATATCCGCTTCCATCTCGAAATCACCAATGGAAAAAGCACCGCCGGCGGCAGCCTGCCCTTTCTTGATGTATTTCAGCAGCGATTGGATCTGCGGACCGAGATCGAGGTAATGCAAAAATGCATCTTTCTCATAGCCAACATCCACGAAGGCAGCATTCAACCCGGGCATGATCTTCTTGATCTTGCCAAAGTAGATGTCGCCCACAGAATATTCGTTGTTGGCTCTCTCTTTATTTAACTCTACGAGAAGTTTATCTTCAAGTAAGGCGATTTCAACCTCGGTTGAAGTCGAATTGATGATTAATTCCTTATTCACAGCGTTCCATGTATTACAAAGCTGGTACTGACAATAGGCCAGTAACCGTGGATGACTTAAGGAATTGCAGCAGCAGGAAGGCTATTTCTTCTTATGTCTGTTCTTACGCAAGCGTTTTTTCCGCTTGTGCGTTGCCATCTTATGTCTCTTTCTTTTCTTTCCGCTTGGCATAATAAATCAGATTAGAAGTTAATTACTTCACTTTTACGTGTGATTTCACTTTATTCACAAATGTTTTCGCCGGCTTGAAGGAAGGAATGTTGTGGGCGGGAATGATAAGCGTTGTGTTTTTTGAAATGTTTCTTCCTGTCTTTTCTGCTCTTTTTTTGATAATAAAACTTCCGAATCCTCTGAGGTAAACGTTTTGACCTGTGGTCATGGAATTTTTGATGGAGTCCATGAAAGCTTCAACGGTGGCCTGAACGGCGACTTTTTCAATGCCAGTCTTATTAGCAATTTCTGCTACAATTTCTGCTTTTGTCATGTTTGATGGGTGTTAATAGTTATATATTGTTGTTACTGAATGGTTTTTATGACCGGGTAACGGGCTGCAAATATATGCTTTTTTTGAAACACCACGAAATAATAGTAAAAAATTCACAATTTCAATGTTTTGGCATTTTGATTTTGCACTTTGACTTTGCATTTTGATTTTGCATTTTGATTTTGCATTTTGATTTTGCACTTTGCATTTTGCATTTTTTTTTCCCTCTATCTTTGCCACCAGATTAAACCCTCATGACATTTTCTCAGCAACTCCTTACCTGGTACCGCAATAATAAAAGGGATCTTCCATGGCGTCGAACCAAAGACCCTTATTTCATATGGTTGTCGGAGATCATCATGCAACAAACGCGGATAGAACAGGGAACCCCTTATTATGAAAGGTTTGTGGATGCCTATCCAACGGTAAAACATCTTGCGTCAGCGGATGAACAGGAGGTACTGAAACTCTGGCAGGGGCTCGGGTACTATTCACGGGCAAGGAACCTTCATGGGACGGCACAGGAGATCATGACCGGGTATGGCGGGATATTTCCCGACACCCATGCTGATATCCTGCGGCTTAAGGGAGTCGGCGACTATACCGCTGCGGCCATTGCCTCCATCTGTTTTGACCAGCCTCATGCGGTAATGGATGGAAACGTCATGCGTTTTCTGTCGAGGTTATATGGCATTGCTGAATCCATCGACCGGCCGGAAACAAAGAAAACCATCCGTGCCATTGCCGAAAAAAATATCGATCACCGGAATCCGGGTGATTTCAACCAGGCCATGATGGAGTTTGGGGCCACCGTTTGCACACCAGCCAATCCCGGCTGTCTGAATTGCCTCTTTCAGCGACAATGCATTGCCTTCAAAAACAATACGGTCGGCAGGATACCCGCACGAAATTCAAAAACCGCCGTGCGCCATCGTTTCCTTCACTACCTGGTGATTACTGTTACGGAGCGGGGAACGGAGTTCATCTGCCTGAACAAAAGGACCGGGAGCGACATCTGGAAAAACATGTACGACTTCCCATGCCTGGAACGTACCCTGGACAAAACATTGCTTCGGTTGCCGGCACAGGAGTTCGACGAACTGCTAAATTCCGCCACGCCAGAGTTCGGGGAGGTTTCCAATCCTTTCATACATATTCTGACCCACCAGAAACTTCATGCACGGTTCTACCGTATTCATTACGACAAAAAAATTGACCTGCCCTGCCTGCTGGTTCCGGTGAAGGATATTCATAACTACCCGGTACCGAAACTGATCGACCGGTATCTTTCAAAAATATTTTTTTAAAAAGACTTGACTTCAGGATGAAATTGTAGTATTATTGCAAATTCAATTTAATATCATATTGATATTAATAAAACAATCAACCATGGAAAAAGAAAAAGTCAGTTCAACTTCATCGGGATACATGGGTGTCCTGTTCTCCGTCGTATTATTAGCCCTCGGAATTTCCGGAATGATCTTTTACAACCAGTACGTAGCCGGCATCATTTTCTCGATGCTATGCATAGGCGGGGCAACCTTTTCGGCTATCGGGCTGATGGTGGTCAACCCAAACGAATCGTCGGTGCTGGTTTTATTCGGTGAGTACAAAGGAACCATAAAATCGAATGGCTTCTTTTGGATCAACCCCTTTTATGTTAAAAAGAAAATCACCCTGCGTGCCCGCAACCTGAACCGCGAACCGATAAAGGTGAATGATAAACTCGGAAACCCGATCATGATCGGGTGCGTGCTGGTGTGGAGGGTGCGCGACACCTTCAAGGCTGCATTTGAAGTAGACGATTATGCTCATTTTGTTGATATTCAGAGTGAGTCGGCCACCCGGAAACTGGCCGGGCATTATGCCTACGACAATTTCGACGATGAACAGAAAGAAATTACATTGCGTGCAGGAGGTGAAGAGGTTCATCAGGCGCTTGAACATGAACTGTCGGAACGGTTGAAAATGGCGGGGATCGAAGTGCTGGAAGCCAGGATCAGCTACCTGGCCTATGCTTCGGAAATTGCCGGTGCGATGTTGCGACGCCAGCAGGCAACAGCAGTGGTTGCAGCCCGGACAAAGATCGTAGAAGGGGCCGTAAGCATGGTCGAACTGGCGCTGGATCAGCTCAGCAAGAAAAAAGTGATCGAACTGGATGAAGATAAAAAGGCCGCCATGATCAGCAACCTGATGGTGGTTCTCTGTTCCGACAAGGATACGACACCGGTGGTCAATGCCGGAACGCTGCATCAGTAAACAATGTATGGCTGGTAAAAAGGTATTCATGCTCCGGGTCAATCCGGAAATCTATGAAGCGCTTGAAAAATGGTCGGCCGATGAGTTCCGTTCCGTGAATGGCCAGCTTGAATGGGCCATTGAAAAGGTGTTGAGAGAAGCCGGGCGGATGCCAAAAAAAAGTGGTCCACTCCCTGGGGAAAACCAGGAAAAAAAAGAGAAAACATGATTTTTAACAGCAATCTTATTGGTTTGTTTAGCGGGAACCGCAGGGCCAGCAAGGAAAATCGCCCGGTCGTCAGGCCCGAAATGGGGCCTGTCGACTGGGTGCTTGAGGCCGTGGCCATCATCGGCCTGATGGTACTGCTGGGATATGTGATCTACCAGTATCCCAGGCTTCCTGAAACCATTCCGTCACACTTTGATGGTACCGGGGCTCCCGATGAATACTCCTCAAAATCCTCCTTTCTTTTCCTTCCGGGGATTGATATATTTATTTATATATTCCTCAGTCTCATTGTCCTGGTGCCGCATCGGTTCAATTTCACGGTTAAAATCACACCGGAAAATGCCCTGCGGCAATATGCCATCGCATGCAGGCTGATCCGGTACCTGAAGGGAGCCGTCATCTGGATTTTTTTCTACATCAGTTATGCAACGGTGCGGGTTGTGGCAAAGCAGGATGCGGGACTTGGCTTGTGGTTCATCCCGGTTATCCTGGGTTTTGTGATCATCCCCCTGATCATCTACCAGGTTGTTGCCTCCCGTCACAGGTAGGAGTTATTTGCGGGGTGGCTCTGTTTTCATAGTGCTCTCTTTATCCGGATTTTCCTATTTTTGCAAAAAAAGCTACGGATGAATTTTATTGAAGAGATACGCTGGCGGGGAATGATCCACGACATGACACCCGGAACGGAGGAGCAGTTGCTGCAAGAGATGACCTCTGCCTACATCGGGTACGACCCTACCAGCGATTCGCTGCACATCGGGAACCTTGCTTCGATCATGATGCTGGTGCACCTGCAACGGGCGGGGCATAAGCCCTTTGCGCTTGTTGGCGGCGCCACCGGGATGATTGGTGATCCTTCAGGAAAATCGGAGGAACGGAACCTCCTGGATGAAAAAGTACTGCGCTACAACCAGAATTGCATTCAGCAGCAACTTGAAAAATTTCTGGATTTCAACTGCGGGGCAAATGCTGCGGAGATGGTAAACAACTACGACTGGATGAAGGGGTTCTCGTTCCTGAATTTCCTGCGCGAAGTTGGCAAGCACATCACGGTAAATTACATGATGGCAAAAGATTCGGTTAAGAAACGCATGGAATCGGGCTCCGGAATCTCCTTCACCGAATTTACCTACCAGCTGGTCCAGGGGTTTGATTTTTGCTGGCTTTTCGAACATAAACAGGTGAAACTCCAGATGGGAGGCTCCGATCAGTGGGGCAACATCCTCACCGGTACCGAACTGATCCGCCGCAAACTTGGAGGTGAAGCCTATGCACTCACCTGCCCGCTCATCACCAAGGCCGATGGCGGCAAATTCGGGAAGACCGAATCGGGAAATGTTTGGCTCGATCCCCAAAAAACATCACCCTATAAATTTTACCAGTTCTGGCTTAACTCCAGCGATTCCGATGCCTCGGAATACATTAAAAAGTTCACGCTTCTTTCCAAAGATGAGATTGAAACGCTCCAGAAACAGCATGACGAGGCTCCACACCTGAGGGTGTTGCAAAAGACCCTCGCGGAAGAAATAACGGTCCGGGTGCATTCAACGGAAGATTTGCAGGCAGCGATGGAAGCTTCGGAGATACTTTTTGGCAAAGGAACCACCCAAACACTCATGAAATTGTCGGAAGAGACCCTGCTTTCAGTTTTTGAAGGGGTGCCGCAATGCGAAATTACGAAGGATAAAATTGAAGCATCCATCAATGTTGTAGATTTTCTTGCCGACCTCACCCAGATTTTTTCTTCCAGGGGAGAAGCCCGGAGAATGCTGAAGGAGGGCGGGGTGCAGGTCAACAAGGCGAAGGTCGACGAATCTTTTTCAATTGAACACGGCAACCTTCTGAACAACAAATATATCCTTGTTCAAAAGGGTAAAAAAAACTATTTCCTGGTAAAAATGTTGTAAAAAGAATGTTATGATACTATCTGCCTGCGGACTTATTTGTTCAGAATGCGAATTTTTCGGCAACCAGTGTAACGGATGCCATGTGGTGAAGGGGCAAACCTTCTGGGCCATGGAGCATATGCCCACGAAAATATGCCCGTTGTACGACTGTTCCATTAACAAACGTGGATTCAGGGATTGCGGCGACTGCCAGGAAGTTCCCTGTACCATGTTCCGGGAGATGAAAGACCCCAATTCAACCGATGAAGAACACCGCCAGGGGCTTATCGACCGGGTGACCAGGTTGAAGACCGTGGCACGTGACGCATAACGCGTGATACAATGACACATGACGGCGGATAAGTGGGGTGACGCATCACATATCACGCGTCACGTGTCACCTGTCACGTCTTACTTGTCACGACTTTAACAATCTAACAAATGAGTCTGATGCTGGTTTTTGCCATTGTTTTCATCAATATTGCAATGGTGCTCTATACCGTTGGCGTATGGGCTGAACAGATCCGGCGGCGGTTAAAATGGTGGCATCTTTGGTTTTTCTGGTCGGGGCTGGTCTGCGATACAATTGGCACCGCTGCCATGGCCGAGGTGGGCGGGGCCCTTTTTAAATTAAACCTTCACGGAATTACAGGTATGACAGCCATCGTGCTGATGCTGTTTCATGCAACCTGGGCAACCCTTGTACTGGCCAGGAAGGATGAAAAGCGAATCATGACATTTCACCGGCTCAGCATCTTTGTATGGATCATTTGGATGATCCCGATGATCGGCGGCATGTTGCTGGGTGCCAATGTTTAACCGGATGGCTGCTCAATCATTCTGAATGATCATTTCGGTAATTTCAACAGCATCCTGCACGCATTTGTAACAGGTTGTCTGAAACAGGTTGAGTTCTTCGATAATTTTAAAATCACCCGCATCGTTCATGTCGAGTCCCTGCAATAAATCCTTGCAGTTGGCAGATCCATGCTGCCTGATAAATGCTTCAAAGAACTCGTTTGTCTTCCTGTAGGTGTTGACCTTTTTGGAGATGTCGTCTCCTTTGGCCCTCCCATAGTGCAACCCCAGCACCATCAAGGCGCCGGTGACGGCCCCGCAGGTTAGCTGCCTACGGCCCATGCCCCCGCCGAATGCAGATGAAATCTTCATGCACTCATCTTCAGAAAGAGAAAACTCCTTGCTGAATGCGGTCAGAACCGATTGGGAACAGTTGAAACCCTGGGAGAATAAGGCTGTTGCTTTTTCTGATTTTGTCATAAATTGGGGGTTTGAGACATTGCAAAGGTCGTAAAAGTTGGTGACACTTGACGCGTGACAGGTGACGCGGGATGAAATTGAATTTGAAAATGAAAGGCTTTGTCTTATCTTTGTGTTATCTTTCATGCAGACTGTGAGATTTTTTATTCATTCTAAAATATGATCCTCATGGAAAAAGTTTTCAAAAATTGCCAGAGCTGCGGGATGCCGCTGAAACAGGATAAAAAGGGTGGAGGAACCCGGGCAGACGGAAGCATAAGTACCATGTACTGCTCCTATTGCTATGAGAATGGAAAATTCATCAACCCCGGCATGACGGCAAAAGAGATGCAGCAGCTCGTCAAAGGAAAATTAAAAGAGATGAAGTTCCCCGGGTTTGCTGCATGGTTCTTCGCTGCCGGCATTCCGCGGCTGGAGAGGTGGAAGAACTGAAATTTAATGAGATATCTGGTCACTTACTGGTCGCAGACCGGCAATACCCGGAAAGTTGCCGAAGCAATTTTTGAGGTGCTCCCCGCGGAAAAGAGCCTGAAACCTTTTGATGAAGTCGAAACTCTTGATGGGTATGACTTCATTTTCACAGGCTTTCCGATCTTGCAGTTTGGCCCTCCGCCTGCGGCAAAAATATTCCTGTCCACCCATGCTGCAGGAAAAAATATTGCGATGTTTGTCACCCATGCCATACCCGGGGCAAATCCGCAGCAGCAGGTAATGCTCGGTAAAGAACTGGGGAGATGCCGTTCAGCCTTTGCAAAAAGTGAAATCCTGGGGCTTTTTCATTGCCAGGGCGAACTTTCCGAAAAGGCAGCCAATGAGCTCATATCCACCAATATTCCAATGCTGATGGAATTTGCCGCAATGCGACCGCTTACCATCGGTCATCCCAACCCGGCAGAACTGGAACAGGCAAGAGTCTTTGCCAATGCGGTGATTAAAATCTGACAGGATCAGTTGACGAATTGCTTCGCGTAATACTTTGCAGTCAGTTTTTCCCCGGTGGCCTTTTCGATCATTTCATTCCAGTACCACCTGCTGCCTGGCATGAAGATCATCTCCTTAAGGTAGGCGCCGACCTCTTTTTTCCCTGCGAAACTCTGGAATTTGTAATCATCCGACTTGATGATGGTACCGACGATATGGTAATAAATCTGAGAGGCAAGAAGTTCCCCTAGCAGGTAATTGTGGTAATAACACGGATAGGTGGCAATGTGGATCTTGGTGGCCCAGTCGGGTTCGTTGCGGCCCTCCGGCCGTTTTATCATCTGGTACATCTCCACCAGGTCCCACCAGAGTTTATTGAGATCCTGGTCGGGGTTGCGGTACATCTCCTTTTCAAACCGGTACATCACCTGGGCCCACCGGCTGAAGACCAGCTGGTCGAGACGCAGGGTTTTGAAACAGGTTTCGGCGATCTTCATCTTTTCCTCTTCGCTGATTCCTGCCATCTCTTTCAGCCACTGGGGATTCGATGAGAACCTTCCGAACATCATGGCGATGGCTTCGGTGGTGAAGGTATGGGCAGGGTCGCGGAGAATGAACGGCAGGGTGGTGTCGATATTCTTGTCATACACCGCATGCCCGAATTCATGGAGCATGGTGTTCATCCAGTATTGATTCGGTTTTATGTTGCACAGCACGCGCACGTCACCTGAATTGTCGAGGTCGGTGCAGAATGCATGCTGGTTCTTTCCCGGTTTTTCATACAGGTCGCTGCGTTTAATCATGTCGTTGACGGGAAGCCCGATGCCGGCATAAAATTCCGTGGTCAGCGTTTCGAGGTTCTTGTCCTTGTAATATTTGTCGAGGTCGACATCATAGATCTTCGGTGCTTGCTGGAAGAACCGGTTCTGGTAATTCCAGGGCATCAGTTCCTCCTTGCTTTTGAGGTTGTAATATTTTACGAAATAGGCGTCAATGTCACCTTTTACCTGGATAAAGGCCTTCCGGGTGAGAATGTTGAGTTCATCAAAAATAGCGCTGACCTCCTTCGGATCCTGGTCGCCCAGGGTGAGGCTCATTTCATGGTAGTTACTGAATCCGAGGTCTTTGGCCACCTGGTTGCGCATTTTGACCAGCTTTTTAACATCTTCGGCCACCACGGTGCCAATCTTTTTCTGGGCCTCCCAAACCTCCTTCTGATAGGTCACATCTTTTGAACTCTTCAGGATATCCTCCACGTCGTTATCCGACAACTTTTTGCCATTTACCTCCGTCCGGAAGTTTCCATATTTCTGTTCAATCACCGTCTCCAGCCTGACCATGGCATTCAGTTTGCCTGTATCAGCTTTGGCCATGAGGAATGCCCGGTAAAGAACATCCAGCTGGCGATTCAGCAACTTGTCGGTAATCATACCCGAAACCTTGATCTCCTCCAGCTTTTTCAACGACGCCTTGTTTGAAAAAAGCGCCATCATCTTAATGTTCAGCTCTTCGGCTTTTTTAAAATCCTCGGGTTTTCCCGAAATTGCTGCCTCCCATGAGGCGGAAGCAGATTGCTTATACAACGGGATCAGCACGGAATCGTGACGGCGGATAAAATCGGTCAGCTCTTTTTTCATTTTTTCCTGTTTGGAAGTACAACCTGCCAGCAACAACAGCGACAGTAAGAATGTGAAAATTGGTTTCATCGGGCGAGTTTTTTTTGGACTTCGGATTCTATCTTTTCATTCGATATTCATTATTCGATATTCGATGTTCATTATTCAATATTCCAAACCGATCCATCCTTTCCATCCTTCACGGTAATCTGCAGCTTTTGCAGTGCATCCCTGATCTGGTCCGAGGTTCCCCAGTCCTTTGTTTCCCGTGATTTCTGGCGCAGGGCAAGTACAAGCTGCATTAACCCGTCGAGCAATTCGCCCTTGTCATTCGATTTTTCGTCTTTTAACCCCAGGATGTCAAATAAAAAGAGATCAAAGATCTTTTTCAGCAACGCCAGCTCCTGTGCCGACATCATTAATTTTTTATCGGCCGCGGAGTTGATGAGGCGAACCCCTTCAAACAGGTTTGCAATAACAATCGGACTGTTAAAGTCATCGTTCATGGCTGCATAACAACCCTGCTGAATTACCTCGATCCTGCCCTCTTCCTCCGGGAGCGGGGTCGAAGTCTCCCCTCCCCCCTGGGGGAGGGGTTGGGGGTGGGGGTTCCCTGCCAATTTGCACAATGTCTCAT
>Ga0118677_10004868_pt1 | contig 24049 bp, 20 predicted proteins | sample AliMusrvi5mmetaG_FD_86154 | JGI IMG/M metagenome (GOLD analysis project Ga0118677, IMG submission 86154)
GACCTACGCCGGCTGGTTCGTCGGCGGCGCGCCGCCCGCCGAAGGCGTTGAGGCCGACGCCGCCGCCGACGAACCAGCCGGCGTAGGTCCCGCCGAGGTTCGACGAGTAGACGGGCAGCGCGAGCCCGCGCTCGGCGAGGCGCCGGTGGATGTCGCGCATGCGCGCCCCGGCGCCCACCACGCACACGTTGGCGACCGCGTCGACGTCGACGTGGTCGAGACGCGCCGTGTCCAGCGTCAGCCCGCCGTCGCACGGGACGCAGCCCCCGAGCGCCGACGAGGCGGCGCCCCGCACCGAGACCGGCGTGCCGGTCTCGCGCGCCCACGCCAGCGCCGCCTCGACCTCGGGAGCGGTCGCAGGCTGGAACACGACATCGGGGAGCGCGTTGCTGAGGAAGCGCGTGAACAGGGCGCCGAGATAGACGTTCTGGTCGCGGTCGGCCTCGGCACGCAGGACATCATCGGTGACGACGCGCGCGGCCAGTGTGCCGGTGTGCCGAGAGGAGCGGCCGGGGAGATCCGCGAGGCGCGAGAGGAGCTGCGCCGCGAGCTCGCGACTGCGTCGCGGCGCCGCACGCTCGCCCGGCGCCGTGGGCCCGAGCAGCGCGTGCAGGTCGGCGACGCCCTCGGGGGCGGGGTCAGAACCGGTCGGGAAAGACGACCGCGGGGCGGCCGGAAAAGTCGAGTCTGGCGGACCGGCCGTCATGCGGCCGCGCGGCTATGCCGCAGCCCGTCGATCGCTGAACGCACCGTGGTCTCCTCATCGTCTGCGTCCGTCATCAACAGCGGGGACCGGCAGGTGCACCGACCCTCGTCCAGTCAACAAGGCGCGGCAGGTCGTGTCAATCTGGGACGAAGGCCGCGCGGGACCAATCGCCGCGGGCCGTCCGGACGGAACGCTCAGCCGGCACACGGCCGGGTCGGGACGGAACGCTCAGTCCGCCGCCGGATCACAGCGGTGTGTCGACGGCGCAGGCCGGCAGCTCGCAGTCGAGCCGGCCGTCGCGCAGCACGATGGTGCGGTCGAAGTAGCGCTGGATCTCGGGGTTGTGCGTCACCATGACGATGGTGATGCCCTCGCGATGAAGCGTCGCGAACAGGTCCATGATCTCGATCGTCGTCTCGCTGTCGAGAGCGCCGGTGGGCTCGTCGGCGAGGATGAGCGGCGGCTCGTTGACGAGCGCGCGGGCGATCGCCACGCGCTCCTGCTCGCCGCCCGAGAGCTTGCCGGGGAGGTGAGCGGCGCGGGCGGTGAGGCCCACGCGCTCGAGCACGCCGAGCGCCCGCTCGCGCTTCTCGGCGCCCGGCATGCGCTTGACGGCCAGCGGCAGCATCACGTTCTCCAGTGCCGTCAGGTACGGCACGAGGTTGAACGACTGGAAGACGAAGCCGAGGTACTCGCGGCGGAAGTCGGCCAGTCGCTCGCCGGGCAGCGCGTACAGGTCGATACCGTCGACGCTCACGCTGCCGCCGCTCGGATGTGTGAGGCCGCCGAGCATGGCGAGGAAGGTGCTCTTGCCGGAGCCGGACTGGCCCATGACGCCGATGAAGGTGCCCTCGGCGACCACGAGGTCGAGGCCGCGGAGGGCCTGCACCGGGGCGCCGTCGCCGCTGAAGGTCTTCTCGAGACGGCGCACGTCGATGAAGCGCGCGGCGCGCTCGGCCCCGGCAGTGGAGGCGCCGTCCGGAGCCGAGGCCGGGGCGTCGGCCGGGGCACCGGACTCCCCGCCGCCTTCGCCCGCCTCAGTCGCCGCCTTCGTGGCCATCTTGTCTTCTTCTCGTTCAGTCACGTGTGTGCTCACTCGTCCTCCCACGGACGCGGCGCGCGCGGGCTAGAGCGCACGCAGCGCCTCGGTCGGGTCCATCCTGCCCGCGCGGAGCGCGGGGTAGAGCGATGCCGCCGCGCCGATGCCGACGGCGAGGGCGATCGCGGCCGGCGCCAGCAGCGGCGTCCAGACGACGCCGGCCCCGCGCGCCACGAACGGCAGCACGGCGTAGGTCGTGCCCATCCCGGCGAGGTAGCCGAGCACGCCCGCAAGCACGCTCGCCACCAGCGCCTCGAAGAGGATCAGCCGCGTGATGTGCACGCGGCGGAAGCCGATGGCGCGGAACACGCCGATCTCGTGCGTGCGCTCGCTCACCGCGCCCATCATCGTCACGAAGACCACAAGTGCCTCGATGGCGATCACGACGCCGACGATGGCATAGCTGAAGGTGCGGAACTGGCTCACGGCGTGCTGGCGGCTCTGGACCGCCTCCTGCATGCTCGTGACCTTGGCCGCCGGCAGCGCCGCCTGCAGTTGCCGGGCGATCTCGTTCACGGGAGTCGCACCGTACAGCGCAGCGACCTCGATGAGCGTCAGCTGGCCCGGCTTGTGGAGGATCTGCTGGACTGCACCGAGGTCCGCGATGAGAAGGCCATCGTCCTGGGAGCCGGTCGGCTGCAGGACGCCGGTGACGGTGAAGCGGCGTCCGCCGATGCGCACGTAGTCGCCCATCGTCAGCCCCAGGGTGCGAGCCGCTGACGAGCCGGCGATGAGCTCGTGGGCGTTGGCCGGCGGCCGGCCGGTATCCACCGACCACCAGCGCTTGAGCTTGAACTGGACTGCGGGGTCGACGCCCATGAGCAGCGTGCGCCTGCCCTTGACCAGCACCGGTCCGACGAGCTCCGGCGCGACCGCCGAGAGGCCGGCGCGCGCCGGGATGTCCTCGATGCGCTCAAGATCGGACTGGCTCACCACGTTCTGGCCCACCGACAGGCCTCCCACGGAGATGCCGCCGTAGGAGAGCGACACGTCCCTGGTGCGCGGCGTGACGATGATGTTGGCGCCGTAGCTCTGCAGGTTCGCCTTGGTCTGGCCGGTCATCGCCTGCGTCAGCGAGACCAGCGCCACCACGGTGCCGACGCCGATCAGCAGGCCGGCGACGAGGAAGGCGGTGCGGCCCTTGCGCCGGCGCAGGTCGCTGAGGGCGATCGTGCGGAGCCTCATGTGGCGCCTCGTCTCACAGCGCCCGCAGGGCTACGGTAGGGTCGAGGCGGCTGGCGTGCAGCGCCGGGTACAGGCTCGCGAGCGAGCCGATGACGACGGCGAGGCCGACGGCCGCGCCGGCGAGCGCCGGCGTCCAGCTGACGCTCACGCCGGCCCCGGCCAGGAACGGCAGCAGCGCGTAGCTCAGGCCCATGCCGGCGAGGTAGCCGAGCACGCCGGCGAGCAGGCTCGCCAACATCGCCTCGATGAGGATGAGGCCGGTCACGTGGCTGCGGCGGAAGCCGAGGGCGCGGAACACGCCGATCTCGCGCGTGCGGGCGTTGACCGAGCCCATCATCGTGACGAACACGACCAGCGCCTCGATGCCGACGATGACGCCGGCGACGATGTAGCTGAAGGTGCGGAACTGGTCGATGGCGTGCATGCGGTTCTTGACCTTCTCCTGCAGCGCGACGACACGCGTACCCGGCAGGATGGAGCCGAGCTGGGCGACGATCTTGCCGACGGGGCAGTTGCTGCACAGCGCCGCGACCTCGACCATGGAGACCTTGCCCGGCTTGTGCAGGATGGCCTGCGCCGCGGCGAGGTCGACGATCAGCAGGTCGTCATCTTGCGAGCCGGTGCGGCGCAGGACGCCGCTGACCGTGAAGGGCCGTCCGCTCACCGTGACGCTGTCGCCCCTGGCGAGGTGGAGGGTGGCGGCCGCCGCGGAGCCGGCCACGAGCTCGTGGCCGTTGGCCGGCGGCCGCCCGTCCACAGCCCACCACTGCTTGAGCTTGAACTCTTCGGCGGGGCGCACGCCCATGACGATCGCCTCGGCCCCGCTCACGCGGGCGACGCCCAGCAGTTCCGGCGCCACCACCGCGATGTTCCTGCGGTTGGGGATCGTGGCGATGCGCCCGAGGTCCGCCTGGCGGATGTCCGGCGCGCCCGTGGAGACGCCGCCGACGCGCACGCCGCCGTAGGAGAGCGAGAGGCCGTCCGTCTGTGGCGCCACCACGATGTTGGCGCCGTAGGTCTCGAGGCTGTTCTGCGCCTGCACGGTGAGCGCGCTGCTCAGCGTGAGCAGCGTCACCACCGTGCCGATGCCGATCAGCAGGCCGGCGACCAGGAACGCGGCGCGACCCTTGCGGCGGCGCAGGTTGCTGAGCGCGACGTGGCGGAGCTTCACGCGGCGCCCTGCGCAGACGTGGTGCGGCGCGGACTCACCTGGTGCGCCGCGGCGTCGCTCACTGGAAGTACTGCGCGCCCGCCTGCAGGCTGCTCGCCGCGATCGTCAGAGTGCTGCCGGTGACGCTGCGCGTGAGCGGGATCGGGTTGCAGCCGCCGGTCACGACGTTGATCTGGTCGCTGCGGAACTTCTTGCCGCAGTTGTTGCACTGCATGTAGTCGCCGACCTGGTGATAGCCGAGCTTCTTGGGGTAGCAGACCTCACAGGCGTCGAGCGCGGCGCGCACGGTGCCGTCCTTGCTGGCGAGCACGAAGTACTTCACCGTCGTGCCGTTGGCGTCGTAGGTGTAGAAGTGCGCCTTGCCGTCGTTGACCTGCGCAATCGGCATGGTGACGTTGCCGGCCGGCGACGAAGCGGTCGTAGCGGCGGCGGGACTGCCGCCCCCGCGGTTCATCACCACGACCGCGGCGACGATCGCGACGACGATGAGCGCGGCGGCGGCGAGCGCGACGTGCAGCTTGGTGTTGGAGCGCTTGCCCTCGAACTGGGCGCGCTTCTGCTCGCGGACCGTGCGCGACGGCGTCGAGGCGGCTTTGCTGTTGCGATTCCGTGACTTGCTCGACACTCCCGGGCCTCCCGAAGTCGACGACATGGCGCTCCCAGCGCGGTTCATGGCAAGAGAGTAAAGGAGCGGTGTGAAGAGGATGTGTAGACGCCGGGGGCGCGGTCAGGCCGGGGGCGCGGTCAGCCGGCGGCGGGCAGGACGACGCGGAAGGTCGACCCCTCCCCGAGGACGCTCGTGACCGAGACGTCGCCGCCGTGGGCCTGGGCCAGGCCCTTGACCACCGCCAGGCCGATCCCGGCTCCGCCGGTGCTCCTGGAGCGCGACTTCTCGCCGCGCCAGAAGCGGTCGAACACGTGGTCCAGGTCGGCGGCGGCGATGCCGATGCCGGTGTCCTCGACCTCGAGGACGGCGCCGCCCCCGTCGCCGAAGGTGCGCACGGTCACGCTGCCGCCGGCGTCGGTGTAGCGCAAGGCGTTGGAGAGCAGGTTGGCGAGGATCTGCTGCAGGCGGCCGGCGTCGCCGTCGACGACCGCCGGCTCGAGCGCCGTCGCCAGGCCGATGCCCTTGGCGGCGAACTCGTCCGCCGCTGCGGCCGTCTGGCGCACCGCCAGCCCGGCGAGGTCGACCGGCGCGCGCTCGAGCAGCATGCCGGGGCGCTGCGCGTCGGCGAGCGACGAGATATCGTCGAGGAGCCGCGAGAGGCGCAGGGCCTCGCCGTGCATGGCCTCGAGGTTGGCGGACTGCTCGCTGAACACTCCGTCCTGCGCCGCCTCGATGCGCCCGAGCAGGCCCATCACCGGCGTGCGCAGCTCGTGCGCCAGGTCGGCGACGCTCTCCTTGCGCAGCGCCTCCTCCTGCTGGAGCGTCTCGGCAAGGCTGTTGAGGGCCCGGGCGACGGCCCGCATCTCCTCGTCGCCGCCTTCCCTGACGCGCGTGTCGAGCTGCCCGCCGCGCATGCGCTCGGCGCCGGCGCGGATGCGCCGCAGCGGGCTCGACAGCGACCAGGCCAGGTACAGGGCCACCACGAGCGCCACGGCAGCCGAGGTGACGCCGGCGATGAGGTGCATGCGGTCGAGCTGCTGAGTGAGCCTGGTCTCGACCGGGCTGAGCAGCTTGCCGTCAGACTGGCCAACGGTCACCCGACCGACAGCCGATCCCTTGACCGTGATCTGCGAGGTCTCGAAGGCGTCGCTCTCCGCCGGGCTCGTCGGCGCGACCTTGACCACGACGGCGCCCTGCTCGTCGAGGATCGTCGCCGCGAGGCCGTCGGCCTCGGTCAGGTGCATGAGCGTCTCCCGCGCCTGCGGCGTCCAGCCGCCGGAGGCCGAGTAGACGACGCCGGCGACATCGGCGAAGTGCATCGCCGTGCGCGAGAGGCGCGCCTGCGCGGCGGACTTCACGTGCGCGTTGAGGTTCAGGTTGGAGTACACGGTGGGCACGACGGCGGCGACGATCGCCACGCCGACGAACGAGATGATGAGGCGCGCCCGCAGGCCCAGGCGTCGGCGACGTCCGCTCAAAGCTTGGCCATCCGGTAGCCGACGCCGATCACGGTCTCGACGTAGCGCGGGTGGGCGGGATCGGGCTCGATCTTCTTGCGCAGATTCTTGACATGCACGTCGATGGTGCGCTCGGAGCCGTCGTAGTCGTCGCCGAGTACCCGATCCACGAGCTCGAAGCGCGAGTAGACCCGCCCGGGGTAGGCGGCGAGCGCCGTCAGCAACCCGTATTCGTTCGGCGTCAGATCGACCGTCCGGCCGTCACGGCGCACGAGGTACTTCTCGGTGTCGATCTCGAGCCGCCCCTGGTCGAAGCTCAGGACCGGGACCAGGGGCATCTCGCCGCCCTGCGTCCGGCGCAGCACCGCGCGCACGCGCGCCACGAGCTCGCGCGGGCTGAACGGCTTCACGAGGTAATCGTCGGCGCCGGAGAGGAGCCCTTGGACCCGGTCGTCCTCACCGGCCTTCGCCGTGAGCATCAGGATGGGCACGTCCGAGCGGCCGCGGATCTCGGCGCAGATCTCCTCGCCGGACACATCCGGCAGCATGAGGTCGAGCACGATCAGCGCCGGCCGCACGCGCTCGGCGAGCGCGAGCCCCTGCGCACCGTTGCCCGCCACGTGGACCGTGAAGCCGTCCTTCTCGAGGTAGGCGCGCACGACGTCCTGCACCGACGGCTCGTCGTCGATCACCACGATCGTGCTGTTCCGGGAGGCGTTCACCGCAGCATCATGCTACCCGCGCCGGTCGGGCGGGACACAGCAGGCCGGGCGAGTGCGCCCGCGGGCACGCCGGACATGAGCCGTGCTCGCGATCCTCCGCTTCACACCTTCTTCACAGCGCGCCCATACAATGCAGACACTCGAGCAGGCGCGCCGTTCGCGACGGCCTGCGGCGTAGACGGAACAAGGGAGCACCATGCGCAGCAGGATGTTGTGGCTCGGACTGGCAGCGCTCGTCGTCGTGCTCGTCGCGGCGACGGCGGCGTTCGCGGCGACGCAGCGCTCGAACGTCGGCAAGAGAGCCCTGGCGACAGGGGCACGCGCCGGCGTCTGCGGCGCCCTGCGGCGCGATCCCGCCGCGCTCAAGGACCTGCGTGCGCTCCGCAAGGAGCACCGCGCCGACATGCGAGCGTGGCTCGCCCAGTACGGTGCGGACCCGAGCTCGCCGGCCGCTCAGGCCGCGCTCGCGAAGCTGCGCGCGGAGCACGCGAACGACATGCGCGCCCTGATGAAGAAGTACGGCATCACCGCGCGCCGCGGCGGCGGCATGATGGGCGGCTACGGCGGCAGCTACGGCGGCGGCATGATGGGCGGCACGAGCTCCGGCTCGAGCGGCATGATGGGCGGCTTCTGAGCCCGGGCGCCGCCCAACACGCAAGACCCCAGGGGGGCGGACCGCGTCACGCGGTCCGCCCCCTTTGTCTTCGGCGGCAGAATGGCGCCGGCCGGCCATGCGGCGCGGCGCCGCAGGCTCGCGGTGCGTTGGACCGGCCGTTGCGGCGCTGATACCGTGCGGGCGATGAGCACCGCCGACGACCGCATCGCGGCCCCCTTCCCCGGCCTGAGCGACGACGAGGCGGCGCGCCGGCGCGCCGGCGGCCAGGGCAACGACGTCGAGATCCGCACCGGGCGCACCTACGGGCGCATCGTGCGCGACAACGTCTTCAACTTCATCAACGACCTCTTCTACTTCCTCGGCATCCTGCTGCTCGTGCTCGGCAAGCCGCTGGACGCCTTCTCGGTGGTCTTCGTGATCGCCGTGAATACGGTCATCAGCCTCGTGCAGGAGGTGCGCGCCAAGCGCGTGATGGACCGCATCGCCATCCTCATGCGGCCCAAGGCCGACGTGGTGCGGGACGGGTACGTGGAGGAACTGGACCCGTCGCTCGTCGTCGTCGGCGACGTCCTTCGCCTGCAGCCCGGCGACCAGGTCGTCGTGGACGGCCCGATGGTCGGCGACGGCCGCATGGAGGTGGACGAGTCACTGCTCACCGGCGAGTCCGACCTCGTGACCAAGCACCCCGGCGACGTGCTCATGTCGGGCAGCTTCTGCATGACCGGCGGCGGCTACTACGAGGCGCAGAAGGTCGGCGCCGAGAGCTTCGCCAACAAGATGACCGCCAAGGCGAGCGCCTTCAGGCGCGAGCTCACGCCGCTGCAGAAGCAGGTCAACCAGATCGTGCGGGTGCTGCTCATCGTCGTGATCGTGTTCGAGACCCTGGTGTGGATCCGCAACACCTTCGCCGCGGTGCCGTTCGTGGAGAGCGTGCGCATGTCCACCGTGATCCTGGCCTTGATCCCCAACGGCCTCGTGCTCTCGATCGCGCTCACCTATGCGCTCGGCGCCATCCGGCTGCTCGGCAAGGACATGCTCGTGCAGCAGTTCAACGCCGTGGAGTCGCTCAGCAACGTCGACGTGCTCTGCACCGACAAGACCGGCACGCTGACCTCCGGCGTCGTCAAGGCGGAGGAACTGCTGGCGCTGGGGGCCGACGAGGCCCTTGCGAAGCAGCTCGTCGGCGCCTTCGCCGCAAGCACCACCGACGCCAACCGCACGGTGGAGGCGCTGCGCGCCGCATGGCCCGCGGAGCGGAGGCCGGCGGCGCACGAGGCCTTCTTCTCGTCGGACCGCAAGTGGAGCGGCCTCGCCTTCGACGAGGGCGAGGCGCGCGGGACGTACGTGCTGGGCGCGCCCGAGATCCTGGCGCCGGCGCTGCGCGCCGGCGCCGAAAGCCACGCGCAGACAGACTGGCGGCCGCGCGCCGCGGAGTGGGCCGCGCGCGGCCTGCGCGTGGTGCTGTTCGCCGGGCGGCCCGAGCCGCTCGCCTTCGGCGAGCCCGACGGGCCGCCAGTCCTGCCGGACGGTCTCGAGCCCGTCGCTCTCGTCGCCTTCAGCGACGAGCTGCGCGGCGGCGTGCAGCAGACACTCGGGGAGTTCGCCGAGGCCGGCATCGAGGTCAAGATCATCTCCGGCGACAACCCGGGCACCGTGACCGCCCTCGCCACGCAGGCGGGCGTGAACACGCTCGCGCGCCGCGAGCTCGTCGCCGTCTCCGGCGCGGAGCTCGAGGCGATGACGCCCGAGGAGTTCGGCGCCGCCGCCGAGCGCAGCACCGTCTTCGGCCGCGTCACGCCCGAGCAGAAGCAGGACCTCGTGGAGGCCCTGCGCGCCCGCGGCCGCTACGTGGCGATGATCGGCGACGGCGTCAACGACGTCATCGCCCTCAAGCAGGCCAACGTCGCCGTGGCGATGCAAGGCGGCAGCCAGGCGGCGCGCAGCGTCGGCGACCTCATCCTCATGAAGGACACCTTCCAGCCGCTGCCGTTCGCCTTCCGCGAGGGCCAGCGCATCATCAACGGGATGAACGACATCCTGCGCATCTTCATGGTGCGCATCTTCTTCAAGGCCCTGATGATCGCCATCGTCGCCGCCATCGGCGGCTTCCCCTTCGCGCCGCGCCAGTCGGCCCTGCTTTCGTTCGTCGGCGCCACCGTGCCCTCCATCGCCTTCGCGTTGTGGGCGCGGCCGGGCGCGACGCCCAAGGTCGGCCTGTTCAAGCTGCTCGCGCGCTTCGTCCTGCCCACCGCGCTCCTGATGGCCGCGATCGCGACCGGCGTCTACCTCGCCTGGGCGGTCCCGGCGCACAACGCCTACAACGCCGCGCACCCGGGCCACGAGAACGAGCTCGTGGAGCTCTCGTTCCCGCAGGCGCAGACGGCGCTCACGATCTTCGCCTGCTTCGCCGCGATCCTGCTGATCCTGCTCATCGTGCCGCCGACGAAGTGGTGGGCCGGCGGCGCGCCGCTGGTGCGCGGCGACTGGCGCATCGTCGCCGTCGTCGGCGCCCTCCTCGCCTTCATGGTCGCCGTGCTGCTGATCCCGGTCGGCCGCACCGCCTTCGAGCTGACGGCGCTGCCCGTGTGGCAGTACGCGGCGCTCTTCGGCCTCGCGGTGCTCTGGAGCGTGCTCTGCCGGCTGGTGTGGCGCAGCCGCATCCTCGACCGCTGGCTGGGGACGGCGGAGGACCCGGGCAACTACTGCGCCAAGGCGGTGCCGCCGAAGCCGGTGTGAACCGCCGGCGCCGGGGCTGCGCCTCTCGGGCGCCGCTGACCGGCGGTCAGGCGCCGCCGGCCACAGCGTCGTCGCCGGCGGCCACGTCGTCGCCGCCGCCGCGCTTGGCGGCGTAAAGCGCTTCGTCGGCGCGCCGCAGGAGGTCGTCGGGGAGCTCGTCGGGCGCCCAGGCGGCGACCCCCGCACTGACCGTGACAGCGCGCTGCGCGAGGGCTTCGCTGGAGCGTACCGCCGCCAGTACGCGTTCGGCGAGTCTGCGCGCGCCGCCCATGTCCACGCCCGGGAGCATCACGCTGAACTCGTCGCCGCCGATCCGCGCCGGCAGGTCTTCGGTGCGGCAGAGCGAGGCGAGCAGAGCGGCGAAGCGCGTGAGCACCCCGTCGCCGGCCTCGTGCCCCGAGGTGTCGTTGACCCGCTTGAGGCCGTCGAGGTCAAGGCTCACGAGCGCCAGGGGGCTGCCGTGACGGCGCGCCAGCGAGATCGCCTTGCCCAGGGACTCGTAGAAGTGGCGGCGGTTGGCGAGGCCGGTAAGCGTGTCGGTTGCAGCGACGCGCGTGATGGTGGCGTTGGCGGCTTCGAGCACGACGGCCTCGGCGGCAAGCTCGTCGTTCAGGCGCGCCAGTGCATCCTCCGCCTGCTTGCGCTCGGTGATGCGTCCCAGCCGCTCGGCGAGCGCCTCGAGGAGCTGCCTTTCCTCCTTCAGGAACGGCCCCTCGTCCTCATCCGGCATCTCCTCGCGGTAGCAGACGTCGATCCTCCCGATTGCCGATCCACCCGCCTTGACCGGGGCGGACTGGATCCACGCCGACTCAGTGAAGCCGTGCGTGCGGAAGTCGCGCTCGCCGATCACCGTACGGGCGCAAGCGATCTCCGGGTACTGCCAGCTTCTCGGCAGGATGTCCGTGAGCTCCTGATACAGGGCGTCCAGGGTGAGGCCTTCCCTCTCGGCGATCTCGGCCAGCCCGTAGAGCCCTTGCAGCTCTTTCGCTCGCTCCCCGAGATCGCGCTCGGCGAGCTTGCGCAGCAGCGCCGCGCCGATGTGCATAGCGGTGTCTTCCAGTGACTCGATCTCCTCGAGGGTGAAACGACCCTTGCGGCGATCGTCGAGATGGATGAGGCCGACGATGCTGTCACCGCTGCGTATGGGCACCAGCGCCATGGATGCATAGCCTTCGTGCATGCAACGGTTGCGCGGGCGGTTGCGCGGGTCTTGATCGGACGGCAACTCCAGCAGGGGGAAGGAGTCGTTGGTCCAGAAGCTGCCCCCCGCCGTGAACAGCTTGCTGGAGGGGCCGGTGTCGCCGGAGATGACCAGGCCGCAGGTGCACTCCAGCCTGCCGCGGCCCTCCTGGTCGCGGATCACCTCGCCACCCTCGTCGCGCTCGAGGAGCGTGTTCTCGGTGCGCAGGAACCCAGTCGAGAAGCCCCCCTGCGCGATGTACGGGAAGTCCTCCCCATCCTGCAGGCGGATGCCCACGGCATCGATCCCGGTCTTCGCCTTCAAGATGTCGAGCACGCGCTGGAGCGAATCCTCCAGATCTCCCGGCTCGTTGAGGATCTGCAGGACCTCCCGGCCCATCTCCCGATACGACTCGGCCTGCTTGCGCCCGGTGATGTCGCGCAAGAAGACCGTGAGCCTTTCGTCTCCGCCGGGGAGGTGCTTGACGCTGACTTCGACGTCGAAGATCGTCCCGTCTTTGCGCCGGTGCCGGGACTCGAAGCGGTCTTCGCCGTGGATCCTGATCTTCTCGATGCGGGCGGCAGTCTCGGCGGCGGTCTCGACGGCCACCAGGTCGCCGATGGCCATGGTCAGGAGCTCCTCGGCGCTGTAGCCGCTGAGCCGGCAGTAGGCTTCGTTGACATCCAGAAGGCGCCCCTTCGTGTCGACCAGCCAGAAACCGTCCATGGTCGTCTGGAGGACGGCCCGGTGGAGCGCTTCGCTCTTGCGCAGCGCCTCCGCCGCCAGAGCTTGCTCGTGGACATCGGTGAAGGTCACATGGCAGCGCCGCGGCTCGCCGTCGGCGGCGAGCACGCCTTGCGGCCGGCTTTCCAGGTGCGCCCAGAAGTGGTCGACGTCGGAGGAGCGGCCCGCGGCGGCGCCGACGCGCCGCAGCCGCAGCTCCCAGCTCTGCGGCTCGCCGCTCTGCTGCCCCACTCGCTGGCGCAGGTAGTACTCGTCACGGTCGGCGGCGAGCACGAAGGCGCTGAGCGTCTGCCCGATGAGCAGCCCTCGCTCCACGCCCAGCAGGCGCGCGGCCGTGAGGTTGGCGTCGCCGACGATGCCCTTGTCACTCAGGGTGAGGTAGCCCACCGGGGCCAGGTCGAAGAGCTCGAAGTACTTGGCGTGCTGCTCCTCGAGCTCGAGACGGCCGCGCTGCAGCTCCTCGTTCTGCATCTCGAGCTCGATCTGGTGCACGCGCAGCTCGTGGACGACGTCGGCGTCCTCGGGCACGGGTGCTGCAGCGGCGGCGGAGAGCTTGTCGAGGCGCTCCTCGGCCAGGCGGCGCAGCTCGGCGGAGGTGAGCGGCCGGTGCGGCGCGGCGGCCGCGCCCGGCGCGGCCTTCTTCTTGCGCGGCTGCCGCGGGCCGGCCATCAGGTGGTCGGCCGCACTTCCGACAGCAGAGGGAGCCCAACGCCCAGAGTGCGCTCAACGGTCCGCATCGGTCACCCCCTCACGTCCTGCCCTCAACCTCGGCGCCGCCAGCGCCGGCGAACGTCCCTCCTACCGGTGCCCACCAGCGGCCGAGGTGCGTACGCTTCACGCTCAGATTGCCCCTCGGGGCGGTAGGGCAATCATCGGCCTGCCGTTTCTCGGGTCGAGCCGGTCGTGCGCCGTCTACTCGGGGTGCTCCAGTTCCCGCAGGAGACGCAACGCCTCCGCTTCGGTGAGTCCCGCGAGCTCGGACTGGGCCATGCCGCCCGCGAGAAGTCGTTCCGCGAGAACGAAGGGCAGCGCGTCGCCCCGTGGGCGCGAGCGCTGGACCCCCTGCCTCTGCGGCGGCTCGCCCTTGTCGACCGCGCTCCAGAACTCCGCCGCCGTCACCTGCAGCTGCGACTTGAGGAGGCGCGCGAACAGCGGCGCTCCGTACTCGTCGCGCCCCTTCGAGATGGCGGTGTGCAGCGTGCGCCCGTCGGGCAAGCCCTTCGTCCACACCTCGTGTCTGGAGACGCGGCGGCCCGGAGCGTCGGCGACGCGCTCCCGGCCATCGACGACGCAGAAACGCCGGAGGTCACGGGGCCGGGGCGTCCTCACCGAGGCGGGTCACCGGGGCTCGAGCCGAACAGCACGTCCGCCACGCGAGTCTGGTCGCGGGCGAGCTGCACGCGCCGCACGTGGCCGCCCTTCTGGTGCTGGTTGGGTGCGGAGCGCAAGCCGGCCTCCCACACGCCCACGAAATCGAGCGCAGCCTCGATGAGGTCGTCCTTCGCGGCGTCGAGCGTGCTCCCCTGACCGTAGACCTCCAGCTCAGGGAGCCATATCTCCACGCCGGTCGTCTCGACGAACACCTCCGGCGCGAACGGGAAGGCCACGGCCAGCAAGTCTGCGATCTCGTCGGCGCCCGCGATCACGACCTCGTCCCGGGCGCGCCTGCCGACAAGCTGCCACTCACCGCGGCTCGCCCGCTCCACCGCGGCATGCGCGGGGATCCAGAACGGAGGCGGGAGCCCCTCCAGCGTCAGGCCAGGCCGGCCGACGGGCAGAAGCCGGCAAGCGGACACTCGCCGCAGGCGGGGCGCCGCGCGTGGCAGACGCGCCGCCCATGGCGCACGAAGTCCACATGGGCGGCGTACACCTGCTCGGGATCGTCGGCGCCGGCCAGCTCCGTCAGCAGTGGGTGCGCCTGGTCGGCGGTCGTCTTGGCGTCGATGATGCCGAGGCGCCGCGCGAGGCGGTGCACGTGCGTGTCCACCGGCATCACCGGCCGCCCGAGCGAGAAGAGCAGCACGCAGGCGGCCGTCTTGGGGCCCACGCCCGGCAGGCTCACGAGGTAGCCCTGCGCCTCGGCGTCCGTCATGCCGCCAAGGACGCCGAGGTCCGGGGCGCCTCCGGGCACGCTGAGCGCCTCGAGGATGCGCTTGAGGCGCGGCGCCTTGGTGTGCGCGAGGCCGCCGAGAGCGATGGCCTCCTCGATCTCCTCGGCGGAGGCGTCGCGGGCCGCGCTCCAGTCCGGGAACCGGGCCTTGAGGGCGGCGAAGGTACGCTCGGTGTTCACGTCGGCGGTGTTCTGGCTGAGCACGGTGAACACGAGCTCGTCCACCGGCGGGTAGCGCGGCGAGAGCACCGGCCGGCCGTAGGCGTCGTCGAGCGCCGCGACGGCGCGGTGAAGCTGCCGGCGCGGCGAGCGCACGGTCATCGGCGGAGCCTCATGGTCGAAGCGTCATGGCCGGAGCCTCGTTCGCAGAGCCTCATGCGCGGAGCCTATCATCACGCTCCCGGGCTCAACGGCCGTGGTAGCCTGACCGCCATGCGAGGTCCCGGCTGGCGATTCTGGATCGACCGCGGCGGCACGTTCACCGACGTCGTGGCGCGGCGGCCGGACGGCGCGCTGCTCACGCGTAAGCTCCTCTCGGAGGGCCGCGCCCGCTACCCCGACGCCGCCCTGCAGGGCATCCGCGAGCTGCTCGGTCTGGCTCCCGGCGCACCCATTCCGGCTTCGGAGATCGACGAGATCCGCATGGGAACCACGGTCGCTACCAACGCGCTGCTGGAGCGGCGCGGCGAACCTACCGTCTTCGTGACCACGCGCGGCTTCGGCGACGCGCTGCGCATCGGCTACCAGGACCGCCCCGACATCTTCGCGCTCGACATCCGCCTGCCGGAGCCCGTGTACGCGCGAGTGATCCAGGTCGAGGAGCGCGTGGGCGCGGGCGGTGAAGTCGTGCGCGAGCTCGACGAAGAGGCGGCGCGGGAGGCGCTCGCGGCGGCGTTCGCCGCGGGCTTCCGCGCCGCCGCGATCGCCCTGATGCACGGCTTCCGCTACCCGGAGCACGAGCGGCGTGTGGCGGCGCTGGCGCGCGCCGCCGGCTTCACGCAGGTCTCGGTCTCGCACGAGACCAGCGCGCTCGTGAAGCTCGTGAGCCGCGGGGAGACGACGGTCGTCGACGCCTACCTCTCCCCCATCCTGCGGCGGTACGTCGACAGCATCGCCGCCGAGCTCGAAGGAGCGACCGTCGAGCCGCGCTCCCGGCGCGGCGAGGCTGCCGTCCCGCTGCGCTTCATGCAGTCGCACGGCGGACTCACCGACGCGCGCCTCTTCCGCGGCAAGGACAGCGTCCTCTCCGGCCCCGCGGGCGGCATCGTCGGCGCGGTGGAGACCTGCCGCCGCGCCGGGTTCGAGCGGCTCGTGACGTTCGACATGGGTGGCACCTCGACCGACGTCTCCCACTACGCCGGGGAGTACGAGCGCAGCTACGAGAGCGTGGTGGGCGGCGTGCGGCTGCGCGCCCCGATGCTGCGCATCCACACCGTGGCCGCCGGCGGCGGCTCCGTGTGCCGGTTCGAGGACGGCCGCTACCGGGTCGGCCCGCGCAGCGCCGGCGCCGACCCCGGCCCGGCCTGCTACGGCAAGGGCGGGCCGCTCGCCGTGACCGACTGCAACGTCGTGCTCGGCAAGCTGCAGCCGGCCTTCTTCCCGCGGGTGTTCGGCACGGACGGCGCCGGGACGCTCGACGCGGACGCGGCGCGCACGGCGCTCGCGGCCGTGGCCGCGAGCATTCGCGCCGCCGGCGTCGAGCCGCCGGCGCACGAGCAGCTCGCCGACGACTTCGTGCGCGTCGCCTGCGACACGATGGCGCGCGCCATCAAGCGCGTCTCCACCCAGCGCGGCCACGACGTGAGCGGGCACACGCTGTGCTGCTTCGGGGGCGCGGCAGGCCAGCACGCCTGCCTGGTCGCCGACGCGCTCGGCATCGACAACGTCCTCCTGCACCCGCTGGCCGGCGTGCTCAGCGCCTACGGGATGGGCCTTGCGGACGTGCGCGCCCTGCGCGAGCGCACTGTGGAGCTGCCGCTCGACGAGGCGGCGGTGGCCGCGGCGCAGGACTCGCTCACCGAGCTGGAGGCCGCGGCCACGAGAGAACTGGAGACTCAGGGTTTCTCGCGGGATTCGGTCACCGTGCGGCGCCGGGCGCACGTCAAGTTCGAGAGCACAGACGTCGCGCTTGAGGTCGACTGGGATGAGCGCGTGCCGGGCGGCGCGACCGGAGGAGATGCCGCGACGGGCGGCGACGTCGCGGCGGCGAGCCGGGCCGCCGCGCTCAGCGCCGCGTTCCTGACGCTGCACGAGCGCCGCTACGGCTTCCTGATGCCCGGCCGCGGACTCGTGCTGGCGACCGTCGCCGTCGAGGCGATCGGGCCCGGGGAGAGCGCCGGTCCTGCCGAAGCCCCGGTGCCGGCGCTCCAGCACGGGCCGGCGCCGGCGTCCGAGCCGCGCGACGTCGTGCGCGTGTTCACTGCCGGCTCATGGCACGAGACGCCGGTGTTCGAACGCGCCGCGCTGTCGTTCGGCGCGCGCCTCGCCGGGCCGGCGATCGTCTGCGAGCCGACGAGCACGACCGTCGTCGAGCCCGGCTGGCAGGCCGAGGTGCTGGCCGCCGGCGAGCTGCACCTGCGGCGCCTCTCGCCGGCCGCGCCCCCCTCGGCCGATCCGGCCGAGCGCTCGCCGCTGCTCCTCGAGGTCTTCAACAATCTCTTCATGTCGATCGCCGAGCAGATGGGCGCCACGCTCGCCAACACGGCAAGCTCCGTGAACATCAAGGAGCGCCTGGACTTCTCGTGCGCGCTGTTCGACGGCGAGGGCGGCCTCGTGGCCAACGCGCCGCATCTGCCTGTACACCTGGGCTCGATGGGCGCCTCGGTGGAGGCCGTCATCGCGCGGCACACGGCCGAGTTCGCGCCCGGCGATGCCTACCTTCTCAACTCGCCCTACGCCGGGGGCACGCACCTTCCCGACCTGACGGTGGTGACGCCGGTGTTCGCGGCCGGGCCGGGCGCTGCGGCGCTCGCCGCGCCCCTCTTCTTCGTCGCCTCCCGAGCACACCACGCGGACGTGGGCGGGATCACGCCCGGCTCGATGCCGCCGGGGAGCCGGACGATCGACGAGGAGGGCGTGCTCGTCGAGGACTTCCGGCTCGTGGAGCGCGGGCGCCTGCGCGAAGCCGAGGTGGTGGAGCTGCTGACCTCGGCCCGCTGGCCGGCGCGCGATGTGGCCCAGAACCTCGCCGACCTGCGCGCGCAGGTCGCCGCCAACGCGCGCGGCATCGCCGAGCTCGAGCGCATGGTCGGCGAGTTCGGCGTGCCGGTCGTGGCCGCCTACATGCGCCACGTGCAGGACAACGCCGAGGAGGCGGTGCGCCGCGCGATCGGCCGGCTGCAGGACGGCGCGCGGCGCCAGGAGATGGACGACGGCAGTGTGATCGCGGTCCGCGTGACCGTGGACCGCGAGGCGCGCTCCGCAATGGTCGACTTCACCGGCACGTCGCGGCAGCGCGCCGACAACTTCAACGCGCCGGCGGCCGTGTGCATCGCCGCCGTCCTCTACGTCTTCCGCACGCTCGTGGACGCCGACATCCCGCTCAACGCCGGCTGCCTCAAGCCGCTGCGCATCGTCGTGCCGCAGGGTTCCATGCTCGATCCCGTCTATCCGGCCGCGGTCGCGGCCGGCAACGTGGAGACCTCGCAGGCGATCACCAATGCGCTGTTCGGGGCGCTCGGCGTCGTCGCCGCCTCTCAGGGGACGATGAACAACGTCACCTTCGGCGACGCCCGCTACCAGTACTACGAGACCGTCTGTGGCGGGGCCGGCGCCGGCCCCGGCTTCGACGGCTGCAGCGGGGTGCACACGCACATGACCAACTCGCGCCTCACCGACCCGGAGGTGCTGGAGGCGCGCTTTCCGGTGCGGGTGGAGGAGTTCGCGCTGCGGCGAGGGAGCGGCGGCGCGGGCGAGCATCGCGGCGGCGACGGAGTCGTCCGCCGCCTGCGCTTCCTGGAGCCGCTCACGGCAGCGATCGTCGCGAGCAGCCGCCGGGTACCGCCCTACGGGCTCGCCGGCGGCCTGCCGGGAGCCGCCGGCCACGACTTCGTCGTGCGGGCCGGCGGCGAAGTGGAGGAGCTGCCGGGCGTCGCCGAGACGCGGATGGGCGCCGGCGACGAGCTCGTGATCGAGACGCCGGGCGGCGGCGGGTACGGCCTTCCGGCCACGGGCGCTCCGCCGGACGAGGCATCGCCCGAGGGCTGAGCGACGCGACCGCGACTTCGGCGCGCCGCCGGCCTCGCCTCAGGCCGCGTCGTAGGCGGCGAGCGCCGCCGGCAACGCTGCGATCACCTGGTTGCCGGCCGCCGGCAGCCCGATGAGGATGGCGCTCACGACCTCTTCGCGCGTCGCGCCGGCGGCCTTCGCCTGCGCCACGTGGAAGGGCACGCCGCTCTCGAGGCGGGCTGCGGCGAGCACTGCCAGATAGGCGAGCGCCCCGGTCTTCGCGTCGAGGGCGCTCGCCGCCCCGAGCTTCTGGGTCGCCTCCATCCACGCCTGAGCGTGGCCGGGCGCCCCTGCGAGGAACGCCTGGAAGGAGGCGCTGATGCCGGTCGCTGCGGGACCGCCCGTGGAGCCGGACCTGCCGGCGGCCGCGCCCGCGCCGGTCTGGTGTGGGCCGCTCACGCCGTCACGCGCCCGCGCCGCGCCGCTTGAGCCGCTGGCCCTTGCGGCGGCGCAGATAGGCGGCGATCGCCATCCCGATCAGGAACCCGAGGGCGAGCAACAGGACCACCATCACCCAGGCCGGCAGAGAGAGCCACCAGAAGAAGAAGTGGAAGCGCCAGTGGTCGATGCGGTTCTGCAGGACCAGGATGAGGACGAAGACGACGGCCACTGCGGGGACGATGAACCGGGTGTAGCCCGGACCGGACTGACGGCGCTCCGTCGTCGCCTGCGGCTGCGGACTTGCCATGCGTGAACCCCCCTGTCGGCCGACGAGTGATGCTTCGCCGCGGGAGCTGCCGACCCTTGCCCGGCGCCGCGCGGACGGCGCCGTACGCGCGAGGGGCGGAGAGCCTCGCGGCTCCCCGCCCCTCGCCGATGCGGCGCCGTCCCCCAACGGCGGCCGCGGCGGCCGGCCTCGCGGCCGGCCGGACTTCAGCGTGGCGGCCGCGCTCGGGCGGCCGTCACGGCGTCACTCCGTCACTGCTTGGCGAACGCCTCCAGGCCGTCGGCGACGGTCGCGAAGACGCTGTCCAGCTGGGCCTCGTCGATCACCAGCGGCGGCTGGATGCGCAGCACGCTGCCGAAGTTGCCGCCGACGCCGATGAGCACGCCGTGGTCGAGGCAGTACTGCCGCACGAAGCCGCCGGCGGCGGTGCCGTAGGCCTTGGTCGCCGGGTCGGCGATGAGCTCAACGCCGACCATGAGGCCCTTGCCGCGCACGTCGCCGATCAGCGGCTGCGTCTTCTGCAGCTCGCGGAACTTCGCCATCAACGCCTCGCCCTTGCGCGCGGCGCCGTCGACGACCCCGTCCATGAGGAAGTCGATGTTGGCGAGCGCGGCGGCGCAGCTCACGGGGTTGCCTCCGAAGGTGCTGAGGTGGTCGCCGATCTGGAAGGCGTCGGCGATCTCCGGCCGCGCGATGAAGGCGCTGAGCGGCCAGCCGTCGGCGATGCCCTTGGCCATCGTCATGATGTCGGGGACGACGCCGAAGTGCTCGATGGCGAACATCTTGCCGGTGCGCCCGAAGCCGCTCTGGACCTCGTCGGCGATGAAGAGGATGCCCTCCTCGTCGAGGATCTCCTTGACGCGCTTGAAGTAGTCGTCCGGCGGCACGATGATGCCGCCCTCGCCCATGACGGGCTCGGCGATGAAGGCGCAGACGCTGCCCGATAGGTGCAGGCGGGCGACCTCGCCGACGCGGCGCGCGCAGAGCATGTCGCACTTGTCCGGCGTGGTCTCGGCGAAGCAGCGGTAGCAGTACGGCGTGGGCACGAAGGCGACGCCCGGCATGTACGGGCCGCCGCCCTTCTTGCGGCCCGAGTTGCCGGTCACCGAGAGGGTCGCGTAGGAGCGCCCGTGGAAGCTCGACTCGATGGCGAGGAACTCGTTCTTGCCGCTGTAGCGCTTGGCGAGGCGGAAGGCGCCCTCGATGGCCTCGGCGCCGCCGTTGCCGAAGAACGTCTTCTGCAGGTCGCCGGGAGTGATCTCGGCGAGCTTCTCGGCGAGCGCGCCGACCGACTCCACGTGGTAGACGTAGGAGCACGCGTGCACGAGCTTCTCGGCCTGCGCGATGGCGGCGTCGAGGATCTTGCGGTTGTGGTGCCCGGCGTTGGTGACGCTGATGCCGGCGAAGCAGTCGATGTACTCGGTGCCGTCGGCGTCGTAGAGAAGTGCCCCATCGCCGTGGTCGGCGACCACCGGCTCGACGCGCTTCACGAACCCGGTCATGACGTAGTCGCGGTACTGTTCCTGCACACCCATGCTTTCGACTCCCCTTCGGCTGACGCGTGGTTAATCACTTGATTGACTAGTGAGGCACTAGGTTACCAGATGCGGGCCCGCGCGCGAGAGCCTCCCAGGGGTCGAACAGCCGCACCGACCGCGCTTCGTGCTCGGCCACGGCGGCGCGCCTCACCTCTTGCGGAGCGTTCGTCGGTACGCCGAACTCGTCGGCCAGAAGCACGACCGCGGCCTCGAGCGTCGGCCGGCGACGCGGGAGGTGCACGCGGCCGAGGGGCTGCTTTGGCCTCAGCACATCAGGATGGCGCAGCCTGCCGTCGACCTGCAGATGGCCGCGTGGCGGGCTCGCCGGCGCGCTCCGCGCGCGAGAGTAGCCTCGCGCAGCGAGGCGACGGTGGACGACCAGCTACTCGGTGAAGACCGGGGCATCCTGGGGCAGCATGGCGCAGAAACCGTAGGCCTCGAGCATCTGGCTGAAGTGGCGCCAATCACCGGCGGCGAAGTTCCGGAAGATCTCCGCGGAGTCGTATCCCTTCTCGAGGCTCTTGAAGCGCACGAACTCGACGATCTCATCGCGAGTGTAGACGCAGGTCTTGGTGGGCACCATGGGGGACCTCCTCGTCGCGCTTCCCCAGAGTAGCACGCGGTGCGGAGGCGACAAGGTGGACGTTCTGGGGCGACTGGGACGGCGAGGCGATGCCTCTGTGACGTCCGGCGCGGGCGCGACTCCGAGGCCAAGGCGGCTCACGCCGTTGGCCCGAACGACCTCGCGGCGGGCTGCAGTCCGCTGCCGCCCTACCGGAGCTGAGCTGACCGCGGCCGGGCCATGGGGTGACGTTCGCCGATCGTCACCCCGGCCCCCCGGTCGCCGGTCTTCCGGCGAGGAGGCGGCCGGCCTATCCTTGCCCCATGTCCGTCCAGGCGTTGCACTCGGCGAGCCCAACGACTAATCATCTGGTCCATCGACCAAGGAGTGTAGTCACATGTCAGATCCGCCGGCCGGCGGCGGTTTCGCCGGGCGCTTCGCTACACCGACGCTGGTCAGCCTTCTCGGGCTGTCTCCCACCCGGCGCGACGGCGACTTCTACCAGCCCGAGCTCGCCGGCCTCACGGGATCGCGCCTGGTGCCGGTCCAGCGCGACCTGCGGCGCCTCGAGAGCGCCGGTCTGGTGGCGCGGCGCCGGCACGATCCGCGCCAGATCGCGACCTTGCTTGCCGAGGCCGGCGCGCAGTTCGGCCGTGAGGTGAACGTCGCCGCCTGCGCCGCGGACGGGCTCCGCGCAAGAGTCGCTGCCGGCACGCCCTTCCCGGCCGGCGTGCTGGACGGAGCCAGGATCTGGCCGCTCGGCGGCGACGCGGAGCTGGGCGCCCTGCTGCGCAGCGTCGGGCCGGCCGGTGGCTGAGCGCCTGCGCCTCGACGACCTCGTGGCCGGCGGGCGGCTCGAGCGGCACAGCCCCTCCCCCGCGGAGACCGGCGACCTGCTGGCTCTCGCCGCACGTCAGCTTGTGGATGCCGCCGCGGCGGAGCTGTCCCCGGAAGGCCGCTTCGCCGCCGCGTACAGCGCCGCCATCACTCTGGCGACCCTGGTCGTGCGCGCCGGCGCCTACCGCGTCGCCGGCGCGCCCGAGGATCACCAGCTCACCATCGCGCTCCTGCCGGTGTTCCTGGGCGACGAGCAGCGTCGCGGCGCGACATATCTCGACGCCTGCCGGCGCAAGCGCGACGTCGCCCGGTACGACCGCGCCGACGCGATCAGCGCGGCCGAAGCGCGGGCCTTGCGGGCTGCCGCGCGGGAGCTTCAGGACGAGGTACTCGCCTGGCTCGCCGAGGTGCATCCGGAGCTGTTGCGCTCGCCCTGACGCCGGCCGGCGCGCTGACGCCGGGTTTTGCCCCCGCCACCATGACCTATGTGGCAACGAATAATCTCACGGATACGCCGAAGGTGACGGTGGTCAACGAGGATCTGACCGCGACCAACTGGCTGATTTACAACGGCACGACCAATCAACTGTTGTCGGGGGTGGCGAGTGCGCCGCTGACGCTGGCGGCCGGTGTGAACCCGGTGTTGGTGCAGGTGGTTTCGGCCAACGGGGCGGTCACGAACACCTACACCGTGAACGTGACGGTGCCATCAGCCAGCAGTGCGAATGCGAATCTGGCCTCGCTGGTGTTGACACCAGCCGGAACATTGTCGCCGGTGTTTAGCGCGAATGTGATTAGTTACACGTCGTCAGAACTTTACAGCAGCAACTTCACGGTGACGGTGACCGATGCCGACGTGACGGCGACGAACCATCTGATCTACAACAACACGACCAACCTGCTGGCGTCCGGCACGCCGAGCGCGACCTTGGTGATGAACGCGAACCCGGCGGTGCCGAATACGGTGACTGTGGAAGTAACCGCCCAGGACGGGGTGACGGTGAAGACCTACACGGTGAACGTGACGCAGTTGCCGAGCCAGACGCCTCACCCGGTGCTGACGAATAGTGTGAGCGGCGGCGTGTTGACGTTGAACTGGCCCCTGGCCAATCTGGGTTACCGGTTGCTGCAGCAGACGAACCACCTGAGCCAGGGCGTGAGCGGCAACACGAACGACTGGGGCACCGTGGCCGGCTCGACGGCGACGAACAAGGCGACCATCACCATCACGAACAGCGTCCCGAACGAGTATTACCGGTTGGTCTTTCCGTAAACTTTTGGTGGTTGGAAGCGGGCCGGGTGCCGGTTTTGGGTTGCCGGCGCCCTGCCAGCTAAAATTTGAAACAACAAAATTATAAACACAATGAAAAGCCATATAAGCCATAAAAGCCAGCCGGCCGGCGGTCGCCGGTGTGGAGCCTTCACCTTGATCGAACTGTTGGTGGTCATCGCCATCATCGCCATCCTCGCGGCAATGCTGTTGCCGGCGCTGGCCAAAGCCAAAAGCAAGGCGCTCCAAACAGCATGTCTCTCCAACTTTCGTCAAGTAAATATGGCCACGGTTATGTTTGTTGGAGATCACGATGACTTTCTGCCACCGGGGGAAGACGCCCAGGGCGGTCTGTCCACGATTCAGATTTCGGGTTATGGTTATGATGCGAATGGTGCTAACTGGACGCCAGGAGGTGGCTGGAAGCAATTTCTGAGTTTTTATCTGGGTTCGTATCTGGGTTATACCGACCCGGCCAAGCTGGCTGGCCAGCCGTTCTATGTGACGAAAGTGATGTATTGTCCGGCGTATGCCAAGGCGGCAAACCAGGATGTTCCAACGAACCTGTATTCCTACTATCTGAGCGGCGTTCAAACCCATGACTGCGGCCCTGAT
>Ga0118677_10004869_pt1 | contig 24048 bp, 17 predicted proteins | sample AliMusrvi5mmetaG_FD_86154 | JGI IMG/M metagenome (GOLD analysis project Ga0118677, IMG submission 86154)
CCGCTAACCCTGCCGGATGGAACCAGCCCGGTTCGCGGAAGTGGCTTTTTCTCAACCGGCACGGTCTCGGCACCGGTCGAGATCGAGTGAGCCACATGATTCCCTGCAGATCAGCCTGAATGCAGACATCCTGATGTCACCCATAAAAAATGGTGGAGCGAGGAAAACCGGTGCTCTTCTGGACCTCACAGCCAAAATCCAGCCAGCCTGGGCCACTCAGCCCCGGGCCAAATCGAATGTGAACAATACAGGCAAATTCGTGTCATTTGGGTCAGCCGGGCAACCGCAGATTCCCTACCGTCGAAAGGCTGCTGCCCGGAATACCCATGAAAACCCAATCTGTCGGAGTGAAATTAACCGAACAAAATGCTGGGAATCAATAGCACCAAGAAACTAACTCACTGCTGAAGCATGTAAACTCCTCTTATCCCAAACCAATGAACAATATCAAATCACCATATATTTGTGCGCTGCTTCTCTCAGCCGTTCTGTGCGGCTGCGGAGGACCGAAATACAGCAAGGACTTCAAGGAGTTTCTGGGGCTTAAACTGGCAGAAGCAGCACCGATAAAGCTCAACAGCGTTGCCATCGAGGAACTGACCGGGGGGAAGATCGAGTCCGTGTTCACGTTTTCCGGCGACTATGTTGTGACAGACAACTTGTATTCCAAAGGCGAGGTTATAGCTTTAGTTGAAATTGAAAGTTTTGTCAAGAAAATGGAACCCGCCGGGATTCCAGATAATGTTTTGATAGAGTCCAAAGTCCCCCAGCTCATTGCCTCGCTGGCAGAGATAAATAAGGTTCCGGTGCTCAAAGTCGCTACCGCAAAGGGGACGAAGAGCCGGGTGTCGGGCAAAGCAAAAGCGCAGCTTGATAATCATGGAATCTGGGGTTTTCAGATACTGGATGTAACCGGCGCGACCTTGGCCGGCGAAAAGGTGCCGGATGGTCAGTGGGTTGCAGAAGGCTCGCCTGCTGAAAACGCGCAAAAGGCAAGATCCGACGCTGTCTTCAGTGAATTAAATGCACTCGGTAACCGGCTCATAAAGGAAAACGAGGAAAAGAAAAAAGCCGAGGCCGCCCGTGCCGAAGAAGCTGCCAAAAAGGCTGCGGAAGAAGCGGCATTGGCGGGAAAACTCCGTGTGGACGAAACGAAAAGACGCGACGAAGAAGCGAAAAGCCGCGCGGACCAAGCGAGGATCTCAGCGGACATCGCGGCAGAAGCGACCCGTATTTCAACAGCCAAATCGGCGGCGGAAGCTGACGCGCGGGAGGCGGCATTCCTCGCCGCAATCGAAAAGGGAAAAATCTACTTTGGCGTCTGGCAGGGAGCAAGTGCCAGAGGGGAAATTGGCATCAAATTCGGCGAACGCGTAAACATGGGAAGGGATTTCTCGATCGATGGCGTGCTCTTTGACCCGGCAAAGCCACAGAACGAAAAGCCGTTCTCGGCCTTGACGAGTGGACTCGGAACGCCGGACAAACCCTACATTATAGAAATCAAGACGGTAGTTGGGGAAGGCGTCCCAGTGGCCGATAAATTCGGCCCTGACATCAAAAACAAGACAATAGGTTTATTGCATTCTGAAACGAGATTTGTCATTCCGCTAACTTTTGATGGCGCGGACACTTCGCTTTCTGGAGAGCTGGAGAACAGTTTTATGTTTTCCTATCAGATTGATGGGCCAGCCAAAGTGCGTTTTCTCAAGGATTATGCGCCAAAAGGCAGGAGGGCAAACAATAGCGGGGCCATGCCACCATCCGCCAACCCAGACGATAAAGCCCACGCCGCACAGCCTCAATCAGACTCAAATGCGTTTCCTTCTCAGTCGCAAAACCAAAAGCGCACCCGTAAGCTATCGCAGGACGAAACAAACACTCTCGTTTTGGAATCCAGCACATCATCAGCCGCGTTTTGGGAGGCAATGCATGTATTTAATGCTCCCGCAGCAAGAAAGATTTTGGCTCAGATGAAAAATGATTATCCTGATTCTCCATTAACTATTCGCGCGGAGATGTATATGGCTGCCATGGAAAAAAATAAAAAACGACTAACAACAGCGTATAAACTCTACAAAACAAAGTATTCTATGTCTCATGCCGAGGAACTGTTGCTCGACAGCATGTATGCTAAATGTCTAAACGTCAGTTCAACTATTACGAAAATTCCAGGGTTTTAGCTATGAAAACGATATTTCTAAACCTCACATTTATATTCATCGTGTTTTGCCTGCGTGCCGAATCACCCTCAGGCGCAACGACAACAATTCTGAAACCCACAACAAGTTACGAGTGGGGCCAAAGCGGTTCGACTCCTGCCGCGAGTCCTGCCTCACCTTCTGTCGAGAGCATCGTTGGGGAATCTTTCCTGCCCAAGATTCAGGCCGAGAGCCAGAAGTTTGCCGAGGTGCTGACCGGTCGGGACGAGGCCGAAGTCGCAAAGCGGATGCTGCCATCCGTTTTGAAGAGTTTGAACCCAAACCTCGGGCTTTATCTCCGCCAGCGCCTACAGCCCATCTACGACCAAAGCTTCAAGGTCCAATCAGTCGCAGCCGATGTCCCGCAACCCCCTCAACTGGCTGGCGATCTCATGGTTTCCTTCGTGCCGGTCCGAACGCTTTTCACGTATGACGACGGAGGAAATCTCGGCAGGCAGAGGCTCTTTGGTCCGACATCCGTCACGCTGACATCCCATCTGGTTGCCGTTTCATCAGACAAGGGCAAGACCTGGAAGTTTTTCGAGCCAGCCGAGCGGTCCAACATCGAGGAAGCCCTTCCGCAGGCGGCAGGGAAACTGCTCATTCCTGCCAAACTGCTGGAGGCCCGTCCAGAATGAGATATGCAGGAATGCTTGCCTCGCGATGCTTCATCCGACAGGCTCGAATCGGTTCGCCACCGCAACCAACCTGTCTCAGACGAAAAAGCATCTCGTTTTCCGGCCCCGCATGTCAGTTTGCACCCAACTCCCGCGCCCTTCCTTTGAAATGATCGATTTCAACCTGAAAAAATATATTTCTATCAGCTTTCCCACCCGATGAAGCCGGCCCTCTCGCGTATTCTGGCAGTTCTACTTTCTTCGATTGTTGTCCTGTCCTGTCAGTCAACGCGGCAGGCGCCCGGCGAACGTGCAGACGCCAAAGCCTACGACGGGATTTATTATGGGACGTCTGTTATCAGGCTTGTTGATTGCGGGAACGCAGAGGTGAAAGTGCCGAGCAAAACTGTAGTTTTTCCGGACGGAAAATCCAGTTTGACAACCTACCGTTACCCCTCGGGAACGATATCCGGTCCAGCCTGCGTCACTTTGATCGGAGACCACGCTCGTTGGAAAATCACGCCGAGTTTTCGGCAATGGGGACCCATGGTTGCCGGCACTGTCGAGGGGGTCTGCGATTTTTACAAGCACCCAGCCCGGTTTGTTTCGCGGACTACAACCGTCAATGGGAAGCCGGAAATCTGGCCGCCAAGTATCGGCTACAAGCAAGGCACACGGGAAGCCGCCGCGCTAGAACGCCAGTGGGCAGCTTCAAACACCTGGTATGTGCCGGGGGAAAAGTTTTCTCGTCCGGTCCGCAATGTTGACCGGGGCGAGATCCCCCGCGCAGGCGATGGGATTGCGGGAACATTTGTTGTCACCGCACCCCGTGGTCTTTTTGGCCAGATTGGCCAGATGGAACTTGCTCGTGTAAGCAATGCGCCCGGTGGCCAGAAGATTCTTTTGGGAATTTTGTTCCCTGAGGTGATCCCGCACAGTTTCCAGACCGGAGAAAGGATTGTGGTGAGTCAGAACAGCCCCGTGATCTCAAGAAAGCCCGATATTTCGCTCGGCGGCCGCCTGGTGCGGCTTTGTGGAATTCCGTTCAACCCAGCAGAGATCAAACCCGCGAGGTGACACCCGATGAAAAAAATTAACGCCATATTCCTTGCCGTGGCTTGCCTGTCGCTGGGCTCCTGTGTTTCCTTCGACCCCCTCCAGCGAGCTGCGGACGAGGCGGATCGAGAGGGGAGCCGCGCGGCAAGACGCCATGACGGATCCAATACCCTCGACTCGGCATTCCAAGTCGCCGAGACGCTTTATTACTCGAAGAAATATCCCGGAAGCCCCGAGCAAATCCAGAAGGCGATCACGCGAGGGCGGCTCGCTGTCAGCCAATGGCACGAACACGCCGAAGCAGCGGAGGCCAAGATGAAAAACCCGGGAGCGCCTGTCCCGGCGGGCGGCAAACCCGCTAGGCCAAATTTTATCGTTGTCAGCATCGGGAAGTCCGAGTCAACCGGGCAGACGCAAGCGGCGATTTTCGATACCAGTTCCAAGCAAATTGTCGGCAACAATATTTACGAATTGCGCGACCCTCCCAAAAAAGACGTGCCAGTCAAATTCGATACCTTCTCTGCCCAATACGTCGGGAACGGCTCGTAGTCCAGATGGCCGACCGGCGGAAGCTCATGAGCTAAACCCGGGAAAAAACCGTGAGCTCAATCCTTCGAGAGTTTGTTTTGACAGGGTTGGCACTGGCGGCTCTACACGCTCTGCCTCGGCCACACCACTTGATGTCGGGCCTTGACATGCCCGCGACGGGCAATCGCAAATTCCATACCGGCAAATCCGCCGATTTCCCGGCCCGACCAAAAAATCTCGTTTTTTCGCCTCGCATGTCCGTTTTCGCCCCGCCTTTGCGCGTGGTAGGTAAGATGAACAATATCCGCTCTCGTTTTGGCATGGCTCTTGGGGTTGCGCTTGCACTTTTCCCGTGCATTGCTCTGGCGCAGACCCCCTCCAGAGGGGGAGGGATGGTTTCCTCAGACGCGAAAGACCTCTGTGGGAAGTGGAAAATCGAGAGCCCATACGGTGGCAGCTCACGGGTTTTTGAGTTTTTTCCGGACGGGCACCTGATCGAGACCAGCAGCTACAGTTCGTCACAGGGCGAATCGACAAACTCCTACAAAAAATCGTGGAGCGTTGTCGGAAACAAAGTCCTGATCATAGGTCCCGGACAATCCAGCAATAACGGACAGTCGATCACGATCGAGATTCCCTTTGACCTGTCCCGGCTCCTGATCGTGGAAACCTGGGAGTCTCCCACTTCAACGCGCACGACAAAAATGTTCGCTAGCCGCGAGGGAGACTCCAGCCTTCCCCCGGCATCCGCCTCCTCGCAGCGGGCGACTTCAGCCCAGAACCCGCCGCCAAAAATTGCTCTCAGTGTGGCTCCATCCGTGAAAAATGGCCGCGAAGGATACTATAAAACACAGCGGCTATCGCTTGACATTTCACTGAAAAACCAGAGCTTGCGCGACAGCACCGGCCCCCTCAAAGTCGCTTATTGGATTTTCGGAAAAAATTCCAAAGACACAAAATTCTTCTGCCTGTTTTCCCAAGGCAAGTTCGATTGCAATCTGGGGCCCAGCGCCACGACCCGCGAGTTCAAGCAGGCGACCGATCCCTACCTGAACAAGTTCTACAACACGCCCTTTATCATCGATTCGTCGGGGGCCTTTGAATACGAGGGGTGGATCGTCATCGTCAGGGATTCAAGCGACCGTCTGGTGCTCATCAAGGCCACCAAGCCGGAATGGGAGAGCCAAGCCGCAAAACTCCAAGGCCTGAATACCAGCGACGCCTATGACCTTCGATTGGATAAAGTTGATGGGGCGCACGGCCCGTATCGATACTACTGAAGCTCTCGGGGCGCTGTCTCCAGAGCCGGTGGATTTTCCTCTTGTTTCCTGCGGCAGATCGGCATGATCCACGACGCTGCCGGCCAGCGCGCGAAAGTGGTGTTGCTGTCCGAGGCTTGATCTTCTCCCGCCAACGAAGAATACTCGGCGAAAATTTTGCCGGACACCATTCGGCAGGATGGCCGGATTCCCCGCGAGATGTCCAACAACGCAAAAAGCCCCAAATCGCAGTTCGCCCATGGTGCCTCCGGAAAATTGTCGTCCGGATCGCGCGGAGACGTTCTGCTCGTCGATATCAGCAACACGTTTGTCAAACTCGCCATCGCCAAGAACGGACGGATCGGGCGCGTCCACAGGCTTCCGACAAAAACCCTGGATGCCGCGCAGATCCGGGCGATCACGGGCGGACACCGGCTGAAAGGCACGGTCGCCGCTTCGGTTGTCCCGAAAAAATGCCGCGAGGTGGATTCCGCCTGCGGTCCCGGGGTCTGCTGGGTCGGGCCGGATATCAATCTCGGCGTGGGCATCGACTACCCCTCGCCGCGCGGGATCGGGCCCGACCGGCTCGCGAATGCGGCGGGCTGCCGGGCGCACTACGGAGTGCCGGCGATCGTCGTCGATTTCGGCACGGCGGTGACCTTCGATGTCCTCTCTGCGGGCGGCGACTATATCGGAGGAGTGATTGCGCCGGGGCTCAACGCCATGACCGAATATTTGCATGACCGCACCGCCCTGCTCCCCTTCATCAGGCTGAGCGAGCCTGTGTCGGCCGTCGGGCGTTCCACTCGCCACGCCATGATCTCTGGAGCCGTTCACGGGTATCGCGGGCTGGTTTCGGAAATTATCCGTCAGGTGAAAAAAGAGGCATTCCCCCGAAAACGCCCCAAAGTGATTGCGACAGGAGGCGACGCCTCTCTCATCGCGGCGGGCTCGGCGCATTTCGATGCCGTGGACCCGCTCCTCACCCTGAGGGGGCTCCTGGTCGTGGCAAAACTCAATTTGTGAGAAGGACACCCGATTTTTTCTCAGCCTCTGATGGATATTTTTCTGCGGGGCCTGTAAGGTGGAACAAATGAACCGGCGCTCGCGCACTCTCGATCTCGGCTCTTCCAGCACCGGCATCAAGCCCTGGATCCTTCCCGCCCTGGTCCTCTCGCTCCTCATCCATGCCTTCTTCTGGATGTGGTCGAACAAGGTGAGCATCAACCCGCTGAAAGGCGTGGACTACGATCCCAACCCGCCGCGCCGGTTTCAGCTTGCAAGCCCGGATCTCGACGCCCGCCTGCTCAATCCCGCCCCGGCCGCAGTCAAGCGCCCGGCCGCAGTGCCGGTTGCTGTGAAACTCCCCGACGAACAGGTCGCCCTGGGGAAATTTTCCGGCAACCAGCCGGCGCTGCCCCCGGCACCGAAACTCGACAGCTCCGTCCTCTCCGAGACCCCGAAGCTTTCCGCGCCGGCCCCTGCGGCATCGCTCCCGTCCCTGCATTCCAAGGACTCCTCTTTTCCGGATGACAAAGCGCTAGCCAGCGAGTTGCTTTCCGAAAAACCATCCCTCACCGAGAATCCGGCGGTCCAGCTTCCGGGTCCGGGATTTGAAAAAGGCGTGAAATCCTCAGGGGGCGGACCTCCTGGAACGGAAAGCGGGTTCAGCAATCTCGACGATCTCCTTGCCCAGACCGGCCCGCTCTCCCCGGAGACCGCGCCAATCCTGATGCCCACTGACCTGCTCTTCGATTACGACTCCCCCACCCTCCGCATCGAGGCCCTCGCCAGCCTCAGAAAGCTCGCCCTCCTGATCCAGCGCAACCCCGGCGCACGTTTTGTTATCGAAGGCCACACGGATTCTTTCGGCTCGGACGAATACAACATCGAGCTCAGCCGTAAACGCGCCGAGTCGGTCAAAGCCTGGCTGACCGAAAGCATGGGGCTCAAGGCCGACGCCATCCAGACGGTCGGCTACGGGAAATCCCGCCTCATCGCCCCAGGGGGCGGAACCGTCGATGAGCAGCAGATCAACCGGCGCGTCGAGATCGCCATCCACGCACCGGAACCATGACCGCATCCAGCGAACAAAAACTCGCGCAGACCGCCCGCGATCTCTCCGAGCGCACGAGCAGGAAACGGGATGACCCGATCACGATTTTCAAAGGCTTCCGGAAAGTGGAGGAGCAAAGGCTCCGGATGTGGCACAACGCGGGAGGCGGCGGAAGGGAAATCGCGCGGCAAAGATCTGACCTCGTGGACATCCTGTTCAGGGAACTCTTCGAGGGCATGGTCAACTCGCACTCTCCCAAAGGCCTCTCCGGCAGGCTCTGCGTGGCCGCATTCGGGGGATACGGCCGCCGGGAGCTCACGCCCTTCAGCGACGTGGACATCCTCTTTCTTCTGAACAGCCCCAAGCAGGACAAGGAAATCGAGGAAATCATCCGGCAGACACTCGTGCTCCTATGGGACCTCGGCTTCAAAGTCGGCCATGCGACACGCACGATCCAACAGGCTATCGCCAAAGCCAACGAGGACATGATCACGAAGACCTCGATGCTCGAGTCCCGGTTCCTGGCCGGCGAGCGCGAAATCTTTAACACCTTCAAAGAACGCTTTCAGGATGAGTGCGTCCGCGGGCGCGAGAAGGAATACATCGCCTGGCGCCTCGACAACCAGGCCGAGCTCCGGATCAAACACGGATCGACCGTGTTCCTCCAGGAGCCCAATGTCAAAAATGGGATCGGCGGGCTCCGCGATTACCAGAGCCTCCTGTGGATCTCGCAATTCAAGCTGGGGCTGACGACGACCGCCAAGCTGGTCGAGGCAAGAATCCTGCGCGAGACCGAGCGCAGGCTGCTCGAAAACGGATACGATTTCCTGCTCAGGACACGCACCGAGATGCATTACCTGAACGACCGGGCGGTGGACACCCTCACGCTCCAGCTCCAAGGCAAAGTCGCGGTCGCGTTCAACTACCAGCAGAAAACCATTCTCCGCAAGGTCGAGGCGTTCATGCGGGATTTCTACAGCCACACGCGGAACATCCACCTCCTCACCGAAGCAGCGCTCCAGCGGATGGAGGCCAGGCCGGTCAAAAAGCCGGCCGGACTCCTCGCCATGTTCGGGGCGCGGCCGAAAATCGAAAAGTTCGACGGGTTCGTGGCCCGCCACGGGCGCATCGAGCCCGAGTCCCGTGAGATCTTCAACGACGATCCCTACCGCATGATCCGGGCCTTCCACCACGCCCAAGTCCGCCAGTTCGAATTCCACGCCGAACTCTCCGACCTCGTCCGCCGGAGGCTTCCTCTGGTGAACAGGACATTCCAGTATGCGCGGGCCGCGCGGGAGACGTTCTTCGCGATCCTGTCGCGCAAGGGCGAGGTCGGCCCGGTTCTCCGCCTGATGCACAACCTCGGTTTTCTCGGTCGCTACATGCCGGAGTTCGGGGCGCTCGACTGCCTCGTCCAGCACGAGTTCTACCACCGCTACACAGCGGACGAGCACACCCTGGTCTGCATCGATAAGCTCGACTCCATGCTCTTCGAGGACTCTGAAAAACTGAGCGGCTACCGGAAAATTTTTCAGAAACTCGAGGACCCTGCGATTTTGTATCTCGCGCTCCTTCTCCACGACACCGGCAAAGCGGCAAACGAGCGCAACCACGAGGAAGCCAGCGCCGTCCTCGCGCACAAAGTCGCCCGACGCCTCCAGCTGTCCCCCGAGCGCAGACGCATGCTCATCACCCTTGTGGACTCGCACTACGTGCTCTCCAAAATGTCCCAGTCCAGAAACTTGGAGGATCCCGCCACGGTCGAAGAATTCGCCCGCATTGTCCTCAACCGCCAGAACCTCGACGCGCTCATGCTCGTCACCCTCGCGGACGGAATGGGCACCAGCGACCAGAACTGGTCAGACTGGAAGGAAGGCCTTGTCTGGTCGCTCTACCGCAAGACCTGCCAGTTCCTCGATGGTGGCCCGACGGCCGTTCAGGAACTCAGGCGCAACCGCGAGGAACAGCAGCAGGCAATCCTCCGACGGCTCGGGCGCGATTTCACCGAGGAAGCCGAGGCCCATTTCCAGTTCATGCCGGACCGGTATTTCCAGATGTTCGAATACGAGGAAATCGCCGCTCACCTCCGCCTGTTCCGCACGTTTTTCGAAAACCAAAAAAAAGACGAAGCGCTCGCGCTGGCTCCGGTCTTCCACTGGATCCCCCGCCCCGAGCAAAGCCACAGCGAGGTCTGGGTATGCGGGTGGGATCGGCCCCGCCTGCTCGAGCGGATCTCCGGCGCTTTCCTCTCCGCCCAGATCAACATTCTGAGCGCGGACATCTTCACGCGGAGCGACAGCCTCGCGCTCGATATCTTCCGCGTTGCCAGCACCCAGCACCAGCCGGTGACTCACCAGAGAGATATCACCCGCGTGGAAACCCGGCTCGCCGACTCGCTGGCCGTCGAGGACTTTGACTTCACGCCGCTGATCAGCAAGGAAACCAAGCTGCGGAGCTACCGGCTCTCGCAGGATTTCGACCTGCCCACCCGCATCACGATCGAAAACTCCTCGCATCCGATTTACACGCTGCTCGACATCCAAACCCCCGACCGGCTGGGCCTGCTCTACGATCTCTTGCGGGCGATGGGCTCGGCGGGGCTCATCATCGAACTGTCTAGGATCACCACGGAAATGGATGTCGCGATGGACTCGTTTTACATCCACAGCAAGGACGGGCAGAAAATCAGCGACCCGACTGCCATCAAACGCCTCCAACGGCTCCTGCAGCGCGCGGCCGTGAAAGTCGAGGGATGACCCCGCGCTTCGGAGCCCTGTTCTTCCGGCAGGTCATCCGCCCATCGCTTCACCACCCGCTTCTGCCCGCCCTAAACATTCTCAGCATCGGGCTCGGCGTGGCTGTTTTTCTGGCGATCCAGATCGCGAATCGCGGGGCCTTGTCGAGCTTCCAAAATGCCGTGGGCCTCGTCGCTGGCCGCGCGCATTTGGAAATCCGCGGAGACATTCCTGATTCCGTCTATCCCTCCATCGCGGGATTCCCGGGCGTCCGCTCCGCGACGCCGTTAGTGGAAGGAATCGTCACGTTGCCAGACCAGCCGGGCGAATACCTCCGCCTGCTCGGTGTGGACCCGTTTACCGGGGACCGGCTCCGGGTTTTTAAACTGGGAGCACAGGACGGCGATTCGCTGGACATCGAGGCCTGGCTTCGCGATCCGGTGGCTGTCGCGGTTTCCAACCACCGCACCGCACCGTTCCGCGTGCTGGCCGCCGGCCGGTCTGTGGAGCTCCACCCACGGTTTTTCATCCGGACAGATGAGAAAACAGTCGAACCCGACGACCGGATCGCGGCCATGGACATCGGCTGGGCGCAGGAACTTCTCGGCCTCCAGAGCCGCCTCACTTCGATCCAGATCGAACTCGACGATTCGCTGCGTGCGGAGGCCATGATTCCCGGGTTGCAGAAGCTCGTCCCTCCGGATGTCACCGTGGCCCCGCCGGCGAGGCGCGGGGCCGAAACCGAGGCGATGCTGGCCGCGTTCCAGCTCAACCTCACCGCCCTCAGCCTCGTCTCCATGGTGGTCGGAGTTTTTCTGATCTACAACAGCCTGTCCGCAAGCGTCGTCAGACGCCGCGTCGAAATCGGCATCCTGCGGGCGAATGGTGCCACACGGGCGGAGATCTCGGCGCTGTTTCTCGGCGACGGCCTGCTGTGCGGGCTCCTCGGGTCCGCTGCGGGGATATTCCTCGCAGGCCCCCTGTCACATCTACTCGCCGCACCGATGGGACAAACCGTGTCCTCCCTTTACGCGCTGGTCAGCGTCGGAAGCCTCGCCATCACGCCTTCCCAGGTCGCCCTGGCATTCCTGGTGGGGATCGGGGCGTCGCTGGTCGCCTCATGGCATCCCGCTTCCGAAGCTTCCTCATGCAACCCGGTCGAGGCCCTGCACCCGGGCTCGGCCATGAACGCGTTTTCGTTGCGATCCGGGAAGTGGCTGCTGCCGGGGCTGGCCCTGCTTCTGCTCGCCGGGCTCAGCGCGTGGTCCGCATTCCAAGGCGGTGGAAAATACCTCGGATTTGCTTCCGTGGCCTTCCTAATCGTCGGCTTCTCGTTGACGGTCCCGGCCGTGGTCGCCGGCCTGTGCGGGGTGATGAAGTTCCGGAATTGGATGATGCGGCTGGGCGTGCAGCACCTCGTGCGCTCGCTCCACCGGAGCGCGGTCACGATTGCCGCCCTGGCCGTTGCCGCCGCCATGACGGTCAGCGTCTCGGTCATGATCCACTCGTTCCGCGGAAGCGTGACAACGTGGCTCGGAAAAACTCTCGTGGCCGATCTCTTTATCGCGCCCGCCGCGAACGAAATCGCCGGGCTGCAAAGCTTCCTCCCGGGCGAGGCAGTGGACTGGGCGCGCCATCACCGGCTGGTCCAAGAAGCCGGCACCTTCCGCGAGATCCAGGTCCCGCTCGATGGCCGAACGGTCGCCATGGGCGTCATCGAAGCCAATGCCCGCGGGAAGATGGTTTTTCTTTCCCGGATCGACGATGCGGAACGGCTCTTTCACTCCCCCGGTCACGTTGTGGTCTCGGAAAGCTTTGCGAACCGGCATGGAACAAAAGCAGGCGAGAGCCTCGTGCTCACCTCGCCGCGGGGGCCGCTCCCGTTCCGAGTCGCCGGCATCATCAAGGATTTCACACGGGACTCCAGACTCATCATGATGGACCGTTCGAATTTTGACAGCGCATGGGACGACCACCGCGTCCACTCGCTCTCCCTGACGCTTTATGATCCGGCTCTCGCCACCGTCTTCGCCGCAGATTTCCGCAGCAAATTTGGAACGAAGGGGGAGTATTCGATCTACACGAACGCGGAACTGCGCCGGCGCGTGATGAAAATTTTCGACGAGACCTTCGCCGTGACATCCGTCCTTCGGGCGATCGCGGTATTCGTGGCGGTTGTCGGAGTGGTCCTCTCGCTGACCACGCTGGTCATCGAGAGGGAGCGCGAGATCGGCGTGCTCCGATCCCAGGGGGCATCGCCGGGGCAGATCCAAGGGCTCGTCTTCACCGAGGCCGGGCTCATCGGCCTGTTCGCGTCCGTCGTCGGAATCGCCTGCGGCGCGGCCATGGCCATGGTCCTCACCTGGGTCATCAACAAGGCGTTCTTCGGGTGGACGATCGAGCTCCGCTACCCCCTCGACGTCCTCTTCGGAACCCCGCTCTGGATCATCCCCTCTGCCATCGCCGCCGCATGGCTCCCAGCCCTTCGCGCCTCCCGCATCCCGCCCGCTCAGGCACTCAGATTCGAATAGCCGGACAAGTCCGACTATTCCTTGCATTTGCGCTCACATTTGGTTTGTTTTGAACGATCATGAAAACACTCCGCATCCTCGCCCTTTGCCTTCTCGCCGCAACCCCGCTTTTCGCGGATTCCGGACTCGCCCTGCAGCCGGGGGATTCCATCGCCAGCGTCCTCAAGCGCCAGATCGGCCAGAAAGTCGAACTCCGCCTCACCTCGGGAGAAAAGATTGGAGGCAAGCTCGAATCCGTCGGCGACAACGCCGTCTCGCTGAGCAGCCTGACCGGCATGGAATTCTTTGAAGCGGTCATCGGGCTCAAAGACATCACCGCTGTCATCGCCCGCGCCCCGGCGAAATAATCCGCCGCCGCTTCCCGCCCTCCGTAAGAGGCGCTATTTCAATGCCACCCTCAGAATTTCAGCGGGATGGAGGGCTTTGCGTCTGGTGCCGTCGTGGATCTGGTGGCGGCAGCTTGTTCCAGGGGCGGCGATGAGGGCTTCGGAGGACGCCTTTCTAACAGCCGGAAAAAGAACAAGTTCTCCGACTTTCATCGAGACGTCGTAGTGTTCGGCCTCGTAGCCGAATGAGCCGGCCATGCCGCAGCATCCGGACGGGATGATTTTTACGGTGTAATTTTTCGGGAGCGTCAGCATCCGGATCGTGGGATCGAGGGAAGCCAGCGCCTTCTGGTGACAATGTCCGTGGAGGTGGATGGCCTGCGGACGGTCGGTGAAATGGTCTGCGGCGATTCGTCCGGCATCGGCTTCTCGCGCGATAAATTCGTCGAGGAGGAGACAGTGCGGGGCAAGGGAGCGCGCGGCATCCCGCAGCGAAGGACCCACTAGGGCCGGGTATTCATCACGGAATCCAAGGATCGCCGAGGGCTCGATGCCGATGAGCGGTACTTTTTCCGAGACAACAGGCGAGAGGAGTCGGACATTATCTTCGGCAAAAGATTTCGCCCGCCTGATCAGGCCTTTCGAAAGCGATGCGCGGCCGCTTTCGACGTGCTTGGGAAGGACGACCTCGTAGCCGAGAAGTTCGAGCAATTCGACGGTGGCGATCCCGGCGTCGAGGTCGTTGAAATTGGTGAATTCGTCGCAGAAAAGCTGCACGCGGCCGTTCCGTTTTCCAGGCGGTCGCAAGGGAGTCCGACTGTTGAACCAGTTCCGCAATGTCACGCGGTTGACCTTCGGGAGCGTGCGCTCCGGGTGAAATCCGACAACCGTGTTGAACGCTTTGCGGATCCATGGAGTCTGGAAAATCGCGTTATAGATTCCCGGCGCAATCGAGGCCAGCCGCGCACCGTCCGAAAACCCCGCGACAAGCCGGGAACGGAAGGGAACTCCGTGCGAATCGTAATAGTGCTGCAGAAACTCCGCCTTCAGCTTCGCGATGTCCACGCTCGACGGGCACTCGCTTTTGCAGGCTTTGCAGGAAAGGCAAAGATCCATCACCTCTTTAATTTCGCCGCTGTCAAATGGCTTTGCCGCATCGGCCGGATGGTTCAAAATGTGACGCAGGATGTTCGCTCGGGCCCGCGTCGTGTGCTTTTCCTCGCGGGTGGCCATATAACTCGGGCACATCGTCCCGCCGGCCATGTGCGACTTCCGGCAGTCGCCCGAGCCGTTGCATTTTTCGGCGGCGCGGACGACTCCCAGGGCATCGCTGAAATCGAAGACCGTCTCGTATTCCGGCGTCGGCTGCCCCGGCTCGTGGCGCAGGTGCGTGTCCATCGGCGGCGTGCCCACGATCTTGCCGGGATTAAAAATGTTGTCTGGATCGAACGCGGCCTTGACCGCCTTCATGAGGCCGTAGCATTCCTGCCCGACCATGAGCGGGATGAACTCGCCGCGCAGCCGCCCGTCGCCGTGCTCGCCGCTGAGTGAACCGTGGTATTTTTTGACCAGATGGGCGATATCCGTCGCAACGCCCCGGAAGGTTTTCAGGCCCTCGGCGGTTTTGAGATCGAAGAGCGGGCGCGTGTGAAGCTCGCCAGACCCCGCATGGGCATAATAAACGCACCCGATGCCATACTTGTCTTGAAGGATGGCCTTGAACTCCGCGATATAGGCGGGCAGGTCACGGACATCCACCGCCGTGTCCTCGACGACCTCGCGGGGCTTGGCATCGCCGACGACATTGCTCATCAACCCTTGACCGGCGCGGCGTAGCTCCCACACTTTGTTGCCTTCGTTCCCTCGAAGAACCGGCATTGCGTAGCCGAATCCCGCCGCCTCCCACGCGGATTGCAGCGCGGCGACCGAAGACTCCATTTCAGATTCCTCCTCCCGCCGGATCTCGACGACCAGAACCGCCCCGGGATCGCCGACAACAAACGAACGGTTTTTCGCCTGGGAATGGTTCGCCCGCGTGCATTCGAGAATGTGGCGGTCAATGAGCTCGCAGGCAGAGGGGCTAAAATCCAACGCCACAAGATTCGCGCGCAGCGCCTCGTCCACAGAGTGGAAGTGCCCGCAAACCAAGGCGACATGCGGCGGAGGAAGCAGATCGCAGTCGAGCTCGAACTCCAAACCGAAAAAGAGCGTGCCCTCCGAACCCGCGATGAGTTTGCAGAAATCGAACGGCTTTCCGGCAGCGGGATCAAGCGCCTCCGAATCCATCAGCAGGTCGAGCGCGTAGCCGGTGTTGCGGCGGGGGATGGATTGGCGCGGGAAGTTTTCCGTGATCAGGCGGCGGGCATTTTGGTCGGTGAGCAGAGTCCTGACCGATCGGTAAATCCGGCCTTCCATCGTCGCGCCATCGCGGCATTTGACCTCGAATTCCGATGGAGAAAGGCCGCGGAGAACCCCTTCGCTTCCGTCGCTGAAAAAGCCCCGCACCGAGACGAGATGATCGCGGGTGCTTCCGTAAATGATCGAATTCGAGCCGCACGAGTTGTTGCCGACCATCCCGCCGATCATCGCGCGGTTCGCGGTCGAGGTCTCCGGGCCAAAAAACAGCCCGTGCTTCGCGAGCTCGAAATTCAGTTCGTTGCGGACGACCCCCGGCTGGACCCGGACACGCCGGGTCTCCGTATTAATTTCCAGAATCCGTCCGAAGTGCCGGGAGAGGTCCACCACAAGCCCGTCCCCGACCACCTGTCCGGCGAGCGAGGTTCCCGCCGTGCGCGGAATGATCCCGATCCGGTTTTCCTTGGCGAACAGAATGATTTCCCTCACGTCGGACTCCGACTTCGGGAAGACGACCGCCATCGGCATTTCCTGATACTCCGAAGCGTCTGTCGCGTAGAGCATCCTCATCATCCCGCCGGTCACGAGTTCCCCGGAAATCCGGGAGGACAATTGGTCAAATGGAGGTGCCCTCATGCTCTGCGGGCATATTGGCAAACCCGGCGACCGATTGCCGCAAGCAATCTTCCAGTTCGCGCCGGCCGGCGGCGCGCGCATTGCGAGGATCTCAAACTACTCATATTTGATTCAGAAAATCCGGGGTCACTCCGACAAGGGACGGGACGGCAGAATCGGCGGAGCCGAGTTCGTCGAGAGAATTGGTCGTTGCGACGGCGAGGACTTTCATCCCGGCGCGGTGGGCGGCGTCGATGCCGACGTGCGCGTCCTCGATCACGAGGCAGTCCGCAGGGTCGAGCCCCAGCCGCTTGGCGGCGAGCAAAAAGACATCCGGGGCGGGCTTTCCGTTAGCGACATCATCGCCGCAGACCACGGCATCGAAAAGCCGGTCGAGTCCGGTCGCAGCGAATATGGAGTCCAGGTTCGAGCGGGGGGTTGAAGATCCGACGGAACGCGGAATCGAGGCGTTCTTCAAGGCCTCAAGAAGCTCCCTCGCTCCGGGCAGAACGGCGACTCCCTGCTCGCGGACCAGTTCCCGGTAAAGCTCTTCTTTGCGTTCGCCGAGTTTCCGGATTTCTTCGGGGTCATTGCTCCACCGAAGCAGGTTAGGGATGATTTCCTGGTTCTTCTTCCCAAAGCCCGCCTTGAAATGGCCGGGCGGCAGCGGCTTTTGGATTTCGTGCGCGAGCAATTCCCACGACTTTTCGTGTTGTGCCGAGGAATCGATCACGACCCCGTCCCAGTCAAAAATCACACCTCTCATAACCCGAATATTTTGCGGACCATCGGTTCATCGGGCGATGGGCCGACCAAGGCGAGCGTCATGCGCGAGGGATCTAAAATCTCCGCGGCGGCGAAACGGATTTCCTCGGCTGTCACGGCGCGGATCTTCTCGTGCACGGACTCGGGATCGACGATTTTTCCATAGACGAGGACCGAGCTGCCGAGACGCATGTTCTGGCTCGAGGTGCGCTCGAGGGACATCCGGCTGGAGCCTATGGCATATTCTTTCGCGCGCTTGAGTTCGGCGTTTCCGACCATCTTGGTGGACAGGGACTCGAACTCCGCGAGGATGAGGCGCAGGGATTTTTCGAGGTTCTTTTTGTCGAGGCCAACCGAGATGTTGAAGACGCCGGAATCATCAAGTGTCAGAGGGTGAGTGCTCACCGAGTAGCAGAGGCCGCGCTTTTCGCGCAGTTCCTGGAAGAGCCGCGAGCTGGCATTGCCGCCGAGCACGATGTGCATCAGGTGGAACGCGTATCTCCGCTCGTCCTTGTGGCTGAATGCCGGGAGTGCCATGGCCACCTGGGTTTGCTGGATGTCCCGCGCCTCCACGCTGAGACGCGGGTGCGCCGGGGGAACAGGCGCGGGCTTGGCGGCAGGTTTGCGTCCGCGCCCCAAACCGCGCAAAGATTTGCTCACGCGGGCCACCACGTCGCCGTGGCTGACATTGCCTGCGGCGGAAACCACCGTGCTCGAAGTGTGGTAGTGGCTAGCCCGGTAATCAAGGAACTCTTTTCGGCCCATCCCCTCGATCGTTTTTAGCGTGCCCGTGAGCGGGCGCCCGAGCGGGTGCCCGGGCCAGAACGTGGCGTTCAGCAATTCCTGCACGTGCGAGGACGGCTCGTCGCGATACATCAGGATTTCCTCCCCGATGACCCCGCGCTCGCGGTCGATGTCCTGCTGCGAAAACCGCGGGCTCAGGTAAATGTCGCAGAGCACATCGCAGACGCGGGGAAAATATTCTGCGGCGGCGGTGGCGTAGTAGCAGGTCCGCTCCTCGGCAGTGTAGGCGTTCATGTCCCCCCCCACCCCTTCGATCTCCTGCATGATCCTACGGGCCGAGCGCCGTCCGGTCCCCTTGAAAAGCATGTGCTCGATGAAGTGCGAGATCCCGTTGAGCGCAGCCGGTTCGTGGCGCCCGCCGACCGAGGCCCAGATCCCCATGGCCGCGGTTTGGGCATGGGGCATTTCGCAGGTGGCCACGCGCAGCCCGCCGGGCAGGGTGGTTAATTTGGTAACGTTCGGCATCGGGAGAGTCGGTAACCCTACCGGGCCTGGCCCCCGAGGTCAAACCCCGGAAAATCTTGGCCACCATCGCCCGGCGTGTATTCTAGGCGGGAAGCAGATCCCATGCGCATTCTTGTTGTTGACGACGAAAAAAATATCCAGCGGACGATGATGCTGGCGCTCGAATCCATGGGGCATGACGGCACGGCGGCCCAAAATGGGTCCCTCGCCATCGAGGAGCTCAAGGCGGACAAATTTGATGTGGTTTTTTTGGATTTGAAGCTCGGCCAGGAAAGCGGCCTCGATGTTCTTCAGGAAATCCTGCGCGTTTCACCGCGCACCAAGGTGATCATGTTCACCGCCTTCGCTTCGATCGACACTGCGGTCGAGGCGATGCGGCGCGGGGCTTTTGACTATCTTCCCAAACCGTTCACGCCGGATCAAATCCGCCATGCGCTCGCCCATGTCGAGCAAATGCGGAACCTGGAAAACCGCGTGGCCGAGCTGGAGTCGCGCGTTGCGACGGAAGGCCCGGACATCGATCTCTATACGGAAAACGAAGCGGTGCAGAAGACTCTCGATGTTGCGTTCAAGGCCGCCAGCAGCGACGCGACGGTCCTGCTCTTGGGCGAGAGCGGAACGGGCAAAAGCCTGCTCGCTCGGGCGCTCCACCAGCGCAGCCCTCGCGCCAACGGGGCGTTTGTCACGGTGAGCTGCCCCAGCCTCTCCCGCGAACTTCTCGAGAGCGAGCTCTTCGGGCACGTCAAAGGCGCGTTCACCGGCGCTCATTCGGATACGAAAGGAAAAGTGGCGGTGGCAGATGGCGGGACTTTGTTTCTCGATGAAATCGGTGAACTCCCCATGGAAATTCAGTCGAAGCTGCTCCGGCTCCTGCAGGAGCGCGAATACGAGCGCGTCGGCGAATCCAAACCCCGCCGCGCCAATGTGCGCGTCATTTCCGCGACCAACCGGAATCTTGCTGCGGCAGTCAAGGACGGGAAGTTCCGCGAGGATTTGTTTTACCGCCTCAACGTGATCTCGCTGCGTCTTCCCGCCTTGCGCGAACGCATGCAAGACATCGGCCGCCTCGCCCTCCTCCACCTCAAGTTTATTGCGTCCCACGCCGGGAAAAAGGCGCAATCGTTTTCTCCCGAGGCGCTGGCCGCCATGCAAACCTATGGCTGGCCCGGAAACCTGCGCGAGATGCGCAACGTCATCGAGCGCGCGGTCATTCTCTCCGAAGACGCGGTGATCGAAACCGCCGACCTGTCGGAAACCATCCAGCCGGCCACGGAGATCCGGCTGGGCGGGCAGTTCACTTTCGAGGAAATCGAAGCCGAGCACATCCGCCGTCTGGTTGCCGCCACCAGCACGCTCGAAGAAGCCGCTAAAATCCTCAACGTCGATCCCGCAACCCTCTACCGCAAGCGCAAGCGGCTCCAGTAGTCAAAAAATGGCGACCCTAACGGGATTCGAACCCGTGTTACCGCCGTGAAAGGGCGGTGTCCTAGGCCTCTGGACGATAGGGTCGTGGAGGGGAAAGGAACATGGGGCAAAGCCATTGGGGGCGCAAGGCAAATCGTTCGCTCTGTTGAAGGACGTTTGCTCCTTTTTCATTTTCTCGTCATGCACCCGCCCGGCAAATTCCGGGCGGCGTCATGCAGGCGGAGCATCGTGAAAATAGCATGAGGGATGTGCGGGAGGTTCTGTATGCCCGCTCACCCGACAGGCGGCGCGATAACGAAAAATTTTTCGGGGAAGAATCCGAACTTGCAGGGCAAGGCGTCCGCCAATTCGCCGTCGAGTTCGACAGGGACCGATGCTGAGCTGTGGACGTTCATGGATTTCGTTTGGAAGTATTCCACATCGGGCAAATCCGCGTGGCTCCCGAAGGCGATGGCCTGGAAATAGCGGACGACATCCCAGTGGCTTTGGTTTTTGAAGACCAGGACATCGAGGAGCCCGTCATCCGGGCGCGCATTTTTGAAAAGCACAAACGGCCCGCCATACAATCGTCCGTTGCCGACCAGCACAAAACTGCCTTCCCGGCGGCGGGAGTCCACGGGATCGATGACAACCGTGGGCGGGCTGACAGCGGCGACCTGCGCGAGGGTCAGCAGGTAGCTGACGGGCCCGAGGGACTTTTTGGATTCCGGCGTGGTGAGCCGGACGACTTCCGCGTCGAGCCCGATGCCGGCGAGTTGGACGAACGGGGTGCAGTTCGCCATGGGAAGATCGAGTTCGCGGAGGAGGCCGTTCTCGATCACCCTCCACGCGGCGGGCAGATTATTCTGGGGGATGCCGAGTTCGGCGGCGAAGACATTCATGGTTCCCACGGGGAGGATGCCGAAGCGCGCGTCGGATCCCGCGATTCCACCGGCAATCTCATTGACGGTGCCATCTCCGCCCGCTGCGACAATCGTTCCAAACCCCTCCTCAAGAGCCTTGCGGGCCATCACGCGCGCATCTCCGGCCGCAGATGTCATGCGCACGACGATTCGGGGAGAAAGGGCTTTAATTTTCTCCTTCAATGCACGGGCGCGGTCGCTCTTGGCCGCAGGGTTGAGTATGACGAGAACTTTCTTCACATTCAAAGCAGGTCAGGTAGCTTCCCCACGTGCGCAAATTTGCCAAGTATATTCTGATCGCGGCAGGAGTGATCCTTTTCGTTTATCTTCTGGCGATCCTGGGCTTGAACATCTACCTGCAGTCCGAGGGCCTCCAGACACGCATCCGTGCGGCAGCCGAATCGGCGGCGGGATGCCCGGTCCACATCCAGGGAACCCATTACACTCCATGGTCGGGATTCAGCATCATCGGGGTTTCTCTGCAGGGCAAGGCGCTGTCGGGCCAGCCGCCATTGTTCGAGGCCACGTCGGTGAGTTTCCGATTTGCCCTGCTGTCGTTGTTTCAGGGGAAGCTGGTCGTGAGCGAAGTCGTCATCGCGGATCCCTCGCTTGTCTCGTTTCCTACCCGACCGGAAGCGGCCCCGGAATCCGAGACTCCGGAAACCAGCCCCGCGCCTTCTCCGGCTCCCCGGGCGGATACAGTGGAACATCCGCCTGCCGGGGTTGAGATCCCTATCCCAAAACCCGCCCCGCTCCCCTCGGCGAACTCCGCGCTGATCGAGGTAAAACGAATTCGCGTCACAAATGGCAAGGCCCAGTTTTTCGACTCGAAAGGCGACCTCGGTCTCACGCTGGCGGAAGTGGAAATTTCCGGAGATGTTTTGCCGGACCGGAGCGTTGCGGGAACATTCCACATCGCCGAGACGGGAGTCGGCGCTTTCGTGCATCCCAGCCATGTCAAAGGCACGTTCACATGGAAAGCCCGCCGGCTGGTCATTCCCGATCTCCAGGCCGATTGGGCGGGAGGCCGGTTGAGGGGGAAGCTCGAAACCGGACCTGACAGGGAATTTTCTGTTATTGCGTCGGCGGAGGGAATTTTGATCAAGAAACTTGCCGCCGATGCAAGGATCAACGGGGACGGTTCGCGCGGGAGCCTTTTCGCCAAAGGAGATCTCCACGGGATATCCGGGAAGCCGGAGACCTTTGCGGGCCGGGTGGAGATGTCCCTCCAGCAAGCGAGGTTCCAGCCGTTAGATTTTATCCGGCAGATCGGCGAGCTGATGAGCATCCAGGAACTCCAGATGTTCGAACTCAAAACCGCCGAGGCAGTTTTTAATATCCACGACAAGAAAGTGGCGATGGACACGCTGGTTTTGGAGTCGGAGAATCTTGTGATGGACGCGAAAGGTCCGATCGGATTCGACGGGAAGATGAAGCTCCAGGCGCGACTGCATCTGAACGAACGTCTCCGCAAGGACCTCGCGGGATTGCTCGGGAACAACTTCAAGGAATCCGAGCGGCCCGGGTATCAGCAAATGCCGTTTGCGATCACCGGGACCGTGAGCCGGCCGAAAACCGACCTGCTCGACAAGCTCACCGGTTTCCACATCGGGGAGGATGTCGGTGGGTTGCTGAAAAACCTGTTCCGGGCAGTGCCGCAAAAACCGAAGGACGACGTAGAAAAACCTCCGGGGGGCGGCTGATGCGGATCATTGCCGGAGAAGCCGGCGGCCGTCCCTTGAAGGCGCCGCCCGAGGGGGTGCGCCCGACGATGGACCGCGTCAAAGGCGCGATCTTTTCGAGTTTGGGCGACCTGGTTCCTGGCGCGAGGGTTCTGGATCTCTTTGCGGGATCCGGGGGGATGGGAATCGAGGCGATGAGCCGTGGAGCGACAAGCGCGACGTTTGTGGATTCGAACGAGCGGTGCGTCCGCTGCGTCAGGGAAAACCTCAAGCGGGCCGGAGTTGACGGCAGCGTCCAGTGCATGGATGCCTTCCGGTTTTTGGATCTCTACGCGGGAGCAGAAATGTTCGATCTCATCTTCGCCGATCCGCCCTACGCAAAAAACGCGGGCGACCCCGACCATGCGGCGGCGCTCGCGCAATCGGAAAAACTGGCGGCCGCGCTGGCTCCCGGAGGGGTCTTTGTGCTGGAGCGGCAATCCGGCGGAGACCCGCCCGCGAGCTTACTTCAAGCCGGTCGAACCAAACGCTACGGGGGCAGCGAAATCCTCACCTTTTTCAAATCATGATGGTTTTGATCCGTTGGATTTACAATTTGGCCTTTCCGGTTGTCCTGCTGGTTTTGCTTCCGGGTTTTCTGGTCCGCATGTTGAAGCGGGGGAAATACCGACACAAATTCTGGCAGCGATTCGGGATCTATTCGCCGCGGGTTCTGGAGAAGCTCGGCGGGGGCCGGATCTGGGTCCACGCGGTCAGTGTTGGCGAAGTCATGATCGCCATGAAACTTATCCAAGCCATGCGCGAGAAGGACCCCGCATCCTCATTCGTCCTCTCGACCACCACCTCGACGGGTTTCAAGCTGGCCGCGCGCGCAAAGTGCCCGTGGCTGGAACCGGTTTACAACCCTCTCGATTTTTTCTTCACGGCCCGGAGGGCGGTGCGGGCGATCCGCCCGAAGATGCTGGTCCTGGTCGAGGCGGAGATCTGGCCGAACATTGTCTGCGAGGCGCGCGAGTCGGGGGCAAAAGTCGTCCTGGTCAACGCCCGCCTGTCTCCTCGGTCCGAGCGCCGTTTCAAGGCGGCCCGCTGGATCACCGCTCCGGTCTTCAACCAACTGGAAGTGCTCTGCCTGCAGGAACCGGAGGACATCGGCCGCTGGTCCGCCCTCGGGGTCGAGAGGAACCGCCTGGTGGTCACCGGCAGCATCAAGTTTGACGAGAGCGCCACAGAACGCAGGACCCCGAGAGATTTCCGTCCGGTTCTCCGCGCCTTGGGCGTGTCCGACGAATCTCCGGTCCTGCTGGGTGGGAGCACATTCGAGGGAGAGGAGGCGCTGCTTGCCGGAGTCTTTCTCGAATTGCGAAAGAAACACCCGGACTTGTTCCTGATTCTGGTCCCGCGCCATTTTGAGCGTGCTCCGGGAGTGGCCTCGCAGCTTGAAAAATCCGGCCTGAAAGTCGCGTTGCGCACACAGCCTGCTCCCTCCGAACCGCCGGACCTCCTGATCGTGGACACGACCGGCGAGCTTCGCGACTGGTATGCCTGCGCGACGGTGGTTTTCGTGGGAAAAAGCCTCTGCGCCAAAGGCGGGCAGAACCCCGCCGAACCGGTCGCTGTTGGAGTTCCGGTTGTCTTCGGACCTCACATGCAGAATTTTTCCACATTGAGCCGCCAGTTCATCAGGCACAGGGGAGCCATCGAAATCACCGATGCGGAAAGCCTGCGCGCG